>Ga0224497_10001962_pt1 | contig 12526 bp, 12 predicted proteins | sample SF_Jul11_sed_USG_4_FD_167970 | JGI IMG/M metagenome (GOLD analysis project Ga0224497, IMG submission 167970) | Sediment microbial communities from San Francisco Bay, California, United States - SF_Jul11_sed_USGS_13 | ecosystem: Environmental > Aquatic > Marine > Sediment | place: USA... | reverse complement strand
TGACCTGAACAGGCTCAATTTATAGTAAAATATTCCAAAAATCATCTATATTGTGTTATACGTTCATCCCACTATTGGTAATCTCAAGGATAATTTTCTAAAAATCACTAGTTTCACGTGAGTCTTAAAATCACTTACCTAACTATATCCCCAGTACAACGTGTATGAGAGTAGGGCGTCTCCATGTAACCATGATTTTCGGTACAATGAAAACAATGATGAAAATACCAAACACCGATAAGAAAACCTAGAAAATCTCTTTTGATTTAAAAATGAGATTCTAGATAACATATTAAAGAAGAAAAATAAAAAATTATATTAAATGAAATTATTGTCTGTACTAATAGTACTTGTATTAGGAATACTTTCAATTTCACAAAGTTCATTTATCAATTATGATGCATTTGCACAATCTGACCAAGTTCTTTCTCCACATCATCAAATGAGAATGAACAATAATCCCAATCAAGTAATGTGCAGCCCAGACATGGTTCTAATGATGCGAGACTCTAATGGAATACCGACTTGTGTCGCTCCCCAGAGTTATCTTAGATTGGCGGATAGGGGATGGGGTAATTTTGATTGGGATTTGCTTTCACAACATCCACACCAAATGCAAGGAATAATGATAAACATGATGAATAATCCCCAGATGTGGCAACACATGACAACTCATACTCATATGACAGATATGATGCAAAGACATGGAATAATGGGACATGGAATGGGTCAAGGCATGATGATCAAAGGCGGTGGACTAGGGAGTTGTCCTATGTGTCCTACAGGTGAACTATCTACAGAGTCTCAGATTCCTCAGACAGCATCTTGTCCTTGGTGTCCAGTTAGTAACCAATGGATGATGCACAATCCACAACACATGCAGAACATTATGAACCAAATGATTGATGATCCTCAATTGCGACAACAAATGATAGATATCATGTTGGAAATGCAACAACAACAAACTCAAAAACAAAAACCAGTTTCAAGTACTATTGCTGGAGATGAAAACGTAAAGTCATTTGATGTAACTGCATTTCAATGGGGATTTGAACCACAGTTTATCAAAGTCGATCAAGGAGACAGAGTAATTTTAAAAATTACCAGCATTGATGTGACTCATGGATTTGCGTTAGATGAATTTGGTATTAATGAGCCTTTGAATGTAGGACAGACTGTAACAATAGAATTTGTTGCAGACAATGTTGGAACATTTGGATTTTATTGTTCGATAATGTGTGGAGCAGGACACAATGAACAGAAAGGATTTCTTATTGTAAATGATTCTAGTCAACCTGAACCAGAACCAACTAGGGTAATTGCTCCAAGATCTCAGACAGAGATAACACTTGATGGAAACAGCAATGATTGGAATGATGTACCTGAAACTATATTTATGACAGCATTTGATGATGAAGGAAGAAAAATCAATGTCAAAGCTCAAACTTTTCAAGATGCTCTTTATCTTTTGATGCGATGGCAAGACGATGATGCAAACAATGATGCCTCAACTCATTCAGACAGAATAGCAGTAGGATTTGACATCTCAGGAAATTCAGATATTGCAATGGGAGCAGCAGGAGTACCTCACGTCAATGTGGCTCAAAGAACTATAGGTGAAGGAGTAGTAGATATTTGGCATTGGAAGGCATATGACACACATACAGAATCATTTGATAAAATTGATGACGAGTTTGCAGGACCGTTTGAGCAGCTAAAAGAGCACTATTACAGAGATGATGATGACAAGTACGGAGGAAACAACGAAGTGTCTTCTGCCTCATCTTATAATGAAACTACAAAAGAATGGATCATTGAAGTCTCAAGGTCACTAATAACTTCAGATACAGATGTAGCAGGCTTTGGCCCAATAGATAAACAGTTCATTTTGGGTGACAGTTACAAGATTGCCTTTGCCGTATGGGATGGGGGCAAAGGAGAGATTGGTGGAATGCACAAGGCAACTGACTGGGGAATTTTAGTCTTAAAAGAATAACATCAAAAATAATTTGAATTTTATTTATTTTTCAAATTAACAAGACCTAAGAAAACAAATGACTCCTATTCTTATTCTGTTTCAATTAAGGATATTGAATTATTATCCCGCTGTCAATTTTGCTCAATACAAGGAAATTTCCCTTTACAATACTTGTTTCAACAAAAATCCTAATCTAAAAAACAACTCTATAGTTTATTTAGAAAGGGATTAATGATTTATCATGTACAAGACTATTCTTGTGCCTCATGCAGGAACCCACGCAGGGGATGAGGCATTAAAGCACGCAATCTTTGCAGCAAACGACGCATCCAGGATTATCATTTTACATATAGTGGAAGCAATGCAGTATCCCCCATCATTTGCATTATCTTCATCTGAACGAAAAAGTCTAATAAAAAATATTGATGATGCAAATGAGGAAATGAGAAAAGATATGGAGTCAAAGATGAAAAAATTGACTCAGCAATGTAAAGAAAATGGAATACAATCTGGAGTTAAAGTGGAAATTGGAGATGCAGCTGAAATAATTCTAGATACGGTTGAAAAAGAAAAAGTGGATCTGATAGTTATGTCAAAGAGAAGAAAACTAAAAGGAGTGAAAAAACTGTTATCATTAGGCAGTGTCTCAAGAAAAGTTGTCGAAAATGTAACTTGCCCTGTCACTTTGATTGATATAGAAAACATCTGAGCATGTCAGAACAGAGTTAAATAGTAAAATCAATTTTTAAATCCCATTTTACAATTGAATTGACGTGCCACAAATGGAATGTGTCCTGATGATTGGTGTTGCACTAAGCGGCAAGACCACTTATGTCAAGGCAAATTTTGATCATGAACGAATAGCTTTATCACATTTTAACAACGACAGAAAAAAAGAGCAAGAATACATAGAAAAATGTCTGAGTCAAGGAAAAAACGTGGTGATTGACGATACAAATCTGACTGTAGCGATAAGAAAACAACACATAGACCTTGCCAGGAAATATGGTGCCAGGGTGAGAGGAATTCTCATGAACACTTCAAGAGTATTGCTTGAAAAACGACAGAAAAGCAGACGTGACTCGTTCCCGTTATCTGTAATCTACAAGCAACTTAACCAACTTGAGAGGCCAGTAATTGATGAGGGGTTTGATGAATTAATTGTAAAAAAAGATTATGTAGAGCCAAGAGATACCTAGTTAATTCATCGATGGATCCTAAAAAATAGGAACATCCTATTTGACTGTCTTAAATTTAAGAATTTATAATATTAATAATTAAAACAATAATCGAAACATTTGACATTTGTAACTCGGGCATTAGTGAAATAATGTATTATGAGTTTGTCTTTTAATTTTATAGTTAATTTCAATATTGAGATTTATGTTTATACTATTATTCCACAAATAACATTTGTCATTATGCTTCAAAATAGATTCAAGAAAATACTTGTTGGGATAGATGGTTCTGCAAACTCCATACGTGGATTGAATCAGGCCATATCTCTTGCAAGACAGTCACAAGGAATAATTACTGGGATTCATGTGTTGCCAGAATTTCCCCCATCCTATGAAATAAACATTAAATCATATCGGGCACAACTAAGCAAACAAGGAAAAAAATTCATGGAATCCGCCAAGACTAGCGCAGCTCGTCACGGAATAGAATTTCATGAAAAGATTGCTTCCTCAAAAAATGCAGTAGATACGATAGTAGGATTTGCCAGTAAGAGTAAATTTGATGTTATAGTTATTGGTTCAAGAGGATTGGGATCGCCCAAGGCAAACTATGTTGGCAGTGTTGCACATGGAATAGTAAATAACTCAAAGGTGCCAGTATTGGTTGTAAAATAGACTGTCTAATTTTTTAATGACATGTTTTTCAACTTGAATGCTCTTTAAGCCACTTACCAACCTCGGGCCATAGTTTTTTGTGTGCAGTTTTGCTAATACACAATCCCACATGACCTGTTGGAAATTCTATAGTTTGTTTGTCAGTACTTGCAACTACATCTATAATGGTCCTACTTGATTCGGCTGAAACAAGATCATCATTTGTTCCTACTATGTTTAATACAGGCATTGTTATCTTTTTCAAATCCACAAGATCATTCCCTAACATCATCTTGTTTTGGATGAGCAGGTTTTTTTTGTAAATGTCATCTATGATCTGCTCAAATGTTTTCCCAATGATTGGAACGCTGTCGTAAAGCCAAGATTCTACTGCAAAAAACTGCGTGATTTCCTTTGTACTTCTAGGCTGGCTAAAGTAAAATTGATACTTTAAAGCTGCTTCCAATGGATTGCGAAGTATGAATGCAATATTCAGAAAAGATGATGGTACATTTCCAAAAGTATCTACAAATTTTTTGACATCCAGATCTTTAATCCATGATTCTAACACCGTTGGTGGTTTTCCAAAATCTACAGGAGTTGCATGTAAAATTAAGTTTTTCACATCTTTAGGGTGCATCGCAGAATAAATCAAAGCCAAGATTCCACCCCAACAATATCCAAATAGTGTAACATTTCTAGAGCCGGTAACCTCTTTTACCTTGTCAACTGCATTTTCAAGATAGTCATGAGCATAACTTGCAAGTGGCATGTTTTCATCCTTAATAGTTGGTATCCTCCAGTCTGTTGCATATACATCAAATCCCAATTGTTGAAAATGTCTAATTATGCTTGTTTCGGGAAGTAGATCTAAAATATAATGTCTGTTGATTAAAGAACCTACAACAAGAATAGGTGTTTTGAATTTTTGAGGAGAATCTGTTTTGTAGTGGTGAACCTCAAATTTTCCCTTCATTGGAATTATTTCAGATGGTGTACGATTAATTGTGTCTCGGATAGGTTCTATCAGATTATCATAATGGCCAATCATGGTTTCAAGATATTTATATAATGAATCATGATGGCCAACTGATGCAAATTCTGTAAATGAACCTACAAGAGCAGATAATGATTTTGAAAATTCCTTTTGTTTTAAACTGCCATATAGTTCAACATCAAAAGTAGTTCTAATGGTATCTTGAATCTTTTTACCCGTAGATTCTTGTAGATTATTAGCAGATTCAATTGCACGTAACCATGAATTAAAAAGAATCATGCCATACTTTAATTGAAAGTCAAATGATTTTATTGCAAAATTGGTGTAAATAGATAAATGGTGATTAATGTTCTTTGAATCATTCATCCTCCACATCACTGAAAATTGACATATATTGTTATTCTTCAATATCACATTTGACTTTCTTTTAATAATCTAATTACATCAAAAATATTAGAGTATCAAATTGCAAGAAATATCAAAAACATCATGGCATTCTTTGTCTGCACAAAAAGTTGCAGAGATACTCAAGACTGATCTTACACAAGGTTTGGACTTGAGTGAGGCATCTAGTCGCTTGCAAAAGTTTGGAGAAAATACATTATCTGTAAAAAAAGAACAAAGTCCAGCAATTTCATTTCTTTTACAATTTAAGCAACCGTTAGTTTTGATTCTCATAATAGCTGGTTCCATAACTGCAATGTTGCAGGAATTAGTTGATACGGGCGTAATCTTTGGTGTAGTCATAGCTAATGCAGTTATCGGTTTTATTCAGGAACACAAAGCAGGCAAGGCAATCCAGGCTCTTGCACAGATTGTAAAAAGTGAAAACGTTGTTGTTAGAAACGGTGAAAAAATCAGGTTATTCTCAAAAGAAATTGTTCCAGGAGATGTAGTACAACTCCGTTCTGGGGATAAAATTCCCGCTGATATGCGTCTATACCATACAAAAGATTTGAAAATTGATGAATCAATCTTAACTGGAGAATCAATCTCTGTCAAAAAACAGACAGATGTTCTTCAATTAAACACAGACCTTGCAGAGCGTAAAAACATGGCATATGGTGGAACTTTGGTTACCAATGGTTATGGGGTTGGCATAGTTATTCTGACGGGGGATGACACTGAAACCGGCAAAATATCGCAAACTATGTCCAAGGCAGAGGAACTTGAGACTCCCTTAACTAAAAGAATCTCTTATTTTAGCAAAAAACTTCTTTTTGTAATTCTCGGTTTGTCTCTTCTTACATTCATTTTTGGAATTTTGTTCACACAAAGAACTACAACCGAATTATTCATGGAGGTAGTTGCCCTTTCAGTTGCAGTAATTCCAGAAGGACTGCCAGCTGCCATAACTATAACTCTTGCTATAGGTGTAGGGTATATGGTCAAAAGAAATGCAATAATAAGAAAACTTCCAGCAGTGGAAACTCTTGGAAGTACCACAATAATATGCTCAGACAAGACAGGAACCATCACTGAGAACCAGATGACTGTGAGCGAAATCTATGCAGGTGGAAAACTCTTTGATGTATCTGGAACTGGATTTCAACCAACAGGTGAAATTAAATATGAACAGAACCGCATCAAAATTAACAAATATCAAACACTCAAAGAGTGTCTCATTGCAGGACTATTATGCAATGATTCAGATTTAATTCAAAAAGAAAATCATTGGGAGGCAAAAGGAGACCCTACCGAAGTTGCATTAATCACAGCGGCTCACAAAGCAAACCTCAAACAAACTCTAACAGAGTCATTTTATAGAATTGATGTGATTCCATTTGAATCACATCTTCAGTTTATGGCCACACTACATGATGATGCTGAAGATAAGATAGTCTATGTAAAAGGCTCTGTTGAAAAGATTCTTGCAATGTCCTCGTATCAAATAAATGATCATGTGGAACTTGAAAGCCTTACGGAGATTAATGTTTCAAAACTAAATGAAATTGCAGACAATATGGCATCAAAAGGCCTGCGAGTATTGGCTTTTGCCAAAAAGAAAATAGCAAGGGAAAATCATAAAATTGAAATTTCTGATATAGATAGCGGACTAATTTTTCTTGGCTTTCAAGCCATGTTGGATCCTCCTAGACCAGAAGTTATTGAGGCCATAAGAGAATGTCAAAATGCTGGAATACGTGTCAAAATGATAACTGGTGATAATCTAAAAACAGCAATCAGTATAGGTAGGCAGATTGGCCTGAACCAATCATCTCAAAAAAATCGACGTAATGTAACAGCAATTACGGGAAAAGAGTTAGAACAATACTCAGGAAATGATTTGATTGAAATTGTTGATAAGACAGATGTGTTTGCAAGGGTTTTACCTGAACGAAAATTTTCCATAGTAAAGGCACTTCAATCCAAAGGTAACATTGTTGCAATGACTGGAGATGGAGTAAATGATGCACCTGCTCTAAAACAAGCTGACGTAGGAATTGCAATGGGAATTACAGGTACGGAGGTTGCAAAGGAGGCATCTGATGTAATTTTAACTGATGACAACTTTGCATCAATCAAGGCAGCAGTAGAAGAAGGGCGACGAATTCTTGACACTCTAATAAAATTCATCACTTGGACACTTCCTACAAGTTTTGGAGAGGGGTTGGTTATATTGACATCTATCTTTTTGGGTCTACTTATGCCGATTTTACCCGTCCAGATTTTATGGATTAATATGACTACTGTACTTGCATTGGGAACGATGCTTATTTTTGAGCCAAAAGAGCCAGATGTAATGAAACGCCCCCCAAGACGACCCAACGCCCCAATTCTCACAAGGGATCTGGCAATACAGATAATTATTGTTAGTACATGTATTCTGATTTCAGTTTATGGATTGTTTGAGTGGTCAATAAAGGAAGGCAGTACCATTGAAGAATCAAGGACAATTGCAGTAAATACAATTGTTATGATCGAGGTATTTTATCTGTTCAACTGTAGGTCTCTAACTAAATCCGTTTTTACAATAGGATTTTTTTCAAACAATTTGATTTTTCTCGGAGTCATAGTTATGATTTTGTTACAAATTATCTTCACATATACTCCTATTATGAATGAAATTTTCCAAAGTAACCTCATTGGGATCGAGTCTTGGTTGAAGATAGTAGGAGTGTCCATAATCACTTTTCTGATAATTGAAACAAAAAAATTCGTTTACAATAAACTTAAGATTAAAACACAAAATAATAACTTAAAATTGGATAATGATGTTGCAACAAAAAAAATGTTCATGTAAATGTGGTTGTACTAAAACAATATCAAATGTATATTATGATCTTTGTATATTTTATACACTTGGAACTCATAAATCAATAAAATAACATATTGTAGCTGATGTAAAATTTATTGTCATGATTAATTACACGCTTAAAACTAATACAAACTTTTATCATTTTAACAAAATTAGTATGAGATACTATTATGAAAAATAATGGACGGTTATGAGATAACAGTTGAGAAAGAAATCTCCAACCTGATTATCGATTTTTAGATTTGAGAGTATATATAAAAACAACATGTAGGAATAATCAATAATCTCTGAGAATTTTTCATATTTTGAAACTCTGATTTAAATAGAATACCAAATTAACTAGTGATATTCAGATACAACGATGATCTATGAAATTCTCTAGTTTTAATTCCTAAGACACACTCTATCTTGAATTTCTTTAGAATATCAATCTGTACAATAAATTGCCTTGAAATTAGGCATATACCACTGTTTTGCAATATGAGTTACCGATAAATTTTTTAAAAACAACAATTTCATTTAGTCATTTCATCAATAACTGCCTTGAATGTACCATATGGCTGTGCTCCTATAATCATCTCAGCCGTACCGTCTGGAGCAATTATGATGAATGACGGAGTAGATCTTGCTCCTGCATCTGATGCAATCTTTTTGTTCTCATTTACCCTTTGTTCATATTTTTTAGAGTCAAGACATTCATTGAATGAATCTGCATCAAGACCATCAATTCCTAACACTATTGTCTTTAGATTATTCGGGCTTGCCCAGCCGTCATTTTCATGTCCCTGGCTTGTATATACAAAATCATGGTACTTCCAGTATAGTTCCTGTTCTGCGGCACAATAGCTTCCTGCATGAACCGTTATAGAGTCTGGTCCAATGATTGGAAAGTCAACAAAGATCATGCTTGCCTTACCCGTTTCAATGAGGTTTTTCTCGATTGCCGGTTTGATGGTCTCATTCCATCTCTTGCAAAAGGGACACTGATAATCGCCAAACTCCACAATGGTGACCGGCGAAGATGTATCTCCTAAAACAGGTGAGCCATTTCGTGTATCTAGTGACAGATGGGTGGATCTTGAGTTATCTGCCTTTATGGAATCAGGATTCATCGAAATCGCAGCGATTCCTGCAACAATTATGGCAACAGATATTCCAATTATTATGAACTTGGTTTTTGAGTTTTCCGAAGGCTTTGTTTTTCTACTGCGTTTTCCCATGTGCTCGATTTGTATCTAGCATTAAAAGTATTTATCCAAAAAGACCCTTCTTTACTGCTTTTCTCTTGCAGATTATTCCGAAATTATTTTTTTTCGATTAAATATTTTATCAATGATTTGTCAAAAGTTTCGGAGAAAAATATCAATTAATTACCAAACCAAATTGATAAAATATGTATGAAAAGACAGTTGTTCAATTTTTTTAAACATCAGTTTGTGCCTTTGTTTAAAATATTCTATTGATTTTTATAAAATAAAAAAATAGGGATTAAGGATTTACTGTTTGGAGTTTATCCTCAATTCTATCATAGTATCCATTTTGCTCCATAGCTGGAACATAAAATGTTGCAGAAATTATATCTTCAACATCTGCTTCACAGTCAGGAACAACAATAGAGCGTCCTAAAACAGATTCTGCAACACAGCCATAATCAGTTACAGCAATTACAGTTACATCCTCAGTTACTAGAGTAGGAATAATGTTCCAAGGAGTTATAGTGAGTACTAGTATTACTGAAATCGCTGCAGCTAAAATTGCTATGAATGTTAGCCGTGGTGCTTTTTTGTATGTTTTTTGTTGCATTTCTCCTCACTTTAAATTACTTTTCAAAGTATATAGAATAGAGGTAAATTTTAGACCTAGTGCTAAATTACTACAATTATTGTCATTTGGCACTAACTGAAAATTTTTTGATAATTAGATTGCTAATGGCTAAACTTACAGTATGAAATATGAGGCTTTAATACGAGCAGAAATAAAAATTAGATATTGCATTTCTATTTTCTTTCCAGTCCTGTAATGTTTTTCCAATATACTTAAGTCCAAAATTATCTAAAAAGGTTCATGGATATCTCTCAAAAAAGATTACCTGTTATTTTAATAATTGTGCTTGTAGGAGTTTTGGTATTTCAGTATGTGACTGGTATGCCAAATGCTAGCAAACTGATAGATTCTGAAACATGCCAATTATACATCAAGGATAATCAAATTAACAGTAAAAAATTCTTGGATGAGTATGATTCCAAATGTCTGGAAATAAAAAACCTCACTTTGCCATAAAGGTTCACAATATTGACATTACAAATCAAAAAATAATATTAAAGAAGCACCAAAGTAGTAAGATGATTTGGCATGAAACCCGAACATTACATATTGATAAGACTATGAGGCAATATAATTATGGAGCAATATGAGCGCAAAAGAAGTTGGGTGTGGTTTTTACTTCCAGTTTTTGTTCAAGTTGTTGGTGGTATCATTGCATATTATGCACTAAAGCCTGATGAGCCGCGAATGGCAAAAGATTGTTTGTATATTGGGATTGTTCTATCTGGAATCAATTGGGGTGCTTTTGTATTGCTGTTGTCTATGGGGTTGTTAATTGGCGAACATTCTATGATGTCAGAGTTTGAGCGAAGTTATCAATGGGACTTTGATATTTAGATTTAAATCAAGTATGTATGATTCATTAGTGCAGCTTAAATGCAAAAATAAAATTATACTATTATGCAATGGTGCATTTGTTTATCGTTTACCAGACCATAAACTTCCCTACGATTAATGAGTCATCTGGCCATGGGAGTCTTCATTGGCACCATTGCATTTCATAATTTATCTATCTTAACTCACAATTTCTAAAACAAGCCATCTCATTCACAATATCTATCACGTTTAAACGACAATTTTTCTTCCATGTTAGTTAGAAATGATTTTTATCATGACCATCAGTGTATGTGATATATGGCGCATTTGTTACTGAAAAATTTTTAAGTGTTACAAAACGTTCTAATAAAATAATGTGAAAAAATAGTAAGGCATTAATGATAATCTTGATGATATAGGATTATTGATTAAAATTTTTATTGTAGCAATTCTGATGGCAGTATCCCTTGTAGGTAGTTTTGAAATCAATGACAACGCTTATGCTACTCCTTTTTTTGAAAATGGCCATTTTACCTCCAATGGGATAGAATGGTGTCAAGAAAATCTTCAATTATATGAAATCCTAGGCGAAAAGTTTTTTGAGCATCACAAACATTCTCTGGAATCAAGAGTTTGCGCCAGTCTCTATGAAGATCCATTATGGAGTTATGATGGGCCAGATAGAACCCAAAAATTAATTGAAAAAAGTCTTTACTACTCCCAATTGGAGATATCTGAGAGTATGGAGGAATCTAAAACTGGTTTTATAGATACAACTCCTGCTGCAAATAGAGACGAAACACTTGTGCGCGGAATGACAGAAAATGGGGAAATAACGGTGCAACTGATAGCCGATAAAGCTATTTCAAACACTCCTATGCAAATAGATGTCTCATTTCTAAACAGGGATAATTCTCTGACTTCTAACGTCAATTATCAGATAGAGGCTACTCAACAAGACAGCAGAGTTATGCTAAACAACGGTTATTCTGAGAATGGTCGAGTTACTCTTTCTACTCTTCCTCTTCTTTCTGATGAGCCTGTTAACATCAGCGTGACTATAAAAGGGATTGGCTTGCCTGAAAATCAGGAGTATTGGACGCCTCCCAATGGTGATGTAATCATGTTTACCATAGTACCTGAGTTTGGGACTCTTGTAATGATGATTTTAATTGTCTCAATAATTTCAAGTATAATACTTTCTAAACACACTTTATTTGAAAACCTAGTTTCCCATTAAGCACAAAAGAATGTAAACCCTACATTTTCAATTTATTATATGAACATTCAAGCATAAACTCTAAAATTAAATTTACAACTCGATATTCTATAATGCCCTCTCATGATTCACCATTACGAAAAATCTGATAGTGTAACAAGAAAAATTATGCAATTATGTCAACTAAACTTGTTAACTATCGATTATCTCATCATTTGAGGAAACATTATCATTGGTTCATGTAAAAAAAGTTGAGATCTTTGGTTTCAAGTCATTTGGATTTAAAAATACCACTGTTAACTTTGAACCTGGCCTAATCTCAATCTCTGGTCCAAACGGGTCTGGTAAAAGCAACATCTTAGATGCAATAATCTTTGCAATGGGTGAAAATAAACCAAAAATAATGAGAGTGGATAAATTGCGTTCCCTCATACATGATATTGAAGGACATCGACATGGACCAAAGATGGCAAGATCCAGTATTCATTTTGATAATTCTGATAGAAAGATTCCTGTTGATTCTGATGTTGTAGAGATCACTAGAGAGATGGATGAAAATGGCGAAAACAATTACTATCTAAATAAAAAGAAAACAAATCGA
>Ga0224497_10001961_pt1 | contig 12539 bp, 11 predicted proteins | sample SF_Jul11_sed_USG_4_FD_167970 | JGI IMG/M metagenome (GOLD analysis project Ga0224497, IMG submission 167970) | Sediment microbial communities from San Francisco Bay, California, United States - SF_Jul11_sed_USGS_13 | ecosystem: Environmental > Aquatic > Marine > Sediment | place: USA... | reverse complement strand
GATCGAGCGTACCGAGATCATCCGCGACCTCCGGCTGGGGGCGTTCGATGTGCTTGTTGGCATCAACCTGCTCCGTGAAGGTCTTGATATGCCCGAGGTATCGCTCGTCGCCATTCTCGATGCCGACAAGGAGGGCTTTCTGCGCTCCGACCGTTCGCTGATTCAGACGATCGGACGGGCGGCCCGCAATGTGCACGGTAAGGCCATTCTTTATGCCGATAATATGACGGGCTCCATGAAAAGAGCGCTGGAGGAGACCGGTCGGCGCCGAAAAACGCAGCTCGCCTTCAACGAGAAACATGAAATTACACCGGCCACGATCATCAAACAGGTTGCGGACGTGATGGAGGCCGCCTATCCGTCACCCCGAAAAGAACGTCGGAAGGTCGCCGACGACCAGCCCGTGTACGAACTGATGACCACGGAGCAGCTCATGAAACGCGCCGCCAAACTTGAGAAGAAGATGCTCCGGCATGCACGGGACCTGGAGTTCGAGGAGGCGGCTAAGCTACGGGACGAGATCCAGATCATCCGGGATTACGGGCTCGGGCTCGTGGATCAGAAGGCCGGCTGACGGCCCTTGCAGTGTAGCAGGGGCTTGAGTATCGTACGGCTCCGGTCGGGGAGCGCTGGGGCGATTAGCTCAGGGGCATACGAACGAAGGCACACACATTCGGATTGGGCGATTAGCTCAGGGGTAGAGCGCCACGTTGACATCGTGGAGGTCGGTGGTTCGAGACCACCATCGCCCACCAATTCACTGCAGGGCCCGCCTGGCCCTTCGAATCCTCCTGAATCCCCAACAAAATGCCTGATTTTTTTGAAGAAATCGGCGTTTCGATGGTTGTTTCTTGGCATCCGGCTATATAGAATCTCGGTCCCGCTGCTGCTGCGGCATGTTGCCGTGGGCCTCATGTGGCGGGGACCGATGAGTTTCTGGAGGATCCGGGTATCGCAGTTACGAAGCGCGTAAGACGCAACGAGGAAATCGAAGCCACCGAGGTACGGGTTATTGGCTCCGATGGTGAGCAGGCAGGGGTCATGGGTATCGCGGCAGCGATCGAACTGGCCAGGGATGAGGGGCTTGACCTCGTTGAAGTATCGCCGATGGCGGATCCACCCGTCTGTCGCGTCATGGATTTTGGCAAGTACTTGTTCGAGCAGAACAAGAAAAACCAGTCCGCGAAACGCAAACAGAAACAGGTCCACGTTAAAGAAATCAAGTTTCGTCCTGGAACGGAGGAAGGTGACTACCAGATCAAGCTCAAGAAATTGATCAATTTTCTGGAAACCGGTGACAAGACGAAGGTCACACTGCGATTCAGAGGTCGGGAGATGGCGCACAAGGAACTGGGTGCGCAGCTGCTGACCCGGGTTCGGGATGACCTGGAGCCGTACGGTTCGGTTGAGCAGATGCCGCAGATGGAAGGCCGGCAGATGGTCATGGTTATCGCGCCGAAAAAGAAATAGGCGATAGCAGCACAAGTGATAGAAAAGTGAGTAACAGCCCAAGGGCGTGACAGCCCCGAAGGCTCTACCCGCCTGCAGCGGCCGGAGAAACCCGGTACGGAGCAAGGCTAAAAGTGAGTACAACATGTCTAAGATGAAAACCAATCGAGGCGCCGCCAAGCGCTTCAGAAAGACGGGCAAGGGCGGCTACAAGCGCTCACAATCCCATCTCAATCACATTCTTACGAAGAAAAAGTCGAAGCGAAAGCGCCATCTCGGTTCCACCGAGCAGGTGGCTGACGCCGACGTAAAGAGCGTGCGTCGCATGCTCCCTTACAGCTAAGAGGAGATTGAGAAATGGCAAGAGTAAAACGTGGCGTTGTCGCCAAAGCCCGCCATAAGAAAGTCCTCGGTAAAGCGAAAGGCTATTACGGCGCGCGCAGCAAATTATTCAAGACGGCCAAGCAAGCTGTCATCAAGGCAGGCCAGTACGCCTACCGCGACCGCCGGCAGCGCAAGCGCCAGTTCCGTGCACTCTGGATAACGCGAATCAATGCGGCGGCTCGCCTGCATGGGCTGTCCTACAGCCGTCTCATCAATGGCCTGAATCGTGCCGATATCGAAGTCGACCGCAAGGTACTGGCGGATATCGCCGTGCACGATCCCGAGGCTTTCGGTGCGATTGCGGAGGCGGCCAAAGCCGGTCTCGAACAAGCCCAAGCTGCCAGGTAACGATGCTGGATTTGGTGTGGGCAACCGCGCCAGGTTCGCGTTATCCGCAATGCAGCCACTGAGCGATCTTATCGATAAAGCCGCGTCTGAAATCGACGCGGCAGCGGATTTGGCTGCGCTGGACGCGGTTCGCGTTGCCTATCTCGGCAAGAAGGGCGCGCTGACGGCTCGCCTGAAGTCGCTGAGCCAGGTTCCGGTTGAAGAGCGCCCGGCGGCAGGACAGCAAATCAACCAGGCCAAACAGGCGGTGCAGGAGCGACTCAAGGCTCGCCGCGAACTCCTCGAAACCGCAGCGCTCGAAGCGAAGCTGGCGGCCGATGCCGTCGATGTGACCCTCCCGGGTCGGGGCCAGTCGATCGGTGGCCACCACCCGGTGACGCGCGCGATGGTGCGTATCGAGCAAATCTTTCAAAACGCCGGATTCGGTATTCGCTCGGGCCCGGAAATCGAGGACGATTTCCATAACTTTACGGCGCTCAATATTCCGGACAATCATCCGGCCCGGGCGATGCATGACACGTTTTATTTTCCGGGCGGCCATCTGCTGAGAACCCATACCTCGCCCGTACAGATTCGCGCCATTGCCAATGAAGGCGTCCCGATCCGCATCATCGCGCCGGGCCGCGTCTATCGCTGCGACTCCGATCAAACGCATACGCCGATGTTTCATCAGGTCGAGGGACTGGTCATCGACGAGAACGTCAGCTTTGCAAACCTGAAAGCCGTATTGCACCAGTTTGTCGAGGCGTTTTTCGAGCGCAAGGCGGAGCTTCGATTTCGGCCGTCTTACTTTCCTTTCACAGAGCCTTCCGCCGAGGTGGACATCATCTGGGGCGAGGGCAAGTGGCTCGAGATTCTCGGCTGCGGCATGGTGCATCCGAATGTTCTCGAGAGTGCCGGCGTCGATTCGGAGAAATACACGGGCTACGCATTCGGCATCGGCATCGAACGCCTCGCGATGCTGCGTTACGGCGTCGGCGACCTCCGGACGTTTTTTGAAAACGACCTGCGGTTCCTGCGACAGTTCAGGTAACGGCGATGAAGATTGCAGAATCCTGGTTACGGGAATGGGTGAACCCCGACCTTGATACCGAAGCCCTCGGCCACCAGCTGACGATGCTCGGCCACGAAGTTGACGGCATCGAATTCGAGGGGTCGGGCATCGCCGACGTTGTCATTGCCGAGGTCGTCTCCGTAAAACGGCACCCGGACGCCGATCGCCTGACCGTCTGCAAAGTCGCCGATGGCAGCGGCGATGTCGTTGATGTCGTTTGTGGCGCGCCCAACGTCGCTGCAGGTATGAAAAGCCCGCTGGCGAAGCCGGGGGTCAAGCTACCGAACGGCATGAAGTTGCGAAAATCCAAGATCCGGGGCGTCGTGTCGAACGGCATGCTCTGTTCCGCGATCGAGCTCGGCCTCGGTGACGAGTCGGACGGCATTATTGCATTGCCCGACGATGCACCGGTCGGCTCACCTTTGATCGAATACCTTAATCTCCCGGACGCGGTCATCGATCTTGACCTGACCCCGAATCGGGGCGACTGTTTCTGCGTGCTGGGTATCGCCCGCGACGTGTCGGCGCTTACCGGGGTGCCGCTTGCGAACGCGGCGGTCGAGGCGGTGCCTGCGACGATTAAGGATACGCATCCCGTCGAGCTGATCGAGCCGGCGGGCTGCCCAAGATTCGCGGGACGCCTGATCCGCGGCATTGACCCACAGGCGAAGTCGCCTGTGTGGATGACCGAGCGGTTGCGCCGCGCCGGCCTGCGCGCCATTTCACCGGTTGTCGATGTCACGAATTACGTCATGCTGGAGTATGGCCAGCCGTTGCATGCCTACGACAGCACGCGTCTGCAGGGCTCGATCCGGCCGCGATTGGCCAAGTCCGGCGAGAAAGTCACGTTGCTGGATGAGAAAGAGGTTGAGCTCAATACCGACACCATGATCATAACGGATGACAGCGGGCCGATCGGCATCGCCGGCATCATGGGCGGCCTGAGTACGGCGGTTTCCGATACGACGACTGACGTCTTTTTCGAGGCGGCATTTTGGCCGCAGGCTTTTATGGCCGGTCGCGCGCGAGCCTACGGCATGCATACGGATGCGTCGCTTCGATTCGAGCGTGGTGTCGATCCAGAGGCGCAGGGTCGCGCGATTGAACGGGCAACCCGGCTTTTGCTGGAGATTGCCGGCGGCGATGCCGGTCCGCTGGTTGAGGAGTCGGCAAAAGAACATCTTCCGCGCCGCAAGACGATTCAACTTCGCAAGGAGCGGTTGGCGCGCCTCCTGGGACTCGAAATTGAAGGTCAAAGAGTGACACAGATTCTTGACGGCCTCGGGCTCGGCGTCGCAGTCGTCGAGGATGGCTGGAACGTCACGCCCCCGAGCTATCGTTTTGACCTCGAAATCGAAGCGGACCTCATCGAAGAGGTGGCCCGGATCCATGGCTACGATTCCATTCCAGAGACGACGGAATTTGTGCGCACGCCGTTGACGTCCGTGACTGAAACACGCGTCGAGCTGGAACGCGTTGCCGCGACCCTGATTGCGCGAGACTACCAGGAAGTTGTGACCTACAGCTTCATCGATAGCGAGGCAAATACGGCGTTTACAGGGTCTGAATCCGCGCTGGTTTTGAGCAACCCCATCTCATCGGACATGTCGGTCATGCGGGCGTCGCTGTGGCCCGGAATGGTCGCTGCAGCGGCCGCAAATACGGCGCGCCAGCAGGACCGAGTCCGAATATTTGAGGCAAGCAAGTCCTTCCACGGTACTTTGGATGCGCATACTGAGGTTGTTCGTATTGCGGGGCTCGTCACTGGCGCGATTGTGCCCGAGCAGTGGGGCGATAACGGGGAGAACGCCGACTTCTTCAATGTGAAGGCCGACGTCGAGGCTCTATTGCGGCTTGCGGCTGATGCCGAGGAACTCGAGTTTGTTCCCGTCAAACATGCCGCATTGCAGTCCGGACAAGCCGCAGAAATAAAACGTAATGGTCAGACTATCGGGGTGCTCGGCAAACTGCATCCGGCCCTCGCAAAAAGTTACGATCTCAAGCGCCCGGTTTATTTATTCGAACTGGACGCCAGCAAAGCGTTGGAATCACGCGCGCCGGTCGCATCTTCCATCTCGAAGTTTCCGGCGATACGTCGCGACATTGCGGTCGTCGTTGACGCCGCCGTGTCGGCGAATGAACTCGTGGAAGCCGTGGCATCCAGTTCACCTGAGCTGATCCAGGATGTCAGGATTTTTGACATATATACGGGCAAAGGTATAGAAGCTGGGCGAAAAAGCGTCGCAATAGGCTTGATTTTGCAGGAAAGATCGCGCACGCTTACTGACGATGATGCGGACGTCGTGATGGCTGCGACCATAAGCAAATTAAAAGACAAATTCGCGGCTGAACTGAGAGACTAATCCCAATGGCGCTGACAAAAGCAGAAATGGCCGAGTCGCTGTTCAACGAGCTGGGTCTCAACAAGCGGGAAGCGCGCGAACTTGTCGACATGTATTTTGAGGAACTGCGTGCATCACTTGCAGTTGGGGAGCAGGTCAAACTTTCTGGATTTGGAAACTTTGATCTTCGGGATAAAAAAGAACGTCCTGGTAGAAACCCGAAAACCGGAGAGGAAATTCCAATTAGCGCTCGGCGCGTGGTGACCTTCCGACCAGGACAAAAACTAAAGGCCCGAGTGGAAGCATATGCTGGAACCGGGGAATAACGACGAACTTCCTCCAATTCCTGGTAAGCGATACTTTACGATTGGTGAAGTAAGCGATCTGTGCGCAGTCAAGCCGCACGTACTCAGGTATTGGGAACAGGAGTTCCCACAACTAAAGCCCGTTAAGCGTCGCGGCAATCGCCGTTACTATCAGCGGCAGGATGTGCTGATCATTCGTCAGATCAGGAGCCTGCTGTACGACGACGGTTTTACGATTGGCGGCGCACGCCAGCGCCTGACGGGCGATGATGCCAAGTCGGATGTGTCGCAAAGTCAGCAGATTATCAAGCAGATACGCGTGGAACTTGAACAAGTTCTTAAGTTATTGCGTCGCTAGATTCTTACCTTTCCTCCTGTCGCAGCGGCACGTAATATGCTGCCCTGTAGGCGGCGAAGCCGTCATCTTCAGTTATCCGGTCGGGGCGTAGCGCAGCCTGGTAGCGCACCACAATGGGGTTGTGGGGGTCGGAGGTTCGAATCCTCTCGCCCCGACCAATTAAGAAAAAGTGGCCGCTCTCACTTTCAGTGAGCGGTCATTTTTCGTATTGGGAGGACAGATGGAAACGAATCGGAGTTCGTACGGAGGCCGACGCAGTCGGCCGACAAGCGCGAAGCGCTCATCCTCTCGCCCCGACCAATTAAGAAAAAGTGGCCGCTCTCACTTTCAGTGAGCGGTCATTTTTCGTATTGGGAGGACAGATGGAAACGAATCGGAGTTCGTACCGAGGCCGACGCAGTCGGCCGACAAGCGCGAAGCGCTCATCCTCTCGCCCCGACCATTTTAGCGGCGTGTACCGCGAAGCCGCAAAACGCCTTCGACGCCCGCAAGCATCAGTGCCAGCAGTGCCAGGGTTGTTGCCGCGCCGGATACGGCAGGCGTTGCCGACTGCATGACCGAAATTCCGTACGCGGCCCACGCGACGACGAGTACAAAAACCGCGTCACCGAAGCACAACACCATCGTTGCACCAATCGTTCCGGCAAGCGCCATTTTCAGCAACGTCCAGCTGACCGCGGTGAGACCGATCGTGTCCCAACCATTGCCTGTTTGCACGGCGCTTAAATTTGCGATTGTCGCAATCGTGATCCAGCTCGTATAAAGACTGAAAGGAAAGTGCAGTAGCAGATGCTGGGTTAGTGACGCATGCTTGACGACGCCGAGAAGCCTGCGATAGATCAAGATCAAAGTGACCAGCAGAACCAGCATGATGAGCAATGAAATATTCAGCAGGTCGTAATGCCAGGCAATGATCCAGCTGGCATTTGCCAGGCAGTTAACCTGGAAGAGGCGACTGATTCCTGCAATTGTTTCGTTGTTTCGCTGTGACGGGAGCGCCTGGTAAACGACGAAAAAAAGCAAGGCCAGGTAGATGACACCCCAGATCGAAAACGTAAATCCGGCCGGCGTGAATAGAGACGGATATTTGGCTGAGATCTCGGGCATGGTCTGGTCGTTGATCGGGAGCGCGATGGACATGACGTTGAATACGATGACGAGCATGAACGCGGCAAGGTTACCGCCCCAATCGGACAGTGTTCTTAGCATGGATAAACGCCCCGGTGGGTTACCTAGACAGTCGGGACTGTCGGAAGCTTCCTGTCCTGTATGCCAAGCAGTATCGGCTGCGCGGTTTCGCGATAGATGTTGACTTTTGCGTTGAACGCGACGCGCGACAGGCCGTGCTTGTCCTTGATGGTCAGGCGTCGAATATTGAACTGACCGCCGCCCATATTCTCGCCGGTCAGGTAGCACTTTATCGCGGTCACGCGCTCGCCGGCGAGTTCCATGCCGCTCAGTTGAGACAAATTCCCCTGGGCTCTTTGCAGGAACGTGACGGCGTCAATGTTGGGGTCGACGTAATTCTCGTCTTCTTTGTCGTGAGTTTCGATGTCGGCCATGAAGTCGCCGACGAGGATTTGACCGGGCAGAGCCCCGTCGATCATTCGCGCCAATTCTATAGTGACATCCCCGACGATAAAGTCATGCATGGTCGGGTTGAGGCCGTCCGCCTGGTGAAATTCGTAGCAGCTGCCGACGTGAAAGCAGGCGCGCAGGCGCGGTACCGCTTTTGAATGCGATTTGCTGCGGGCTATGGCGTTGTCGGCAAGCACGATGTGCATCAGGTGATACAGATTGACGCTGGCCTCGAGGCCATCGTCGCGATTCCAGATGTAAAAACCGTCGCCGCTGGAAGAACGCGCAAAATTCAGATTTACATCCTGCTCGAGCATTTTTGCGTGCGCCGAATTCAATGAGTAGGACAGGCTGTTGAGTTGCGTCATTTGCTCAAAGGGCGTCAGAAGACCGAAGCCGACAATGTCGAACAGGGTTACTGCGCGGCTGGCGACGAAATTGATGCCGTAGCGCTGAATCATCTTCTCGATGATCTGTGTCTCTACCTCGCTACCGGTCAGCGACTGCCGGAGCGGGACGTGAATCGGCTCTACTTCTAGCAAGCGGGCGACTTTCTGCATTTGCACGACGGAAAGTCGGCGCTCGCCGGAGATCAATTCGGTGATAAAACGGGGCGACAGTCGGGGCGGAAGGCCATTGCCCCGCGGCGATGTGTACTCGGCGATTGCGTAATGGGGAACGACGAGAATCGACACGCCGTCCTCCTGGGGCGACCAGCTCAGGATGTTGTTCTGTCCCAGCGCCCAGTGGCTGTGCAGGCACTTCTCGAGATGCACGAGGTTACTGCGCTGTCGCAATCCCATTTGTTGGGCCAGTCCGGCCAACTGGTCGAGATACGGCGAATAGTCGGCTATTCGTCGAATCCCCGATTGCGACAGATTATCTAGATCCATGCTTTTACCCCAGCGACTTTCGCGAACGCGGATTCTCTGCCACAGTTCGCTGAGCCCAAGCTAATCAACTCTGATGAACAGCGCAAGCATTATCAGAAAGTTGCTGTATCTATCTTAAATTACAAACATTACCCTTGAACATGCGTAATCCGATTTTACATAAGACATGATTGCAGCAGGACCAGATATCGCCGACGTCGGCGCACTGCGCGAACGTCTCGCCGGGCAAACCGCATTGACGCCCATCGTGCGCTGCGCGGCCATCGAAGAGGCAATCGGCGGCAGTACTCGAGTATTCGCCAAACTCGAGTTCCTGCAGCGGACCGGCACTTTCAAGGCTCGCGCGGCGTTGGCGACCCTGTATGAACTGTCGCCCGAGCAGCTCGCAATCGGCGTGACGGCGGTGAGTGCCGGAAATCACGCAATCGCGACCGCGTACGCGGCGCAGGCGGTAGGCACGAGCGCAAAGGTTGTGATGATCCGTTCGGCAAATCCTTCGCGAATCCGGTCCTGTCGATCATACGGCGCCGAGGTGGTATTTGCAGACGATGTCCACCAGGCATTCGACATCGCTGAGCGCATTCAGAAGGACGAAGGGCGATACTTGGTGCACCCGTTCGAAGGGCCCGCTGTGGCGACAGGGACGGGCACTATAGGTCTCGAGATTTGCGAGCAGTGCGCGGACTTTGACACGGTCATCGTGCCGGTCGGCGGTGGCGGGCTGATAGGTGGCATCGCGAACGTGGTGAAGCGACTGCGGCCGTCCTGTGAGGTAATTGGTGTGGAGCCGGTGGGCGCGGATACCATGCACCGGAGCCTGGCCAGCGGGAAACCCGCGAAAATCGACGCCGTCCGGACGATAGCGGACAGCCTCGGGGCACCGTTTGCTTTGCCGTACTCGTTCGGGCTCTGCCAGCTGCATGTGGATCGACTCGCAATAGTCGATGACCTGCAGCTTCGCAGGGCAATGGGATACCTGTTCGTAGCGATGAAGATCGCTGTAGAGCCCGCCTGTGCTGCGAGTACCGCGGCATTGCTGGGGCCACTGCGAAAAGAACTGACCGGCAGGTGCATTGTGCTCGTCATGTGCGGCAGCAACATTGACTGGGTGACCTTTGAGCAGCAGGCGATCTTTGATGATGGCACTGGTTGACCAGCTCAAAGCGATTCTGGGAACGGGCGGCTGGACGACGGATGCCTCCGAGCTTGAGCCACACCTCAAGGACTGGCGTGGCCTCGTGTTCGGCCGGACGCCAATCCTGGTGGCACCGAAGAATACTGAGGAAGTGTCCCGTGTCGTTCGCGCCTGCGCCGCGGCAAACGTGGCCATCGTTCCACAAGGCGGCAACACCGGGCTGTGTGGCGGCGCGGTCCCGGATGAAACGGGAGAACAGGTCCTGCTGTCCATGGCGCGAATGAATCGTATTCGGGGCATAGACGCATCCAACTTCTCCATGGAGGTTGAGGCGGGCTGCGTGCTCGCCGACATCCAGGACGCCGCCAAGGCGGTCGACCGTTATTTTCCGCTCAGCCTGGGCGCCGAAGGCAGCTGTCAGATCGGCGGCAACCTCGCGACCAATGCAGGCGGCGTCAACGTCATCCGCTACGGTACGGCTCGTGCACTGGTTCTCGGTCTCGAGGTGGTCCTCGCCGATGGCACCGTGTTGGACGGGTTACGATCGCTTCTTAAGGACACGGCGGGGTATGACCTGAAGCAGCTGTTTATCGGAAGCGAGGGCACGCTGGGAATAATCACGACCGCAATGCTGCGGCTGTTTCCGGACCCGGGCGAAACCACGACGGCCCTGCTTGCCCTTAACGAAAGCGGCGATGCCGTACGACTCCTGGCGAATCTGAGGAGTTCGCTGGCCGATCGAATAGAGGCATTCGAACTCGTCTCCGAACGCGTCATGGGGCTGGTCGGCGCGCATATTCCCGGCGCGCGACTTCCGTTTGACGAAAGTTATCCCTGGTACGTCCTCGTTGAGGCAGCGACGGGGGCGGACCCGGAATCACTTGAAAATGCTCTGGCGGGCGCTGCTGATGAGGCACTCATTCTGGATGCGGTAATCGCGAAAAATGCGAAGGAGGCTGAGAATCTGTGGCGGCTTCGCCACTCGATAGCCGAGGCCGAGCGCCATGACGGACCAGGCCTGAAGCACGATATCTCGATTCCGATTGCCAACACTCAGGAGTTTCTCGTACGGGGAGATGCGTTGCTTGCCGAACTGATGCCCGAAGCCAATCTCCTGGTATTCGGGCACGTTGGCGATGGAAACCTGCATTACAATGTCACGCTTCCGCGGAATATGACGGAGGACGAGTATCTGGGTGTCGGGGCTCGCGTAACGACCGCTATTTACGACCTCGTGGCAGATATGGGCGGCAGCTTCAGCGCGGAACACGGCGTGGGGTTGTCAAAGAAGCCGTATCTCGCAACGTATCGCGGCGGTCCCGAATTGGAGCTCATGAAACGCCTCAAGAGAGCACTCGATCCGATGAATATTCTGAATCCCGGAAAGGTAATTTGACGACCAGTTCCGCGATTGGACCTTGCACTCCCGGTAAACTCGCCAGGTAATTATGAGCGCCGAATTAGACAAGATCCGCGACACCTTCAGCGACCAGCTCGCCAGTTTCGATATCCAGTTGCAGGCATCGGCGAATGATGTCGAAATGCTGACCGATATCCAGGAGGGAATCAGCAGCCTGCTGGCGTCGAGCCCCGGCAATGAAGCGGAGATCCGGCAGGTACTGCAGGAGCGCTATGACGCCGGATCCCTCCGCAAAGAAACATTTCAGCTGGTCAAGTCGGTGCTTGACCACTACAGAAGCGCCAATGACCCGGCCGGCCCGGGACTCGGGGAGCCAGCCACACTACACGGCGACACGAGCCCGTCTATTCTCGATGAAATTAACGACGAAGTTGGCGACGACAAATTCGGCACCACGACGGTGATACCTCAGGATGTGGCTTCTTCGGCGACAGCGGACTCCCGCGTCCAGGTTGGCTCATTATTGCGGGATCGTTTCCTGCTGCAGGAAAGAGTCTCGGGCGGCAGCATGGGCGTTGTTTACAAAGCGCTCGATCGGCGTCTCGCCGAAGCCGACGCCCCGGAGCCCTGGGTCGCAATCAAGGTCCTGTCGCCGCAGCTGGCAGAGAATGCCCAGGCGCTGCGCGCACTGCAGCAGGAGGCTGCAAAAGGCCGCTGCCTGATTCATCCCAACATAGTCCGCTTTATCGATCTCGATCGGGACGATGACCTTTATTTTCTGGTCATGGAGTGGCTCGAAGGCCGCACGTTGGCCAGTATTCTCGATTCGGCCGACGCGAAGATGATTGATCATGATACGGCGTTTCGCATAGTCGAGCAGATCGGCGGTGCGCTCGAGTATGCGCATCGTTGTGGCATCGTACACGCGGACGTGAAACCCAATAACATCATGCTGATGCCGAATGGTGATGCGAAGCTGTTCGATTTTGGCGTTGCGCGCGTTTGTCAATCGCAAAACAGACCCGACTTCGATCCCGGCGTGCTCGGCGCGGTGACGCCTGCCTATTCGAGCATGCAGGTACTCACGGGAGATGAGCCGGTTGCTTCCGACGATGTCTTCTCGCTGGCGTGCCTGTTATATCGATTGCTGGCGGGACATCGGGTCTTCGGACCGCGCAATGCCGCCGAGGCATCACAGGAAGGAATGACGCCGCTGCGTCCCCAGGGCGTCAGTGATTCGCAGTGGCGCGCCTTGAAGAAGGCATTGTCCTATGCGCGCGTTATGCGGTATGCGTCGGTCGACGAATTCATTGACGCCCTCCGCCAGCATGAT
>Ga0224497_10001960_pt1 | contig 12543 bp, 11 predicted proteins | sample SF_Jul11_sed_USG_4_FD_167970 | JGI IMG/M metagenome (GOLD analysis project Ga0224497, IMG submission 167970) | Sediment microbial communities from San Francisco Bay, California, United States - SF_Jul11_sed_USGS_13 | ecosystem: Environmental > Aquatic > Marine > Sediment | place: USA... | reverse complement strand
TCTCTGCACGGCGAATGGTCCTCACGCTTCGCTTTCATCCTCGCTGTTGCCGGCTCGGCGGTCGGTCTCGGCAACGTCTGGAAGTTTCCATATATTGCCGGCGAGAACGGCGGCGGGGCGTTCGTGTTTTTTTATCTCTTTTGCGTCTTTCTGATCGGCTTGCCGATCATGATGGCTGAAATACTGATTGGCCGGCGTGGGCGGCGAAACCCCGTCGCAACGATGGAGCTGCTCGGCAACGAGGAGGCTGATAATCCGCACTGGCGCCTCATCGGCATGGTCGGCATCGTCGCCGGAATTCTGATCTTGTCGTTCTATAGCGTGATCGCTGGCTGGGCTGCGGCGTATGTCCTAAAGGGTGCATCCGGCGCGTTCACAGGTCTCGATGCGGGCGGTGTCGGTCAGATCTTCACCGAGCTAGCTGAGAGTGCGATCGTCACGGGGTCCTGGCACACGTTATTCATGCTCATGACGATCGTCGTTGTTGCGAACGGTGTCGAACGAGGTCTGGAAAAGGCGGTCCGAGTATTGATGCCAGCGCTCATCGCCTTACTGCTCGTGTTGCTCGGCTACAGCATGATAGCGGCAGACTTCGCAGCGGGTGTCGACTTTCTGTTCGCGCCGCGATTTTCGGAGTTTACCCGGGATGGCGCGCTTGTCGCGCTGGGCCATGCGTTCTTTACGCTCAGCGTGGGCATGGGTGCCGTCATGGCGTATGGCGCTTACCTCCCGGACGAGCACTCTATCGGCAAGACCGCTGCGGCTATCGTTGCAGCCGATACCGGAATCGCGCTTCTGGCGGGTCTCGTTATTTTTCCGATCGTGTTCGCAAATGGCCTCGACCCGGCAATCGGCCCCGGCTTGATCTTTCAATCGCTGCCGCTCGCGTTCGGCCAATTGCCCGGTGGAGCGTTCGTTGCAACGGCATTCTTTGTGTTATTGACGTTCGCGGCATGGACGTCGGCGATCAGCCTGATGGAGCCGGGTGTTGCCTGGCTTATCGAGGCGACGCACCTGGGGCGCACGGCCGCCGCGTGGTCGTTGGGTGGATTGATCTGGCTGCTCGGCTTCTTGAGCGTGTTCTCGTCGAACCTGCTCAGCGGCGTTATCTTCCTGCGCGGAACGTTTTTCGACAATCTCGACTATCTGACCGCCAACATCATGTTGCCGCTCGGCGGCCTCGCTATAGTTTTCTTTGCCGGCTGGGTCATGTCGCAAAACTCGACGGCCGCCGAGATCGATCCACGAGCGGGGACGGGCTATCGTGCATGGCGCTTCCTGGCACGCTGGGTAGCGCCGGTTGCTGTCGTATTGGTCTTCCTGAACGTCATCGGTCTCTTTTAAGCGGGTCGTGAAGTCGATCCGCCGCAAGGCGCGAGTTCCGTATTCCTCGACGCAAATGTTCGATCTCGTCAACGATGTCGAGGCATACCCGGCCTTCCTGCCGTGGTGCGAGAGCGCGACCGTGGAGCATGCGAGCGCCGATTGTCTTGAGGCGACGTTACACGTTGGTGCCGGCGTCATTCGCAAACGGTTCTCGACTCGTAACCGTCTCGATCGCCCGCACCGGATTGAGATTAAGCTACTTGAAGGCCCGTTCCGGAAACTCACTGGCGAATGGCGATTCACCGACGTTGCTGGAGACGGCTGCGATGTTGCCCTGGCGTTGGATTTCGAGATGTCATCATTACCGTTGAAACTCGTATTCGAAGCTTTTTTCGAGGAGCTAGCGCGATCGCAACTCGATGCTTTTATCACACGTGCAGGTGAGGTCTATGGCTGAGACGGTTCTCGATGCGACGGTCGCGGTCGCCTACGGCACAGCAGTGCAACAGTCGGTCATTACGGTGGAGTGGCGCTCCGGTCTAACGGCCAAGGCAGCAGTCGAGCGATCCGGCTTGCTCGAGGAATATCCCGAGATCGACGCGGAGAACCTCGTCTTGGGCATTTTCGGCAGGCCTGTGCCGGAGCAGCACGTGCTGCAGCCAGGTGATCGTGTCGAGATTGGTCGGCCCTTGATTCGGGATCCGAGGGAAATGCGTTGGGAGGCCGTCGCCGACGGCGGGGTCGTAGGCCAGAAGAAGAGCGACTGAAGTCGGCTGACGACAGGCTACGACGCTGGATCGAGCGGCACGTCTTTTTCGATGCGCGAGACGACATCGCCGTCGAAGTAGACGATGATCCAGCGGCGTTCGACCTCTCTCGAGCGTCCGCGGCGAAGATAGTAAGTGTAGTCCCAGCGATCCTCGTGAAATGTGTCTGTGACCATGGGCGTGCCGAGCAGGAAGATGATCTGGTTCTTCGTCATTCCGACCGCCGCCTGCTCGATCGCGGCTTCCTCGAGGAGGTTGCCTTGCTGAATGTCGATCCGGTAGACACATGCGCCCGTGCCGAGCGCAATGAGGGCCAGTGCGAGCAACCTGCAGAATGATTTGATGAGCGCCTGAGTCACAGTGGAGAGAGTGAGGGCTTCTGGGTGATAATATCGCTCGAATGATACCGCACAGAGGCAACGAGTAGCACGTGGCAGGACAGGAACTCCGCAAGGCCGGGCTCAAAGTCACCTCGCCGAGATTGAAGATTCTCGAGGTGCTCGAGACCAATGCCGAGCGGCATTTGAGCGCGGAGGCGGTATACAAGGCACTGCTCGACGCGGGCGAGGAGTTCGGGCTGGCAACCGTTTACCGCGTATTGACGCAGTTCGAGAGTGCGGGCCTCGTTGTGCGCCATAATTTCGAGGGCGGCACTGCCGTATTCGAGCTCACTGATCGAACTCACCACGATCATATGATTTGTCTCAAGACAGGTGACGTCATCGAGTTCGTCGACGAGCGGATCGAGGAAATTCAAAGAGAGATAGCCGATAAGCACGGCTACGTCATCGAGGAGCACAGCCTCGTACTGTATGTGCGCCCGAAGGACGGCGCATAACGACGTTACTGGCCGGCGCGCCCGATCATTTCCTCGGCATGGGCGCGTGTCGTATCGGTGATTTCGATGCCGCCGAGCATGCGCGAGAGCTCTTCGATACGCTCATCGGCACCCAGTGCCCGGACGTTGGTTCTCGAATGCTCGCCGTCGGTGAGCTTGCTGACCCGAAAATGATGCTGCCCCTGGCTTGCGACCTGGGCCAGGTGCGTGACGCACAGCACCTGTCGGTCTGAGGCGATCTCCCGAAGCCTTCTGCCGACGATCTCTGCGACACCGCCGCCTATCCCCGAGTCCACCTCGTCGAACACGAGCGTTGGCACGCTCGTTGCGCCCGCAGCGATGACCTCGAGCGCGAGACTGACGCGCGAGAGCTCTCCACCTGAGGCAACCTTGGAAATCGGCCCGAAATCCTGGCCAGGGTTGAGAGTCACCTGAAGCTCGATATGGTCGATGCCGTTCGCGTCGGCCCGCTCGGGCGGCTTCGGGCTCAGCGCGGCGCGGAAGCGTCCGTGTGGGAGGCCGAGCTGGCGCAGTTGCGCTGAGACCTGCTCGGCGAGTGTCGCAGCAGCGGCCGTGCGAGCTTGCGAGAGCAGCTCGGCAACGTCGAAGTACTCTCGGCACGCGCGCTCAGCGCGCTCGGTTAGCAGTTCCAGCGACTCGGCTCCCGCATCGATCTCTTCGATGCGCGACTCGAGCTGGCCCTTGAGATCCACGAGCGCCGAACTTGCGACCTTATGCTTTCGGGCGAGATCGGCGATTGTAGCGAGGCGCGTCTCCAGCCATTCGAGTCGCTGCGGGTCGAATTCGAGCCGATCTCGGTAACGAGCGATGTCGGCGGCGGCCTCGCGCAGCTGAATCTCTGCCTCTGCGAGCATCTGCGCGCTGGGCTTGAGCTCTGGGTCCAGCTCGGCGAGTTCCTGTAGCTCGCGTCCTGCACCCGCAGTGAGCTCGTAGGCTGAGCCGGTCTCATCCTCGTAAATCCGACCCAAGGCCGTAGTCAGACCGCCAGCCAGTCGATCGGCGTTCGCGAGTCGATTGCGCTCGCTCTCTAGTTCGGAAAGCTCACCGTCCGCCAGGCCTAGCCGTTCCAGCTCTTGGACCTGGAAACGCAACAGTTCGAGTTGAGCTTCACGGTCTTCGCCGCCTCGCCGGCGTCGTTCGAGATCACGTTCGAGTATCTGCCACGCGCCAAATTTCTCCGCGACGCTCTTGGAAAGCTCGGAGTGGTTCCCGTGAAAATCGAGTATCTCGCGTTGGGCCGTGCTGCTGCGCAATGATTGATGCGCGTGTTGACCATGGATGTTGACGAGAAAATCCCCGAGCGTTTTGAGGTCCTGCAGCGTGACCGGGTGGCTATTGACGAATGCGCGCGATCGTCCTTCTGTACTGATCAGGCGACGGATGAGGCAACAGTCGTCCTGATCGAGCCCTTGTTCACGCAGCCAGGCAGAAGCCGGGTGATCGGTGTCGCAGTCGAACAGCACGCTGATCTCGGCGCGATCCGTGCCCTGACGGACTGCGCTTGCGTCGGCGCGGTCGCCAAGCGCCAGACCAAGCGCGTCGACGAGAATCGACTTTCCCGCGCCAGTCTCGCCGGTCATGACACTCAAGCCCTGATTGAACTCGAGCTCAACCTCGTCGATGACAGCGTAGTTCCTGATCCGGATCAGGCTCAGCATGTTGTGTTCAAGAGCCGCTCGGTCCGCGCGGGACGCGTTCGGTTTGTCCCCAACTCAGCTTCGAACGCAGCAGCTCGAAGTAATCGTAGCCCTGCGGATGCAGCAGGCGTACGGTTCGGTCGGCAACGCTGATCGTGAGCGTGTCGTCGGCGCCGATCTCCCCGAGCAGCTCGCCGTCGCAGCTCACTTGGGCGCGATCGTCGAATCGCGGCTCGATACGGATCTCGATCTTGGAACGTGTGGGAATGACGAGCGGCCGGTCGCTCAGCGTATGCGGGCAAATCGGCACCATCACGAGCGCGTCCACGGCAGGTTGGATGATGGGCCCGCCGCAGGAGAGCGCATAGGCGGTGGAACCCGTTGCCGTTGCGACGATGAGGCCATCTCCGCCATGGGTATTAACGTAGTCGCCATCGACCCACGTTGCGAAGTCTTGCATGTGGCCACTTCGCCCGACTTTGGCGGCAACGTCATTGAGGGCGAGCATCGGATCGTTCGTCTGGCCGGGACCGTCAAGACGCGCTTCGAGCATGATCCGTTTCTCTTCGATGTAATCGCCCGCGAGTACGGAATCGATGATCTGTAGCATCTGCTCCGGTGAGACGTCTGTGAGAAATCCGAGTCGCCCGAGATTAACGCCCACCAGTGGCACCTCGTCCGTCGCCACGCTGCGAGCCGCACGCAGGAGGGTTCCGTCTCCGCCGATCGCTACGATCAGGTCTACGGTAGCTGCAAGCTCCGCACCGGGTAGGGCCGGAACGTCCGCGAGACCGGCTGCGACGTTCTCCTGCGCGAGGCACAGCGCAGTGACGTTGCATTCGCCCAGGTGTGCTGCGATTTCGGCTGCGGGCCCCGCAACGATGCCGCTCGAGAGGTTTCCCCAAAGACCGACTGTCTTGAACTTGGCTTTCATAAAGAGCTCGTCGCTGCGACCCCGCGGATTGTACTTAAAATGCCCGTGAAGCGGTCGGTATTGCAGCGCTGCGTGGCGCCTTCGAGCTTTCTTGACAGTTGCGCGAGGCGATTGCTAGCGTGTCGTGATGCTCAGCTTTATCCCGGTGTGATCGACATTGGCAACTTCAGGAACAAATTTGCCGGAGTTACCGAATGAACGCGCCCAGCACCTGCTGAAGGTGCTAGTGCAACGTTACATCAAGGAGGGGCAGCCCGTTGGGTCGAGGACGCTTGCACGGGACTCTGGCCTGGATCTGAGCCCTGCGACGATCCGCAACGTTCTGTCCGATCTCGAGGAGCTGGGCTTTGTCAAAGCGCCGCATACGTCAGCGGGTCGCGTGCCGACGATCAAGGGTTATCGCTTCTTCGTCGATACGCTCGTCAAGCTCCGGCCGCCGCAGGGTGACGAGCTCAAGCTCGTGCAGGAAGTACTGCGATCTGCCGAGCCGCAGGCCCTCGTGCAAACAGCCTCGAACCTCTTGTCTTCAATGACACAGCTTGCAGGTCTCGTAACGCTGCCGCGGCGAGTTCACACGGCTCTGCGGCAAATCGAGTTCCTGCCGTTATCCGACCGGCGGGTTCTGGCGATACTCGTGCTCAACGATCGGGACGTGCAGAACCGGATCTTGCACGTTCATCGCGATTTCACGGCCGATGAGCTGCAGCGGGCCGGTAATTATCTGACCGAGCAGTTCGGCGGACGCGAGCTCGATAAAGTGCGCGAATCGGTGCTCGCGGAGCTGCGTCAAACGCGCGCAAGCATGAACGATCTCATGGTTGATGCCATCGAGATGGCCCAGCAGGCCTTTCCGGAGCAGGAACCCGAGGGAGCTTTCGTCATGGCCGGTGAGACCAATCTGATGGGTCTGGAAGGCCTGGCGGACATGGACAAGCTCAAGCGCCTGTTCACAGCGTTCAGCGAGCAGCGCGACATCCTGCACCTGCTGGATCAGAGCCTGCACGCGCCAGGTGTGCAGATATTCATCGGCCAGGAGTCGGGCTATCAGCTGCTAGATGAATGCAGCGTCGTTGCTGCGCCGTACCTCACCGATGACGACACAATGGGTGTTTTGGGTGTGATCGGGCCAACTCGCATGGCCTACGAGCGCGTCATCCCAATCGTGGATCTGACGGCCAAGCAGCTTGCGAGTGCCTTGAAGTCGAAAAACTAGCCCCTATATCTAGTTAGAACAGGATCATGTTATTCGCCTGCGTCATGATGTGCAGGCGGGGCCTGAGGGCGTGTCCGGGGTGTCCGGGCTAGAGGGAGGAAAAGGCCAGATGAATCAGGATGCGCCGGAGCAAGGTGGCGCCGACGAAGAGCTCGAAGTCGCAGTCGCCGCCGCACAGAGCGAGCCGGCCGTCTCAGAAGAGCAACGCGAACTCGACGCGCTGCGCCACGAAGTCAGTGAGGCGCAGGATAAGCTGCTGCGTCTGGCGGCCGAGCTCGACAATGTTCGCAAACGCGCCGGGCGCGACATCGAGAACGCGCGAAGATACGGTCTCGAGCGCCTGGCCGCAGCCCTGTTACCCGTTCGCGACAGCCTCGAAGCCGGCCTGGCTGCAGGCGAGAACGCCGACGCTGAGGCACTGCGCGAGGGCAAGAAGGCGACCCTGCGGCTGCTCGATTCCGCACTGGAGCAAGTCGGCATCGTTGAGCTGGATCCGGAGGGTGAGCCGTTCGACCCGGCGCATCATGAAGCGATGACGATGCAACCGTCTGCGACCGCCGAGCCGAATACGGTATTGATGGTGATCCAGAAGGGCTATGCGATCCACGACCGGCTGTTGCGCCCGGCACGCGTCGTCGTATCGAGCGCGTCGGATCCGAAGGAAACAGAGTGAGCGACAGGCTGCGCCGATATAACAGGCGCTCGATGGCTTGAAATGGGCTTACGGAGCCCCATTTAGAAGCCCAGGATTAGATTTTGAACGCTGGAGAATTTGAGCAATGGGACGAGTAATCGGAATTGACTTGGGCACGACCAACTCCTGCGTGGCCGTTATGGACGGCGACAAGGCCAAGGTTATCGAGAACAGCGAGGGCGATCGCACGACGCCGTCGATCGTGGCCTTTTCGAAGGACGACGAGGTGCTCGTCGGTCAGACGGCAAAGCGCCAGGCTGTTACCAATCCCACGAACACGCTGTTTGCGATCAAGCGTTTGATCGGGCGGCGCTTTGACGATGCGGTCGTGCAGAAGGACATCGATATGGTGCCCTACAAGATCGTCGAGGCCGACAACGGCGATGCGTGGGTAGACGTCAACGGTAAGCGGATAGCGCCGCCGGAGGTCGCCGCGCGCGTCCTGGCGAAGATGAAGCAGACTGCCGAAGATTATCTCGGTGAGCCCGTCACGGAAGCCGTCATTACCGTTCCAGCCTATTTCAACGATTCGCAGCGCCAGGCGACGAAAGACGCTGGGCGAATTGCCGGTCTCGAGGTGAAGCGCATCATCAACGAGCCCACGGCAGCGGCGTTGGCCTACGGTCTAGACAAGAAACGCGGTGATCGCAGAATTGCGGTCTACGACCTCGGTGGCGGTACTTTCGATATCTCGATCATCGAGATCGCTGAGGTTGACGGCGAGCATCAGTTCGAGGTGCTCGCGACCAACGGCGACACGTTCCTCGGTGGCGAGGATTTCGACAAGCGAATCATCGACTATCTTTCCGGGGAGTTCGAAAAAGAGAGCGGTATCGACATACGCAAAGATCCGCTCGCGATGCAGCGACTCAAGGAAGCTGCGGAGAAGGCCAAAATCGAGCTTTCCTCACGGCAGCAGACCGAGGTCAATCTGCCGTACGTCACGGCCGACGCGAGCGGTCCGAAACATCTGAACATCAACTTGTCTCGCGCCAAGATGGAGTCGCTCGTCGAGGACCTCGTCGCCCGCACGATCACACCGTGCAAGACGGCTCTGAAGGACGCGGGTCTGAAGGTAGATGACGTTGCCGATGTCATTCTCGTTGGTGGTCAGACGCGTATGCCAAAGGTCCAGGAAGCCGTGCAGGCATTCTTTGGGCAAGAACCACGGCGTGACGTGAATCCCGACGAGGCCGTTGCCGTTGGTGCGGCGATTCAAGCCGGCGTGCTCTCGGGCGAGGTCAAGGACGTGCTCTTGCTCGATGTGACACCGCTGTCGCTCGGTATCGAGACGCTCGGTGGTGTCATGACCCGGTTGATCGAAAAAAATACGACGATCCCGACCAAGGCGCAGCAGGTGTTCTCGACAGCGGACGATAATCAAACTGCCGTGACTATTCACGTGCTGCAAGGCGAGCGCGAGCGCGCCGGAGACAATAAGTCCCTCGGCCGTTTCGACTTATCGGATATTCCGCCAGCGCCACGCGGCATGCCTCAGGTCGAGGTGTCTTTCGACATCGATGCCAACGGGATTCTGAATGTCTCCGCCAAGGACAAGGCCACGGGTAAGGAACAGAAGATCGTCATCAAGGCCTCATCCGGCTTGAGCGACGAGGAGATCGATCGCATGGTCACGGATGCCGAGGCGCATGCGGCCGAGGACCAGAAATTTCGCGAGCTCGTCGATACTCGCAATCAAGGCGATGCGCTCTTGCATGCGACCGAGAAATCCCTCGCGGAGCTCGGCGACAAGGTCGAGGCGCAGGAGCGCGGTAATATCGAAAGCGCCGTCGCGGCGCTCAAGGAAGCCGTCAAGGGTGATAGCAAGGAGGCAATCGAGGCCAAGATCAAGGCCTTGAGCGAAGTCTCCGGTTCGCTGGCTCAGCGCCTTTACGAGCAGCAAGCCGGGGAGTCGAGCGAGGACTCCGGCGAGGCGGCCGGGCAGGCGGACGGTGACGAGAGCGTTGTCGATGCCGAGTTCGAGGAGGTTGACGGCGACGACGAGCAAAAGAGCGCTTGACGTCAGCGCGGTAGACGCGTGAGCAGATAACGGCCCGAGGGGCGCCGTCGCGGGCGCCCCTCGGGCGTATTTTCAAGGAACACTATGGCCAAGCGGGATTACTACGAGGTGCTGGGCTGCGGCAAGGAGGCACCTCAGGCTGACATCAAGAAAGCCTACCGGCGCCTGGCCATGAAGCACCATCCCGACCGCAACCCGGATGACGCCGACGCCGAGGCAAAATTCAAGGAGGCCAAGGAGGCCTACGAGGTCCTCTCGGACGAACAGAAGCGCCGGGCCTACGATCAGTTTGGCCACGCCGGCGTGGATGCGGGCCAGTCCGGGGGTGGTTTCGGCGGTGCCGACGCGTTCAGCGACATGTTCGGCGACGTGTTCGGCGACATCTTCGGTGGCGGTCGGCGCACGCGTAGCCAAGTGTTTCGCGGCGCGGACCTGCGCTACGAGCTCGAGCTGACGCTCGAGCAGGCAGTGACCGGCGAGTCGATCAACATCGACGTTCCGACGCAAGTCGAATGCGGACGCTGCGACGGCGTTGGCGCGGAGCCCGGCACGACACCGACGCCGTGCTCGACCTGCGGTGGTGCAGGCCAAGTTCGCGTTCAGCAGGGGTTCTTCTCGATTCAGCAGACCTGCCCGGCGTGCAAGGGCGTCGGCACGACGGTCCAGGATCCCTGTAGTGAATGTGCGGGCCGCGGTCGCGTACGCAAGGTGAAGACACTCGCCGTCAAGGTGCCGGCCGGCGTGGATTCAGGGGATCGGATCCGGCTCGCGGGGGAAGGTGAGGCCGGTCGTAATGGCGGGCCGCCGGGCGATCTCTATGTTGATATCATCGCCAAGGCCCATCCGATCTTCGAGCGCGATGGGCAGAACTTGCGATGCGAGGTGCCGATCGGATTCGCCGCTGCGGCGCTGGGCAGCTCGGTAGAGGTACCGACCCTGGACGGCCAGGTCATGCTGAAGATCCCACCCGAGACGCAATCTGGGCGGGTGTTCCGGGTACGAGGTAAGGGTGTTCGCTCGGTGCGCGCGACCGGAGTCGGCGACTTGTATTGCCGCGTTCAGGTCGAGACGCCTGTGAAGCTCACCGACGAGCAGAAGTCGCTGCTCGAGCAGTTCGATGAGGCGGTTCAGGCTGGTGGCGATCGGCATAGCCCGCGCTCGCGCACCTGGCTGGACAGCGTGAAGGCATTCTTCGAGAAAATGGGAGCGTGAGCGTGTTGAAGGTAGCCGTCCTTGGCGCATCCGGGCGCATGGGCAAAGCGATCCTAGCGTGCCTGGTCGAGGCAGACGATCTGACGCTGGTCGGTGCCGTGACCGAGCCGAGCGATCCTGCGCTCGGCGATGACGCGGGTGAGCTAGCGGGTGTCGGCACGCTCGGTGTTCCGTTGACCGACGACCGCGCTCACGGGCTGCACGCTGCCCAGGTCGCTATTGATTTCACGTTGCCCGCAGCAGCAGAGGCGAATGCGCGCGCCTGCGTTGATCACGGCACGGCGCTCGTCGTGGGCACGACGGGACTGGCTGAGCAGCAACTGCGGACGCTCGAGACGGCCGCGCAGACGATCCCAATCGTCTATGCGCGCAATATGAGCGTCGGCGTGAATGTATTCATGGATCTCGTAAGCCGTGCAGCGGTCGCGCTGGGTAGCGATTACGACGTTGAGATCATCGAAGCCCATCACCGCCAGAAAGTGGACGCACCCTCCGGGACTGCGCTCGATCTCGGCGAGCGCGTCGCAGCCGCGACAGGCCGCGCCCTCGACGATCTCGCCATTCACGGCCGGCACGGCCACACGGGGCCACGTGTCCCCGGCACGATCGGGTTCTCGGTCATTCGGGCCGGCAGCATCGTCGGCGACCATACGGTTATGTTCGCGGCACCCGAGGAGCGGATCGAGCTCTCCCATCACGCCATCGATCGCAAGAGTTTCGCACGCGGTGCCGTCCGGGCGGCGCGTTGGCTCGCAGCCCAGCCGCCCGGCCTATATTCGATGGCCGACGTGCTCGGATTGGGTCACAACTGACGAGGCCCGCTGCGATTCACCTTTGCGTGCGCGCTGACACCAGCTAGAATCGCCGCCTGAGACTCCTCAGCTGATGATGTCTTGCGGGACGGGCTGCGAACGTTGCGGCCGTCCCGCTGAATTTATGTAGGGTACCTAGGAGCTCAGCGTGACAGAGGCCGCGATTCTTGCCCTAGAAGACGGTAGTGTCTTCCATGGCCTGTCTGTTGGCGCCCCCGGCCGTGTTCTCGGCGAAGTCGTTTTCAACACTGCGATGACGGGATACCAGGAGATCCTCACGGATCCGTCGTATTTCCGCCAGCTCGTGACCCTGACCTATCCGCATATCGGTAACGTTGGCACGACATCCGACGACATGGAGTCGGCGGAGATCTTTGCAGCCGGCTTGATCATCCGTGATCTGTCGATCAGCGTCAGCAACTATCGCGCGGAACTGCCGCTGCGTGATTTTCTCGAGCGGGGCAACACCGTCGCAATCGCTGAAATCGATACGCGTAAGCTCACACGCATTATTCGTGACAAGGGCGCTCAGGCGGGTTGCATCATCGCCGGAGAGAATGTCGCGCCCGATGAAGCCGTCGCCGCTGCGCGCAAATTTCCGGGCCTAAAAGGCATGGACCTCGCACGGCTCGTGACGACGAAGAAGCGCTATCAATGGAACCAAGGGAGCATCTGGCCCGAGCGTAAGGAAATATTCACCAAGCGCGTCGCAAGCTTTCACGTAGCTGTGCTGGATTTCGGCATCAAACGCAATATCTTGCGCATGCTCAGCGATCGGGACTGCCGGCTGACCGTGCTGCCTGCGACGGCGCGTGCTGAGGACGTCATGAGCCTCATGCCGGACGGTCTGTTCCTGTCGAACGGCCCGGGTGATCCTGAGCCATGCGACTATGCCATCGATACGATTCAAACACTCGTAGGACTCGGCGTGCCGACTTTCGGTATTTGCCTAGGGCACCAACTCCTTGGTCTGGCAAGCGGTGCGAAGACATTGAAGATGAAGTTCGGCCATCACGGTGCGAATCACCCGGTCATGGATCTGGCGACGGAGCGGGTCATGATCACGAGC
>Ga0224497_10001958_pt1 | contig 12554 bp, 11 predicted proteins | sample SF_Jul11_sed_USG_4_FD_167970 | JGI IMG/M metagenome (GOLD analysis project Ga0224497, IMG submission 167970) | Sediment microbial communities from San Francisco Bay, California, United States - SF_Jul11_sed_USGS_13 | ecosystem: Environmental > Aquatic > Marine > Sediment | place: USA... | reverse complement strand
TGTCCAGCACATCCGAAAACTGATCCTCGAGGACATCGTCAGAAAGCGCTGTTAGCGCGTCTTTCCAGGCGTTGGTCAAGTTGAGCTCTTTGCCCTGCAGGAACTTTGGCCTGCCCTTCTTGCGCGCGAACGCTCTGTTGTGCCCGACAAGCAGCAACTGCCAGTTATCCTGACTATAGCGGATGCTCTGAGCAAAACGGCCATCGTTGTAGATCAGGGCATCGAATACGAACATCGCATCCCATTGATCTGCCAACGGACACGTTGCCGAGCTTCCCTTGCCGCTTTCGGCCCGCTGCACCTCGTCAATCGAGCCGTACGGAAGAAACTGCAATGAGCCGGCCTCGCCGTCGAGCTCACGCATCGCGGTGACGGGCACCATGTCCAGTTCGAGCAGTCGATCAAGACGGTATGCGGCAACCTCCGGGTAGAAGCCGCGAGCTGATTGTTTTGCAAAGACTGCCTCGACACCTCGCAGACCATTGCTTACTGTGACCAGCTGCCGTCCTGCTTCATCCTGGCGAGTCGATGCGATGTTGCCGCTCGCGAGCAGTTGCTCGATGTCTGCTGCATCAAGGTAACCGCCCTGACGACTGCCCACCCTGCGCGGATGAGGAACGACCGAAAACAACTCTTCGCTATCCTGGTTGATAACGAAAATACGGCCCTGCTCCATGACGAGGGCGTTGCCGCTGCCGGCATAGTGCTCATTGAGCATTCCCGTATCGACCTCGTATATACGGCCATCGAAACGCTGCATGATGCGCCGTCCCAGTGTTGGCGTATGACCGATGACAACCCGTTTCGCACCGATCGCGCGCAAGGAAACATCGAGTCGGTCCTCCTCCACTAGTTCGTTGCAGGCGATATTTCCCCGATACCAAAGTGGCCCGTCCGATGCATGAATTTTGGATAAATTGAGGCGCTTGACGGCCGACATGGCATCGATAACACGAGCTTCCGTGGTCAATGGCGCCAGATACTTCTCGAGCAGCATGGGGTGTTCATAGAAGTTATCAGTCGGTAACAATACGCCGGCCTCATACAGGACCTCAAGATTGCGCAGGTAGTCGACCAGTTCCTGCCGCAACCGACCGTTGACGCCGTCAAGCCCGATTTGGCCGATCATCGGCGACACGCCGCCATGGACAAAGGCGGTCTCGTTGATCACGACGACCACAGGTTTCTGCGACAGCCAGCGGCCATACCTGCCACTGGAAGAGAACGCACGCCGATGCGCGAAAAAGCCGATGGGGTAGGAACGATCAAATTCAGCGCGCAGCGCTTCAGTCGGTTCCGCTCCGCCCCTGTCCGCAGCGTAAGCTGCGAACCAGATATCGCGATCCTCAGCGAGTTCGTCGTCGGCAAATGCCGCATACTCTGCTTTCGAGACATAGCGAAGATCGCCGACGAGATTCATCGCTTCGTGGTTTCCGATCAACACGTGCACCTTGCCACCAACGATTGCCGCCTCGTCTTCGACGCGCATCAACAGATCCATGGCGGCGCGTGATTTGGGACCACGATCGAGAATATCGCCGACGATTACCAGGTGCGTACCGCCGCCTGACCATGCCAGTTCGTCATCCAGAACGCCGGCGTTCTGCAACGTGGCGACCATCGGTCCGTACGCGCCGTGAATGTCACTAATGGCAACTACACGATCGATATTGTCAAACTGCCATTGTGAGGCGTTCGCTACCGCGGCGAAAGAAACACAAACACACAGCAAAAACGTCAACTGGAATGAGAGTCTCTTCAAAGTGCCTGAGTCCTTTATCTGTTCGAAACTGCAGTGTAATCACAACGCCGCGGCGCAGCAATTTGGCCGCCTGTCTGATCAGGTCGCTGTGCTAGACTTGCCGGTGTCTTTGACTATCTGCGACGTCGAGGGTTACATGCTCCGTTCCTGTTGGACTACAACCGCCATCGTCTTGTTCCTGCCAATGTTTGCGGCGTCGGCGCAGGACAACAGTCAGCCGGACCCGTTATTCGCCAGCGACGAGATTATTGACGTCGAAATTGAAGCACCCTTCGGTCTTCTCGCCAGTGAGCGGCCAGATGACGAGGAGGTGGCCGGAAAGTTTCGCTACACGGCGGACGACGGCAGTCTCGTTGAATTCGATGTTGCCGTGCGTACACGCGGGCGACTGCGCCGTACAAAAGAAGTATGTCAGTTTCCACCGTTGCGGCTGAACTTCAAGAAGTCCGAAGTCAAGGGTTCACTGTTTGATAAGCAGGATCGGTTGAAGGTCGTTACGCATTGCCGCAAGCAAGCACGCTACGAGCAGGCGATCATTTCCGAGTACCTGGCCTATCGAATCTTCAACTTGCTCAGCGACGCGAGTTATCGGGTGCGTTTGTTACGCGCCACTTACACGTACAGCGACGAAGAACGACAAGTTCAGAGCTACGCCATTTTTATCGAGCACAAGGATAGAGTTGGCAAGCGACTAAATGCAAAGACGCTGCAAATTGAAAAGTCAATGATTCAGGATTTGCGCCGACCCGACTTGAACCTCGCATCGGTATTTCAGTATTTCATCAGCAACACCGATTTCTCGCCGATCGAGTCGGCGCCCGGCGAAGACTGCTGCCATAACCAGACGATTTTCGCGCTGGAAGGCGGGCCGAACTACACTATTCCATACGATTTCGACCAGTCTGGCCTGGTCAACGCACCGCACGCGTTACCGAATCCACGCTTCAAGCTAAGATCCACTCGCGTACGGCTGTATCGCGGCCGCTGCGTGAATAACGGCTATTTACCTGCCACGCTCAAGCTGTTCAATGACAAGCGCGACGACATTGAAGCACTGGTCCGCAGCCAGCAGGAGCTCACCAAGGGGACGGCCAAGTTAATGCTGGCGTTCATCAAAAAATTCTACGACACGATCAACACGCCGAAGCGCCTCCATCGAGAGATCGTCAAGAAGTGTATTTAGGCGCTTCCTCGACACCCGAGGCCAACATCCAGTCAGCGACAATCTTCGCCACTCGTGGGTGAATGTAATAGCCAACTGAGCTATGCGGATTGGACTTGCCGTAGCGCACTGCAAGGTTGTAGACATGATGATCGTGTACCGCGCTCACGACGCGTTGATTCATCATCTTTTTGAAGTCATCGGCGAGAGTATTGTCGTGACACATATAGTCGTCCTCAGCCGCCACGTTGTGCCACGTAATGACGTTGGTCGGAAATCGCTCGCCCACAACGTGCTTGGCACCCAATAATCGCTTGCGAATATGCGTGTCGCCCAACGGCGCGCCGAGCGTTAACCAGGTATCTACTTTTGCTCCACCGTACTGATCTTTGAATTCGGCCCCATGCGACAGCTGCCACAACACCTCGTATGCAACGATACAACCGAGGCCATGCGTCATCAACAATACCTGGTCGCCCCTATCAAGCATCTTGCACAGCTTGGTGCGCACACGCTCCCGTACCCTTTGCGCATAGTCTGTCTTGCCAGACAGATACTCTGCACAATCTTTGGATACGCAGCGAACAAGCGGCATTGTCAACCCAAGCGCTCCCAGTACGGGCGCGGCGACATCCGCGGCAAATTCGCGCAACGCCGATTTTCCAGGGAGACGATCGTACTGCCGAATACCGAAGCGTTTGCGGGCCGGAATCGCTTTTAGGTCGCTCAAAGAGCTATTGCGATCACCAAGATCGAGTTTTTCATCGTAGTGTTTGCCGTGAGACTCCAGCAACGCGTTTGTCAGGTCGCCATAGTAGGCGCAGTCCTTAACGATCATGTCGTACGCGTCCACATGATCCTCGTAATCACGCTGAATTCCGAACCTCAACGCCGCCAGCGATATTTCCACAAAAGCTTGCTCTGCCGGCTTGAAGTCACGGCCATGCACCAACAATATGCTGCGGGCTCCGCCGCCGCTACTGTTTCCGGATTCCATCAGAGATCCTGTCGCCGCGTCATTCGTAGTCGTCCTCACCTGCATCCCGACGTGTCAGCATCGTAAGAAATGGCCCGGACAAGGTCTTGCCATATTCCAGCTTCCAGATAAATAGCGTCGCGAGAACGAACGCACACGAAATCACCGTTGCCACGCCAAGGGCGCCAATTCCGGAACCAAGCCCGATGGCGATTGCGACGAATATGTACATAGCATCCGAAGGTTGCGCGAGCGAAAAGCGAAAACGCACGGCTGCGACAACGCCGGCGAGACTGAATGCCAGTGCCAGGCTATTGAGTACGATCATCGAGATGCCGGTCACGACGACCGGAAGGATCATGATCGTCTGCAGAAACGACTGGTCGATTCGCCGCGCGCGGCTCGTTATGAAGTAGGCCCACGAGATTGGCACCGTCAGTATCAGTGCCCCGACGCTAGCAAGTGCCAGGCGAATGGGTCCGTGTGAGGCAAGAACTGTATCCTCAACACTGGAATAGATTGGCTCGAAGAGATCAGCACCCGACGCCACCGGATTGTTGATGTTACCTATTGGGAAGTACTCATTGAGTGCCGGAAACCGCGACAACGCGTACGACATCGTCCCAACCCAAAAACTGTAGTACAGGATGATCAGGGTCAACGGTATGAGTAATCCGCCTGATTTTCGCATTTCGCGCCTCCGTTCGTGATGCAACACGATACCGCTCGATATTGAGGACAGCAAATGTTCGGCAAGCTGTGATCGTCGATGGTAGTCTATGCGCCGATTTCGGCCGGCTCAATACCACGATGAAACAAGCTGTTCAACTACTGGGAATCAGCAACGCCATCGTTGATGTGCTGGCGCATATCGACGACGACTTTCTGAAAAAAATCGACGCTGTCCCAGGGTCCATGACCCTGATCGACCAGCAACGTGCGCATCAGATCTACTCAATGATGGGTCCTGCGACAGAGATGTCGGGCGGATCCGTTGCCAATACCGTGGCTGGCTTCGCCAACCTGGGCGGGTCGGCCGCATATATCGGCCGCGTCAAGAAGGATCAACTGGGTTCGATTTTTAATCACGACATGCGTTCGCTGGGCATCGATATACGGCTTGAGCCTGGAACTGACGGCGCGCCGACTGCCCGCAGTCATATTTTGATCAGCGCAGACGGGCAGCGCACAATGCAGACTTACCTCGGCGCGTGCATGGAATTGGCTGTCAGCGACATTACTCCCGAGACCTTTGGTGCGCCAAAAGCCGTGCTCCTTGAAGGTTACGTCTGGGATCTGCCCGAAGGACCCGCGCTGGCGAGAAGAGCGATTGATATTGCGGCCAGCAACGGCACGACCGTCGTGCTGTCTCTGTCTGACTCTTTTTGTGTTGAACGACATCGCGAGTCTTTCGATGAGGCCGCTCGCAATGGCGTCGACATCATCGTGGCTGACGACGAAGAACTTAATGCGCTGATGCAGACTAGCGAATTTGACGACACACTCGAGGCGATCCGAAATTACGACAACCTGTTCGTGATTACGCGCTCGGAACTGGGCTCCGTGATCGTGCGTGGCGACGAAAAAATCGAACAAGCCGCATCCAGGGTTGACGCTGTTGTAGACACGACCGGAGCCGGCGACGCCTACTGTGCCGGGTTCCTGTTTGGCTGGGTCAACGGCCATCCTCTGGCCGAATGCGCAAAGATCGGCACCTTTTGCGGAACAACTGTTATTCAACAGGTCGGCGCGCGTATCGAACCAGGCTTACTCGACGACTACGATTGAGGCAGCGCAAACGCGATCAATTTGTCGTCCATGGGCACACCCGATCGCGAACTTCCGCCTGCGTAAATGACGACGTACTGCCGACCCTTCCAGATATACGTCATCGGCGTCGCATTGCCTGCCGTCGGTAGCCGGCCACGCCAGAGTTCTTCGCCCGTTGCTGTACTCAGAGCCCGCAGGTAGTAGTCCATCGTCGATGCAATAAAGATGACGTCCCCAGAGGTTGCAATCGGCCCGCCGAAAGTCGGCGTACCAACCTCCAGTGGCAAGCCGGCCATGTCCCTGATCGTTCCCAGTGGCTTTCGCCAGACGATGTCGCCGGTGGCCAGATCCACTGCGGCGATAATGCCCCAGGGTGGCGGGTTGCAGGGCAGCCCAAGCGGTGACAACACCACTCCCCGCCTCGCGCCAAAGGGCGCGCCATGCATCGGTGCGACGTCCTGATCATGGAACACCTCCCGAGCCGCAGGGACCTCATCGCTCTTTATCAGGGCGATTTCGTGTACCAGGCTGGACATGTTGATGATCAGTAAATTTCGTCGCGGATCATAGGCCGCGCCGCCCCAATTCGCCCCTCCGCCGGTGAACGGATAGAACATCGTCCCGCCTACGCTGGGTGGCGTGAACAGGCCTTCGGCGCGCAACTCGCCTAGCCGCCTTTCGCAGGCTCGCTTATCGAACCAGCTTAGCCCGAATGCATCACCCTGCCTGATACGGCTTGGCACAAGCGGTGGCGGTACATCGGGTATTGGCTGTGTCGGAGACAGCAATTCACCTTCTATATCTGTCGCCGGCATCGGCACCTCTGAGACCGGTAGAAACGGCTTGCCGGTATCGCGATCGAGCACGAACACATGACCTGTCTTCGTCACTTGCGCGACCACGTCGTGCGCCTCGCCGTCCCGCCAAACCGAATAAAGTCCTGGCTGCGCTGGCAGGTCGTAATCCCAGACGTCGTGGTGCACGATTTGGTAAGCCCAATGAACAGTGCCATCTTCAACGTTGAGCGCAACCACAGAATTGGCATGCCGATTGTCGCCAGGGCGCAAGCCGCCAAAGAAATCCGGGCTCGGGCTGGAGGTGGGGACGAAAACCAGGCCGCGGTCAGGATCAGCTGACATCGGTGCCCATGCGTTGGCGTGACCTTCCACGGGCGGCTCGTCGCCTTGCCAATCCGGGTTGCCGACAGTCCTCGGGATTGGGTCGAAATCCCAGCTCGGCTCACCCGTCCGCACATCGAAAGCTCGCACGGTGCCGTAGGGTGCGGCAACGCGGACGTTATCCGAAATAGCGGAGCCGACAACAACCGTGTCTCCGACAACGACGGGCGGCGAGGTAATTTGAAACTCTCCGGGCCAAACCAGCTCCATTCCGACATCGAGCACAACCTGCCCTTGTTCTCCGAAAGCAGCGCAGGATTTTCCGCTGTGCGCATCGATCGCGACCAGGCGGCCGTCATTCGTGCCCATCAGAATTCGCGGCGAGCATGCCGCGCCGGGCTTATCGTCACGCCACTGCGCCACACCCCGGCACACAAACTGGTTTGCCGGGTCCTGGTCCAGATTGATTTCGGCATCGAAGCGCCAAAGCTCCTCGCCGCTGGCAGGATCAAGTGCGATCACTTCATTGAATGGCGTGCAGAAGACCAGCGCATCATCGACGAGGATCGGCGTGCCCTCGGCAACGCTGCCCTCTATGGCGCCCGGTTTGTTCGCCAGATCTCCACTGCTGTAGCTCCAGACCATGTCCAGTTCACTGACATTTGCAGTGTTTATCTGCTCGGCCGAGCTGTAGCGGTGACCGCCAGCGTCATTGCCGTAGTTTGCCCAACCGGCACCCGGCAAAGTGAGCTTGCCGTCATGGCGCGCAGCTTCGCCAATCACATCCAGCGAGTGCGCCCCAAACAGATATTGATAGCCGCTGCCTCCCAGTACGATCAGCAATGACAGTACGAGGATCAGCAACAGCACAACTTTGATTTGCTTCATATTGTGACGCCTATTGCCGCTCTTTGTGATCTAATAGCTTCATATTATAAAGTATATGCTCCCGGCATGCCTCGTAAGAGCTTGACACGAGCTTATTGAAAGTCGGATACTTCGTGAAATAAAGTTAATTGAACCGTGAATCTACACTTCGACGAAATGATCAGCGCTCCCTGTCGCCTAGGCATCCTGGCCACGCTCGTGCCAGGCGTGCCCGTCTCGTTCACGGACATGAAGGCGGAAACCAGCCTGTCCGATGGCAACCTGCATGTGCAGACTCGCAAACTTGCCGACGTAGGTTACATCGAAATTGCTAAAGGAAAAAAGGGTCGGCGTACAGTCACCGAGTTTCGCATTACTGAACTCGGGCTTGAGCGCCTCCGACTTTATGTTATGAAGTTACAGGCCGTCCTGGATGCGGGAACAGGCGCGACTTCGGCGGTTCCGCGCTCGGAGCGGCGAGATGATGCGGCGGTTTGGACATGAGCAAGCCAAAAAGAATTGCGCTGGGCGCTGATCACGGCGGCTTCGACCTCAAGACTGAGCTCCTGGCACATCTGCGTGAGGCCGGGCACCAGGTCCAGGACGTCGGAACTTCATCTCGTGAAGCAGTGGACTATCCGCTGTTTGCCCGTGCGGTTGCGGACGCAGTTTCCCGAGGCAGCGCAGACGTCGGCATTATGATCGACGGCGCTGGTATAGGTTCGTGCATGGTCGCGAATAAGGTGCCGGAGGTTCGGGCGGCGCTTGCCTACGACCTCTCCAGCGCCCGCAATAGTCGCGAGCACAACAATGCCAATGTACTAACCCTTGGCGCCGGCCTTATTGGCGCAGGACTGGCAAAACAGATCGTCGACGTCTGGCTGGCAACCGACTGCACCGAATCACGCCACCTGAATAGAGTTGCAATGTTCGCTGACGAAAGCGGCGGTTTGCAATTGTCGGATCAGGACATTGATAAGGTAGTAGATCGTCTGCATCAGATACTGGGTCCGATATCCAGCAACGAGCCGAACGGCGATTGTGTCGGCGACAATCCGGAAGCAGCACGAGAATTCGTGCGGCTCGGTGCCACCGGACTGACCAGCGTCGCCCCCGCTGAGCGACCCGGAAGCATTCCTGGCGATCTGGCCCGCTATATCGATCACACACTGCTCAAACCCGGCTCGACTGAAGAGCAGGTGCGCACGCTTTGCGCCGAAGCCCTCGAATACAACTTTCGCTCGGTGTGCATCAATCCGACCTGGGTTGCGCTGGCTGCTGAATTGCTGCGCGGCAGCGATGTGCTCACCTGTACCGTTGTCGGTTTTCCACTCGGGGCAAACGAGCCCGCGATCAAAGCCATGGAAGCTCGCCGTGCCATTCGTAATGGCGCCCGCGAGATCGACATGGTCATCAACATCGGCGCACTCAAGAGTGGCAATGACGATCTGGTTTTTCGCGACATCCAGGCCGTGGTCGAAGACTGCGTCGATGGCAATGCGGTGTGCAAGGTTATTTTGGAAACTGCGCTTCTGTCCGACGACGAAAAGCGGCGGGCCTCGGAACTGGCGCGACGCGCCGGCGCACACTTCGTCAAAACATCTACCGGCTTTTCGACCGGTGGCGCCACCGTTAGCGATGTGGCACTCATGGCCGAAGTCGTCCGCGGCGCCGGCATGGAGGTCAAGGCTTCCGGTGGAATCAGTTCTTACAGCGATGCCAAGGCGATGATCGAGGCGGGGGCCACCCGTCTGGGCGCAAGCGCCAGTATTGGCATCGTGCGAGAAGCAAAATCGACAAGCATTAGCGCTTGAGGAGTTAAATCGATGGTCGATCTTAGAGCTTATGTTTTTCTGGATTCGTTGCAGCCGCAGTTCGCCTCGTTTCAGGCGACGATATCGAAGGGTTACCTTCCCAAGGTCGGGCAGGCGAGTCTTTTCGTCGAGATCGCCCCCGGCATGGCGATCAATCACATTCTTGACGTAGCGCTGAAGTCAACGGATGTAACGCCCGGCATGCAGATCGTCGAGCGGCACTACGGTATGCTCGAGTTGCATTCCGACAGCCAGGCCGACGTCCGCCAGGCCGGACAGGCGATCCTCGACGCCCTCGGCCTCAAAGAAAAGGATCGACACAAACCACGCGTCGTTTCCAACGAGGTGGTCCGCCACCTTGAAGATACGCAGACCATGCTGATCAACCGCTTTCGCCACGGCAACATGATCCTGGCCGGGCAAACCCTGTTCGTGCTCGAAGTCGAGCCGGCAGCCTATGCGGCACTGGCAGCCAACGAGGCCGAGAAGGCCGCAGATATCAATATCCTCGAAGTACGAGCGGTCGGCAGCTTTGGCCGTGTTTACATCGGCGGCGAGGAACGGGATGTGGTGGTCGCGCACGAAGCGGCAACGCAGGCGATTAACGCCGTCACGGGCAGTTCAAAAAAATAGTTACTACATAGATTAACCAGGGCAGATAAGCCCGATTCGCGAGGAGCATAGCGATGTCAGAAGCATTAGGAATGATCGAATGCCGGAGCTTTCCGGCCATGGTGGAGGCGGCCGACGCAATGGTAAAAGCGGCGAAAGTCGAACTCGTAAGCTACGAGAAAACCGGTGGCGGTTACACAACCGCTGTCGTACGCGGCGACGTCGCGGCAGTTAGAGCTGCGTGTGACGCTGGCCGTACCGCGGGTGCGCGCGTTGGCGACGTGGTGGCTGTGCATGTGATCGCACGTCCACACACTGGCGTCGACATGACGATACCTTTGGGTCGCGATTCAGAAGCGGCAAAGAAGAAGTAGTCACCAGTAAATAGGAGCAGCCGTGAAACTCGCGAAAGTGCTCGGTACCGTCGTTGCCACCGAAAAGGACTCCAAGCTGCAGGGATTCAAATTCCTGATGTTGGGCCTTTGGGGTCACGACAACAAACCTGCCGGCGGCTCGGTAGTCGCGGTGGACGCCGTCGGTGCCGGCGTCGGTGAAATGGTGCTTTTCGCCAGCGGTTCGTCCGCGCGCCAGACAGTAGCCACCGACAATAAGCCCGTTGACGCAGTCGTTATGGCGATCGTCGACAGTTGGGAGATCGACGGCAACGAAAAATACCGCAAGGGGGACGCTGACTAATGAGCCGACCTGGTGGAAGCGCGGGCCTCCTGACCGATCGGCAGGTGGATGTCATTGCCACCCGCCTCGCCCAACGGCTCGGCGCTCCGCCGGCCGAAAAACCGCACATCACTGCGCTGCGCAGCGCGCCGACAAGCGCTTCTCGCGAAGCGCTGGGTGAGGGCGTCTTCGCCACGGTCGACGATGCAGTCGCAGCCGCGAATGTTGCATACCGCGAACTCGACGGCATGTCGCTCGAAGGCCGGAAAAAGATCATCGCCTCGATTCGGGAGTCCATGCTCGAGCACGCCGAGGAGCTCGCGCGCCATGCCCAGCAAGAAACCGGGCTTGGCAGGGTCGAGCACAAGATCATCAAGAACCGCCTGGTTACTCGCAAGACTTCAGGCACCGAAGTGCTCACGCCGCATGCCGTCACCGGGGACAATGGACTGACGCTAACCGAATACGCGCCTTACGGCGTAATCGGCGCCATTACACCGACAACCAATCCAACCTCCACGATCATCTGCAACACCATTGCCATGGTCTCGGCGGGCAATAGCGTTGTTTTCAACGTACATCCCGGCGCCCGCGAATGCTCCATGGCCAATATTCGACTCCTGAACCACGCGATTATTCGTGGTGGTGGCCCGGCCAACCTGGTCAGTGCGGTCGCCGAGCCGACGATCGAGTCTGCGCAAGAACTCATGGGCCACCCGGGTGTTCGAATCCTCGCTGTAACCGGAGGCAGCGGCGTTGTTCGCCAGGCAATGACGAGCGGCAAGCGTGCTATATGCGCCGGCCCCGGTAACCCGCCGGTCGTTGTCGATGCGACAGCCGACCTTGCGCACGCCGGCCGCAACATTGTCGCGGGCGCCTCCTTCGACAACAACATCGTGTGCGTGGACGAGAAGGAAGTCATCGCCGTCGAAAGCATCGTCGACGAGCTGCTGCTGCAAATGAAACAACACGGAGCCTACCTGTTAAGCGAAGGAGAACTGCATCGTGTAGAACGGGTGATCTTCAGCGAGCAGCGCGGGCCACGGCAACGAGCAGTCGTCGAGAAAGATCTCATCGGCAAAAACGCGAGCGAAATCCTTAAACGAGCCGGCATTTCAGCCGCGGGCGACCCACCACTTCTGGTCGCACGGGTCCCTAACGACCACCCGCTGATCTGGACCGAGCAAATGATGCCGGTGTTGCCGGTTACCTCCGTCGCCGACGTTGATCGCGCGATTGAGCTGGCGAAGGAAGCCGAACACGGTTTCGGCCACTCGGCTGGTATGTACTCGCGCGACATTGATGCATTGAGTCGCATGGCGCGGACTATCAACACCAGTATTTTTACCAAGAACGGCCCGTTCTACGCCGGCCTCGGCGAAGGTGGAGAAGGTCACTGCAGCTTTACCATTGCCAGCCCCACCGGCGAGGGACTCACCGGACCCGTCGCGTTCAGTCGGCTGCGGCGCTGCGTCCTCGTCGATCACTTCCGTATCGTATAAACCGCATGGCGCAGAAGAAGAAACGTCACGGGGCCCTCGCGCTACTGGAGTTCGAGACGATCGCCGCCGGCGTACTGGCAAGTGACCTGATGGTCAAGCGTGCGCCCATCGCGTTGCTTCGCTGCGGGACGATTCACCCGGGTCGCTTCCTTATTCTGGTTGGCGGCAGCGTCGCCAGCACGGAGGAAGCTTTCCTGGCCGGAACACAACAGGGCGAAGCTGAGCAACACCTGAGTGGCAGCGTGTTTCTCGGCGACGTCCACCCTGCCCTGCATGACGCGGTTCTGGGCATGAAA
>Ga0224497_10001957_pt1 | contig 12557 bp, 12 predicted proteins | sample SF_Jul11_sed_USG_4_FD_167970 | JGI IMG/M metagenome (GOLD analysis project Ga0224497, IMG submission 167970) | Sediment microbial communities from San Francisco Bay, California, United States - SF_Jul11_sed_USGS_13 | ecosystem: Environmental > Aquatic > Marine > Sediment | place: USA... | reverse complement strand
GCGCCGTATGCCGAACGTAGCTCCGAACGCGTCGACGCCAGCCCGATCCCGCTTGTGGTCGTGAGCTGGAGCCCCCTCGGATCGGAGGCTCCCTCATTCCTGGCGAAGTCGAAGCCGTAGCTGTATGAGTAGAACCGAGCGACGACGTGCTCGTTGTCGGCGGCGACCTCGTCATCAGCGGAGAAGAACAGAAACAGCGATCCCCATCCGACGGCGCGCAGGGCAACTCCGGGACAGGTTCCATAGAGCGGTGAATCGGCCGCCGTCCATCCGGAGTCGCGATCGGGTGCTCCAAACACCGCGGTGAGTTCGTCGATCACCGCCTGCGGCGGATCGCCGACGACGCTGATGCCGATTCCGTCGACATCGAGTTGCGGCCTTTGGATGAGGGTCGTCGCCTGCTGGGACGTGCCGCCGCAGGCAGCTGCGAGCAACGCCAGAGCGATGCAGAAGCTGAGGTTTCGAACCGGCCTGAAATGCGCCATCACCTGACGCAAACTAGCTCGCGAAATCAAAAACTTGTTCGCGAAAACTAGATAGCGTTTCAACTTGACCAGGGTGCGACGGCCCGCGTATATTCCTGAAGAACCAGCCGGGGAGACCCGGCCGGGGACCGGAAACCCGCAAGGGCGGAAGGTGCAGCCAGACCCCTCGGGGACTGGAGGCGGTCCGGCAGGCCGGCTCTCGAAAGGGAGACGACCCGAGCGGAATCTTCTGAGGAAGCAATTCTGAGGAAGAGGAACCACGGGGAAAACTTGACGGATGCCCAAGGCAACGGCTTCGGTCGGTGTCCTGGGACTTCGGTTAGACCTTCGGGTTTGGCCGAAAGGGAATCCCGAGAGGGCGAAGCTTCGGCGGAGTTCACTCGGGATTTCCCGCGTCTGCGGGAAGATTGGGCGCGGGCCTTGCCTTCGTGCCGCCCTTTTTGACCGAGTAGCCTGGGCTCATGGCTTATTCAGAGAAACTGTTGACGGAGGGGGAGCGGGTCATTCGGGAGTTCCGCCCCCATTGGCGGCTCTTGTTCATTCCCGTTTTGTGGCTCATCGGCGGCATCGTTGCGATTGTGTTCGTCAACACTACGATCCCTCCTGATGACGGCACCATCGACCTGATCACTTCGCTGGTGATTGTCGTAGCCCTGGTGCCACTTGTATTCGGACCGCTCATCCGGTGGTGGTTCACGGCCTACATCTTGACCAACGAACGTTTGATCACGCGCACCGGGGTCATCTCTCGCTCGGGTGTTGAGATTCCGTTGGAGAACATCGCAAATGTGCTGTTCCATCAGAATGTCATCGAGCGCTTGCTCGGATCGGGGGATCTGCTCATCGAGTCGGCGGGGGAGAGCGGGCAGAGCCCCTTCAACGATATCCCCAAGCCCGACGAGTTCCAGGCGCTGTTGTATCGGGTGCGCGAGGAGCGCACCAAAGGGCTTGCCCAAACTCAGGCGTCCGCCGTCCCTAATGCCGCTATGCCGGATGCCACAGAACGTCTCGAGCGCCTCGCCCGACTTCATCGTGATGGCGTCATCACCGAAGACGAGTACACAGAAAAGCGGCAGCAACTTCTGGACGAGATCTAGCCGAGCTCGAAGGTGGCGACGGCCTCGATGTGGAACGTCTGCGGGAACATGTCCACCGGAGTCACCGCGGTCAGTTGATAGCCGCGACCGGCGAGAATCGCAGCGTCCCTTGCGAGGCTGGCGGGATCACACGACACATATGCCAGCCGGCGGGGCCCGGCCGCCGTGACCGCATCGATGCCGTTTACGCCGAGGCCGGTGCGCGGCGGGTCGGCAACGGCCAGCTCCGGATATTCGTCCAGGTGCCCGGCGACGGACTCCATCTTGCCGCGAATTACCCGGTAGTCAACGCCGGTCGCCTTGAGGTTTCGCTCGAGGTCTCGCGCCGCCGTGCGATTCGACTCAACAGCCAGAACTCGCGACACATGCGGAGCCAACGTGGCTCCGAACAGCCCAACGCCGGCATACGCGTCCAGGACAGTGTCGGTTGCCTCCGGCTCCAGCGCCTCACGCACAAGCGATACCAGCGCCTCGGCGGCGTGGCTGTTGTTCTGGAAGAAGGCGTTCTCAGAGATTCGAAAAATGGTGCCGGCGATCTCCTCGCGAATCTGGGCCGGTCCGTCCACACCGGTAACCGTCTTGCCGACCTGGTGGGCGATCGGAATGTCCCATGAGGCGGCATGGTCCGGGATGTCGCCGGAGACAATCGCCAGCCGATCGCCGGTATTGGCTGCGGCCCGCAAGATGATCTGGCTCACGCCGCTGAGATCGCCCAGCCGGCTGAAGACTGCGGCCAGCTGGGGGTCGAGCAGCTCGCAGACGCCGAGCGGAATGAGCTCGTGGGAGCGGCCCCGGTGCATCGCCGGCTGCCCGTCCCGAATCTTGAAATCCATTCGGTTGCGGTAGCCGAACGGCGGGCCCGGGGCGGCGACCTCGTTGACGGGTGGATCGTCGATTTTTCCAAGGTGGCGAAGTTGGGAGATGACGGTGTTGCGTTTCCACACGAGTTGGGCCGCGTAGGTGGCGTGCTGCCACTGACAGCCGCCGCAGTCCGTCGCATGCGGGCACAAGGGATCGATTCGGTCGGCAGAGGGAGTGCGGATTTCGACGAGGTCGGCGCGGGCCCAGGATCCCCCATCCTTGGAGATCCTGCCGACAACGGTCTCGCCCGGGATGACCCCGGGCACGAAGTGAGCCTTCCCGTCGACGCGGCCGACGCCCTCGCCACCGTGGGCGATGTCAGTTACTTGGATTTCGACCAAGGAATCGGCGCCGGCGTGGGGTGACATCGGGCAACGCTATCGCACGCCACGCGGGACGGGAAACTCGCGCCCTAATCTGCGGTTAGCGAACAATTGAGGAGACCGTGGCAATCCTGACGAGTCCGGCCGGATCTGTTGATATCCCGGATGTCTCGATCACCGAGTACATGCTGCGACGGGTCGACGAGCATCCCGACAAGCCAGCCCTGATCGACGGGATGACCGGGCGCACGCTGACGTACGGTGAGCTCCGTGAGGCGATCTATCACGTCGCCGGAGGCCTCGCCGAAACGGGGTTCAGCAAGAGCGACGTGCTTGCCGTGATGGCACCAAACCTTCCTGAGTACGCGGTGGCCTTCCACGCCGTCGCATTGCTCGGCGGCGTGGTCACGACCATCAACCCCACGTACACGGCACACGAGGTTCTGCATCAACTTTTGGACGCCGGAGCCACCCATCTGGTGACAATCGGCATGTTTCTGGACACCGCCCGAGAGGCGGCGGCCGGGACACCCGTCGATGAGATCTACACATTTGACGGCGCCGAAGGATCGGTTCCGTTTGCCACGCTCATGGGCGAGGCGCGTATTGCAGAACAGGTACCCGTCGACCTGGCCGAGGACATAGCGGTTCTGCCGTACTCGTCGGGTACCACCGGCCTGTCCAAAGGGGTCATGCTGACCCACCGCAACCTCGTGGCCAACCTTGCTCAGGCGGAGCCGATATTCGGTATGGACGCCGGGAATGAAGTTCTAGTCGCGGTTCTGCCCTTTTTCCACATTTACGGCATGCAGGTTCTGATGAACGGGGCGGTGGCCAACGGTGCCACCGTAGTCACGATGCCGCGCTTCGATCTGGAGCTGTTCCTGGGCATCCTCGAGGACCACAAAGTGACGCGGGCCTACATAGTGCCGCCCATCGTCCTGGCCCTTGCCAAACACCCCATGGTGGACGACTACGACCTGTCGTCCCTGAACGTGATCTTCTCCGGTGCTGCTCCGCTCGGCGCCGACGTCTCCCGAGAGGCCGCGAAACGCACCGGTGCCCAAGTCGTTCAAGGCTATGGCCTCACCGAGACCAGCCCCATCACCCACTCCACCATGCTCGGCCATGCCCGGCCCGGTTCAATCGGTTGGGCGGTCCCCCTCACCGAGGTGCGCGTGGTCGATCCCGAGTCTGGTGAAGATTGCGCCGTCGACGAGGACGGTGAGATCTGGATCCGCGGGCCCCAGGTGATGAAGGGTTACCTGAACAATCCCGAGGCGACGGCGCTGTGCATTGACGAGGACGGCTGGTTTCACACCGGAGACATTGGCCACGTCGACGAGCACGATCACTTCTACATCGTCGATCGGCTCAAGGAGCTCATCAAGTACAAGGGCTTCCAGGTTCCACCGGCCGAGCTCGAGGCCTTACTGCTGACCCACCCCAGCGTGGCAGACGCCGCCGTGATTCCGGTCGCCGACGAAGAGGCCGGGGAGATTCCCAAGGCCTACGTCGTTCTCAAGCCGGCCATCCCGGCCACGGCCGCCGAGATCATGGAGTTCGTGGCGGAGCACGTGGCCACCTACAAGCAGGTGCGCGTTGTGGAATTTATCGACACGATCCCCAAGTCGGCGTCCGGCAAGATCCTGAGGCGGGTTCTGCGCGACCTGTCCGCCTAGCCGCGGTCTGCGGCTGTCGCCATGACGCCGCGCACGTGGGAGTCGGTCATCGACAATGCCTTGCCGATATCTTCAACGACGGCAATCTCGGCCGCGTCCACCGATCCATCGGATGCAGCCAATCGCATAGCTGCCGCGATGACCGCCTCCTTCCCGTGGTCGTTGAGGATGCCGCCCAGCTCTTCGAGATTGTCGACGAGATGAGCCGGATCGAGCTGGTCGAGGTCGGACGAGAAGTCCGCCTCGGTGTATTCCGTGCTGGCGAACTGGCGAACCACCTCGGTGGCGACACGCCGTTCCTCCGGATCGACGTGGCCGTCGGCGACGGTGAGGGCGACGGCGACGTACCTGATGGCTTGCGTCATCACGTCTTCAATCGCGGCGCCGGTCGGTGCATCGAGAACGCTCGTGTAGTAAGTCGATTGGCAGCTGGTGCACTCGACATAGTCTCCCAACCGGTTGAGGGGAATGATGGGGATGAAGAACAAAGTGAACCAGCGCTTCGCCTCTTTGTGCTCGTACTGGCGGTCACCACCCTCACGCGGACAGAAGAACTGTCCCGTTCCGATCGTGTGCGCTCGTGCGCGCCACCCGAATATCACCAACATCTCGCGCTCCTTGCACCGGTTGTTTTCGCAGTTATCGGCCAGTGACGTCCCAGGCTGAGGATTTCGCAGCAGAGGTGCCTGGCAGCGGAACCTAGCCCGCCCCATTGATCGAGCCCCTAGCCTGCCGAATGTGTTTGCCGAGCTGATCGCTACCGAGGGCGTTGAAGAGATCTACCGCGCCGCGGGTCCGATCGGTGTGATGGCGCTCCACGGCGGACTGGAGGAGGGCACCGCGAGCATCGCCGCCGCGACAGCGGAAGCGACCGGAGCCTCGCTGTACGCCGTCGTGCAGCCGAGCAATCTGCGGTGGCATGTCCCATCGATTCGGTACAACCCCGCCGATTCGGCGGCGCTTGCCGGATTCCTCGAGGTCGTCGAAACCGCCGTGTCGCTCCATGGTTACGGCCGGGCCGGCCTCGAAGACACCGCGCTCCTGGGCGGCACCAATCGGCTTTTCGCCCATCGGATCCTGGGAGAATTGACCGAGAGGGGGCTGGCGGCCATCGCCGACTTGGATTCCATCCCAGTTGGTCTCAAGGGACTACATCGACTCAATCCGGTGAATCGGCCCCTGCAGGCCGGCGTCCAGCTCGAGTTGCCGATGACGCTGCGCGAGGGGCTCAACGCACAGCTCGTGGTAGACGCTCTGGCGGCGGCAATGGCGGCCGCATGAGAGGCTTTCACGCCAACTGGTTCTGGGTCGCGCTTGTCACTACGGGCCTCGTCGGACTGTGGGGGCTTGGGCTGAGCATGGCCAAGAGGGACATTGGCCGGGCATTTCGAGCAGCCCGCGCCCTGGCATTTGCCGTGATGAGTATCCAGATCACCGCCGGCCTCGTGCTCTGGGGTCGTGGCGAGCGCCCCGGCAACGGTTTCCACGTATTTTACGGAATCGTGATAGTCGTTACGTTCAGCTTCGCTTACATCTACCGATCGCAGATGGAGCGCCGCCCTGCGCTGTCCTATGGATTGCTGCTCCTCTTCGTGATGGGTCTGGGCCTGCGAGCCTGGTCCAATGTGACTCTGTGAGGCGCCGTCGCGACCGGGACCGATAGCATGGCCATTTCCATACACGGACTGAGGAGAGCCAGGTGCTTCTAGAAGGCAAACGATTCGTCATCACCGGCGTGCTCACCGACGATTCGATCGCGTGGCATGCGGCGCGAATCGCTATCGAAGAAGGCGCCGAAGTGGTGCTCACCGGCTTCGGCCGGGGAATCAGCCTGACGAAGCGTGCGGCGAAGCGCCTGCCCGTCGAACCCGACGTCATGGAGCTTGACATCAACGATCCCGCGCACATGGCGGCGCTCGCCGCCGATCTCGAAACGAAGTGGGGCGGGGTTGACGGAGCCTTACACGCCATTGCATACGCGCCAGAGGACGCTCTAGGGGGAGAGTTCCTGAACACCCCGGCCGAATCGGCCGCAACCGCGTTCATCACCTCCGCGTTCTCCTACAAGACCCTGGCCGTCGGGCTTCGTCCGCTCATGCAGCAAGCCGGCGGCGGTGGTCTCGTGGCGCTCGACTTCGACAACAGGCAGGCGTGGCCCGTCTATGACTGGATGGGGGTCGCCAAGTCTGCGCTGCAATCCGTCACCCGCTATCTGGCCCGTGATCTGGGTGCCGACAAGATCAGGGTCAATGCCGTCTCCGCCGGGCCGCTCAGTACGGTGGCCGCCAAGTCGATTCCTGGTTTCATCCAATTCAAATACGAATGGGACCGGCGTGCGCCGCTCACCTGGGATGTGGCCGACCCGGAGCCCGTTGCCAAGATGGTGGCGGTCCTGCTGTCGGACTGGGCGCCAATGACGACCGGAGAGATCATTCATGTAGACGGCGGTTTCCACGCTGTGGCTGCCGGGAAGAGGGATTAGGCGCTTTCGGCCTTCAACTCGATGTCGCCTTCGCGCGTTGTCGTGCGCGCCGGCACACCGACTGTGAAGGTAGCCCCACCGCCGATCGTTGGCTCGAACCAAACCCTGCCTCCGATTGCTTCGGTGAGGCCGCGGACGATTGAAAGGCCCAATCCGGTGCCTCCCTTGGAGCGGGTCTCGTGCCCGGCAATCTGCGTGAATCGATCGAAGATGTGGTCGTGCAGCTCGTAGGGGATCCCGGGCCCGTGATCGATGACCGACAGCCAGACTTCCCCGCGGCGCTGCCTTGCCCAAATCTCGAGGGGACTGTCGGGGGCATATTTGATGGCGTTGTACAGCAGGTTCGTGATGATCCGGCCCAGGTGGTCGGGGTCGCACCGCAACTCCTTCGCCTCCGGCTCGATGTCGAGCGTGACGATTCCCTCAGAGTCGGGCACACCTTCGGTGGTGTCCTTCAGGAATTTCTCGAGGTCGATCAGCTGGGGCCGCACCGGCAGTGCCTGATTGTCGATTCGCGAAACGACCAGGAGGTCCTCGATCAATGTACGCAACCGGTTCGCCTGCCGGTGAGCGGTCGACAGCAGCTGCTGTGCGTTTGGATCCGGCGGTGCCAACTGGGGCCTCTGCAGGGTGCGCAGTGAGCCGATGATCGACGTAAGCGGCGTCCGTAGCTCGTGGCTGACCGTGGAAACGAAATCCGTCTTCAGCTTGGCCAACTCCGCCATCTTCTCGCCCTCGTCACGCACCTCCTGGTAACGCATCATTTGATTCAGGACGAGAGCCGATGGGCCGGCGAGGCTCTCGAGGGCAGCCACGTCGTCTTCACTGAACTCTCCGTCGGTCTTGTCGGCGATCATCAGTACGCCGATGATTCGCGATTCGATGCGAAGTGGCACCGACATGATCTGGGTCGCATCTAGATCAATCAGGAACTGGCTGAGCCGTTCCGAATCCTCGAGGCGGGTCCTGATTGAGGGCTCACCACTGGTGAAGACCCGCTGGTTGATACCTCCATCGACGAGGGGAAGCATGTATCCCTCAGCCCGCAGCGTGTGGCCGGCCACCCAGATGGGCGACAACACTTCGAGGGCCTCGTCCTGCGCCCTGTAGATCATCACCACGCCGGTGCGGGCGTTGATTGCACCGACGACGCGGCCGACGATTTCGGGGAGCACGTCCGACAGGTCGGTTCCGGTGCCGATCGTTCTCGAGACGTCATAAAGATGCTGCAGCTCACCTTCACGTTCGGTCAGCTCGACGTCGCGAGCCAGCAGATTCTCGAGCCGGTCACCGGTCATTGCCATCTGCTTGCGAATCCCGCCGGCGGCGATGAGCAGTAGCGCAGTGGCGGTGGCAAATGCCATCATCCTCGCCACGTCGTCGGCCGTCCATGAGTCGTCTCCGGATCCTTGGACGACGACGAAGTACGAGCTGAGCGCAACAACGGCGATCGCACCCGTGATCAACGGGTTGGTGAGCGCTCCAGTAGCAAAGACGACGATGGCCAGGAAGCCGATCGCCAGCACGTCGTCCGGGGCAACCGCTCCGGCTACGAGAAGGCCGCCGGCCATCGCCCCGCCCCATAGGAGGATCCCAATGTCTCCCCAGCCCGTGACGAGCAGCCGTTTCCACGGCGCCGCCAGCGCGGCGACCAGTGCAACGCCCAGGACGAGAATCGGAGTGCCCACGTCCGGGTTCGAGAACGTGCCGCCGTTGATGAGGTCGGCGGTCAAGGCGGCGTAACCGACGACGGACAGGGCCTGTCCGAGACGGACGACCTTCAGCCGGTAATCGAGAAACTGGATTTGATTTGTCATATGTCCGAACGCGTCGACTTTGCCGGCCCCAACGGTAACCTCCATTGCGTGGCAAGGGTTCTTCTTCTTTTCGGTGGCCGATCGGCCGAGCATGAGGTCTCTTGCGTTTCGGCTGTCGCAGTTGTCGAGGCGCTGGAGGGTGCGGGCCACCAGGTGATCCCTGTCGGCATCGACCGGGCGGGTGATTGGTACCTCAGCGACGCGTCGCGGCGCCCGCTGGCGGCCACGGGCCGCGAGGCTACTTTGCAGCTGCCGCGGGGCACGCTCCACGCGGCCGGTGACGAGATCGGATTCGACGTGGTTTTTCCCGTTTTGCACGGCCCGTTCGGTGAGGACGGCACTATCCAAGGCGTGTTCGAAATCGCTGAGATCCCCTATGTTGGTTGTGGCGTGCTCAGTTCGGCCCTCGCGATGGATAAGGACAACGCCAAGAAGGTCATTGAGGCCGCCGGTATCGCAACTACACCGTGGATGGTTGTCAGAGCCGGATCCTTCTCTGATCCTGCGGCAACCGTCGACAATCTGATCAAGCAGCTTGGCCTGCCCCTTTTTGTGAAGCCGGCCGAGCTGGGGAGTTCTGTCGGAATCTCGAAAGCTGAGACCGACGCCGAGCTCAAGGACGCTATCGCTCGGGCATTTGGATATGGAGACAAGGTCCTGGTCGAAGAGGCGATCCGGGGCCGCGAGATCGAAGTAGCCGTCCTCGAAGGTCCCCGAGTGTCGCTCGCCGGCGAGATCGCCACCAAACACGAGTGGTACGACTACGACGCCAAGTACAACGACGAAACCAGCGAATTCGTCGCCCCGGCCGACCTCACCGATCCGGAGATGGCGTTGGTCCGACAGCTGGCAGGGGCCGCCTTCGAGGCGCTCGAATGCTCCGGCCTGGCCCGAGTCGATTTCCTATTCGAACAGGGCGGCCGCGGCTTCCTCCTCAACGAAGTGAACACCATGCCCGGTTTCACCCCGATTTCCGGCTTCCCCAAGATGTGGGAGGCGTCGGGAATGACCTACCCCGAGCTCTGCGACGAACTGGTAGAGCTAGCCCTGGCCCGCTAGGGATTCGCTCGCAAGCTAGAGCTTGATCACAGGGCACGTCAGCGTTCTCGTGATGCCGCTGGCGGCCTGGATCTTGGCGACCACGAGTTTTCCGAGTGCGTCGACGTCATCAGCACGCGCCCGCACGACCGCGTCGTAGGGGCCGGTTACCGGATCAGCTGCCAAGACGCCATCGATGCCGGATATCTCCCGGACGACAGCGTCTGCTTTGCCAACCTCGGTCTGAATAAGGATATAGGCCTCAACCACAACGGATCCCTTCGAAGGTTGCCGCGCAGTCTACCGGGCAGTCTCAGTAGCCGTCTGAGCCGAATCGCAGCCGATACGCAAAGGTGTTGCCGGCGGCCTCTTCTACGTCGAAGACCACCCGTTGGCCTTGCCGCAGTGTGATGAAGAGTGAGCCGCTGAGCGAGCCGGGCCGGAGGAGCACTTCGGAGCGATCGTCGTCGCGGACTATCACCCCGGCGCCTGTCGTCGGATCGTAGACCTTGACGACGCCCTGCATCTCTCTAGACCTTTTCGACCTTGCCGGCCTTGAGGCACGATGTGCACACCCGGGCTTTACGCGAATTGTTGCCGTGCTTGACCCGAACCTTTTGAATGTTCGGTAGCCAACGCCGCGACGAACGCTTGTGCGAGAAACTGACTTGTTTACCGGTCCAGGGCTCTTTACCGCAGACCTCACATCGATACGACACGCAGAAGACCTCCTGAGGCGGACGGGATAGTAACAGGCCACAGACTGACCTACGCTGGCCCCCATCTTCGCCGAGGAAGGAAGCCGCGATGTCGGTGTCGGAAGGGCGTCGCCGTCCGGCCACCTGGATCGTGATCGCAGAGATCACCGTGGTCGCTGTTTGTATGGTGATTGTGAGCGGCGGCCGAGTCGGCAGCGCAGAACAGTCGGTCTTTCGAGCCATCAACGGCCTGCCCGATGCTCTACACGCACCGATGTGGGTCTTCCAGATCTTTGGCAGTCTGGCGTTCGTCGTTGTGGCGGCGTTGGTGGCGATCGTGGTCCGCAGGTTCCGTCTTGCACTGGCGCTTGCGGTATCGATTCCGCTGAAACTGGCCCTCGAGTGGTGGGTGGTCAAGGCTCTGGTCGAGCGGGAACGCCCGGCATATACCGTCGCCGACGCGGTGATTCGGGATTCGAGCGCCTCGCCACTCGGTTTCCCGTCCGGTCACGCCATTTTTGCCTTTGCGGCTGCGGGCTTGCTCGCCCCTCACTTTGGCCGCCGGGGCACAATCGTCGTATACGTGCTTGCCCTCCTGAGCGGTGTGGGGCGCGTCTACCTCGGGGCTCACAACCCCTTGGACGTTGTCGCCGGGGCCGCTCTCGGCCTGGCGCTGGCCGCGGCTCTCGGTGCGCCCCCAGCTCCGCGACCCGCCTAACCTTGCGTCATGGCCGGTCGTCCTCTCGCACACCTCGCCACGATTCCGACGGACCAGGTGAAGGGCATCGGCCCCAAGTCGGCCAAGAAGCTGGCTGAGGCGGGGATTCACTCGGTCGCGGATCTGCTGCTGCATCCTCCGCGGCGCTACCTCGACCGCTCCCAGCTGTTCGACCTTGCCGCCGTGCCACTTGGGGAGGAGGCGACCGTCGGAGGCCTGGTCACCTCGGTGAACAAACGCCGTATTCGTAATGGAAGAGTCATGATCGACGCGCTCATCACGGACGGGACCAACGTGTTGCTGGCGCGCTGGTTCAACCCGTATACCAAGATCGAAGAAGGCTGGGAGGTGCTGCTGTCGGGCAAGGTCGAGCGCTTTCAAGGCAAGCTCCAGATGAAAGGCCCCGACTTCGAGAGGATGGGCTCAGAGTCGCTACTGACGGGCAGGGTGGTCCCGATTCATCCCGGCGTCGGCGGTCTTGGCCCGGCCAAAATGCGGCAGGCGATCTGGAACGCGGTGGGCCGCTCCCGCCCCATACATGAATCGATTCCCGAGGAGATACTGGATCGGCTCGACCTGGTCGACCGGGATTACGCCATTGCCAATATTCACTTCCCGGAAACTGCCGCAGACGCCGTACCTGCCCGGCGCCGGCTCATCTTCGACGAGTTGTTTCGCCTCGAACTGGCCCTGGCCCTGCGCAAGCACCGCCTCATCGAGGAGACCACAGGGGTGCAGCACGACCTTTCCGGTGAACTCGTCAAGCGATTCCTGGCCGCCCTTCCATTCGAGCTGACGAGCGCCCAGGCAAGGGCGATCCGAGAGATCGAAGGTGACCTCGAGGCCAGCCACGCCATGCACCGCCTGCTCCAGGGAGAGGTCGGCTCCGGCAAGACCGTGGTGGCCGCGGCGGCTCTCTTGACCGGGGTCCAAAGCGGCTTCCAGGGCGCTGTGATGGCCCCGACAGAAGTCCTTGCCGAACAGCACTACCTCGGGTTCCGCGACCTCCTGGAGTCCGCCGGCTTGGCTCCCGGGCTCGAAGATCCTTCTGCCATGGAGGGCCAGGACAACCTGTTCGCCGATACGAGCGATCTCCCGGACGCACCCACGGTGCGAATGGCGCTGCTCACGGCCAACTCGGTCGAAGTCAACTTTCTGCCCGCAGGCACGGCTAAACGGGCGGATGTCCTCGGGTGGATCGCTGACGGTTCGGTGAACCTCATCGTTGGGACCCATTCTTTGATCCAAGAGAGCCTCGAGTTTGATCGGCTCGGAATCGCCGTTGTGGACGAACAACACCGCTTTGGCGTCTACCAGCGAGTTTCGCTTCGGGACAAGGCAGCTGAATACGACCCG
>Ga0224497_10001955_pt1 | contig 12558 bp, 6 predicted proteins | sample SF_Jul11_sed_USG_4_FD_167970 | JGI IMG/M metagenome (GOLD analysis project Ga0224497, IMG submission 167970) | Sediment microbial communities from San Francisco Bay, California, United States - SF_Jul11_sed_USGS_13 | ecosystem: Environmental > Aquatic > Marine > Sediment | place: USA: California... | reverse complement strand
GAAAGGCTGACCGCCGCGAATCGCGAGCGTCGTGAACACTCCCTTACCGTAAAGCCCCGAGACCGAAACCGGTGACATCGAGGCATCTTCGGATCTGATTATTTCGTGGTTAAAAGAGACCAGTTCATGCATTAACTGGCTACCCGGTGGTCATGCTTGTGTGATACGGGGAATATGAGCGTAAATGTGGTTCCCTTCCCGACTTCGCTGTTTGCCGTGATCGTACCTGAATGTTCCTGTACGATCCCGTAGGACACGGCCATTCCCAGTCCTGTTCCCGTTCCGACGGATTTTGTCGTAAAAAACGGGTCGTAGATCTTGTTGATATCCTCGGGGTTGATTCCGACGCCATCATCCGACACTTCGATAACAACCTCGTTGTCATTGCGGTATGAAGTGCGCAGCGTGATCGTACCTTCGTTGAGAATCGCGTCACGGGCGTTAATGACGAGATTCGTGAACACCTGCTGGAGCTTGCCCGCGCTACCATGGACCTTTGGCGGCACCTCGGCATAATCGCGGACGATCGTCACATTCGATTTGCGGACCTGCGGCTCCAGCAACTGCAGGGTATCGTCCAGCAACTTGTTGACATCTATCTCACCAAAATCCGAGGTATCTCCGGATCTTGAAAAATTAAGTAGATTCCCAACGATATTCGAGGCCCGGTCGGTCTGCTTTTGAACTTTCTTCAGGAGCTCGTGTTTTGGGTCCGTCTCGGGGATCATGCCCAGCAGCATCTGCGTATAGCTCGAAACACCCGTCAATGGCGTGTTTACTTCATGGGCCACTCCGGCGGCCAATAAGCCGATACTCGAGAGCTTTTCATTTTGCTGGAGCCCGTCTTCCAATTTAACCCGCGCGGTCACGTCTTCGAGGAGTACGATCGCCCCTTCCTGTTCTTCCACCTCCGATCGAAGCGGTGCGATTGCAACGTTCAGGATCAACGGATCCCCGTCTTTTCTGCTGGTCCTGACCTTGTACGCATTCCGGATATCCGTCAGGCGCCAGCTCGATGTACCAAGGATCTTTTCCAGTTTCGCCGCAAAACCCTCTTCGAACAGTTCCGAAATATTGCGGCCGACAGCCTCTTCGCGATCATAGCGGAACATACTTTCAAATGAAGAATTACAACGCGTAATGACTCCCGCATCGTTCACAGCCAAGAGTCCGACGTTTACCGATTCGACTATCGACTCGTTGAACTCCTTGAGCAGCGCCATCTCCTCGGCTCTCTGTTCTTGTTCCTGCAAGAGCAGTGAGTTGTCTATTGCAACTGCTACGTAACCTGAAACCGTCTGCAAGATCCCGATGTCTTCGGATGAGAGCAGGGAGCCGTCTTTCGCACGTCCGAGACCGATAACCGCGACCATCCTTCCGCGTACAACGCACGGTACAAAATAATGAAGCTCCTGTCTGACGCTCGACCCGCCGTTGTCACTGCTCGACCCGCTACTACCGCCATTTTTAGCGGCCACACTTCCGTTCGACCCCTCGTATTCCAGAAAGGCCATTTCGTCTGCCCTGACGACACCTTTTGCGGCCGACTTGCGGCGAATCATGTTGCGAAAATCGGGCGGAATCTTGTAATGGTCGCTGAGGCCTACCGACTTTGCGATTCGGTAATCTTCCGGGGCGCCGATATCCTCGATAAAGACCGTCACTTTCTCAACATCGAGTACCTGTTGGAGTCTTTCGGTTAAGGCGTCAAGCAGCGGACTTAGTGTGGTCGTCGCCGAAAGCGTGCGGCCGAAATCAAGAAGCCCGTGCCTCAAGTCATAGCGCTCGCCGTAGAAGTAGCGCTCCGTACGCTCCTGCAAAAACTTCTTGAGCGGCTCGGACAAGAGAACGATAGCGCCCATTGCGACTACCGCGATCATTCCGCGCAGACCGATTTCGGTCGTCGACAGATTCTCACCGATAAAGACAAACACGAGGCCCAGTGCGACTGCGCCGATCATCATTGCGATAAGCATCGTCGTAAGGGCAAAAACCAACGCGCGCCTCACGACCACATCCACGTCCATCAGGCGATATCGCACGACGGAATGGCCAAAGCTGAACGGAATCAGGGCAAGCGGAAGAATCGTAAGCGCAACTGTCAGCCCGTCGTCCGGCAGATAGACAAATCTCTTTGCGGCCTGGAAAGCGAAAACGGGCAAAACTGCGACGACCGTTCCCCACATCGCCCATTTCAGCCGCTGCCGGACAAGCGCGTTCTTATTGCCAAAAAAGCGCCACATCAGAATCCCGGCTCCGGCCGCCACACCTCCGACAAAATGCCAGTAGAATATGACATTGAGCGTCGAAAATACATGATTCCTGATGACGAATGAATAAAGAGCGTCGGTAGCCGACGCACTTGGAATTATGTGGTAAGCCAGTGAAAGAAATATATCCGTTGCCGACAGCAAGGCAGCTGGGACATAGAGTGCGTAGGTTTTCCAGGCGGGCTTATCAAAAACCGCGCTCCGAACCGGGTAACGGAGGCAGAAGTGCAGGAACAGAGGCACGAAAACCAAAAACGCAAGATTATCGACAATTTGAATGCCAAGATCAAAGTCTTCTCCGAGACCCAACGGCTTGTAAGCGTGAAAAACAAAAGCCGCAAGACAAACCGTCGCGAAATGAAGCACAAATGGCGATCGGCTTCCTTGCTTGAACAATACAAAGACACCGATCAAAAGCCAGATCACGCCTACGAAGGTGAGCATCACAATACTCGGCGTCCAACGCGGTAAAGTATCGATGTTCTTGAGATCGGCGTTATAGAAATTGTTCTCGAAGGTATAGGAGGGTCGCTGGAAAAAATAGGTCAGGTTGCCGCCCGGTCCAGCCGTCTCCAAAAATATCTGAATATCCTCAAGGCTTGTGATCTCCTGGATCTTTTCCCCAACGAGACCGATACCGTTTAGCCTGTCTCCGGCCGCGATCCCCGCCCTCGAAGCTGCTAATCCGGGTGTGACCGAATCGGCATAGATACCATCGTCGCGCAAATCCCAAACCACTCCGTCCGTGGGCGGTAGTTCTTTAATGCTGCGCTGAGTCAGATTAAGGGCTCCACCGGTTATCAGCAACACGGCAGCCAAGAGCCAAATCAAACCCCAACTTGTAAGTACCTTACCCTTCATATTTTAGGTAAATTTACCCAAAAGAATTTATAGGCAATATATGTTCCAGTGGAAATTCGGATCAAACCGAGCCTAACTACTGTAAATTCAATCATTTCCACCTATACGACTCTACACCGGAATGATTTGTATCCAGAATTCGCACTATTATCCAAGAATTTGGACAAAAAAATGACCGCACCAAGTTGCGGCCGGTAGTCGATCTGTTCAAGTTTTTGTCTTCCAAAAACCTCAAACGATGACTACTCCCGTAAATGTGAAGTTGGAACCTCTCATGTCAGAATCTCACCAAAATGCTACCGCGGACCATCCGTCTCTGAGCCCGTAGGAACAGGGACCCGTTATCACCCGAAATACCGCCACTAAAATCAAAAAGGTTTCTCGCATCCAGAGTCGCTTCAGCGTCGATCGGCAGGCCCCAGCTCGGAAGCTCCTGCGTCACAAGGACGCTCAAACCGGGATCGTAAATCGCCAACCGTCCTTCGAACGGATCGATCGCAAATACCGTGGCCTTCGGCGAAAATCGAAAAACGGTGCTGATCGTCGTTCCACCGTCCAGCGCGGTATCTACTTTTCCAAATATCGTTTGGAACAACCCGCCTTCGAAAAGCGATCCGGGGTCCAAGATCGAGGACCCGGCCAATTCCTGGCCGGTCCCGAATGCATACCCGCTCGAAGCGCTGAAAATACCGTTAAAACGGCGATTCAGAACAACCCTCATCCCCGTCGCGCCGCCTTCCTGACGGCCAACAAAGCCCGAATACGCTTCGCTCGCTCCAAATGGCAATCTTTGGATCCCGACGCCGCGTCCCTTGACCGTGTCCAGAAAGACGTTTGCCTCGACATTCGTACGGTTATCCAAGACACGTTCTACGCCGAACTCAAACCGGGTGCTGCGATTCATATGCACATCGCCGTTCTCCGCGGAAATGTCTTCGACCGATATCGGTTCAGCGAAAAGAACCTGGCTGTTCTCAAGCTGAATAACTTTGCTCCAGGTTCGTTCTTCAGTCCTCGTCGTGTAGGCCGAGCGAAGCCGCGTTCTCGAATCAAGGTCGTACTGTACGCCGATTCGCGGTGTCAGAGACGAGGCGTTTCCGGCACCCATAAACCTGGAATAGTCGATACCGAAGAGAAGGACCATTCCTTCGCGTACCCGCCATTGATCCGTCGCCCTGAATGACACTTGCGAAAGTTTCTCGCCGATCTCGTCATTTACAATCGTGCCGATGTCGGCAATCGATCCACGGAGGCGTATTTGATGATCTTCTTTGGGACTAAAGCTAAACTCGGTCTCAAACCGGTTTCCGCCCAAACGGCCATTGTTCAATTGTCCCGCCAAAAGAACTTCCGAATTCTCGCCGACCGGCCTGAGCGTCGCAAAATTTACACCCTGTACCGAACCGGCAGTCGATGATCCCGCATAGGTCTCAACGATCGAACTTCCCTTTCGGCCATTCCCGCTATGTTCGGCTTCGACCTCGGAAGCGCCAACGCCCTCAAGTACTGCAACGCCGCTGTCATCAACAGGCGCCGCACCTTCCCTGACCTGGTAAATAGAACGCCTCGCAAGCCTGATCGCCCATTTCGCGCTCTTTCTGTCGGCACGCTTTTCAGGAAGCGTGTTCCCGGCACCTGCCCGCTCAAGGTTGAACCCGTATACGAGCTCCGAAGAACGACCGACCTTGACTTCGTTTAATGTGACGGGATTAAAACCTTGGGCAACCGCGAGAACCGTGTAGGTTCCCGGAACAATTTTCGTGAAAAATTTACCTGATTTTGTGGCGGTTATCTGCTTGATCAACTTTGAGGTGCCGAGGCGGAACACAGCGACCGTTGCCTTCGAAATCGGTTTTCCCTTCCGGTCCCGTACAACTCCTCTTATGATTCCGTAAGCACCTGCTTTAGCCGGCGAAACTGCTTCGGCAACCGGCTCTGCCGCGAAGTCGCGTTCGACCACAGTGAGACCCACCGCTATAACAGCGACGAACATCATCAGCAATCGGATCACATTTTTTTCTCGGCCGAACCCCATGAAAGGCGGGTACCTCCAAACTAACCAGGAGTAATATACAAGAAGCGCTACCTTTTATTTCCGAGCAAATCGGGCATTGAATGCACGAAAGCTTATTCTCTTTTCTTTGTAATTCCGTGTCAAGCCCTAAAAAGGCTTCTATTTGCCGAGTGAGATGCCGTTAAACTTGACAAAGTTTGCCCAACTACTAGAATGAATCTTGCGTTAAAACCGGGATCGGCGAACCGTTCCCGTTTGTTTTTTCGAAGGAGATGTGGCTGAGTGGCTGAAAGCGGCGGTTTGCTAAATCGTTAAGGGTGTAACAGCCCTTCACAGGTTCGAATCCTGTCATCTCCGCCAGTACATTATTTGCTTCGATTTGGGCTGTCAAACACTGGTTTTGATGGCTTTTCGTGTTTATTGGACCGGGATTTAAGTCACACGTCAGCGGGCACCCGATATTGCCCGCACGGGAATTCAAAAATGACAACACGCGTAAGATTTGCACCAAGCCCAACCGGCTATCTTCATATCGGTTCTGCCAGAACCGCTCTATTCAACTTTCTCTATGCGCGTCATACGGGCGGTAAATTCCTGATCCGCGTCGAAGACACGGATCGCGACAGGTCCACCGAAGAATCTACAAGATCTATTCTGGAAGGACTCAAGTGGCTTGGTTTCCAGCCCGATGAAGAGATCGTTCACCAATCCGATTACGCCGACGAGCACCGGGCCGCCGCCTTGAAGCTGCTGGCCGAGGGTAAGGCTTACCGGGACTTTACACCGAAGCGCGACACGGCGGACAAAGACATAAAGAAGGAAATCGCCGACAGGGCCAGGCAAAAAGGCGACGAGAAGACTATGCGGGACAATGAGTTCCGCGACCTGAGCAAGGAAGAATCCGTCCGGCGTGCCGAATCGGGGGAGCCATTTGCCGTCAGGCTCCGAGTCGCGGAATCCGGCAAGACCTCGTTTGAGGACGCTGTTTATGGACTCCAGGAAAGAGACTATGACGAAATCGAGGATCTCGTGCTTCTTCGTTCGGATGGCCACCCACTATATAACCTCGCTGTCGTATGCGACGATATTGCGATGGGAATCACGGACGTGATACGCGGACAGGACCATCTTACAAATACGCACAAGCAGATCCTGATCTACGAAGCGTTGGAAGTCGAGCCCCCGCAATTCGCTCATCTGCCGCTGATTCTCGCACCGGGAGGAAAAAAACTTTCCAAACGGCACCATGGAGAGATCGTCGCGCTGACAACCTATCGCGACCGAGGTTTTCTGGCCGCCGCGTTCCGAAACTATCTGGCACTGCTGGGATGGTCGCCAAAGACAGAAGACGAGATTTTGAACCTCGACGAGTTGATCGAAGCATTCAGTCTTGATGGTATAAATCGTTCGAACGCAGCATTTAACTTTGAAACCGACAACCCTAGGCATTGGACTGACGATAAGGCCCTTTGGATGAACGCGGAGTACATACGGACCCTCCCGCTCGAAGAACTGAGGCCTTTCGTCCGCGAAGAACTCCGCGCCGAAAAACTTTGGCGAGAGGAATACGACGAAGACGAAAAGCGGTGGTTCGACACGACCGTCGATCTAATTCGGGAGCGCTTTTATACGCTCAAGGATTTTAGCGGGCAGGGCCGGGCGTTCTTCAGCGAGGATTTTGATTTTGATCCGAAAGCCATTCAAAAACACCTGAGAAAACACCCTGAAATGCGCCAGTGGTCGAATGAGCTTGCCGAGCGATTCGCGTCGATGGACGATTTCACGCACGACTCAATTTTCGCAGCCGTCAAGGAATTTTGCGAGGAAAAATCAACCAAAGTAGGGGTTTTGCTGAACGGTGCGCGAGTGCTATTGACCGGTCAGGCGGTCGGACCTTCAATGATTTCCGCAATGGAACAACTGGGTCTGGAAAAGTGCGTTATGAGACTCCGCAGTTCGATCGCTTGGAATGAGTGATAACACAGAATGTATTTTTTCGTGACCAACATCCTGTGGTTCATCCTGGTCGCGCTCGGTGTCTCGGTCGCTTTACTTTTTGCTGGCCGCCCATCTATTTCCTTTTCAGTGACCGTGGGGCGTTCAAAAGAAGATTTGAGGCCGCGCTCGAAGGGCGTCAGAACCTAAGTGAGAAGGACTTCTACGATCAATATTTTTCTTCTTGTCGCTAACAAAACAAAAGAACTATTAATACGGCGGTTTTGAATCCGTCGCGACCTCTTTGACTTTTTCCGTTTCGGCTTCTTCCACGGCATCGACTGTCACCGATCTGACCTGAACGTCAAAGCGTTTGTATTCACTAAAAAAGAATTCGATCGCCACTTCGAGGTCCTTAAACTCGGGAGGTGCATCCAGAAAATCCAGCTTAATTTTCTGCGGGAACCAGAAACCTTCTGGAAGACGGGTCTGCAGGTAAAAAAACGAACTCGACAATTCGCGCTCTGCCGGAGGCTTCTGCTTCATTTCCTCCAATTTTCCGACGGGAAAGCCCTCGACTGCGGCAATCCGCCGGTCTGCCAAATCGATCAGAATTACTCCCTCGATGTGAGCCAGGTAAAACAGGTCGGCGGCGGGCGTGACGTCTTTGTTGGGCCGAAACTCGACAGATATCATTTTTCTTCCGTTTACCGTAACTTCTCTCGGTTCAGTAAGTACGGCGTTGTTAAGCAGTTCGACAAGATCTATCCGCAAACTCTGTTTGCCAACCGTGTTCTTGTCGGCCCTCAGGGTCACATATCCGCCCTGGTTCTTATTCACATCATCCTCGTCCGGATACTCGATCTCGCCGTTTTCCATCTGCTCGAGCTTTTTTACGATCCGTCTCTTTTCATCGCTTATGTCTGCGGAATGGATATTCCGGCTGCTGTCATAAGTGAGCAGCAGGGGGTGGGTGTAGAGCCTGTTTTTTGGCAAGACGGAGGGAAGGATTACCTCGTATTTCCTTCTTAGTTTGCTTGTGCCAAACAGAGCAGATCTACGCATTACGAATTCCATTTCGTAGGAATAGCCTGCAAACGCGCCCTCATGCCGATCGACTGAAACTTCCCGGATCAGATCATCGATCACGAGCGGAGCCTGTGCGGAAATAAGTGTCGGAAGGCATATCGCAAACGCAAAAATGCCGGCGATCCTAAAGATTGAAACTCGTTGCTCGGATTTCATTATTGACATCTGCGCGCGCATTGCCGCGCTTTTGAATGAATTCCCGTAATCCTATCCTATTTCGTCTTTATTTATAAAGTATTTTGCCGATGATTGACGAAAACACCGCAGAACCCGGATCGCGGAATACCAACACTTTTATTAGAATGGGCATCCGAGCCATTACGGCGGACAAACCGAATCCTCAATCTTGCTCGCGGTGTTGACGAGACGTTATTTGCAACTTTTGGGACAATTCGCATTCTATTAGTTAAGGAGTCCTCCGAATGATGGCCGGGAAAACTAAAGTTTTTCGTATTTCGTTCCGCGTTTCATTGGCCGCCGCGTTTTTTCTTGCGGCGCTCCCGCCTATTTTTGCGCAACCGGATGAACTAACAAGGGCGAAAGAACTCTATTCGGAAGGCACCGAACTGATAGAACTACAAACGAAGACTGCGCTTGAAGCGGCGAAGGAAAAATACCTTCAGGCCAACACGATATTCTCCCGATCCGGAGAAAAAGAGGGAGAGGCCAAATCGCTCGTCGGGCTGGGTTTTGTCTCAAACGCGCTGGGTGAGAATCCGGAAGCGTTACAATTTTACGAATCGGCGCTGGCTCTTTTTACGGAACTGCGCAACGACTATTGGGCGGCACGCACTCTGAATAACATGGGCCGCGTTTATGACGACACCGGCAATACGGAAAAGGCCCTTGAACTATTCAATTTAGCTTTGCCGAAACGTCGGGCGGCTGCCGATGCAAACGGCGAGGCCGTAACTCTAAACAGTATCGGTGCCGTATACGTGAAAAAGGGCGAGTTCCAAAAAGGGCTCCAACACTATAAAAGCGCATACGCGATACGGAATTCCCTTTCGATACCGGACGATAACGCGAACAGGCGCGGTACCGCGATAATCCTCAACAACATCGGCCGTGTGTTTGACGAGCTCGGCGACAAGAAGAAAGCGTTTGAATACCTCAACCGTTCGCTCGTCCTCAGGAGATCGACAAACGACCGCAACGGCGAAGCGACCACCTTAAACAACCTTGGACTCGTTTCATTCGACATGGGCAACCTTCAAGAAGCGTTGGATTATTACCAAAAGGCTCTGGAGATTATTGATGAACTCGGTCAGGAATTCCGCGAGGCCGAGATCCTAAACAATACCGCCGTCGTCCATATCGAAAATAAAGAAGCCGATCCGGCACTCCGCTACCTAAACAAGGCAATTGTCTATTACAGATTGGTCGGAGATCGTGGTGGCGAGGCAACGACTCTCAACAATATCGGGATGGCAGAGCAACTGAAGGGTGTGGAGTCGTCTTCGCAGCGACTCGCCGAAGCATTGCTATTGTCACGCCAGGCGGGAGAGGCGAGCCTCGAAGCGATAACCCTGAACAACCTGATGCTCAATTGGAGGGCCCGCGGCAATGCCTCGATCGCTTCTTTTTATGGGAAGCAGGCGGTCAACAAATACCAGGAGATGCGTTTCGGTATTCGCACCTTGGGTGAGGACACGAGACGGAACTATATTGCGACCATTAAGGACACCTATCGCGCCCTTGCCGACATACTCATCGAACTCGGGCAATTTGCGCAGGCAAATCAGGTCCTCAATATGCTCAAAGCGGAAGAGTATTTTGATTTTGTCAGGCGAAGCAGCGACGAAATCAAGAAATTGGACACGCGGGTCGCTTTGACGAAAAAGGAACAGGAGCTTTTGGAGCGTTACAGGAAGATCGCGGATCGCGTGACGCAGCTAAGCCGCGAGTTTCAGGAACTCGACAACGAGGAACGGCAAGCACGGCGGGCCGGCGAGAAACTTGACGATGAGAGTCTCAACCGGCAAAACGCACTCTCTTCTCAGCTAAGCGATGCCAACGCGGCGTTCAGGCTTTTTGTTCAAAAACAACTGGTCGCCGAACTCGGGAAAGAACGGGTCAGAGAGATCGAGTACGATCGCAGCCTGCAAACGAAACTGCGCCGCTGGGGAGACGGGACGGTCGCGATTTACACGCTTTTGACCGAGGAGCGCTATCGGGTCGTTATGACAACTCCTTTTGTTCAAGTCGACGGCAAGAGCGAGATCAAGTCCGCCGACCTCAACAAAAAGATTTACGAGTTCAGGCAGGCGCTGCAGGACCTGTCGGTCGATCCGCGCGTCAAGGGGAAGGAACTTTACGACCTGCTTTTGAAGCCGATCGAAAAGGAACTCAAGGCCGCGGATGCGAAAACGCTTGTTTGGTCGCTCGACGGAACGCTTCGTTACATCCCGGTCGGGGCACTTTCAAAAGATGGAAAGAATTATCTCGTTGAAGACTATAAAAATGCGGTGATTACTATACAGACGCGCGACGACCTCGCCGACGAAAACCCCGATTGGATAGCCCTCGGACTGGGCGTTTCGAAGGCGAGCCGGATTTCGAACCCCGGGAATCCCGAAGAGGTAATCGATTTTGGTTCGATACCGGGATCCGTAGCGGAGCTCGAATCGATTATCAGCGACGAACGAAAACCGGGCGAAGCGGGCGTTTTAAAGGGTCGCAGGTTGGTCGACGAGGAGTTTACGGTCAGTGCATTCGAGGAGGCGCTGGCGACCGAAAACGCAGACGGTAAGCCGAAGTTTTCAGTCGTGCATCTGGCGAGCCATTTTCGTTTAGGTAATAACTGGAGTGATTCATTCCTATTGCTTGGCAACGGCAAAGTGCTGACGCTTGAGCAGATCAGCAATTCGCCAACGCTCAACTTTGGTGATGTTGAACTAATCACACTTTCCGCCTGCGATACCGCGTTTGCAAACAGCTCGAACGGAAAGGAGATAGATTCGCTCGCCGAGGCGATCCAGTCAAAAAGCGGAAAAGCGGTATTGGCGACGCTGTGGGCGGTCGCCGATGAAAGCACGCCGCTTTTAATGACCGAGTTTTATCGTCTGCGGAAGGAGAACCCAAAGCTGACAAAAGCGGAAGCGATCCGGGATGTCCAGAGAGGCTTTGTCAGCGGGCGTTTAAAGCCGGATGCGGAATATATCGAGCGGCTCGCGACCGCATTCCCCGAAAGAGGCGAAGGCGATCCGCCCGGAAAGTTTGTTTTTGACAAGAAAAAGCCCTTCGCGCATCCCTATTTTTGGTCTCCATTCGTACTCATCGGGAATTGGCGATAGGCCAAATGGAAAATTGATAGTGAATAATGGATAATTTGTAGGCGCAGCGCGCATTTTGTTCATAAACTTTAGACGTTTCGAACGTCAGCAACCATCAATTGTCCGCATCTTTTCCGTGAACATTTTCATAGTTCATTCATCGAACGAAATCGAGAAGGCCTACGAGGCTCTTTCTGGAACCAACGCGGTCGCCTGTGATACCGAGACTTCCGGTCTCAAGGCCGAGACGGCGAGACTATTCTCCGTGCAATTCTCCGACGGCGATTATCACTGCCTCGTTCCAACCTCCGAAGGCGTGGGACTCGGTCGGCTGGCTGAACTTCTGGCAAATGACTCGATCACGAAGATCTTCCACAACGCACGATTCGATCTCGCATTTCTAGCTCACAACGGATATCAGGTTGCAAATGTCTTCGATACGATGATCGCCGAAAAAGTGCTGACGAAAGGCGGCGATCAATCGGTCTCGCTGGCGGAGACCCTCTATAGGTATTTTGCGGTCGATCTGGATAAAGATCAGCGAAAGAAGTTCGGTCGCTCCTGGAACGGGGTCTGGACACCGGAACTTGTCCAGTACGCGTTGAACGACGTGCGGTATCTTCCCGAGCTTATGCGAAGGCAAGTCAAGTGGATGGAGGATTTGGGGCTTCGCTCGAATTATGAACAGATGATGGAAAAAATTATCCAATAAGGTCACGGAGATCACTAAAGGAAGGAAAAAAGGAATTCAGTAGGGTTTAAAGAACCGGGGCTTGGATTTTTTTTTCGGCCCACGCAATTAAAACCAAATGCCTCGCGCAAACCTGTTTCGGGGGATTCTCTCGTCAAATAAACATCTGCAAAAAACAACTTCCAAGTCTGGATTCTTCAATCCGGCAATACCCCCATCTTTTCTTTTCTTCTCCTTCCTTCGCTTTCCTTCCCTTACTGACCTTCTTGCCCTTGGTGGATAAATCTCTCAAACCTTCCAACGGTGATACGCCGGATGGCCTTCCTTTACGGCAACAAACAAGCCGCTGCAGGTTGCGCATACCTTTCCGTTCGCAACCAATTCGGCTTCGACGGTCGCGCGGTCTTCTGTTGACTCCGTAAT
>Ga0224497_10001954_pt1 | contig 12562 bp, 8 predicted proteins | sample SF_Jul11_sed_USG_4_FD_167970 | JGI IMG/M metagenome (GOLD analysis project Ga0224497, IMG submission 167970) | Sediment microbial communities from San Francisco Bay, California, United States - SF_Jul11_sed_USGS_13 | ecosystem: Environmental > Aquatic > Marine > Sediment | place: USA: California... | reverse complement strand
ATCAATGTTTTCGACATCGAAGTCGACGAACTCGATCCCGAGCGCCTGATCGACATCGTTGCGAGCCTTGAGCCAACATTCGGCGGCATTAATCTGGAGGATATTAAAGCGCCCGAATGTTTTGTCGTTGAGCGTGCGCTACGGGAGCGATTAAACATCCCAGTTTTTCATGACGACCAGCACGGCACGGCAATCATCGTGGCCGCTGCCATTCTCAATGGGTTGCGATTGCTCGAAAAACCAATCGATGCCGTTCGATTAGTAACGTCCGGCGCGGGTGCGGCGGCGCTGGCGTGCTTGGATTTGCTGGTGGTGATGGGTTTGCGACGGGAAAATATCATTGTTACCGATATTGTTGGCGTTGTTTATTCCGGAAGAACCGAACAGATGGATTCGGAAAAAGCACGCTATGCACGCGATACCGATGCACGACGGTTGGGCGATGTGATTGTAGGTGCCGATATTTTTTTGGGGTTGTCGGCGCCCGGAGTTTTAAAGGCGGAGATGGTGGCACGAATGGCAGATCGGCCGTTGGTACTGGCACTTGCCAACCCGGACCCGGAAATTTGGCCGGAGGATGTCAAAGCCGTTCGCGACGACGCGATCATCGCAACCGGGCGCTCCGATTATCCAAACCAAGTCAATAATGTGCTGTGTTTTCCGTATATCTTTCGCGGCGCGCTGGATGTCGGCGCAACAACGATCAACGAATCAATGAAGATTGCCTGCGTCCAGGCGTTGGCGGAACTCGCGATGGCAGAAACCTCAGAGATCGTCGCCAAAGCTTACGGTGGTCGATCGATGGTGTTCGGACCCGATTATCTGATTCCGAAACCATTCGACCCGCGCCTAATCACCCAGATAGCCCCGGCGGTGGCCAAGGCAGCAATGGACAGCGGTGTCGCGACACGCCCACTCGATAATTTGGATGCCTATGAGCAGCGGCTCAGCGAATTTGTTTTCCGCTCAGGCTTCGTTATGAAACCCGTGTTTGAGAGAGCCAAAGAGTCGTCGCAGCGACTGGTGTATGCCGAAGGCGAAGACCCGCGTGTGTTGCGGGCCGTGCAGCAAGTGGTTACTGACGGTCTCGCTCAGCCAATATTAATCGGCCGACCAGCGGTAGTAGAGCGGCGCTTGCAGGCTCTTGGATTAGGTATACGTGCGGGTGTCGATTTTGAGTTGGTGAATCCGCAGCGCGACGATCGTTTTCGGTCTTACTGGTCAACGTACCATAGTATCATGGGCCGCAACGGCGTAACACCTGCAGACGCGCAGACCGTCGTGAGAACACAGTCTACCGTGATCGCGGCTCTCATGTTGGTTCGCGGTGAAGCCGATGCGATGTTGTGTGGTACGGAGGGGGCATTCCGTGGCCATCTTAAACATGTACTGGATGTCATCGGCAAAGCTCCCGGTGTGCAAGACGTATCGACCCTTGTAGCGCTGGTGCTTCCAACGGGAATATTTTTCGTTTGCGATTCCCACGTCACTCCCGATCCGAGTGCCGGTGAAATCGCTGAAATGACTATTTTAGCCGCCGACGCAGTGCGGCGATTCGGAGTTGTTCCGCGAATTGCACTGCTGTCACATTCGAATTTTGGGAGTCACGATGACGAATCGGCTGTGAAGATGCGCGCTGCCTACGATTTACTAAAGAGCAAGATGCCGGAGCTTGAGGTTGATGGCGAAATGCATGCCGATGCGGCATTGTCGGACGTGATTCGAGATCGTATATGTCCAGATTCACAACTCACGGGCGAGGCAAATTTGCTTATCATGCCAAATATCGATGCGGCCCATATCGCCTACAATCTACTGAAAATGCTGGGTCGTGGTGTATCTATCGGTCCAATATTAGTCGGCGTTGCGCGTTCGGCGCACGTTATGACCAATTCCGCTACAGTTAGAGGCCTTGTCAATATGAGCGCAATCGCTGCCGTTGAGTCGCAGCCCTGAGATGCCGCGGAGGTTTTCGAAATTCGAGTAGTAAGGAATCAGCACTAAATATGAATACACGGTTCGTATCGGCGAAACCAGCGGGATCGGACTCGGGCGAACGCAACCAGGTAGGAACCGGCATTATTCGGAAAGCGGCCGGTCTCGATGCAAAGCTTAATGTGAGCGGCGATGACTACATTGTTTTTAGTTTAGTTACCTATTCCGGCGTGCGTTCCGAGTTTGAGCCCATCAAATACCTCGGCATTGGCAATATGTACATTGGTTTATAATTATTCGATCTGTTACTGACTCAAAGAAGGCGTTGCGTATAGCAGCATTTCCTCAATAATTGCGACTGCTCGATTATTCCAAGGCTCCGACTTCAACTAACAAGTTCGCTATATGCTCGTCGCCATGGTCGCGGGCAATTCCCAAAGCACTATTTCCCTGCGTATCGCGCGCGCAAACATCCACGCCGTTTCGCAACAACAAGCGTACGATATCGGCGTAACCCACCGTCGCTGATAGAGCTTTGACAACACGGAAGATTACCAGATCGAGAAAACTCTTAAGGAATCGCAGTGGTTCTTGCGAATCATGTCGCTAACCGGGTTCCAATGCCAACCCGTCAACCATTTCGGTGTTTGATGTGTGCATGAATACCGTCGGCGCGACTCTGATTTTGCAGCTTCGGTTGCCACCACCGAGAATAATCCAGGGGCGTAATGCTACACGCGAGTCAACCCATAACGGAACATCGCTAGGTAGCGTAAACGGCGTTACCCCACCGATCTCCATGCCGCTAACTGAGCGAGTCTCGTAAGCCGATGCAAAAGAAATTCGCCGCACCCCCATGCGTTTCCTCACCGTACGATTCACATCGAGCCGCGTAGAAGCGAGTACGACGCATGCCACATACTTTTTCTCTCCAGACTTCGAAGTTACAAGAATTGTATTTGCTGAATCGTCCGGCAAGTATCCGTAGTGCTCGCAGAATACAGCGGTGTCGGCAAGCTGTGGATCGCACGGCAGGACTTCATAATCTATGCCCAGGGCATCGAGTTGATTGCGTACTTGAGGTTCTAATAGATCGCGCATCGTCATTAAATACACTCGAGACCTTGGAAAATGGCCGCGTTAAGGCATTGGAGGCTGGGTGAGGTTCTCAGGGCTAAGTTCTCAAAAGATCTCGTGACTCAGCGGGGCTCGCATTTAGCATAGATTATCGCAAGTCAGTCAGCATTTAGAAAATGATTGATCGCATCAACCACCCTATTCGGTTTCTGAACATGCAGCCAATGTTCGGCATTCTCAATGCCGAGCATCTGCGCCGTTGGGAAATAAGTGCGTACCGCACTGTGGTATTTGGCCAATACATAATCGGAATCCATGCCATAAATAAATAACGTGGGTCCGTTATATTGTTGCTCGGCAAAGGTGGGGAAGCCAATCATTTCGTCCATTTGATCTGCCAGCGCATCAAGGTTGATTCGCCATTCGAAGCCATCGCCGTCTGGCACCAGGTTCTGTAGTAAAAATTGCCGCAAAACGGTATCTGGTACGCCCTCTTGCAACGCAGCGTCGGCATCGCTACGGCGTTTGATGGTATCGAGATTCAACGCTTGCATCGCCTGTATATAGTCGATCTGAGTGTGAGAGTAGGCAACGGGCGCGATGTCCAACACGGCGAGGTGTTTGAGCAACTGCGGATGCTGCAATGCGAGAGCCATTGCGGTCTTGCCGCCGAGACTATGACCCATGACATGGCTGCCGTGCAGATTATGGGTGGTAATGAAGTCTGCAATGTCCGTGGCTAACGTGCGATACGACATATCGTCGCTCCATGGCGAGCGACCGTGGTTGCGAAGATCTACGGTATAGACATGAAAACTACAGGCGAGCCGGCGCGCGATCGATCGCCAGTTGCTGGAGGCACCGAACAATCCGTGAATTATGATGAGCGGCTGTCCACTACCGTGTTCGGAATAAGCAAGGTTTAGCACATTGCTCGAATTCGTCTTAAGGAACCTCTGCAAACGTCTGGGCGGACGAGTTGAAATTCAGAATGATCAAGTTCACGGCGCGCAACATAAGGAATAGCGCGCCTACGGGGACGCAGGTGGTAGAGCGATGCAGGGAGCGATTGCCGAAGGACGCTGGTATTGATTATTTTGGACCTCAATCGACCGGCCATGACTTTTGCGGAAGTTCCTTGATTTATCTTTTGGGTTTGGGTAGATACAGATCCGTAATTGTCCCCGCAAACATTTCAGCCGCGAAGGCCACCGTTTCCGACAGTGTCGGATGCGGATGGACTGTCAGACCAATATCCTCGGCGTCGCAACCCATTTCGATCGCGAGCGCAACTTCGGCAATGAGGTCGCCCGCGTTGGGGCCGACGATTCCGGCGCCCAGGACACGATGGGTCGATTCATCGAAAATCAATTTCGTGATGCCTTCGCTCCGGCCCAGGCTCAGTGCGCGGCCGCTCGCGGCCCATGGGAAGCTGCCCTTGGCGTAGGGCCGTTGTTGTTGTTTCGCTTCAGTTTCCGTCAAGCCGACCCAGGCGATTTCGGGGTCGGTATACGCGACCGATGGAATGACTTTGGCATCGAAACCGCTTTTTAGTCCCGCCGCGACTTCGGCAGCGACCTTGCCTTCGTGTGAGGCCTTGTGGGCTAGCATCGGTTGGCCGACAATATCGCCGATTGCGAAAATATGCGGCACATTGGTGCGCTGTTGCTTATCCACTGCGATGAACCCTGCCTCGTCCACCGCGACGCCTGCCAGTTCGGCGCCGATATGTTGACCGTTGGGTTGACGTCCTACCGACACGAGGATCTGATCGAATGTGTCGGTAGCCGGAGCGACCTCGCCTTCAAAGGTGACCGTCAATCCGCCATCACCCGGTATGATTTCCGTGACCTTGGTTTTTAGATAGATATTTTCGTATTGTTTGGCGACTCGTTTATGAAACGGTTTGACAATATCGGGATCGGCACCGACCATGAGGGAGTCCAACAACTCGACAACGGTCACGCGCGCGCCCAGTTCGTGATAAACGGTGGCCATCTCGAGACCAATGATGCCACCGCCGATAACGAGCAGGCGCTTCGGGATTTCGGTAATGTTCAGTGCGCCCGTTGAGTCAAAAATACGCGGATCGTTTGGAAACATCGGTAGCCATGTCGATCGCGAGCCCGCCGCAATTATGGCTTGCTCGAAGCGCACCGTGATAGTTTCTTCGGTTGATTCGACAACGAGTTCATGGGGTGAGGCAAACCGTCCCGTGCCATGGGCAACTTTCACATTGCGTTTTTTCGCGAGCGCAGCGAGGCCACCAGTTAGCTGACCAACGACTTTTAATTTCCAGGAGCGTAGCTTATCGAGATCGATGACGGGGTCGCCAAACTGAATGCCATGTGACCCCATTTCACGCGCATCGCTGATAACCTTTGCGCTGTGCAGCAGTGCTTTGGAGGGAATGCAGCCAACGTTTAAGCAAACACCGCCGAGGTCCGGGTAGCGTTCTACCAGCACTACTTGCTTACCAAGATCGGCCGCGCGAAACGCCGCAGTATAGCCGCCTGGACCCGAACCGAGTACCACGATCTCCGTTACGATATCCGCGTTGGAGGTTGTAATAGAATCGACGGCAGTCACGGCCTTGCCAGGTGCCGACTCCGCCGATTCCGATATAACTGACGTGGATTCGACGTCAATAGTCTCGATGCTGGCGATTACGGTCCCGGCCGAAACTCGGTCGCCGACCTTTACCACAAGTTGCTTAATCACACCGCCATTAGGAGATGGCACATCCATAGTGGCTTTGTCGCTTTCCAAGGTTAGTAACGGGTCTTCCGCCTCGACGCGGTCGCCTGCCGATACCAACACTTCGATGATTTCGACATCTTGAAAATCGCCGATGTCTGGGACGGTTATCTCAAGGATATTGGTCATTGGAATTAGGTTTAAAGTAGCAGACGCCGGATATCCTGCAGTAATTGACAGAGGTAGACCATGAAGCGTGCCGCTTCCGCGCCGTCGATCACCCGGTGGTCATAAGATAGATCCAGCGGCAACATGAGCCGGGGCGCGAAATTCTCTCCGTCCCAGACCGGCGCCATTCGCGCCCGTGTAACGCCGAGAATAGCGACCTCGGGTGCATTCACGATTGGTGTGAACGCCGTGCCCCCAATCCCGCCAAGACTTGAAATCGTAATGCAACCGCCCTGCATCTCCTCGGCCTTAAGCTTTCCGTCACGGGCGCGTACGCTGATCTCGCTCATCGCCAGTGCAAGGTCCATAAATCCTTGATTATCGACATTGCGAATCACCGGCACCATGAGTCCGTTGGGTGTATCGACCGCGATGCCGATGTGAAAATACTTCTTTAACACGAGACTCTGTGTGTCGGTGCTCAACGACGCATTGACGTGTGGGAACTGTTTCATCGTCGCCGCCAGTGCCTTAGCGATAAACACCAATGCAGAGATGCGCGTACCGGCTTGCGCGGCCTCGCCCTTCAGCGATTGCCGGAATGCTTCCAATTCCGTGATGTCCGCTTCATCGTGGTGAGTCACATGCGGAACATTCAGCCATGATCGGTGCAGGTGCGGTCCGGAAATGCGTTTTATGCGTGGCAGTTCAATCTTTTCGATCTCGCCAAATTTGGAAAAATCGATGTCCGGGATTGACGGGATGCCGTTTCCACCGGCGCCTGCTGCCGGCTGGGCGGGCTGTGACAGGCATTGCTTGATATGGGCCTGCACATCCTCTTTCAAAATCCGTCCCTTCGGCCCGGAACCACGAACCTGGGTCAGATCAGCCCCAAGTTCGCGAGAAAATCGACGCACTCCAGGGCTCGCGTGTACGGGCACCGCGCCAGAGCGATCCACCGGAGGGGGAAGCGATGGAGGAGGCGAATGTGCGACCGGTGGCGCACTCGCAACGGGCGGCGGTGTGGACTCGGCATCGTCATCGACAGGTGGCGGCTCGGCGGCGGCCGGTGGTGGCGCCTTGGCGGCCGCCGTATCCTCTTCGAGGGTAACGATCACGGTCCCTTCGGAAACCCGATCGCCCACCACCACCAATACCTCCTGAATTTCGCCGGCCGCGGGCGACGGTACGTCCATTGTCGCCTTATCACTTTCCAGTGTAAGCAGCGCGTCTTCGGCTTTGATGGTATCACCGGGGGCGACGAGAATTTCGATGATTTCCACGTCCGTAAAATCACCGATGTCCGGCACCGCGACCTGTCTTACTCCCATGCGTAATCTCCGCGCGCGATAGTGGGGTATTAGCGGCCGCCCTATACGGTCACTGGGTTAGGTTTCTCCGAGTCGATGCCGTATTTCTTGATCGCATCGACAACAGCAGCGGAGGGAATTACCGCATCGTCCGCTAGTGCATTTAGTGCGGCCACTGCGATGTAATAGCGGTCGACTTCGAAGAATCTCCGCAATTCTTGGCGAGTGTCGCTGCGGCCAAAACCGTCAGTGCCTAGGACCACATAACGCCGGTCAATCCACGGCCGAATTTGCTCGGCGTTTGTAGACATATAGTCCGTCGCTGCGACCACCGGCCCCGGCGTGCCGGCCAACAATTTCTGAACATATGAACGACGTGGTTTTTTCGCGCCGGGGTGTAGACAATTGTATCGATCGATGTCTCGACCTTCGCGCGCGAGTCGATTGAAACTTGTTACACTCCACACATCGCTGCCGATATCGAAATCGGCTTCCAACAGCTCGGCAGCAGCCAGCACCTCCCGTAAGATCGTCCCGGCGCCCAGTAACTGTACGCGTGGTCGTTTGCTCCGCCGTTTGCGGCTGTTTAGTAGATACATGCCCTGCAGGATTCCCTCTTCAGCTCCCGCGGGCAGCGCAGGATGAGTGTAGTTTTCATTCATACAGGTGATGTAATAATAGACACTCTCCTGCTCTTGGAACATTCGGCGCAGTCCGTCGTGGATAATGACGGCAAGTTCGTAGGCATAGGTCGGGTCGTAGGACACACAATTCGGAATTGTCGAGGCGAGAACATGACTATGGCCGTCTTGATGCTGCAGACCTTCGCCGGCGAGCGTGGTTCGGCCCGCGGTGCCACCGATCAAAAAACCGCGGGCTTGCATATCCGCCGCCGCCCAGGCTAGATCGCCGACGCGTTGAAAACCAAACATTGAATAGAAAATGTAAAACGGCACCATATTGATATTGTGGTTGGAGTATGCGGTGCCCGCCGCCATCCACGAACACATCGCGCCTGCCTCGTTGATTCCTTCCTGCAAAACCTGACCCTTTTTATCCTCCCGATAGTACATCAGCTGATCGGCGTCTTCCGGCTGGTACAGCTGGCCGGCCGGCGAATAGATGCCAAGCCCACGGAACATGCCTTCCATTCCGAACGTGCGCGATTCGTCAGGCACGATGGGCACGATGAGCGAACCGATTGTTTTGTCGCGGGTAAGGGCCGTGAGGATACGCACAAACGCCATAGTCGTGGAAATTTCACGGTCACCAGTCGATTTCAACTGTGCATCAAAGGTCGAAATTTCTGGCACTTTAAGGGCGTCGCACTTTTGGCGACGGGCCGGCAGTGGGCCACCTAATGCCTCACGCCGCGCTTTAATATACTGGAGTTCCGGACTGTCGTCGGGTGGTCGGTAGTAGGACGCTTCGGACACCTGATCGTTCGATAACGGAATGTTGAAACGATCGCGAAACGCGAGCAGGGCATCTTCACCCATCTTCTTCTGCTGGTGGGTGATGTTTTGGCCTTCGCCGGATTCCCCCATCCCGTAACCTTTTACAGTTTTAGCGAGGATGACTGTCGGCCGGCCGATATGCTCGATCGCAGCGGCATAAGCGGCATAGACCTTATGGGGATCGTGGCCACCACGATTGAGCCGCCATATGTCTTCGTCGCTCATGTTCGAGACCATGGCTTTGAGTTCGGGGTACTTACCGAAAAAATGTTCGCGGGTGTAGGCACCACCCTTGGCTTTGAAATTTTGGTATTCGCCATCGACCGCTTCTAGCATGCGTTGATGCAAAAGGCCTTTGGTATCGCGCGCGAGAAGCGGATCCCAGTATGAACCCCAGATGACTTTGATCACATGCCAGCCGTTCCCGCGGAACTCGCTTTCAAGTTCCTGAATAATCTTACCGTTGCCACGAACCGGGCCATCGAGTCGTTGCAGATTGCAGTTGACGACAAATATCAGATTGTCGAGATTCTCGCGGCCAGCGAGTGAGATAGCGCCCGTGGATTCGGGCTCGTCCATCTCTCCATCTCCCATAAACGCCCAAACCTTGCGATTCGTGATATCGACCAGTTCGCGATTGTGCAGATACTTCATGAATCGCGCCTGATAGATGGCCATGATGGGTCCAAGACCCATGGAAACCGTGGGGAACTGCCAAAAATTCGGCATCAACCAAGGATGCGGATAAGATGATAATCCCTCGCCGTCTGCTTCTTGACGAAATGTTTCGAGCTGTGCTTCGCTAATTCGCCCCTCTAAAAACGCGCGCGCGTAGACTCCTGGCGCCGTGTGGCCCTGGATAAACACCATGTCGCCACCGTGTTGGTCGGTTGGAGCGTGCCAGAAATGGTTAAATCCGACGTCATATAACGTGGCCGATGATGCGAAGCTCGCGATGTGGCCACCGAGTTCCGAAGTCTTGCGATTGGCGCGTACCACCATCGCCAAAGCGTTCCACCGAATCAACGATCGAATTCGCCTTTCGATTGTGGCATCGCCAGGGCTGCGTTGCTCCTGGGTGGCAGGAATCGTGTTTACGTAAGCTGTGGTGCCGTCGTAGGGAATATAGGTGCCCGAACGGCGTGCCTTGTCTATGAGTTTCTCGAGTAGAAAATGGGCGCGCTCCGGACCTTCCCGATCCAGCACGGCGGTCAACGCGTCGAGCCACTCTTTGGTTTCTATCGGGTCGATGTCTGTCGATAGTCTCTCGTCTACCATGAAAATTGCGCTCCAGGCTATTCCGGCGAATTCGCCGTCGCCGCGAAATGTCGATTCGATGCCACGGCCGAGTCGATATGTAACCATGCACACATGGCGCATTGGCCGCGCAATACCCCTAGCACTTTTGTGCGATAAATCGATATTGACTGACGTAGGGACTATGCGGCGCGTTGAAAATTGCGAATCTATCGTTACAAAGCACCACGCAGAATTCTATCACATCTGCGATCGGTAACGATGCGCCCCTAAATCGAAAATACACGGTGTCGGTAGGCAATTAATTGCCCCGCGGAGAATCAAGAATTCGTACATAAGTTTTGGTCAAGTAATCAGCCACTTGCGCCGACGAGTCGCGGTCGTTCGTCAGCACGGTTATGACGGTTCGCGGTTCAATATCATGTGTAACCGGGAATTCGGTGTAGGCCGGCCCGAATGTAAGTCAAATCAACGCTGCTTTGGCCGCCGTAAGTCCCGTAGTTCTTGGCGTAGTTCATATATTAGCAGCCAGTAATCGTGAGTGCTGACTATTACAATCGTCATAACCCGCTATACTTAATGACATAGACCGCTAATTTATTAGTGGAAAAAAGGAATAAGAGACTATTTGGAATTTGTACGTAATTAATGACGGCTGGTTACTCGCCGCATGAACTGACTTAGCAACGTCACAACGTTAGGGGGTTTAAAGCGATGACGAAATCGGTATCGGGTGATCGGTTAGTCGCAACAACGGATGGCCGTGAGTTCTTTCAGGAGATCGTTAGTACAGCGATCGACAACCGAAATCTCGTTGTCAGTGATGACGCAACTGTATACGTCATCAATTTGCTTGCGGATTTTATGCGGGCCGACCGGCTTTTTGATTACACCGAGGACGGGTACCTGTTGCGGCCGCTAGCGCTTTTGTACGGTGATGCAGCTCAGGCCCAAACACACGAGGAACGATTGGGTGCGCTGCGTCGATTGGGCGATGTCGCATTGTTCATCGCGGGGTTATTTTCAGATAGCTTGCGCCGTAGCGCCATCGACGTGGACTACTATATTTCGATGGGCGGTTCGGCGTATGGCAATTTATCCGATTCGATGGGTGATTCCATTCGTGCCCGGTCGCTGACCGGGATCTTTCGCGAACTCTCCGAGCAGTTTACAAATTTCGTTGATGTGTTGGCGGAAGTCGGTGAGCAGGCGACCCCGCAGTCCGCGGTCGACATCTTGCGTCTATATGAACTATGGGCCTTGACCGGTAGCCCACGTGCCGCACGGCGATTGCAGTGTTTGGGGATTCAGTTGGCGGAGGGTGCGCTGGCCGAACCGAAACATTGAAAGCGAATTACCGTTGGTCATAGCGCATGGACTCCGCTCCGCTTGATCGCATGCAACTCCGACTGGAGACAATTTACGAAGTCGACCTTGCCGATCGCGTCGTGGATTTTCTGATTACCGATCCCGATGTCGCATGTGTGTTGGATACCAGTGTGAATGCGCGCCAATCGCGCGAGAAGCTGCTTGTCCAGGAGGATGGCGACGACTTGCGGGTCGGGCTGTACCTGGACCGCGATGTAGTGGATCGGCTGCAGCGTGACGACCCGTCCCGCGGTCTGCACAATGAAAATCTAGACACGTTTTGTCTGGCCATGGAAGGTGTAAGCCACTTTTTATACGTAGCGTACAACGCGAAGTACGAGCGCGCCGTGTCCCTTATGGAATTGGAGCTGCAAGCCGAAGTCGACAAGTACGTATGCATTGCATCGTTGCTTAATGAGCAGGGCCAGGGGTACAAGGATCGGCGCTTGCGTACTTGGCTATTCGAAGATGTTTCCTACGATAAAGAATTGGATGCCCATCAGCTGTACCGCTACCAGCAAGCGAATTCTTATGCCGCTCGCTACTGCGAATGGCTATCATGTCAATATCCGGACCGCCGGCGTAATTGCGACATGCTCAATGAACTTCGGCGCTTTTATCGCAAGACCCAGGGGCAGAAAATGCATCGAATTTCCCATGCCTGCCGGCCGAGCTACCCCAGATAGTGCACTAATCGTCCTCAATTCGGACAGCTAATTTGATTGTTTTCCGTAGGGCCGTGATGCCCGCCTGAGGGATTGGTTCACAATCACGTCTTCGAACAATCTGTCCGCCTGGGTGAAATATCCGGGTTACTTGTGTTGTATCCCTGCGGCGGGTCGGCCGGTATATAATTCGGTCTCGCCCGGTTGTGCCTTTCCCCGCTTAGGGAATCTCTCGAGTATTACCAAATTTCGCCACCTTGAAGCGCGTCATTTTGGACCCAGAGCCGCCGGCCATGAATTAAGCAGAGGTTGCTTAAGTAAATGAGCATTCGAGCATATTCTGTGTTGTTGGATCTTATTGTAAATTTGTCTAGCTCCGATGCGGACTAATCGGGATCGCCTCGATCGAATGTTGTTGCCGGCCATTGTGTTGCTGGTGGTAGTGCTGGCCGTGAGTGTCATCGTCGAGGCTCGCCGCATACCGGCCGTAATCAAGCAAAATGTTGTAGCAGCACTCGAGGCCGAAGGCTACCGCCCCCCCGTTATCACTGTGAACGGTCGCGCGGTTATGCTAGAGGGTGAGGTAGAGGCGGCGGCCGATCGTAGCGCGATATTGCGAATTGTAGGC
>Ga0224497_10001952_pt1 | contig 12565 bp, 10 predicted proteins | sample SF_Jul11_sed_USG_4_FD_167970 | JGI IMG/M metagenome (GOLD analysis project Ga0224497, IMG submission 167970) | Sediment microbial communities from San Francisco Bay, California, United States - SF_Jul11_sed_USGS_13 | ecosystem: Environmental > Aquatic > Marine > Sediment | place: USA... | reverse complement strand
CTAACTTTTTTACCTCACACCAACATCAGAAAAAATATTCAGGGTCTTCGTGGAATTGAGTGGGTAGAATAAACGGGCTGATTGTCTATAATGGACTCTGGGCAAGGGATTCAAGAGTTTTTCTCCCTGAAAAAAGTTGGCATAGGTAACGTATGCACACACATCGACGACTTGAGGACACGTATCGCTTCCCGGGGTTTCGGCCCCTGGCCACGGTTCGGGGGGTGTTTGGGGATCCCAAGGTCCGCATTCTCCCACTCCAGCGTCGGGGAAAAAAACACTCTGTGGGACCTGTGGCCGTGGGCATCGCACGTTTTACGACCACAAGCTCCGCTGGATTCGGGACCTGTCCTGTGGCGACACGCGTATCTACTTGGAGGTCCCCATTCGGCGGGTGTGGTGTCGGACCTGCCGGAAAGTGAAACGGGAGCAGTTGACTTGGTTGGCCGACAACCCATTGTACACCAAACGCTTTGCGTTCTACGTGGGACAGCGCTGTGCGAGCGCCCCAATTCGGGCTGTGGCTCATGAGCTGCACCTGGACTGGCATACGGTCAAGGAGCTGGAGAAACAGTATATGCGGGCGCAGCTCAAGCGCACAGGGACGCCAGGTCCCCAGGTCATCGGCATTGATGAGGTCTCGATCAAAAAGGGGCACACGTACCGGATTGTGGTGAGCGACCTGGTGCGACGGCGACCCATCTGGTTCGGAGGCACGGACCGCTCGGAAGCGAGTATGGATCAATTCTATCAGTGGTTGGGGCCAAAGAAAAGCCGAAAAATTCGCCTGGTCGTCTTGGATATGTGGAAAGCGTTCCGCACCTCGACGCGCAACCCGAACCACGCACCAACGGCGGCCATCTTGTTTGACAAATTCCATGTCCTACGCCATCTGGGCAAAGCCCTCGACACGATCCGCAAGCGGGAGTATGCCAGACTGACCGGCAAGGACCGCGCCTACATCAAGGGCCAGAAATACACCTTGCTCTCCCATCGGGACAATCTGACGCTTGATGGACGCCGAGCACTGAAAAAGCTGTTGGCCGCGAATAAGCGATTGCACACAGCTTACCTTCTCAAGGAATCCTTCAGCCAACTCTGGGACTACGACAAAGAAGGTTGGGCCAAACGATTCTTCGAACAATGGAAAGCCTCCCTGAAATGGCAACGATTGAAACCGTACGAAGAGTTTGCGCAATTGATTGATCGGCATTGGGATGGCATTGCCGCCTACTGTAAGCCCGAGAACAAGGTAGCCTTGGGGTTTGTTGAGGGGTTGAACAACAAAATCCGTGTGCTACAACGACGAGCGTATGGTCTGCGGGATGAGGAGTACCTTCGTTTAAAAATTCTCACCTGCATGTTGCCAGAGATCTAAAAGGCCTCAAATTTACCCACACGATTACGCGAAGAGCCTCAATTTCTTATAGCAGACGAGCCACATGGCCCGGCTCCCTGGCTTTCCTACCAATCCAAAGGCAAGTGTCTGGCACCATTGGCTTCAGGGGAAAGAAGGCAGGGTACCATTATGCCATTTGGGTAGGAAAACGCTACTATACATTCTGATTTCGATTTTCAATTTGGGAGAAGTCACGAGGAGTCGCACGGGCTTGATTGTGTTATTTTGTGAACTCCACCTATTCAGAATCCCCCTGATTTCAGAAAAGGGTGAGTTTCCCAATAAGACCAAGTTCTTCCTGAAAATTCCAGCTTAAAGAGCATCGTGTCTCAGTGAAAGCATTGCGTCGGTGACTGTTGGATCAAAACCTATTGTGGGATTTGTTCGGATAGTCGGGGATTGAAACGGGATATTGGGGACCGGAAATACGTTCTTTTGGGTAGTGGACTCGAGCCTATTTCCCCCGAATGAATTGTGAGGCAATGTGTGCAATTTAAGGTGTGGGCGATACAATGCCCATAGGATGAATCGTCAATTCGTCTTTGTCTAAGAAGAAGGGCTGACATCAGATGGCTCTATTTCCAATGATGAGGAGCGCGGGTGGCCACAAGAAGTCTAAGGCTAGGGCAATGGCTAGAAGGCTCCCCTTCGGGTTTTTCCATTGGATCGGGCTTTAGATAAGGGGTGAGGATGCGATATCCTATTAGACCACTTGCCATGTGTGGCCCAATTTTGAATTGATCGGGATACCTATTACCTATGTCTGATTCGGAATACCAAAAGCAGTATTGGAAAAAGAACAAGAAAAAGCTCCAAGCCCGACGGCGCGAAAGGCGGGAGGAGTTGAATGCCTACCAGAAGGAATACTACCGAAAAAACCGAAAGAAATTATTGAAATATATGCGAGGGTGGCGAAAAGAGAACCAAGATAAGATTCAAGGATACACAAAAAAACGGCGAAAGAAAAAATGACCGGATCGCAACATCTCAAATTTCATATTCTAAAATTTCGGGTACGGAAACAAAACCCCCCTGGTTCTACTCTCCCTGTTTTCCCAACCAGCAGGAATTTTATTATGAATGGTTGAGGTTGGTGCATAAGGAAGCTTACATCAAGATTAAGCTTAAGTTGGCAAATCAGGTTTGGGTATCTCCCTCATTCCCTTCTCCCATATCTTCAATGAAAAAAGTTTTCGCATTCCCGTCATAAATACGGACGAACGGTCCTCCCAGCGGACTAAAGGAGAGCAGCTGACAGGGAATCATTTGAACTATTGAGGGGAATGCGTTCGGGTTCAGGGGCTTGGAGAAATGATAGTGCAGGCGAAATCTGTTTCGGGACCTGTTCCGATGGGCCGAGCCTGTAAATGATTAGAGGTTCCCTATAGTGAGTGGGTCCTGGTCACGAGCAACCAGATGTTTCTCAAAAGCCCCTTCGTGAACTTCCGGAAACTAATTCACACATGTCTCCCTCCTCGTCCTCAACGCCAACATAAAAAATGCCAAAATAATCGGTGGACTCCGCCGTCACAATAACCCCATCGCCGGCAGTCTTCGCGGGGAATCGCCTTAGCCTATGCTGATGAGAATGCGATTGGTGCCGTCAGTCAGTAGGGGGTAAAAGTCGGTGCGTGGTATCCGAACCCCACCTGGGCGGTAGGGATTGTGATCGCGTCTAAATCCCGTTTCGATTCCATTGATAGTGACGGATTGCACCACAGCTGGTGCATCACTGGCAATTGAGAAGATCACGGTAATGGGTTTTCCATTGATTGCAAAGGCAAATTGTAATCCATCAAGTTGTTTTGGCAAGATGGGATCGATGACGACATCGTCATAAGACAGTCTCAAGCCCAAAAAATGGCTGACGATTTGATTGATCAAGATACCGGGTCCGCTGGAGTATATCCGCCAACCTCCTTTAACCCGAACGTGACCCGCCCGCAGCGCATCGAATAGCTGTTCGGCCTCATCACGATCCCGCACATCCGCATCTGAGCTACTGAAGTAGGCATTGCTCTGCCGTGTGACCGCATTGGATACCTGATCCTGAATATTGATCGGTAAAATCTGCAAGATCGCATCGTAGGCTTTCCGGGCTTGGCCGATTTTGCACATCGCTTCGATATAGCGGATGTGGGCGTGGACATATTGCAACCCGATCTCACGCCCGAAATGGGCCGACTCTTCGGCCCGACGGAATAACACTCGCACCCCGCCGTGATACGACACGGGTTTGTTCATGAGGTGGACACCGTCCGGAAAGCGTAAATGGGACTCGATGAGCCGCAGGTGATCCTGCACTTGTTCAGGGGTAAATAACTCGCCAATGATGCTCCGGGTCATCGGCAGCAGTCGATAGTGAATCCCCGTGCGCGTATCGCTTGGGTGAATGATGGGTTCTACCCACCCATCCGCGTGCCGATAGCCAAATCCGCTCACGACCTCATTCGGTAGAAGATGCTGATTAAAATCTGCTTTGATGCGCTGGGCTAACTGAAGCAGCCGTTGTTCATCGGCATTGAGCCCCGCCTGCCTAAAGGCGGTGGCCAATTGTTGGAACACTTGATAGGTTAACGCGACCGTCCAAGTGCTTGTCAGATGCTCGCGCATGGCGGATTGAGCCGGTTGAAGGGTGTCGTCCCAATCCCCGGCGCCGTAGGCTGACAACGCCGTACCCGGGATAAAGTGGGATTCGATGGCGTCAATCGCGCGCTGAACATGTCGTAACACCGTCGATTGGGTGGGGCTGCGGCCAAACGTTGGCATCTCGGTATCAAAGTCTGGCAGCTCGGTATAGGGCAGCTCAATATCCAGGATACTGAAATCATTGCTGGCTTCGAGATACATCGCCAGCGCTTTTAAGGGCCAAAGGATGATGTCACCATGGCTCTCCGGATGCTGGATATTGGCGAACCGGTCAAACATAAACCACTGTGGCCAATCAGCCGTCTCCTCATATTGCTGGGCAAAGACTGTTAACAAGATTGTTTTAGCTTCAGTATGGTGTTGGGTAGCCAAAAGGAGTTCGAGCGGGCCCTGACAGACATCGCGCACACCCCACGCTGCTCCGGAAAACTGTTCGAGCCCATGGGGCGTCGTATAGTGCACCATGGCATTGTGTACGTACCAGTAAAATATGTCATTGAGTTTGTCACAAAGCGGATTAGCATTGGTGAGTGATACGTGAAAATGTCTGCCTAGTGATTGCCAAAATGACCAACTGGCCTGTTGGTCTTGCTGCAGATTAGCCGGCTGGGCTTGATATTTCTTGCATAAGATTTTGGCGTGATCCGCGTTGACGATTGAACCCGTGATCGCCAAAGAAAACGTCTGCACCGGTTTGGTACGAAATGTGAGATAGGCTAATCCACGGGACTGTTGATCGGTAAATAATTCTTCATCTGTTCCGATATGCTCGACCTTGGCTGGTTCTGATGTGGTGATGTAGAACACGGTATCCGGATATCGTTGGGTCATATCCGTACTGTCATGTGGCCTCAAGGTGGCGGTTGCGGCCTGGGCGTCAATATCAATATGGCCTTGATGATCCAGTTCATGGTTACCCAGAACCAGATTGCTGAGTAGGACAAAGGTGTCGGTCTGATCGGACTCAATGCTCAAAAATGCGCCGGCGTCTTCGGGGCTGACCCAGGCATTGACCACAATCCATCCCTGATCGGTCTTGTAACGCCATCGGCAGGATTGCAAGCCGATTTCATAACACGACGGCATCCCGAGAAGATGATACGTTGCGCCTCGCTTGAGGAAAACGCGCAGGCCGCTCGTTTTGAAGATGTTGAAGGGGGTTCTCGTAATGGATAACAGTTTGTTGAACGACGTGTTGCCAATACTGAGATGGGAGTGAAAGACGCCGGCCATATACGTGGTTGAACTCAGCCCGTCGTCGTGCGGAATCCTGGCGCTCCCGCTGCGCAAAATATGGCCGTGGGGGCGTTCGACGAGCTGCTCTTTGGCTTTTAACACCACATGTGTGGCATCCGCATAGAAAAACGACAACAATGTTCCGTCGTGGACTTCATCATGGCGTCGCCGATCTGGGAACAGGTCTTGGACATCCTCGTCGGTTAAATCCTGTCCGGTCAGCATCGTAAGGTTGTGCAAGATCGTGTTGGCGGCTGGTTGCGGCGTGAACACGCGATGGGGTGGTTGATCTTGTAATCGTTCGATACGCTTTATCGCCGGATGAATACGGTCGGCATCAGCGGCTTGGGTGGGCTCTGGATGGTGCGGCACATATTCGGCGTAAAACGTGACTGATTGGGACGCGCCGGGAGCAATCAGTAGGATATCGGATTGCAGACCGCAGAAGGCCATTTCGTATTGCTGTTTGACATTTGCGAGGCAATCCTGGGTGAGTCCAACTGGGATATTGGTGTGTTTATACGCCAATCCATAAAATGGCAGACCATCTGTCACGAACCCTCTGGTGTAAGTGGTACTACCCTGCATGAGCCAGGGATGTTGATCTTCGTATGCTTGATTCTGCCGTGAACACACGACGGGTCCGTATAGGTCGTGGGTCAGAACATGATGATCAATGTAGTGGCTGCAATACGCTTCATTGTTCCGGACCGCCCCTTCGTGGGCTAGACCAATATCTTGGGTATAGATCACATCGCAGAGACGATCCGTCGAGGCGGTGTTCTGAATATCGATAGTCCAAAACCACAGCGTGGTCTCCGGGTGTAGCGTCAGTGAACAGGTATACGTCAGATCTTGCCAGTGCCCTTGCCATCTGGCTTGGTGCTGTGCGTACGCGAACGTACTGGGTGATGGGGGTCCGATCAGCGGGACAAACGTGATCGAATCAGCCGTGCGGAGGCGTAAATACACATTGTTCAATGACCCTTCAAGCGGGCTGCCAAGTATCTGATTAATCATCACATCATGACACATCGCGCGGCATAAACCGCCATTCTGAAAAAATTCAAAGACAAGGCCGCTTGAGTTGGCTAACTCAATTGTTTCAAGCTCGTACCGTGATCGAAATGTCGACATAGTATCTCCCGATAAATTTGTCGCAAACAGTTGAGTACCGCATAACAACATAATCAACACGGACTGACAAACTCGCTGCACGAGTTTGTCAGTCGGTTATAATTGGCGTTAGGCTGTGTAGCCTGCCCTATTCGTAAAGTTCCTTGCCTGCCAGAGGAGGAAAGTCAAAATATGATTTCAAATCTCAGGATACTCAGAGTGCGAACCGTTTTACAGCGAGGGACTGTGTTATTACCAACTCGAGGAACGATGCTCCTGATTAGCCGCGCATGCCTTGCAACTGCATTGCTCGTGATGATGGTCGCCTTGGATCAGACGGTTCACGCCACAGGTGGAGGGGAGACGAAGTTTCAGCGCATTTCGACGCAGTTCATCGCAGCATTGGGTCCTCCAGGTGCAACCTCCGGGAACGGCGCAGAGTTGTGGGGTCTCTGGCCTCTGGATCCTGGTCCCCGGGGAGTAAAGTTGAGCCGCTTTGAGCAGTTGGAGGAGGCGGGTAGAGTTGCCCCGGCACGCTGGAAATTCGACCACACAGACTGGTGGCTGGAGGAACACGGCCTCATCATGGAGCAGCCGACATTTCCGATCCCTCCCGGCAAATACCTGGTCACGGGTGACCGCGAGGTCACGACCGTGCTGACCATTCATCCCGCTGACAAGGATGGCAATAGACGCTGGGAGCTCGATGCCCAGGCGACGCTCTATGACGTGACGCACTTGGCGTGCCGCTCCGCGCGCTATACACCGACGACCGGTGATGGTTCGTGTTCTCCGGCAAACGTGCAGAAGACTGCGTTTCCGGTCACTCCAGGTGGGGCGATGCCTCCAGTCGAGGGCTGCAAAAAGCAAGACTATGCGGTTCTCATCGTGCTCGCTATGGCCGTGGAAGACGAAGCCCGGTGACGTCGGCAAGATTCGTAGCGTATAGCGAGATGTCGCCCAACAAGCGCATGCAGTTAGGCAAACCACTCGCAACGCTTGCGGCCTGCCGCTGATGCGTTGCGTTACCCGTCGAACAGTCGAACAGAGGTTTCCCGTATGGTCAAAATACTCAACCCCTGCTCTTGAAATAATGGAAAACGAAACCACCCAATTTCCAGAAAAAGATTTACAACAGATTTTGCCCCGAATAGGGTCTGGGCAGGAACGACCTAAGTCGTTGATTTAAATGGTGAGCCGTATAGGGGTCGAACCTACGGCCGGCTGGGTAAGAGTCGAAATTTCATAGATTTGCTAAAGACCTGATTTCAGTTTGGTTTCCCTTTTTATCATATAAAAACAGAGGATTGTAAGGCTTCTATTAGTTTCTTTGTTCTCTTCCCCACAAAACGCCCACTTTTTTCTTGGCATTTCCCAATCCGGAAAATCAACTTTTTCCGTATGGCTGTGCCTCTATGAGAATTAACAACCTAGTTCAATCCAGGAAAGCCACACCTCATTAAAGAATTTATACCTAAGACCACCCTAGTTTCCTACGTACAGTGTCCAACGTGTAATGAGCAGCCGATGGCAAAACTAGGCTGAGTGTCTAAGGAAACGAAGCAAATCCAGGCTCTTTTTAGATGTGTCCGCAAAGTCAGGGATAGACCACTTCATTGGTCCCCTCGTTTCGTGTCGGAAACACCGAAGTTTCCATTTCAATCTCGTTTATACGTCCGTCCTTTTTGGGGGAGCCGTCATCTAAATTAGCGGTTGAGTCAATGAAAATTCAGTCTGATTATTTGTCAAAATTTTAAATGTCGATTGACACTTAGGGTGTTCACGTTCATTTTCACAAATTCTTGTAATGCTTCTTCCTGTTCTACAACGATAAGCGGAAACTCCGACCCCATAAACAGAGCTGAACCTGGCACTAGAAGAGCACCCATAAACTTTCCTGCATCGAAGGTAGACCCAGCTAGGACCCTAATAAAATAACGATTACCCTTTTTTACAGAAAGTGTTAACTGACTTTGTTCACCGGATATCCAATTTTCCCCGTGCCGAGTTTCCATATGGTATTCACCAGGGTCAACGGAAAAACCATGCCAACTTTCGTTTTGGAGTGAAAGCGTGTGCTGTTGATTAATATAAATTTCTGGTGTAGCTCCCCCGGACCCAAACCTGAAGGGACGATAAAAATACAGTTCTGCTCTTTCTTGATTGGGAGCTGAGCCGAATATAATCTTGGCTTCAGAATTTCCAGAGTTTACTTGGTTTGATTGAAGTGAATTGCAACCAAATAAAATACTGCCACTCAACCCTAGCCACATTATTTTTTTGACATTACGAGCATAAGGAATCATTTTTATTAATCCACAGAGTTAATAAAATGGATAAAAGTTAAGGTTATGGAGTAAGGGGAAAAGACTTTTTTTCCGTTTCATGTGCCCCAGTATTCTGCTCGAGGTACCTTTAAGCTGTCGGACACGTCTTGGAGGAAGTTGAATAGATTTTGTCCGGATAACGCCATTCTTTGGGGTTTAGTATTGATTCCTCCGACCCCCCTTGCCTAGGGGAGGAGGTCGGACCAATTCCAATACCCCAAAATGATTCCGGAATCGGTGTTTCCCAACTCGTATCGAAATCGGGATTATATTAATAAGTGATTACAATGGTTTCGAACGGTGAAAACTGGTGTTCACAAACTGGATGGGTTTGGTACGTGCTGGTGGAGAGGGAAATAAATATGAAGTTTCAAAAAGAATCACCTTGGGGAATTAGCTACTGTGTAATCGGTGAAGAATTCGGCCATTAAGACATCTGCATCAGCACTCATTCATTGAATGTCCACCACTTCCATCGCATCTTTATCTTGCTGTCCTAATCCACTACATTTCCGAATATTGGCAATTCCCGGCAATTTTAAGAAGAAGAATGAAACAAGAACATTCCCATAACACAAAGGGCATTATAGGTCATATGACAAACTATCCCTGATGCAAGAGCGTGGGTTCTCAGGCGTAACCAAAGTGTGGCAAAGCCCAAGCAGAGAATGGCTAAAGCTGCGGGAGGATAAACGTAAACCTGAGGGAAATGCAAAGCTACAAATATGCCAGTTACCATCATGCCTCCCCAAAAAGTCCCCCATGATTGTGAAAATCCGGCATAAAGAATACCTCTAAATAAGCATTCTTCAATGAAGGGAGCGATAGCCACAAAGATCAGGATCCATAACAATTGCGGAATCAAGGGAGCATTTATCATTTGTTGAGGTAAGGATCTGGGTAAAGCGGATGGAGGATCAAACCAATAAAAGGGGAAAAAAAAGTAAAAGCTAAGACCGAGGCTTAACCCTATAAAGAAGGGCCACATGAAAAATGATCCATGACCGGGCTGCCATACCAATTTCAATAACCACTGAAATAACCTTTGATCTTTTGTCCACTTGAAAAAAATCCACATTCCTGCCCAAACTCCCCCAACCATGCTCAAAATTGAAAAAAAAGGAGCCGTCCAACGGAGCAATTCATCAATAAAGGCGTCAGAGAATGTGCCGACGATCCCTTCGCAGAACCCAACGAAAACCCCTAGACTAAAACGTAAAGTAATCGGAAGAAGCTCACTGGTGAGAATAAATCCCAATAAAACAAGAAGCGCCCCCTTGGCTCCGAGCCAGGGATTGGGTTCAGTGGAAGAAAAGGGCGAAGTGGAAGAAGCCAATGCAGAGGAATGAGACATAGCCTCATATCGGTTTTTGTCTTCTTTTAATAAAGTTCATACGAACCTTCCCAAGAAGATGGTAAACGGGTTTGGGAGAGCTCTTCCCGATTGGATGAGAGTGAGTTTGGTATATCCCCGATTTTACGGACACATCTAAAAAGAGCCACAATAGGCTAGGAGGTGTGTCATGGAGAAACGCAGAAAGTATAGCCAGGAGCTTGGGCGAACTTTTGTGATCCAACTCCCATTTCTAAGATCATCGGTAATGTGTAACCAAACAGTCCCGGCGCCAAATGACGTATGCCGTAAAGGCCAAGAGTGAAATGAAGAACACGGTGCGAATGCGTCCGAATCCAAAGCATGCGAAGTTGGTGGTGGCATTGAGAAGACCAAAGCTAGCATAGGCCAGGAAGACAAATAAGGCCCAACGACGGAGTGTGAGAAAGCCATACCCAATGGCGATATGAAGGGCTGGTGATTGAGCTTTGACCAAGAGACCTGGGATGCCGGTAGGTTTGGTGCAAAATACGGTCAGGTGGTATTCAGGGTTCGCCAAAATAATGTACAGGTCCGTGAGGGCTGTGAACAGAAATAACCCGCCGAGATATCGAATGTCGTGAGCGCGTTTCCAGGCAATGTGTAACGTGGCCAATTGGCCTCGGGGAGTTGGGAGATACGCTTGATAGGCTTGAAGACACCACCAAGGCAAAATAATCAACATGCCAAAGAACCAGCCTGCTCCCGGTCCCCCGACTGCTCCGAGAGCCCAAGTGAAGACCCCGAGCAGTCCTCCCACCATCAGCACCCAGGTCATTTGAATGGGATACCCCCGGACCAGGTGCCCAAGTCCTGGAAGGATAGCTGAGAGGATCCCCCCAAGCGGAGAAGTGCTCGAATGATCGGATGCAGAACAATTCAATTCAGATCCCATGAGAGGGAAAGGATAGAGGTGTAAAGAGCTGGAGGGCAAGCCGAGCAGAAGGGATCGACAGGATGCCATTGAAAAGAAACTCGGCCTGCTGGAAACGAGAATTCAACGCCTCATTGATGCCATGGCCGATGGACAGCGCAGCCCGATTTCCAGAAACAGATCTAAAACAGGTTTTATGGGAAACGGGTTAGTGTCGAGAACAGGCAAGGCGGTGAATGAAATGGTGGGCCGTGTAGGGGTCGAACCTACGGCCCGTTGAGTTAATGGGACTGGTGTTTTCCGTCCATCAGATTCGCAAGGCTACGGAGCGCCTGGTTCACCGATTCAGCATTGGGAAAGCGTTCGGCTACATCAGGGGGCTAGAACGACCACGTTCGATCCTTGATGGGAGGCCTTGGCGGACACTTCAGGGTTTGAAAGAACCCCGCAATTGGCACAAGAGCTTTTGGGGTCTCTTTCCTGGAGAGCACTGATCTTCCGCTCTCCGGGATGATTGGATTCTTTTCAACGATGATAAATGTTGTCTCCTCCCCACTCTCTACTCTAATTGAACTGAGCGGAAGAGTCTCATCGCTGGAAGAGCTCCAGGTTCCTCAATGGCTTGTCATAGGTTTTAGGCGGGTCTCAGGCGGATGCGACCGGCTTCGACGATGGCCAGCTTATGGGGTAGCCGAGCGAGCACTTCCGTCTGGCGTAGAATCTCCTCGATCAGCTGGAGGATAAAGGCGGCGGTGGCATCGCGGGGCAATCCGAGCACGACAATGCCGTAGTAGTTTTCGGGCGGATAGTTCCGTATGTCCGCAAAGCCGAAGTCACCGGTCAGGAGACAGGCTTGGTGATCTTGGGCATAACGTGCGATGACCGCATCTTTGGCACTCTTCAGGCCGATGTCTCGAACGTCTATGGCTTCGTGGCCGAATTTCTCCAGCTGGGTCTTGGTGGAACGGGGGAGGTCGGCGCCAATCAAGAATCGCACGGAGGAAATCAACCCATGGGGAGCGGATGGTGGGTTTCCTGCTCAACTAATTCTTCGGCATACTTGATGGCGGCTCGGATGTCCTCGGTGCTTACATCATACTCGCGGCATATCTTGTCGAAGGTCATTCCTTCCGCTAACCCACCGAGGATACGGGCCACCGGCACGCGCGTCCCGCGAATCACGGGTTTACCGTGTTGGATTTCCGGATCAATGATGATTGGCTCATTCATGGTCTGCCTCGCCGTGCAGGAGGAAACTCTCAAGAGTCAGGTGTTGCCAGTCGAATTCTTCGACAACCCGGCCAATCCATTGTGGTGTGTCTTTATACCGCACTAGCAAAGTAGACTCAAGTTCGGAGCGTTGCGGTTGCTTGTTTCACCACCGGCACTGCCACTGTCATTTTCTCTCTCCGCATGCCCGCGCCCAGTGAAAACCGGACTATCTGTCTAAAGGCTACCAATTCAGATTTTATCCCTGGGCGACGTGGGATGATTTGTCTGATTGGGCAGGGCAGACTGAGCCGGATTAGACGCAGATGCCTTCCGGTCGAGCAAACAAGGCTTCTGATTCGACACTGTGAAAAATGACGTTG
>Ga0224497_10001948_pt1 | contig 12607 bp, 7 predicted proteins | sample SF_Jul11_sed_USG_4_FD_167970 | JGI IMG/M metagenome (GOLD analysis project Ga0224497, IMG submission 167970) | Sediment microbial communities from San Francisco Bay, California, United States - SF_Jul11_sed_USGS_13 | ecosystem: Environmental > Aquatic > Marine > Sediment | place: USA: California... | reverse complement strand
TCTTGGCCTTGTTCGATGCGGGCCTTCTGCTGATTGGCGGTGATCAAACGTGGACTTGCGACAATTTTACCTTTGCCCGTCGCCTCCAACGCCGAAATTTCCAGATTGATCAGGTGCAGGAAGCCGGAACCCAGTTTAGCGATCGACAAGGCATAGGACGCCGCGTTGTCTCCACTGAGACCGGCCGCCGCCAAATCAACGTTCAACCCATCGGTATTCGCAATAATAGTGTTGTCGTTGAGAATCGGCACCGCACCTTCGAGACTACCGGTCTGTACAGCCGTGCCAATATTCCCGGTCGAGCCCGGAATCTGTGCGTCCTGCGTCAAGCGCTGAAACCCAAGTCGTGCACCAAGGGTGCGGCTGAAATCGTCATTAGCTTCGACGATACGGGTTTCAACTAAAACCTGACGCACGGGTTTATCTAATTGTGCGATGAGTTTACGGACCTCCCTAATCTTGCCGGCCGTATCCTGGATCAGCAGGGTATTGGTCCGTCTATCTACCGTCACGTTTCCCCGCGCCGACAAAAGTGAGTTGGCTTCGGTTTCGATCTGACCCACGCTGACACTGCCAAACAAGGACTGCTGAACACCGGTTTCAACAGCGCGCACTGATTTTAGGATCTTGGCTATAGCACCGGCCTTCGCATAGTTAATCTGGATCAACTCGGAAACCAACGGCTCGAGTTCTCGCACTTCCTTGCTGGCTTCAAGTTGCTGACGCTCTAGAGCCTGAACTTCAGCGGCCGGCGCAACCCATACCACATTGCCCTTCTGCCTCATCGCCAAGCCTTTAGTCTGCAAAATAATATCCAGCGCTTGGTCCCATGGAACGTCTTGCAAGCGCAATGTCAAATCACCCGACACGGCATCGCTGGTGACGAAATTTAGCCCAGTAAAGTCGGCGATGACCTGCAACGCAGCTCGTACGCTGATCTTCTGGAAATTCAACGAAAGTTTTTCGCCAGAGTATCCGAATTCATCGACCTCGACTTCGTCTTCGGACACTACGATAGGAGCAACCTGGATCGTAAATACGTTTCCGGCTTGGAACGCTTGCTGCTGATACTGACCCACTGGGGTTACAACCATTCGCGTATTTTTACCTTGACCAAACGTGTCAATGGTCTGCACCGGGGTTGCGAAATCTACCACGTCGAGTCGCCGTTCCAATTCTTCGGAGACCGCGGTATTAAGGAAATCGACAATGATCTCACCGGCTTCTTCGCGAATATCGATTCCTACTGAGGTATCGGACAGATCCACGATAATCCGGCCCGCTCCCTCCTTGCTGCGCCGAAAATCGATTCGGTTGATGCTGTGCTTTAATGGTCGCTCCGACGCGCTCGCAAAATGCTTCGATTTCTTACTGGTGGGGCTGGCTACATCCGAACTCGCACTGGCAACGATTAGCGTCATTCCACCTTCATGAATCTTACTTTCGTAAGACACCGAACGGACCAAATTCAAGACGATCCGAGTACGTCCGTTGGTACTGACGGCAACAATACTATCAACCGCTCCCTTACCCACTCGTACTACATTATCCACAAGCTCGCTAGCAGTATCGAAAAAATCCAGAGCGACGCGAGGCGGCTTGTTAGTACTGAAATTCCCCGGCTCCTCCGGCGCGCGGTCCATACGCAAGTCGATCTGGATACGACCACCCGGCAAGGGGCTGTACGTAATTTCTCGTAACACATTCGGGTTTTCCGACGCAGAATCGTCAGACATCGATTCGGTTGCGGCCGACGTCGTGCTCGCGGCTGCAGTCACGGCCACTTGCGCCGCAGCAAGCGCCGCGATGCGATAGCCGTACTCCGACTCAGTAACCGCAATTTCTCTTGGCTCTTGCAGCAAGATATCCACATGCACTCGCTGGCCATCGTCAGATAGATAGGGAAAAATTCCTTTCACGACACCACGACCTTCGACATCCACAGCGTCACGGCCGAGCGTGGTTTGGTCAAAGCTGATTCGCTGGCGGGTGCCTCCATCCAACACGGTTGTTTGATATGTCGGTTGTCCATCTAACCGGAGAGCCACGGCGGCATCGCCATCACCCTCCCAAGACAACGAACTCAACTCTGCAGCCCCACATAATACTGGCACAGAAAAGATGACTAAGCCGCCCCAGAAGTAGTTAAATCCGTTCCGAATAGCGCTTTGGACTGCCCCGAGTTTGCTGTTCATGATTGGTTATCAGGCCCGTGCGTAGGTCGTTTAATTGAGAAATTATTGTAATAACTAAACTAATGCTGCCGATTCTATCCTAGAATGCTGTAGTTCGCGCTCGCTATTGTACGGAAAGGCTCGCGAGCCTTTCCACCCAAGCGCCGTTGGGGTCTTGGACCAACTCTTTTATCGATATTTGCTCTTCCGATATATCGGTGATAACACCATAACTTTGCCCGACATGATTCCCCTCCCGAACGCGATGTACCGTACCGTCTGGAGCACGGAGGATGACCCACGACGACTCGTTCCGGAACAATGTGCCCACCATACGTAATCCGTCCAATGGATATTGTTCTAATGGCTCTTTGCGGCGCGTTTGGTCCGGCGCCTGTCCGGAAGCCGCCGGTGGCTTCTGCTTTATGAGATTACTGGCCGAAAACGGATCCGCCAGAGTCGTTGCTGCATATACAAAAGTCTCACTCGGCCTAATTTGCGGTAATGATTCTATCTTAGGCTTACGATTCTTGTACAAGTTCTCGGTCCACTGTTGCAGATCGCCCATATCACGCTCGGCGCAACCTGCTGCCAGCATCACGACTGCTGCAAATATTGCCAATGACCTCATCATCTTAATATTCATGTTCATCCGTTACCCATTAACTCTTCTTCTTTTTTCGGACGCGTTTCTTTTTCTTCTTGCCGGCGCTCGCATCACTTTGAGCCTTAATTTCCGACTCATCGAGATAATGATAGGTTTCGGTTATCGCAGACATCGTTAACAGGCCGCCCTTGACATTCGAATTCTTCGACTTTCCGCGGTTGATCGTAATATTCCCGACCGTAACGATCCTCGGCAACGCGGCCAGATCGCTAACGAATTCAGCAAACTGATGGTACGTGCCTTTCACTTTTAAGTTGATCGGTAAAATCGCGTAAAAATCGGCGTTGCGTTTGCTTTGCGGTTTGAATAACTCGAACTCCAGCCCACGTGCTATACCGGCCTGGGTGATATCGATCAACAACTCGGGCACTTCCGTTTGGTTCGGCAACTGCCGAAGCATCACGCCGAAACTTTCCTTCATTTCCTTCATCTGCTCGCGGTAGGCGGGCAAATTGACGGCCAACGCTTTCTTCTTTTCGTAGGTCGCTTTCAACTGCAGTTCCTGCTGCTCAGCCTGCTCCAACACCTTGATTTGATCTTTGATAATGAAGTGGTAACCGGCATATAAGATCCCGGCACACACCACCAACGCACCGACAATCTTTAACCACCATGGCCAGGATGCCGGGTCTTGAAAATCAATTTGGCCGAGATTGTCAAACATCAGCGCTTGCCTCCACTGCGTTTGAATGCGGCTGCCTAGAGTCAGCCTGCGGAGCGGCCTCACCTTCTTTTGGTTTCTTAATAACGGACTGCCTGACCTTCAATGTAAACTTACTGATTCGCGTTCCGCCTTGCGGCGTCACATTAATCACGTCAAGATTCGGTCTGGCGAACCAGTCCGACGCCTCAAGGTTACGCATCAACGTGGAGATGCGTGCATTTGACTGGGCAAAGCCACTTAATACGATGGCTTTGTTCTTCTTCGTTAATGCCGTGAAATACACACCCTTTGGCAGTTTGCGAACCAAGTCATCGAATACATGTACGACTTCGGCGCGATCGCCCTGCAATTGCTGGATCACTTCCATGCGAGCGATTAATCGCTCGCGCTCGGCACGAATAGTGTTGATTTCCTTGATGTCCTTTTCTACTTTAGCAATTTCACGCTGAAGGTATTCATTACGATTGTTTTGGTGATCTATAAGGCCGGTCATATGCCACCATGCATACACTACAGCCAGCCCCATCAGCACCCAAGCTCCGATACTTCCGCTTAAAAACCGGCGATCTTGTTGGCGCCTGCGTATCTCGCGCCAAGGCAGTAGATTGATTCGTGTCATGCGTCAAAACTCCGCATTGCGAGGCCGCACGCCACCATCAAAGATGGCGCATCACCCCCTAACATCTGTGGCTTTACGCGTGATGCCAGCGACATATCGGAAAACGGATTAGCCGTCGCCGTTGGCACACCGACTCGGTTCGCCACGAGTTCATCCGCACCCCCAATCTGCGCACAGCCGCCGGCCAGCAAAATGTGGTCAACACTGTTGAATTGGGTCGACGAATAGAAAAACTGTAGCGCCCTCATTGTTTCCTGGCACATAGCTTCCATAAACGGCTGAAGAATATCGGTTTGATAGTTGTCCGGCAGGCCACCGACTTTCTTAGCGAGGCCGGCCTCTTCGTAGGACAATCCATAGCGCCGTTGAATTTCTTCAGTAAGCTGCTTGCCGCCAAATGCATGGTCGCGAGTGTATACCGAACGATTATTATGCATCACATTCATATGGGTCGTCGTCGCGCCGAAATCGATCACTGCCACCGTGGATTCGACACCGCCCGATGGGAGGAGTGACGATAACAACGAATAGGCCGATTCCATTGCAAATGCATCGACATCGATGACCGCTGGATTGAGTCCCGGACCTTCGATTACTGCTACATAGTCGTCGACGATTTCCTTACGGCATGCGGCGATTATCACGTCGTCTTCGTTGGGGTTCGCCCTCGATGGGCCGATGACTTCAAAATCCAGATTTACCTCTTCGAGCGGATACGGAATGTAGTGATCCGCTTCCATCTCAATCTGCTGCTCGAGTTCCTGCTCGCGCATACCGCTCGGCATAGTAATGGTCTTTGTGATGACATGCGACGAGGCAACCGCAACAGCGGCGTCACGGCGTTTCGTGCCTGAGCGTTTAACCGCCCGGTCGACCGCTCGGCTGACCTGCTCGACATCGGTGATGGCGTTTTCAACTACCGCGTTCTGTGACAACGGCTCAACTGTATAGCGCTCGACCTTGTATTGTTCGCCGCTGCGGCCCAACTCCAGGAGCTTTACCGCCGACGAGCTGATGTCTATACCGACCAGTGGCGCTTTCTTTCTAGAGAAAAGTCCCAAGAAATACCCCTACTTTCCTTATGTTACGGACGCAATGTGTCAGGTTGCATGAGATTCTAATGGCAACTATAGACGATGGGTGCGCAAAATGACAAATTTCTGTTCGAAGCCGCCCGCCACTATAATTCTCCCATCGGCCGCCCGGGACCCGATTGAGTGGACTACACCCGCTAATGACAGCCTGCGTGTCATAGAATTAGCCGTTTTCGCGGATTCCCCGGTAGCCTATGGGCCAAATTGACACCATGCCCGCCGACCCGATATCCGAATCAACAACACCAACACAAATATCATTAATATATATAGCACATGGTTCTAATAAAGATTGTATTTCGGCTCCTGATAATTATCACGGGCCTGGGCCTTACCGCAGCAATTGCAGTGGGCGCGTTTGCCCTGACCCTGGTACCGGAGCTACCTCCGATCGAGTCACTTGCCGAGATAAAACTCAAGGTACCGTTGCGAATTTATACCGCCGATCGGCAGTTATTGGGGGAATTTGGCGATGAAAGGCGTATTCCGATCTCGATTGACGACGTGCCGGAACCACTGATTCAAGCCGTATTGGCGGCCGAAGACGACGGCTTCTATCGACATCCGGGCGTCGATATTGCAGGGATCATACGGGCTGCAGTCGCCAATTTCCGATCGGGCGGTCATGGCCAAGGAGCGAGCACGATCACCATGCAAGTGGCGCGTAATTTCTTTTTATCCAATGAAAAGACGTATATCCGCAAGTTAAAAGAGGTGATGTTGGCGCTGCGTATGGAACAAGCCCTCAGCAAAGGCCAGATCCTTGAGTTGTATGTTAACAAGATTTTTTTAGGGAACCGTGCCTACGGCTTTGCCGCGGCGGCACACGTCTATTATGGCAAACAACTGCCGGAGCTGACGCTACCCGAGGTGGCAATGCTGGCGGCCCTGCCCAAAGCACCCTCCCGTAACAACCCTTTATCGAACCCCGCGAGCGCCCGCGAGCGGCGCAACTATGTGCTGCAACGTTTATTCGATTTGGATCATATCGATGCCGATGAGTTTAGCGCCGCAACCACAGCGCCACTTACTGCCACCCTACATATTACCGAGCTCGAAATCGACGCGCCCTATGTCGCGGAAATCGCCCGGCAGCAGCTGTGGGATCGGTATGGCGATGCAGTCTACGATGCGGGTTACAACGTGATTACGACGATACGTGCCGACCACCAGTCGGCGGCCGAACAAGCCTTGCGCGCCGGCTTGACCGAATATGACCGCCGGCATGGCTATCGTGGCGCTGTTAGCCACTTCGATCTTGCCGCTATCAGCGCCGACACTACCATCGAAAGCAGATTGCAAGGCGTTCCGGACAGCAGAGACGTTATCGCGGCGGTTGCCACCGAAATCGACCAACAGAGCGTCCAAGCGCTATTACGTAACGGCGATTCGATTTTGATCGAATGGCCAGGGCTGGTCTGGGCACGCGCCTATCAAAGCGCGCGGCGCAAAGGCCCTGAACCGAATCGTGCGGCCGATATCGTCCAACCCGGCGATATTATCTATGTCCAGAGAGGTGATGAAGGTACATGGCGTCTCGCACAAATCCCGGAAATCTCCGGTGCGTTGGTGTCGCTCGACCCCGATACGGGCGCGATCGTCGCGCTGGCGGGGGGATTCGATTATTACCTCAGTAAATTCAACCGGGCTACACAAGCACAACGACAACCCGGCTCCAATATAAAGCCCTTTATTTATTCTGCGGCACTCGAAAAAGGCTTTACTGCAGGATCTCTGGTTAGTGGGGCACCGATCGTGGTGGAAGACGCCGCGCTCGAAGACATGTGGCGCCCTGAAAATTACAGCGGCAAGATATTTGGGCCAACGCGTCTCCGCAAAGCATTGAGCTTATCGCTAAACCTTGTTTCCGTTCGATTGTTACGATCGATTGGCATCGACTTTACGCGCCAACATTTGGCGCGGTTCGGATTTGATCCGAGTAATCTGCCGAACGGTCTGTCGTTAGCGCTCGGCTCTGGATCGTTGACGCCCGTCGAGTTAGCGAGCGCTTACGCCGTATTCGCCAACGGTGGCTACCGGATCAAATACCATCTGATCGATCGGGTCGAAGATTCCGATGGGCGCGTGATTGCGCACTCCGATGCGCCCACGGTCTGCCGTGATTGCGTACCGGATTCCGGCGAAGTCGGCACGCCGACTTCGCGCTATGCGCCACGCGTGATAAGCGCTGAAAACGCGTTCATTATGAACAGTCTAATGCGGCAAGTAGTAAAAAGCGGAACTGCACGCCGTGCGCTAAAACTAGGGCGATCTGATTTGGCCGGCAAGACCGGAACCACCAACAATTTTCACGACGCATGGTTCTCGGGTTTTAACAGCGACCTTATTACTACGGTCTGGGTGGGACTCGATCAACCGGGCGACCTTGGCCGCGGCGAAGCGGGATCGAAGGCAGCGCTGCCGATTTGGGTCGATTACATGAAATTTGCTCTAAACGACGTCCCAGAATCGGTTTTGCAAGTACCGGATAGCATCACTACGGCATTTATCCACAAGGAGACTGGCGAGGCGGTGCCATCCTCACATCCGGAAAGCTACGAGGAGTTTTTCATCGCCGGCACGGCACCCCGCACATCGTTGTCCGATAACGGTTACGCAACTCCGACGTCCGGGGCTAGCGGTTCGGCAACCGCAAGTGGGTCTACCACCGACGAACTTTTCTGAATCGGTAATTTCGCCGATGCGAACGAGATTCGGGCTCAATCGCGTGCGCTCGATATTGATTCGTGACCCACTGGCTGAATGTAAAGTTATGATGATCGTAATACTTATGGATTCTGATATGGTTGGCCGGGCCTCGAATTAATTCACACTGATCTGAATATTTCACGAACACGGGCCGTGAAACAAGAATCTTCCCAGTTTTTGAACTGGCTCCCCCTTAGCATTGAGGCACAGGGCCTGTACACGGGTTGTCCTATTCTGATGCACCCGATTTCGGCGGCATTCGGCTTCACCTCTGACCGCCTTACGGTTGATTTCCCGCGACACCCAAACCCGTTATAGATAATCCGGAGTAACTGCCATGCCACGCTTTCGTCCCACTACCTCGACTCGTTCCAAACCGTCGGCACCCACGCGACCCAACACGGCCACTATTGGCCTGGATCGAGCGCGCCAGCTAATATCTATCGAGGCAGCACGCATTATGGCTGACACGGGATTACGGGATTTCCATAGCGCCAAAGAAAAAGCACGCACGCGCCTTGACCTTGGCCACGCTGTCGGATTACCCAGTAATGCTGAAATTGATGACGCGGTCGCCGACCAGATTTCGATTTTCGGAAGTCGCTCGAGCGATGAGCTTAAGGTCATGGGATTACGCCAAGCGAAAGAATTGATGTTATTCCTGCATTGCTTCAAGCCCCGACTTAGCGGTGCACTATCGCAGAGCGCGGTGACTCCCCATACGCCCATTGAACTTCACGTATTTGCACCCACCCTCGAAGATCTACTGCAATTTCTGAATCAAAGTCGTGTTCCCCATGAGGCCCGCGATAAACGCCTGCGGTTTGGTGGGGGGACGGAAAGACGGCTACCGATGATCGGTTTTTGTTTCGACGATGTTGCGGTCGAACTCACAGTGTTTTCCACACAGCGCTACCAGTCTCCTCCACTTAGCCCGATCGACGGACGCCCTATGCCGCGTCTCACTCTACGTTCGGTCGACAAATTGTTGTCGGGCTTCACGAGCTAGCACTTGCCCGGAAATTTCACGAGGGCTGAGCATGGGCCAAGAATCATCATAATTTTCGAAATGGCGACGCCGCGTGCAGCGATACGGCGACTCGACACAGTACGCCTTGTTCGGATTCAGGAACAATCGGGCATCGTTATGGCACGGACCCCCTCTGAGCTCCGAACCCTTCAGAAATTTGCTGGGGCGGCCCGGATATCCGTTATGCCCCAAGGATCTGGGTACCGGTAATGATCGCTGCCATACTCAATCCTCGCATGGCCGTGTTCGCCGCGACGGCGTTGTATGCCGTCGGCTATCTAGCCTGGTATTCGCTTACACCGCTAGGACTATATCCGGTTCTCGACGGCAGAGAACTGCTGGCGCTGGCCAAAGCTATCAGTGAGGGAACTTTGCCGAAGGAAGCCTTCTACCGGGCGCCACTGTACCCGGCGTTGCTGAGTTTGTTCGCCAGTGGCGGCTTGTCCGATCCACAGCTGATCATCGCCGCACGAATTGTTAACGGCACGTGCCATATCCTGAGCACGGTCTTGATCATGAATATTGCGGGTCAAATCTGGGATCGACCCCGATCGGTAGCGGTTGCTGGAGTTTTGTTTGGCCTAAACCCGGTGGTTTTACACTTTGTGGGGGACCCACTCGACATCACGCTGGCATTGACACTTATGTTGATTGGTTTGTACTTCGCGGTTCGCGCCGGCGGTCGACTCGCATGGCTCGCAAGTTGCGGGCTGTTTTGGAGTCTTGCCACGCTTACTCGACCGAATCTATTGCCGCTAGTTCTAGCGTGGCCGATTACCGTGATCCTGTTACCCAGTCTCGGATCATCTCGTTGGCGGCGCGCTTGTGCTGCCGCCATAGGCCCTACGGTTATTTTCGCTGCATTTGGCATCGTCAACTACGGCATCGCCCACGACTTTCGACTGCTGCCATGGCAAGGGGCGTACAACATGTGGGCCGCCAACAAACCGGAATCCAACGGCCGCTACTACCAACAGACTACGCGAGTGGTAGCGACAGATCCGCTAACCAATCCGACCCGGGTCGAATCAGAACGCTTGTATAGAGGCGAAAACCCCAATGCATCCGACAGCGACTATGGGGAGATGAGCCGCTACTGGCGTGACAAGACAATCGGCTACATTGCCGCGCATCCGTGGCAATGGATGCGCTTAATGAGATCTAAAGCGTTCTATTTTCTCAACAATTTCGAGCAGTACAATAACAAGACATATGTATTCCATAAGCGCCGCTCACCGTGGTTGCGATTCAACCCGATCTGCTGGACGTTACTATTATCGCTGGGTATCACGGGCGCAGTGATCGGCTTTCGTGATCCACGTATCCGACTAATCATCGTTAGTGGAGTCGTGCTGGCGCTGGCGACCTTGTTATTTTTTGTAAGCGCCCGATTCCGGCTGCCCTTAGTCCCACTGTTAGCAATTTTGGCCGGCGGGACGGGCCGCTACTCGATTCAGGAATTACGCCAACGACGCTTATGGCCTGCCGCTTTGGTAGCACTGATAGTGGGCAGCTTTAGCCTGATTCCAATCGACAAAATCGAAGCTGAGAAAACCATCGTCGTAGACCTCATACTAATCAGCAAAGCGGCTTCACAGCTGCATCGTCATGCCGAAAGCGCCGACTATGCGGCCCGCGCAGTGGCAGCCAACGATTCGTTTACACCCGCGATCGAATTACTCTGCCTTACCAATTTTAACCAATGGTTCGATCGCTATTTAGCCGGCGCCGATACAATATCGATTGAGGCCGTATCAGCAAGTTGTGAGAAGGCCGCCGTTATTTCGGATCAAGCGCAGCGATTCTGGGGGGTAGTAAAACTGCACCGCGGCCAGCAGCAAGACGCTCGGTCACTGTGGCAAGCATTGATCGATTCCGGCTCGACGGAAACCGAATCGTCCCTGGTCGCATTACTGCTCACTGGGGATCTTCGCGTCGCAGATCGAATTTTTCTCGAGCGAATACCATGGTCGGCACGATCATTGGAGCTACTGATCGCATTGGCGATGACGGGTGATGCCGACGCCCGGAAACGCTTAACGCAAAACTATCCGCTCGACCACATCAAGCTGCAAATGCGCATTCTCGGCAAGTTGTACCGACCTCTCTGACCCGACCGACTCGCACCGCAGAGTTCGCGACGCAATCGTTCTATGCTTCGCCAGCGGATTTATCGGTAGATATTGCCTTGGAGTCGGTCTTTTTCTTGGCTTTCTTCCTGGTTTTTTTCTTCGTTTTCTTCTTGGCTTTGGTCTTGGCTTCAGGATTGGCTTTCGCTTCCGACTTAGTGGTTGAATTTGCTCCGGATTTCGCGGCCGATTTACGGCCGCGCCGCTTGGCCGACGCGTCGGCCAACAGCTCTTCGCATTGCTCGCGTGTTAATTCGGCGGGATTGTCGTGCTTTGGAATTCGTGCGTTTTTCTCGCCGTCTGTCACGTACGGGCCATAGCGGCCGTTTAGTACCTGGATCGAGCCATCGTCGAAGGTTTGAATGACCCGGTTCGCATCTAACTGCTGTTTCTCTCGAATCAATTCAAGCGCCCGCTCGAGATTTACGGTGTACGGATCCTCGTCCTTCAAAGACACATACTTCGATCCGTATTTTACGTACGGACCAAACCGACCGATATTCGTCAATACCGGATCGCCTTCTGGTGTCATCCCCAAGTCGCGCGGCAACTTGAATAACTCGATCGCCTCGTCAAAACTAATTGAGTCGATGCTCTGTCCGGGGCGTAATCCCGCGAACTTCGGTTTTTCTTCGTCGTCCTTTGTGCCAATCTGCACAAATGGACCGTACCGACCCATCCGAACCGTCATCGGTCGACCGCTTTCTGGGTCGACACCGAGTTCGCGTGCCTGGACCGCTTCTTCCCGCGAAACGGATTCCTCTTTCTCTTTCACCAGTTCACTAAACGGTTCCCAGAACTCGCTCATAACCGGCAACCAACTTTTCTCACCACGCGACACCGCGTCCAGCTCGTCCTCGAGATTAGCGGTGAAGTCGTAGTCGACATAGCGCGTAAAGTGCTTAGTGAGAAAACGATTTACAACTTTACCCACATCGGTGGATTCGAACCGTCGGTTTTCTAACAGCACGTATTCGCGATTTACCAGGGTCGCGATGATGCTGGCGTAGGTCGACGGTCGGCCGATACCATAGGCTTCCAAAGTCTTCACCAAACTCGCTTCGGTATACCTCGGTGGCGGCTCTGTAAAATGTTGTTCCGGCCGGATCCCAAGCAATTCGACGATTTGGCCTTCACTGAGATTCGGCAACATGACTTCTTTTTCACCGTCGTTGTTCTTATCGTCAGAACCTTCCTGGTATACGGTCATAAATCCGGGGTGTGCAATTGACGAGCCGGTGGCCCGAAAAAAATTACCCGCAGATACCTGGAAATCGACCGCCACCGTATTAAGGATCGCATGCACCATTTGACAGGCGACAGTCCGCTTCCAAATTAATTCGTAGAGCTTTTGTTGATCGACGCTTAGCGCCGAATGAATTGCTTCCGGGAAGCGAAACGGATCGGTCGCCCGAATTGCTTCGTGAGCTTCCTGCGCATTTTTCGACTTATTACGGTACACCTGAGGCGCATCCGGCAGATGATCGGCGCCATAACGCGATTCAATTAGGCTCCGCAGTT
>Ga0224497_10001947_pt1 | contig 12608 bp, 9 predicted proteins | sample SF_Jul11_sed_USG_4_FD_167970 | JGI IMG/M metagenome (GOLD analysis project Ga0224497, IMG submission 167970) | Sediment microbial communities from San Francisco Bay, California, United States - SF_Jul11_sed_USGS_13 | ecosystem: Environmental > Aquatic > Marine > Sediment | place: USA: California... | reverse complement strand
TGCAGAACTTCGAGGCGGCCCTGCAACGCATGCGTGCGTCCATCGAAGCGCTTTAATTCGTTTTTAGAACAGCCGTCCGACCGCCACCAGGTGTGTGCGGTAGTAGTCCTTCTTCATACTTGCCCGTGTCAGGCGTTTGCCACTGGATGGCGCATGCACGAACGTGTCGCCACTGAGATAAATTGCTACGTGTGAAAAGTTGCGGCTTTTGAAAACCACAGGTCCCCGGGGCGGGCTTGGTGCAATGTTATGCGCTGCGAAGCTCCCAATTGCGCGCGCGAGGTTGACGGTACCGTGATGCCGGCCCTGCCATAGGAATAATGAACCAGGTCACTGCAATCGAATCCGCTCGGCGATTTACCGCCATATTTGTTCGGCACACCGACCATCTTTCGGGCATAGGCAGCAACGCGCTTACCGATCGACTGCCGCGCGGTATCGGATTGCGAAGTCGCCGTTTGAGCGGGCGTTCGCGGCCGAGTTTCGCCGTCCGCTTGTGGCGGGGTGTGGAGCAGGCCCCAAGACCTGTCGCGAGCGTTGCCGCGCACCGTACAATTGATCCAGCGCTGCACATCTTTCGCTGCCGTGGGCCCTGGCAGGGCGGTCACACCGGATGTGCTAGCGCTGCAGCACGATATTGAACTCGCCCAGCAATACCCGTGCGCCATCGATCGTCGCCTCCTCGGTCACCACGGCGTTGTCGTCGTAAGCGCCGCCGTCCAGATTCGGGTCGCCCTTGAATCGGATTTCAGTGCGCACGCTGGAATACTCGTCATGCATGACGATCACATGGATGTGCTTGATGCTGGCGTACTGACCCGGCAGCACCGTGCCGAAGGCGTAGGAACCGTCGGCACCCGTTTGCAACGATCCCTGGTACTGTTCGGTATACGAGCCGGTCCCATCGGCCTGGCGAACGTGAATGGTCGCGTTCGCCACTGGCGCACCCGCGGCGCTGGATACCCGCCCGCGCATCAGCAGGCGTTGCCCCGGATCGCCCGGACGCCACATATCGAGCTTGGTGGAACTGTCACCCGCCGCGGATACCGTGGCCACGTACATCCAGCCGGCCGTCATCGCCGCCGCGAGAGCGATCGCACCGCGTGTTCGTAACATCGTAATCCTCATCTTTGCCCGATTGGCATGTTCGTGCCCGTGCAATGATAGTACAGTAACGCCACGATTTCGCTCAAGTTACCAGGAACCGCGATGTGGCGTTTTCGCCGTTGTACCGTTGCCGCGCTGTGTGCCGCGTTACACGGGCTCCTGACGCCGTTGTGCGCTCTGTCCAATGGCGGCGTGGACCCTACCGAGCACGAGTTTTATTTCACCCGGGGCATCTACGGCCAGGGGGCCGAGGATGACTGGGGGCCGCGCTGGGCGATCGACTATCCAACGGCCGACCAACAGTTTCTCATCGCGCTGCGGCGGTTGACGCTGGTCGATGCGTTTGCCAGCGACAATGCGGTGCCGATCGACGATCCGCGGCTGCGCGATTTTCCCTTCACCTACATCCTGGAAGTCGGCTCGCTGATTCTCGATGATGATCAGGCACGCAGTCTGCGCGAGTACCTCGACAAAGGCGGCTTCCTGGTGATCGACGATTTCTGGGGCACCTGGGCGTGGCGCAATCTGCAGACGCAGCTGGCGAAAGTGTTCCCCGACCGACCAATCGTCGAGGTGCCGATGGCGCATCCGGTTTTTCACGCGTTCTATGACGTGCGCGAAATATTGCAGGTACCCAACGTCTACCAGGCGAGTGGCGGCCGGACCCACGAGCTGGACGGCTATAACCCCCATGTGCGAGGTATTTTCGACGAGCAGGGCCGTCTCATGGTGCTCATCAACTGGAACACGGACCTCGGCGATGCCTGGGAATGGGCGGATAACCCGCGTTATCCGCTGCGTTTTTCCACCTACGCCTACGAACTGGGAATAAATTTCGTGATCTACGCGATGAGTCATTAATCTCCATATTGGCGCTGACGATTCGTCTGTAATCCCAAACGAGAGGTCGATGTTCGAGTTTTTGTTCAAATTCCCGGCAGTGTTTTATCAGCATGGCACGGTGCAGCTCGGCTACACATGGATCGGCTACGCAGCGGCTGTGGCGGTGGCGCTGATCGCCGCGCTGGTGTTGGCGGGCTATCTGCACCGGTTTGCGTCACTGCGGCCCTTAGACCGGTTGGCGCTGACGGGTTTGCGCGCGGCCTGGGTAGCGTTACTGGTGCTGACGTTGTGCCAGCCGCTACTCGTGGTGACCGTTCCCGTGACGTTGCGCGGCGACGTAGTGGTGCTGCTGGATGATTCACAGAGCATGCGTATTCGCGATACCGCCGGTGAAGGGCGTGGCGTGACGTTGCAGCGCCTGTTCGCGCCCGGCAGTGGGGAGGTTTCGCAGGCCCTGGCAGAGAAGTTTCCGCTGCACCATGTCGCGTTCGGGTTGACGGCGGAACGCATCGATGCCGGAACGGAACTCGAGTTCGCCAGCCCGCGCAGCGATGTCGCCAATGCCCTCAGACATGCGCGTACTCAGTTGCAGGAAGCCACCCTGGTCGCCGTGATTCTGGTCGGCGACGGCGGCACCGAGCCGGGCAGCGCGCTGCAGGGTGAACTGCTCGCCTATCGTGCCGCCGGCATCCCCGTTCACGCGGTCGGCATCGGCGCCGCCCGCTTTGAACGGGATCTGGAAGTGACCGCGGTCTCACTGCCGCCCCGGGTGTTTCCTGGCGACATGCTGCACGCTGAAGTGACGCTGCGCCAGCGCGGCGCGGCAGGCAGGCAGATCACCCTGCAATCCGCCGACGAAGGTGTTCTGCTGGATCGTCAGTCCATTGTTGTACCGGCGACCGATTCGTTTACCGTGCCGATCGTGGCCGGGCCGTTGACCGAACCGGGCATGCGTCGACTGTCGTTCGCGATTACGTCGCAGCCTGATGAAGCGATCGTCGCCAACAACCGCCTCGATGCACTGCTGCACGTGGCGTCTGACCCGGTGCGGGTGCTGCACTTCGAAGGCGAACCACGGTTCGAAGTGAAATTCGTGCGCCGCGCGCTCAGCGACGACGAGAGCATGGATCTGATTTCGCTGATACGTACGGCCGAAAACAAGTACTACCGCGTGGGCATCGTGAACGCAGGGGAACTTGCTGACGGTTTCCCTGGCGAGGCCGAGGCACTGTTCGAGTTTGACGTGGTAGTGCTCGGCAGCGTGGATGCGAATCTGCTGAGTGATCGACAGCAGCTGTTGCTCAAAGAATACGTCGCCCGGCGGGGCGGGGCGCTGCTGCTGCTCGGCGCACGCCGCTCGTTTGCCGAGGGCGATTACTCGACAAGCGGGTTGGGCGCACTGTTACCGGTGCGTTTACGTGACAAGCAGTCGGAGTTCCGCCAGTCCGTTGTCGTCTCGCCTACCAGCAACGGACTGCTGCATCCGGTGGTGCAGGCTTTGTTGCGGGCGGCACCGGAGGATGCGTTGGAGCAGCTGCCGCCACTGACGATGGTAAATCCGCTGCACGCAGTGAAACCTGGCGCAACCGTGCTGCTGCAGGGCAACGGCGGCGACTCCGACCCGTTCGTGGTGCTCGCTTTTCAACGTTACGGCCGGGGCACCGTGGCCGTTCTGGCAGTGCGCGACACCTGGCGCTGGCAGATGCACAGCAGCATCGCAAGCGACGACCTGACCCACGAAACCCTGTGGCGGGAACTGTTGCGCTGGCTCGCGCGACCGGTCCCGGCGCGCATCGAGCTACGCACCGAGCCACGGCGCCCCGTACCGGGCGAGCAGGTCCGGGTGACAGTCGATCCAGTGGATGCCGCTTTTCAGCCCCTCGCAGCCGCCGAGTTGAGCCTCGTCGTTACCAGCCCGCTCGGTCATCAGCACACTTACCGGTTCAACAAACAGGTGGGAGAATCGGGACTCTACAGCACCGAGTTCTCCGTCAGCGAGCCCGGTCTGTACGAACTGCAGGCCACACTGGCCGAAGAACCGGCGCCCGTCGCTGGCGCGACGGCCATCGAGGTATTCGCCGCGGGCGACGAATTCCGCACCGCTGAATTGGACGAACCGTTGCTGCACCACATCGCCAAGGCCACCGGCGGCCGGTACTTTGCAGCGGCCGACGCGGCGGGTCTCGACACGGTGATCGAGGAACTTCAGGGCGACAGCAGCAGCGAGCAGCGCCTGCCGCTGCACGATCTACCGGCACTGTTCCTGGTCATCGTCTTGCTGATCTGCAGCGAATGGTTTTACCGTCGGCGCCGGGGCCTCGCATGAAAACACTGTACGCTGGAATCCTGGTAGCCGCTGCGCAGTTTTTTGCTGCCGGCGCCGTGGATGCATCGCAACGTCATCTGCTCATTGTCGTCGGTCTCGGCGGCGAACCCCACTACACCAAGCTGTTCAACGAGTGGGCGGCACAGATGGCGGAGATCGCCGAACGCGTACTCGCCATCGCCGGCGAACGGATCACGGTGCTGCAAGGGTCTGCGGAAGGGGACGGCGAAACACCGCGTAAAGAAGACGTCTTGACAATGTTGCGAAACACTGCCGATGCCAGCACTGCCGGGGATATGGTGATGGTGCTGTTGATCGGTCACGGCACCGCGCGCAACGGCAGAGCGCTGTTCAATCTGCCCGGGCCGGATCTCTCGGCTTCCGAGCTGCGTGAGCAGTTGCAGCTGTTTGCCGGACGCTCGCTGGTGATAGTCAATGCCGCTTCCTCGAGCGGCGCTTTTGTGCGCGAACTCAGCGACGCCGGACGTGTTGTAATTACTGCGACGGCGAGCGGCAGTGAGCACCAGTTCGCGTACTTTGGCGGTCATTTCGTCAGTGCTTTCGTTGCCGATGCGGCGGATAAGGACAAAGACAACCGGGTCTCGATGCTGGAAGCGTTCAACCATGCCCGACGCGCGGTTGCCCGCGCCTACAAGGAGGACGACAGAATCCTGACAGAACATGCATTGCTCGACGACAACGGCGACGGTGTGGGTTCCAGGCTGACCGAAGCGTCGGTGGCGGACGGTGCGATTGCCGCAAAGCTCTTCCTGCAACCGAGCGCCGGGCAACTCGCCGGCGACAGCCCACAGGCGCGTGAAATGCTTGCGCTGGACGTGCGGGCCAGCGAACTCGTCAGTCGTATCGATCGCCTGAAGCGACGTCGAGAACGCCTGCTCGACGAAGAATACTACCGTGAACTGGAGTCGCTGCTGGTGACGCTCGCGTACAACCGCCGCACGCTCCGTGGGGTAAAAGAAAATCATGCGACGACGCTTGCGCAATAGCGCCGGCTTCGCCGGTTTGTTGGCCCTGGCGTTGACTGCCCAGCCGCATGCCTCCGCATTGCAGGATGCGCATGACAAGTTGGGGGCCGGCGAGTACGGACCGGCGGCGGAGCTGGCGCGGGCAGCAATCGCCGAATCGCCTACCGTAGATGCGTGGACGGCGTTGGGACTGGCCCTGACGGAGAACGGTAAGACCAGCAGCGCCGAGGATGCATTTCGCCAGGCGATCACTCTGCAGCCCGATGCGGCTCTGCGTGCACGCGTCGCTCTGGCGCTGCTGCGTGTGCACGGTGAACAACGCGACGCGGCACGCGGAGAACTGCAAACGGTGCTGGATGAATACCGTGACCGTTCCGGGGCGTTGCTTTCGCCGGAATTGCATTCGTTAGGCGATGCGGCTCGCGAGCTGGCCAATCGTGACGCCGCGTTGTTCCGTCTGGCCGTTGACTATTATCGCCTGGCGATAGAACGCGACCCGGACAACCTCGCGGTGCGCGTCACCCTGGGTGACCTGCTCCTGGAAAAACACAACAACGCCGATGCACTGCTCAGCTACCGGGGCGCGCTACAGCGCGACGAGGCTTTCGCTCCCGCCATTCTCGGCGTGGCGCGCAGCCAGCATTTCGACCACAATCCAGCCGCACGGGACACGGCTTCGTCAAGCCTGCAGTTGCAACCTACCCTGGTGGCGGCCCATACATTCATCGCGCGCCTGCAGCTGGAGACACAGGCGTACCCGGCGGCGGATGAGCACCTCACGGCGGCATTGGCGATAAATCCACAATCGCTGCCGGCGCTCTCGATGCGAGCAACGATGCACTACCTGCGTGAAGAGCCCGAGTTGCTCGAGCGACAGTTGCAGACCATCCGCGAACTGGCACCCAATTACTCGGCCGTGTATTCGCTGCTTTCCGAACTGGCCGCCCGGACAGGCCGCTATCGGGATGCGGTTGAATTCGGACTCATCGGTCTGACGCTGAACGATACCGACTGGCACGCCATGGCGTCGCTGGGCATCAACCGCCTGCGGTTGGGCGAAATGCGCAGTGGCCGGCGCGCCCTGGAACTCGCGTTCAGAGGCGATCCGTTCAACGTGCGCGTGAAAAACACCCTGGATCTACTCGACAAGCTGAGCCAGCAGTTCGACACACAGCGCTCGGAACGTTTCGTGTTGGTCGCCGAACGCGGCAGGACGGAACTCCTAGCACCGTATCTGCTGCCGATCGCCGAAGCGGCGTATGAGTACTATGCCGACCGGTATGCGTACCAGCTGGCGCACCCGCTGCGCATTGAAGTGTACACCGAGCATGCTGATTTTTCGGTGCGCACCGTCGGGCTGACCGGGCTGGATATTCTCGGTGCGTCGTTCGGACCGGTGGTGCTGCTGGATTCCCCGAGACCGGGAGCATTCGGCGCCTTCAACTGGGCATCTGCGCTGTGGCACGAGATCGCCCACAGTTTTCATCTGGCCATGTCCGAGTACCGCGCGCCACGTTGGTTTTCCGAAGGACTGGCGGTTGCCGAGGAGCGGCTCGCGCGCCCTGGCTGGGGCGGTGATGTGTCGCCCGGATTTCTGCAGGCCTACCACGCCGGCAAGTTACGCAACGCCAGTGAACTGGAACAGGCTTTTCTCGCCCCGCGCTTCGCCAATGAAATTCCCTATACCTATTACCTCGCTTCGCTGTTGATCGAGCGCATTGAAAGCGATCACGGCGTCGCAGCGCTGACGAACCTGTTGCGCAATTTCGCAACAGAGGATACCTCCATACAGGCGGTGACCGAGCAGTTGGGGTATACGCCGGCCGCGTTTGACGAATGGCTCGACGATTACGTGCGCGGGCGCTTCGGGCATGCACTGCAGGCGCTGTTTCCTTCCCCCGCCGGAAGCGACGCTGCCGGCGACTACGAGAATCTGCTCGGCAGGGGAAAATCAGCGATGGCCGCGGGCGACCTGGAACAGGCACAACGGTTATTATCCGCGGCACAAGCACTGTTCCCCGAGCACGCGGGGCCGGGAAGCAGCTATCACGATCTAGCGAACATCTACCGCGAGTTGGGCGATATCGGCAGGGCCATAAGCCAGCTCGAACAAAACATCAACATCGACGCGGATGATCTGGACGCGCACTTGCAGCTGGCCGCGCTGTACGGCGACAGTGGCGACTCCGCCAATGCGGAGGACATCGCCGAACGGGCACTGTTGATCCAGCCATTCAATCCAGCCACCCATGAGCGCCTGGCGGAGCTGTACGAAACACGCAATGAACTCCCGCTGGCGGTTCGCGAGCGTCGTGCCGTGGTGTCGCTCAATCCGGAAGATCCCGTGCAGGCACGTTTCCAGCTAGCGGAGGCATTGCACCTGGCAGGCGATGATCAGGAGGCAACATCGGAACTGCTGCGCACCCTGGAAGACGCGCCGCTGTTCGAAGCGGGATTGGAACTGCTGTTGCAGATCCGTGGCGATCACGGCGAGCCGGGGCAATCGGACGGCGCCGGACACGAAGCGGCGCAGCCCGGCATATGAATCCGTCTTACTCGTAAGGGAGTTCCTGTTAATGAACGATGCACCCGAGCAACTTCCGCCTGGCGATCTGCAGCGTGCAGAGTCGTTGCAGGCGGACTACGCGAGAGCCATCGACGAAATCGGCAAACGCATCGTCGGTCAGCGAGACGTCATCCACGAAGTGCTGTTGACCCTGCTGGTCGGTGGCAACAGCCTCCTGATCGGGGTGCCGGGGCTCGCCAAGACATTGCTGATCGAGACCTTGTCGCGGGCGCTTGATCTCAGTTTTGCGCGCATTCAATTCACACCCGATCTGATGCCGTCCGACATCACGGGCACCGATCTGGTGCAGGAGGACCCGCAAAGCGGCCGGCGCGAGTTGGTGTTCCACAAGGGCCCGGTGTTCGCCAACGTCGTGCTGGCAGACGAAATCAACCGCACGCCGCCGAAAACGCAGGCAGCGCTGCTGGAGGCCATGCAGGAACGCCGGGTGTCGGTGCAGGGAGAAACTTACATCCTTCCCCAACCGTTTTTCGTGTTCGCCACGCAAAACCCCATCGAACTCGAAGGCACCTACCCGTTGCCCGAGGCGCAACTCGATCGGTTCATGTTCAACATCGTGCTGCAGTACCCGCCAGAAGACGAAGAACTGGAGATAGTAAAGACCACGACCACGGACCTGGAACCCGAGGTACAACCAGTTATCGGCGGGGAAGAGCTGCTCGTCTACCAGCACCTCGTCAGACGCGTGCCGCTTGCCGATCCCGTGACACAGTACGCCCTGGCGCTGGTGCGTGCGACCCGCCCGAACAGCAGCGCTGCGCCCGAGTTCATCACCCGCTGGCTGGCATATGGTGCGAGTGTGCGCGCCGCCCAGTTTCTGGTGCTCGGCGGTAAAGCGCGGGCGCTGACCCAGGGTCGCACACACGTCGGTTTCGAAGACATTCGCGCGCTCGCGAGACCCGTACTGCGGCACCGGCTGCTGCGCAATTTTCACGCGGAATCCGAGCAGATCGGTGTCGAGCAGATTATCGACCAGCTGCTCGAAACGGTCGCTTCCCCGATAGACTCTTCATGAGCACGACACCGCAGTACATGCACGAGCGGCAAGCCTTGCGTTTTGTCGATCCGCAAGTGCTCGCCCGTATCGATAACCTTGACCTGCTCGCACGCTGGGTGGTGGATGGTTTCATCAGCGGCTTGCACCGCACGATGCACCTCGGGTTCTCCACCGATTTCGCCGAGCACCGCGCTTACACGCCGGGCGACGATGTGCGCCGCCTCGACTGGCTCGTCTACGCACGCACCGACCGTTTGTATGTCAAAACTTTCGAAGCGGAAACCAACGCAGACGTGGTTACGGTCATCGACGTCTCCCGCTCGATGGATTTCGCCAGCGACGGTGTTACCAAGCTCGACTATGCGAAGTTTCTGGCGGCCAGCATCACCCATCTCGGTGCGCGCCAGCGCGACCGTGTGGGGATGGCGACGTTCGATGATGATCTGCGTGGCTGGATTCCGCCCGCGGCGCGCCACCGCGACACCATTCTGCGCACCCTCGACAATGTCTCCGCAAGCGCTGCCGGTGAAATCGAAGTCCCGCTCGAACGGCTGACGAGTCTGCTCAGCCGGCGCAGCATCGTGGTACTGATTTCCGATTTTTACGCCACCCCCGAGGATCTCGGCAACAGTCTCGGCCTGCTGGGCGCGGCAGGCCACGACGTAATCGTAGTGCAGATACTCGACCCCCTGGAACTCGATTTCGGGCTTCATGGCGACGATGTGCTGGAAGACCTCGAAAGCGGCGAGCGCATCGCGCTGGACCCGGATACGATTCGCTCGCAGTACCTGGAGCAGATTCACGCGCATACCCGCTCACTGGAGACGCTTTGCAGCGAGCGGCGCATCGACTATGCCTGTTTCAACACGGCGATGCCGCTGGATCACGCGCTGTTCAGCTATCTCTCACAACGGGCCCGGCTGGCCCGGCGGCGATGAGTTTCGGTTTTCTTAATCCGCTCATTTTTGCCGGGCTGGCGATTCTCGCGGTGCCGATACTGATTCATCTGGTCGCGAAGCGCGAAGCGCGCGGCCGGGCGTTCCCCTCCCTGATGTTTCTACGCAACATCCCCATAAAACGGACTCGTCGACGCACCTTGCGCGATCCGCTGCTGCTGATCCTGCGGGCGCTCGCCTTGACCCTGCTGGTGCTGGCATTCGCTGGCCCCTATCTGCTGGGCGATGCCACACCCGCGACCGAGACAGCGACAACCCGCCAGATCGTGATCGCGGTGGATCGCTCATACAGCATGCGCTTCGATGGGCGCTGGGAGCGCGCACTCGCGCGAGCCGGCGCGGAAATCGACCGTCTGCCAGCGAACGCCCGCGCGGCACTAGTGCTGTTCGACGATGAACCGCATACGGTCACTGCATTGACCGGCGACAAGCTGCACCTGCGCCAGGCGTTGGCCGGCGCTAAGGCTGGTCACGCCGGCACCGACTACGCACGCATACTCGCGCATGTACCACGACTGTTCGATGCTAGTCTCGGCGGCAAACAGGCCGTGTTGCTGATATCCGATCTGCAACTGTCGGGACTGCAGAACGATCACACACCAAGGCTGGCGCAGCCGATCGAGTTCGCTCTGGTTAACGTCGCACGCGAGCAACCGGGTGGTACGCTGCTAACCAATGTTCGGGTGCTCGGCAGCGACGCCGAATCGGCACGCGTCAACCTGGTTGCCAACCTCGGTGTTGGTGGACTTGATGTCGACCGCACCGAACAACTGCGCGTCCGAGTCGACAGTCACGTTGCCGAAGTGCGCGAGATCAGCGCAACCGAGCTCGCTGCCGGCGCTGTCGCGTTGAGCGTCGTACCGGCTCGCGATCATGTCTCGCAGGTGGAACTGTTCGTTGACGGTCAAACCGTCGCGCACAGCTATCGTCTGACGCTCGCGCAGGTAAAGCCAATCAAGGTAATGCTGCTCAGCAGCGAGGACTCGGCGCACAGCGCCATTTACCTGCAACAGGCGCTGGTGCTCGCAACGCGTCCCAAAATCGTCGTGCAGCGGGTGGCAAGCGCAGCACTCAGCGATGCCGCGCTCGCGAACGCTGACGTCGTGATTATCGATGACGTAGCAATGCAGGACAGCGGGTCGATTGCGCGCATCGAACAATTCGTCAATGCTGGGGGAGGCCTGCTGACGATAGCGGGCGAGCATCCGCGGGTCGGAGCGCCGCTGCTGGCCACACCGCTGGTTCCGGGCACTCTCGGTGCCGAACTTGCGCACGGTGCCCGCTTGACGGAAATCCGGGCGCACCCCGCTCTCGCGGACCTGAGTGCTGAACAACTGCGCAATGCCCCCGTCTGGCGCCGGCGCACGTTGCGTGTCGATGACGGGGACGTGGTGTTGGCGCGGTACGGCGACGGTGCGGCTGCTCTGGTGGAACGCCGCGTGGGCAGCGGTAACACGATCGTGTTGAATACCGGGGTGAGCAATCAATGGAGCGCCCTGGCGCTGGAACCGGGTTTCGCACCGCTGACGATAGCGCTGGTGAGACATCTCGCCAAACGGCAGAGCGGCGCCGGCGCCAGCGCTGCCAGTGTCGGGGAGACCGTGGACATCGTGCAGCAAGCGGCATTGCTGGGCGCCGAATCGGTGTTGAACCATCTGGCGGGGGGTGGGGGGATACTGATCGAATCGCCTGACGGAGCGATCGCCAAAGTGACCGGCCCTCGACCCGCCTTTCTGCCGCGCGAGGCCGGTTTCTACCGCCTGCACATACCCGGCGCCGCCGCCGCACCAGTGCCGTTGGCGGTCAACGTCGGTGTGCGTGAGCTGCAGTTCGAAACGCTGAGCCCAACGCAGTTCAGTGAGCGTATCGCCCGCCTGCAACCCGGTCCGCCTGCGGCGGACCAGCCGGCACAGGCAACAGATGGTACATTACGTTCTACGCCCTGGTGGTATCTGTTGGCCATAGCGGCGGTACTACTGCTGATTGAGGGTTTTTATGCGGCGCGCCTCACCCCGTCGGGTAAGTCTGCCCGCGAGCAGGAACTGCAAGCAGCGTGAGGGTGGACGACATGCCAGACAACCATCACCCGACTTCGACCCAGGGCTTCGATCGATTGTTTGCACGATTGCGGCAGCACAGGCGCCTGCGCGAGGTATTGCGCGGACTCTTGCTGGCGCTGGCGGTGGGTGCGCTGTGCTCCCTGGCGGTTGTTCTGTGGATGAGCGTTTCTCATTTCGAGCAGGTAAGCGTCGACATCGGGCGTTACGCGGTGTACGCAAGCCTCGGCCTGTTGTTCGCAACGCTGGTGGTGTGGCCAGCGCTGAAACGCGTGGACGACATGCAGTGCGCACTGCAGACCGAGCGACAAACGCCACAGCTGGACGGTCTGTTACTGAGCGCCGTGGCGATGCGTCGCAGAGGTGCCGGGGCCGGCGCCTCGAACGACACCTCCGCGGAACTGGCGGACGAGGTGCTGCGCCGCACCGTGCATGCGGGCGAAAAATCCTATCGTCTTACCTACCAGGATAATCGCGCCAGCTTGCGCATCTCCGGGATGGTGCTTGTCCTGCTCGTGATTCTCGGGGTCGGCATCGGCTTCGGACCTCCCTGGTTGCAGTACGGGCTGCGCCTGCTTGTCACGCCATTCGGCGATCCCGTCGCGGACAATCCCTTCTACTTCGAGGTCTCTCCTGGTGACGCACAGAGCAGCGCCGGCGAAGATCAATTGATCATTGCCAGCGCGCGTGGTTTTGCGCCCAAGGCAGTCACGCTTTTCCATCGCGATGTCGGCGAGCAGCAGTGGCAG
>Ga0224497_10001942_pt1 | contig 12653 bp, 10 predicted proteins | sample SF_Jul11_sed_USG_4_FD_167970 | JGI IMG/M metagenome (GOLD analysis project Ga0224497, IMG submission 167970) | Sediment microbial communities from San Francisco Bay, California, United States - SF_Jul11_sed_USGS_13 | ecosystem: Environmental > Aquatic > Marine > Sediment | place: USA... | reverse complement strand
TGTGTTCGGAACCAGCATGAAACGTCCGTCGGTGGTGCCCCAGGGTCGACCGGGACTGTTGCCGACGTGGACTTTGAGCAATGGCGAAAACGTCGACAATTCGATCATATGCACGACGCCGGCTGATGCTTCACTAATGAAGGCAACTCTGCCGTCGATGCTGCGCGAGACTGCTGACAGACCGGACCAGGGCTTCGCCAGCTCGATGCTCTTCCTTTCTGACCAGAGATCGGCCGCGTTGAAAGTTCCGTTGCCATCGTCCACCCAAAATATCATCGCACCGTCGGAACTAAACGTGAATTCTGACTCCGTTTGTACGTTATCTACAGACAGTAGAACTGCACGGCGACGAAATGCGTGAATCTCCAGCCTCCCCACTTCCTTGTCAAAGATAGCGACCGTTTCACCAACAGGGCTCATTTCGATTGTCGAAGGGCTTATGTCCAGCGGATACGCGATTTGTGTCAGCTCAGCAGAACCAAGATCAATCAGAGTCAGGCTATCGTCAGCTTCATGCCCGACAACCAGTGCCTTCAGCCGCTCAGAAACTGCGATCGATGAGGGCGCCTTTGTCAGTTCGATTGTGTTTGCCAGAGATCTCTCTTGCAGATCGATGATGAATATCGACTTGTTGCTCGCGCTGGCTACAAACGCGTAACGCGCCCCGTCATCGTAGCGCGCGAACGCCGTTGACGAAATCGAGAGGCTCAAAAACAGGCCGATGGCGAACACGCTGATTGTTTTCATAAACTCGGCTTTAGCTGTCCAGACCCAACCAGGGATAAATAAGGTCGCTTAGGACGTGGAAATTGTCGGTAACGAGCACAATTCCGAACGCAACAATAACTAACATGCCGACAAACCCGATCGTCGGCGCATATAGATGAATTTTCGACAGCAGCGGCATGGTGCGGGACAGGAAGAAGGCCGCCAATAAAAACGGTATGACAACGCCCATCGAAAAACCAAACATGACAGTAGCACCAACCAGTGCGCTACCCAAAGAACCCACGTAGATCAGCAGCGTAGCGATAATCGCGCCACCGAAACATGTGATACATCCCAGCGAAAAACCAACTGCGATCAGCGCTGACCCAAAGTAAGAGGCCACGCCATGGGACTGCGCCTTCAGCATTTTTTCAGGAACGAGGCGGCAAACAAGTGGTGCCCGTGATCGTACGCCAATCCATAATCCCATGAGGATCACGATAATTCCCGAGATGACACTGAGCGTTGGACTCCAGACCGCAAAAAACATTTGCATTTGCTTACCGGCGTGCCCGATTCCTGCGCCGGTCAAAGTGAACAACGCGGTCAGACCCACAACGAACGAAGCGGCAACCATTAGAAGCTTGCGTCTGACATCGACCGGTACCGCTGCGGTACCACTACGCAATTGGTCAACAGAAAACCCGGTCAGTGTAACTACGTAAACGACCAACAACTGCAAAAGACACGGTGTGAGGACGAACGATAACAATCCCGCTGACAGCCCCAACACCATGACCGGTGTCCATGGACCCGGATTCTCCAGTGCCTCCGGATAAGCAAGTGGCAGATCCCAGCTTACAATCCGCGGCGAATCGTCCGGATCCCAGGTGTTGAATAGCTGCAGCTCCAGTGTCGTCGATTCGTCGGGCAGAACTGGCGTGCCGTCTTCGCCATAAGCCGGGAAACGAAGCGTAACGACCCTGTGGTGATAAACCTCCAGCGGCCCTTCCACATCGAAAGGCGCATACTCACGGCCATCAACTTTCAGCACCGCATCTGGCAACTGCCGGGGCAGGTCTTCGGTGTGTGTGGTTTCCGTAACCAGGAATACCAGGTAAAGGTCAGGTCGGAATTGTGTGACAGCCTGCGCACGATCGGTGACCGCAAAGTATTTCGGCGTCGCGTAAAGAACGTCGACCTGCGCCTCTCCTGAGCCGAACGTTGTGCGGTTCAGAAACTGGCCAATGCTAATTGCGTTGCGCAGTTTTTCCTGCTTAACGCTGCCACCGACGCTTGCGATCAGGTCATGGTCTTTAACGTAGTAGGGAAAGACCAGCCAGCTGGCCGCTATTAATAAAGTAAGCGTAACCAACAGCGCTGTAACGACCGCCTGGTGTCTGGAAAACCACGCACCACGTTGTGGGGATTCGTCAGAATGCAGCCCACTATCAAGCGACGTGGTTTTCGTATTCATTCGATCTTGTTACATCGCATCATCTGTAACACTGTTGACTGGCACAACAGCGCGAAACTCTTCGGCACTCTCTGCTACGCGCACCGTGAAAAACTGATTCTTGAGTTTGCAATCTGAGCAATACAGTGAGAATTCACCCTCAGTTTCCGGCGCACGCCATTCGACATTGCCGCTGCTGCGACCTGTGATAGTAAATTCGTCGATGCCCAGGTTGTCGCTCTTGAATGTGTGTGGCTGAATGCTTGCATTCTGGATGATTAGCTGCACGGCGGTACCTGGCCGAATGCTGATCTCTGCGGGCAGAAAGCGCCCGCGCTTTGCCAACGTCCGCACGGCCTGCATGGTGCCAAGCCTGCCGACGTAGGCTGATACGGCTTTGATTTCATCTTCCGTGATCGCGCTCTTGATTACGATCATTTCACCGGTAGCATCGATCGAGGCACGAATCGTGCCCTCGGTGGCGCCGCGAATATAGGGCCCTACACCAACATCACCTTCCGCGTACTCTCCGTGACATGTTTTGCAGCCCACTCCGGCAATCGTGTTGAAAACCCGAGCCCCCTCTGCCAACTGACCGTCATCATCGGCATATGCCAAAGACGACGACAAGACCGCTGCGACAAATAAGTGTGCGAACGCGATTAGCGTTGTTGATGTGCCAAGCCTCATAAGATCTCCTGTTCCCGAGAAATCACCAAATCCTCGCGGCACGACTAAAATTCACCAGCTATGATTTTTTTCTTTAACTCGAACGCGCTGCCATGCAGGCCGTTCATGTCCGAAAGCGTTTGACCCGGTTCTTGCCAGCCATCAGGGTAGAAGACGAATGCTCCAGAATGCGTGCTGCCACCGTTTGGCAACGGAATTCTCGCTGAGACTTCTTTCAGGTCGAGGTCGAACACAACGACCTCGAAACTCGCGTTACAGCTTATCCACAATTCGTTGGCCTCCGGGTCCGGATGCAATGTGCCATGATCGCCTCGTACGCAGCCTGTGTAGAATTGATCCATGGCGCGCGACCCCGGCACCTCCATGGTAGCCGTGTCTACCATGCCCAGCATTTTGCCGCGATTGTGTGATTCCTCTCCCTTGCCAATGGTATAGATATAGCGATCGTCCCAGCCGAAGTGATTACCGTATGGGCCGTCAACTCCGGCACGCTGTTCAGTAACCACCTTTCCTTTTTCCAGGTCCAGTTTCATAACGATGCTGTTGCGCGCACCGGTGATGTACGCGTATTTCTCATCGCTTGTGAAATTTACCCAGACCGGCGCACTGTCCGGCACGCTGATGAACTTCTTAATGTGCCAGTTCTTTGCATCGATCAGCCAGATGGGGTTATCGGTAAGGTGTTTGCGCATGTCGAAATCGCGATAGCGACCCGTACCAATAATCTGGTCGCCGGTAGGCGACGCAAAATAAAGATAGCCTTCGCTGCCCTGCTCCTGATGCGAAATGCTGCCCACCGCGCGGTTATCATTATCCGGATCAAGCACGAATAAGGGCTGCGACCAGCCATACAACATGACGCGCTGTTCGCCCTCGGGACTCGTGTAGGACTTGGCGTGATGCGCCTGTCCCGACAACTGAATGACCTTGTCAAGCTTCAGGGTTCTGGCATTAATCACAAGAAAGCGGCCAGCGTGTCCGCCGGTTGTCGTCGTGAACGAACCCTCGCCGGTTGGCAAATAGATCCACTTGCCGTCGGGCGATACGCCCAGGCCATGCGGTTCAAAAATGTTTTTCCAGCCCCACGACAGCAGATCGTAGCTCTGGCTCGCAACTACCTCGCGAGTATCTGCATCGATAATCGCAAGGCCCGGAAGCGTAACGCCGCTGAGTAATCCGCCGTAACCCGGACCTTCCGTCGTTACGAAAACCAACGGGTGCTCTTTTGCGTCCCATGCATCAGGTCCGCTCGAATCGAGATCGTACTCCAGCGTTACCCCGACCTTTTTTGTCCATTCATTTTCCCACGCCGCTTTTTGCTTCGCGGTGGCCGTTTTCGGTCCTGCTGCATTCGCTCCGGTGCAAATCAGACAGGCCGATAAAACCAGAGCGGTAAATACCGCGGATTTGGATTGGGAAGAATACAAGTTCATTATTAGTCGCTCCCTGAAGCTCAATAGGTATACGGTGAATATGAAGCCGGGCTTACCGAGCGCTTCTTCGGGGCACAACCTTCTTGTCTGCGTGTTGGACACGCAATGTGTACCCGTGGTTTCAAACAATTCGGTGTTGCTGGAGTATATCCACGCCCTGAACAACCTGCAAACGTGTGCATTGCCCGTTTTCTTAGTATATTTACCCGATCCATCAGCTTGCAGGAGCCTTCGATGCACTTGAAACAACTTCTCTATGGACTTGTTGGTCTTTGTCTTTTTTCGCAAGACCTGTCACTGGCCGAAGCCGCGAATGAAGAAGAGTTCGTCGAAGAAAGACGGCTGCGGCTTTGGAGCGCGCAAACAAAGAACCCGGACCTCATTCGTTCGACCTATAGGCGGATCAAGCACATGCGGGGTACGGACCCGGGATCCTGGGTATATGAGTGGTCACAAATTGGACAGTATTTTGCCGATCGTGGTGATGCGTTTGCCGCGGCTGACGAACCCGATGCGGCACGGCAGGCATTTCTGACTGCATCCAAATTCTACGGTATCGCCAGATTCCCGGCGAAAACGCTTCCCGGTCAGGCTGAGGCTTACAGTCAACACCTGAAGTATTACAAGCGAGCCGGCGAATACTTCGATCCACAACTGGTGATTATCGACATCCCTTATGATGGTCAGACAATACAGGGCTACCTGCACCTGCCAACTGATGTCGAGAAGCCGCCGCTGATATTGTGGAATGGCGGCATCGACACATGGAAGGGCGATGTCTACAACAATATTAAACCGTATGTTGACCGTGGCTTTGCCGTACTAACCTTCGACGTGCTCGGCACAGGTGAAAATACTGCATGGGCGGCCCAGGCCGACTCGAACGTCCTGCACAGCCGCGTTATCGATTTCATGCAAAACCACCCACTAATAGACGGGCGCTACATCGCCCATGTCGGTTTCAGTTTTTCTGGCTACTACGCCGCACGTAATGCAATAACAGAAGATAGATTATTTGCAGTCATTGCCGCTTGTGCGGCGATCCACGATGGTTGGAAAAATACTGATCGTGCGTGGGAAATTCAGGAGGCGTTGGCTGCTGCTATTCACTTCTCTCCCGATGATACCGATGCGATAAATGAATACATGCAGGGATTCTCACTGGTCAAACAGGGCCTGCTGACGAACGACCATAGCGTTACTCAACCGACGCTAATCGTTAATGGTGATCTCGATACGCTGGCGCCGATCTCGGATCTGCGGCTATTGGCAGATTCCGGCCAGGAAACGGATCTCTGGATCATGGGTGGCGATCAGCATTGCTTCGGTCAGTACCGTTCGATCGTCATGCCCAACATGGCAAATTGGCTTGCCAAAAAACTGGCGGCGAGCAAGGAGTAGCACCAGACCCGACTCATGTTCCTGCTGCTACCATCCTCGCTTCGCTGACGAAACCATTCTCATTCGACAAGCGGTGCAACATGTAAATGGGCCGCTGCAGCGCTTCGCTCTCGTCGATGCCTTTGCGCAGATCCACGGCGATGCTCGGCATGATTCGGGCTGACGTGCCACCCCACAGTCGTTCGACCGGCCAGTGAACGTGCCCGCAAAGCATGCCCACGACTTGCGGGTGGCGAGTAACAATATCGCTAAGCGCAGTGGCCTCCTCTGGCCGGCGATAGCCGTCAATATAGTGGTCTCCAACATCAAAGGGCGGATGGTGGATAAACAGCAATGTTGGCCGATTCGGTTGCTCGCTCAGCACCTGGTTGAGCCAAGCCTGGCGCTCCGGGCAAAATCGTCCCTTGCGCTCGCCGGATAACGTCGAGTCGAGCGCCACCAGGCGAATAGGATAATCCTCGACCGTGTAATGAAGAAAATCACCACTCTCAGCCAGGTAGGCTTTGTCATTGAAGGCCGAACGCATTGCTTCATTATCGTCGCGATTGCCTGGAATCAGGTAGAGCGGCACGTGCAACGGGGCGAGCAACTCGCGCAAGCGCGCATACTCTTCCGACTGACCGTGCTGCACCGTGTCACCGGTAAAAACCACTACATCGGGAAGTTGCTGGTTGATGTCCGCGACACAGCGCTGCAGGCAATCGGCCCGCAACTGCGCTGCGGGTAGATCCGATGCCGAGGCCAGAATATGGCTATCGCTGATCTGGGCGATTAGCAATAGCGGGGCCCTGTCCCACAAGCAAGTTGCGTATCAGAGTCCTTAATCGACGATGTGATAGACAGGTGCTTTCTCCATTTCCCAGTTGCCAGATTCACGGTCGTACTGGGACAAGGTGAAGCAATGCCAGTCTTTATCGTCGAGCTTCATATGATCGCCGCGATAGTAATACCCCGGCCATCGCGTTTCCTTGCGGAACATCGTGTGCTGCGTCACACACTCTGAAGCCAGGACCCGGTGATTGAGCTCCCATGCGCGTTGCAACTGGTGCAGATCCTCAGCCCCAATATGGTTGAGGTCTTCCCTGAGCATCTCCAGGTGCTCCAGCCCGCGTGTGAGTAACGGTTCGTTGGTCGTGTAGTGCGAACTGATGCCGCCGACATACTCGTCCATGATTTTTTCGAGACGCTGCAGACCATGGATTGGCAACAGGTAGCTCGGCGAAACGGTTCCCGCGACGATCTCATTGCGGCCAACCTCGTAATTCTCCATCGGCTTGAAGACCACTTTCTTCAGGTTTTCGTACTCCGCCTCACTAATCTCAGGTGCTTCTTTACCCAGGTCGTTGATGTACTTGACCGCTGCCTTGCCGGCAATGCGGCCCTCGGCAAAAGAACCGGACGAGAACTTGTGGGCGGTGCCGCCGATGGTATCGCCGGCGCCGAAGAGGCCCTCGACGGTCATCATGCGGTTGTAACCCCACTGGTACTCCGAAGGTGCATAGTCTTCCGGACCACTCGCCCAAGCGCCAGAACAGGTGGCGTGCGAACCCATGACGTAAGGCTCCGACGTTGTCAGTTCGGGATTAATTTCCTTGGGATCGATGTTTTGCGATGCCCAGACGACAGCTTGGCCGATTGTCATGCCGAGGAAGTTCTCCCAGCCAACCGTCTCCTTGTGCGGATCCTGGAAAGCTTCCTTGGTGACCATGCGGATCGGCCCGCGGCCGGCTTTGACCTCTTCGAGGAATGCATGGTTTCGCAGGCAGGTAGGCACCGGGTGACGATCGATGTAATCACCGACCAACTCCTTGGTGTGCTCGTACCAGGTGGGTTCGTAGTTATTCCCGTAGGCATTTTCGGTGTAGGTCTTGAGATGCAGGAAGTAAGCACCGACCGGACCATAGCCGTCCTTGAAACGTGTGAGAACAATGCGGTTTTCCATCTGCGTCATTTTGGCGCCAGCGAGGATCGGCAATGCGTAGGCCGAGGCACTACTCCATGGCGCATACCATGTCCGTCCCATGCCCTCACCAACCGCACGCGGTTTGAAGATGTGCGACGCGCCACCGGCAGCGACGATGACAGCCTTGGCGCGGAAGACGTAGAAGTCACCCGTACGGACGTTGAATCCGACGGCTCCGGCAACCCGGTTTGCCTTCGTCTTGTCCATAAGCAGATGCGTGACCATGATGCGGTTGTAAACTTCGGTGGCGGCCTTGCGGGCGGCTTCGGCAACGATCGGCTTGTAGCTCTCGCCGTGAATCATGATTTGCCACTTGCCTTCGCGAAGATACCTGCCGGTCTCCGGATCCTTCATGATCGGAAGGCCCCACTCCTCGAACATGTGCACAGTAGCGTCTACATGCCGGGCGATATCGTAGCCGAGGTCTTCGCGCACGAGACCCATGAGGTCATTACGCGCGTAGCGGACATGATCTTCGGGCTTGTTCTCATCCCACTGCATGCCCATGTAACAGTTGATTGCGTACAGGCCTTGTGCGACGGCGCCGCTGCGCTCGATGTTCGCTTTCTCGACGACGACAACCTTCTTGTCGCGCCCCCAATGCCTGGATTCGTAAGTGGCTCCACAGCCAGCCATGCCGCCGCCGATAACGAGTACATCTGAATCAACGAATACCGTTTTTCTTCCCGAGAACAGACCCATTAGACTACTCCCTGCTTGAGCTGGTCCGGACTTAGTGCAGGCAGCTCATCAATGTTGAGTCCAGCCGGTTCGTGCGCGAGCTCCTGGGAATTAATATCCTCTGGCTTGGGCGCGTCGTAATCGGACACTGACTTTATTGATCCCCATGGCGTTGTTCGGATCGGGGATTCGAAATTCTTCTCGCGGCCATCTCTGAATTTGAGCTTCCAGGAAATAACGGCCTTCTCCTCTTCGCGGAGCACGCGAACACTGTGGCCAAGAGGGGCGAAGTCAGCATAACCGCGCACGTCGATCGCATTTTGCGGACAAGCCTTTACGCAGGAGTAGCACTCCCAGCACATATTGGGTTCGATGTTATAGGCGCGTCGATAGGTCTTATCGATGTGCATGATGTCGGACGGGCAGATATCGACGCAATGTCCGCAACCGTCGCAACGGGTCATATATACAAATGTCGGCATGGTATTCCGTTCCTTTGGTATCGAAGACCAATAAAGAGCTGGTTAATAATGTCGGGGTTGATGGCCTACTTTGCCAAACGTTTCAGGTTGGTCAGAAGGAGCCGGCAGATTGCTCCTGGAACCGTTCGCTGCCGACATCCTTTTCTCGAAAGCGGCTGCGGGCTTGAAAAACATGTGCGCAAACTTGGACCAGGGAACCGAGCCAAACAACAACGTCGTGGCGAGGATGTGCAATCCGAATGCCGCCATTGTCCAGGGATGACCTTTCGACTGCAGGTATGCCCAGATGAGCGCAAATGTCGCGCTCGCCAGCAGCGAGAGGATGAACAGGTCAGCACGCATGATCCGAAACGGCGAATTGCCCTCGGCTGCAACGTCGACGCGAATGAAGAACCAGAACCAGTAACCACCGAGGCAAACCATCAGCGCTCCCAACCACCACAATTGCGGCAGGATGGCAGGCGTCGGTGTGGCGGGCGTCGGGTACTGAAACACCATAATGGCCGTGGTGATGGCGAAAGCCAGGAAGCCGTACATCGTCAGGAGATGGGCGATTCTGCGCCGCGGGTTGCAAAACTCACCGGACGCGGCGACGTCTACAACGGCGGTTTTGATCGCCATGGAAATCGCCTCGCCGCCACCGACTTTGTTTGTCGAGCTGGCTTTTGCTTTGCGCATGTTTTCGCGAAAATACCTGGCGCTCTTCTTATGCAGCACGTCGTATATCGTCCCCGCTGCGACCAGGATTATCATGACGACGATATAGGTCTGCATGACTGAGGGTGACAGGGACGCCGAAAGCTCGGCGAACGGATTGCTCGTGAACATCAAATTACCCCAATTGAAAGTTCCGACCGACTTAAGAATATTCGATTTTTCTAATTTGTAAATCTTTCAGCTGATGCTGTCAATCAGAATAACTACTGACGCCCAAGACTATCGTAGTATTCCTGCAGCACCGTGATGACTTCGGCGCGGCTAAATTCGGCCGGGATCGGCTCATGCTTGGCGAGCATTTGACGCAGCCCTGTACCTGAGATGGCCAGCCGATCTTCGGCTGTGTGCGGGCAGGTTTTGCCCGTTGCCATTCCGCCGCATTTGTAGCAAAAAAAGGTGATGTCGATCTTCAGCGGCTCGGTTTTCATGCTGCCCTCTGGCAGCGTATCGAAAATATGGTGTGCATCGAACGGCCCGTAATAGTCACCGACACCGGCATGGTCGCGCCCGACCACGAGATGTGAACAGCCGAAATTCTGGCGGAACACCGCGTGCAACAAGGCTTCGCGCGGGCCGGCATAACGCATCTCGATGGGATAACCCGCCTGCAGAACGGTGCCATCCACGAAATAGTTGTTCACGAGCGCATCGATCGCCTTTACCCGCACCTCGGCCGGAATGTCACCCGGCTTGAGCGCACCGAGCACCTGGTGGATCATCACGCCGTCGCAGATTTCGATAGCGATCTTTGTCAGATACTCGTGGCTGCGGTGCATCGGGTTGCGCGTCTGGAACGCGGCTACTTTTGACCAGCCCTTGTCCTGAAACATCGCCCGGGTGTCCGCCGGGCGATGGTAAAGCCCGGCATAGGTTTCTGGAAAATGGCCTTCCGACAGTGTGCGCACCGGCCCGCCCAGGTTGACCGGTCCCTGGCCCATCACTTTTCCGACGCCGGGATGCGCAGGATCGGTTGTGCGAAACACGTGCGAGCATTCGAGCTCTCGGTCTATCGCATATTTCTCCTCGACGGTGAGGATGCCGAGCAGCTCACCGGCCTCCCCATCGACCAATGCCACATCTTCACCCGCGCCAATACTGTCGCCGAGCTCCTGCGTGCAGGACAAAGTTATCGGGATGGGCCAGAAAAGTCCGTCGGCAAGCTGCATGTGTTCGCAACAACCGCGCCAATCTGCTTCGTCCATGAAACCGGCTAGCGGCGTGTAGGCGCCCATGCCAAGCATGAACAGATCGGAAACTTCACGGCTGGACAGTGGGACCGGCTTCAGGTGCTCGGCCCGTTTCGCCTCTTCGGCCCGCTCGGTTTGTGGAAGCAGTAGCGGCTGCAGTGAGTCCGCGCCATGCGGCGGTACCAAATTCGACATGAGAACGTCCTCCTCAGCTTGCCATTCCGCCATCTAATTACACAATGGCATCGCCGTCAATTCACGGCCGACCGCCGCGTGACTCAATTCTTATCTTCTGCTTATGTTCGGCGATCGACACGGGTGCGCCGAGTTCCTTGCGCATTTTCCCGGCCAGCACTTTTTGTGCATCGCGCTCACCATGCACCAGGTACACAGGCGGCGTGTTGTCGAAATTCCGGTACCAGGCCATCAAGTCGGCCTGATCACCGTGCGCAGACAGTCCGCCGATCGTATGCACCTGCATTCGAACACGATATTCGTCACCCCAAAGCTTGACAGTTTCGGCACCATCGACGATTCGCCTGCCGAGCGTTCCCCGTGCCTGGTATCCGACGATAAGTAAATGACACATCGGCCGCCAGACGTTGTTCTTCAGGTGGTGGAGGATGCGCCCGCCGCTACACATGCCACTACCTGCGATGATGATCGCACCGGAGCGAATCTCGTTAATCGCCATCGACTCCTCAGGCGTGCGTGTTTCGTGATAATTCGGCAAGTCCGGCAAACTTGATTCGGGCCCGAAGAGTTTTGCGCCGTAAAGGTGGCGGTATTCTGAGTAGGCCTCGGTGGCCTCGATACCCATGGGGCTATCAAGAAATATGTGCCACCTGTCGAGGTTCCAGCGTTCATAGTTCTCGGCCATCAGGTACAACAGATCCTGCGTCCGGCCGACAGTGAACGCCGGGATCAGGATGTTGCCCTGTGCCGCCCTTGCCGCCTCGAATACATCGCTCATCTCCTGCATGGTTTCCGCTACGGGCCTGTGCAGTCGGTCACCGTACGTACTCTCCATCAATACCGCATCGGCGTGATCGAACGTCGCTGGCGAATTCATTACGGGCGCATCTCGATAGCCAAGGTCGCCACTAAAAATCAGCCTGCGGCTGTCATTGTCGTTCGCGTAGACCAGTTCGACGATGGCGGAGCCGAGGATGTGTCCTGCATCATGAAATCGCAGCGTCAATCCCGAAACGACTTCGATGGCTTGGCCATATGGCGCACTCTCAAACTGCTCGAGGCTCTTTTCAGCATCTTCTCGCGTATACAGTGGTTGAATAAACGCTTTGCCGGTACCGCGGCGTTTGCGGTTTTCCCATTCAGCGTCTTTTTCATTGAGATAGCCGGAGTCCGGCAACATGATTTCGCATAGCGCCTTGGTGGCATTCTGTACGTAAACCGGACCCTCGTAGCCTTGCTTCACCAGGCGCGGTACGCGACCGGAATGGTCGATGTGAGCGTGGCTCAGAATTACGGCATCTATTTCATCGGCCGCAACGGGAAATGGAAGTCGATTTCTTTCTTCATTTTCCTTGCCGCCCTGAATAAGACCGCATTCAAGCATGACCGTACGCCCACCGGCGCGAATGACGTAGAGCGAGCCCGTAACCTCACCCGTTGCGCCAAAAAACTGTAGTTCGAAACTCATTTCAAACGACACTTACTCCAGACATTTCGCATATAACACGGCCTGTTTGATAAACGAAATGAGAGCATCTACTTAGCCTGGGTCTTGTATGATTCGGCACATGAGCAAAACGCTGCCACTATTTAATAAGACCGAGCTCGAGCACGCGGCTCAACTGATCCGCTCCCAGATGCTGCCGACACCGCAATACGTCTGGCCGCTCATCAATGAAGCTGTGGGCACCGAGGTCTGGGTGAAGCACGAGAACCACACGCCAACCGGTGCTTTCAAAG
>Ga0224497_10001940_pt1 | contig 12679 bp, 7 predicted proteins | sample SF_Jul11_sed_USG_4_FD_167970 | JGI IMG/M metagenome (GOLD analysis project Ga0224497, IMG submission 167970) | Sediment microbial communities from San Francisco Bay, California, United States - SF_Jul11_sed_USGS_13 | ecosystem: Environmental > Aquatic > Marine > Sediment | place: USA: California... | reverse complement strand
AAAATTCGGAGGGAGAGTACTCCTCGATCGGCGGCATTCAGTACGCGAACACCGATTTTGAAATTGTTACGCAGCAGAGTGTCTTTTCACGGCGCGGGACGGACCGAATCTTGCGCTACGCCTTCGAGTTGGCAAGAAGTCGAGAAGCCAGGCATTTGAGTTCCGCAACGAAGTCCAATGGCATCATGCACTCCATGCCGTATTGGGATTCACGTGTGGCTGAAATCGCGCAGCACTACCCGGACGTCACCGTGGATCAGTACCACATCGATATCCTGACCGCGAATTTTGTTCGCATGCCCGAGCATTTTGATGTCGTTGTGGGCTCGAATCTTTTCGGCGACATTCTGTCGGACCTGGGGCCGGCCTGTACCGGCACTATTGCCATCGCACCCTCAGCCAACATAAACCCGGAGCGAATTCACCCGTCCATGTTCGAGCCGGTTCACGGGTCTGCGCCCGACATCGCTGGCCAAGGTATCGCCAATCCCATTGGTGCCATCTGGGCTGGTGCCATGATGATGCAGCACCTCGGAGCGGAAGCCATCCACGACAGTCTGGTACTTGCGATCGAGACTGTGCTTCGGGAAAAAAAGTGTCTGACACGTGACATGGGTGGTACGGTCGGGACCGAAGACCTTGGCCAGGCGATCGCCGACGCTATTCGCTAGCGCAGGAGCACTCAATCACGCGCCTTATTCATCCAACCATGAATCCGGCTACGCCCGGATGCATGGAAAACTTGGCCTGCTGACAAGAATTGCGTTTCGATAGACCTAATGTACTGATTTTTATAAATTTATGCGCCGTCTAGGTACAAGTCCGCATAGCGAGCCCGGTTGCCTTACGTTAGAAAAAAGTGGGGTGGTGTTGTCCTGCACCGGTAACGAACACTAACGAAGAGAATTCAGCCATGTATATCCCGACACTCGAGCTGCATGAGGCGGCGAGCTTCGAAGATGCGACTGCATTACTGGCACGATATTCACCGGATGTGAGGCTTCTGGCCGGCGGCACGGACGTTCTGTGCGAACTGAAAACCAGCGGTAAGAGTGTCGGCCATCTGGTGACCCTGGACCAGATCGACACCATGCGCGGTATCTCTGAAGAAGGGGACGGTTTACGAATCGGCGCGTTGACGACGATCACCGAAATAAATGATTCGCCATTGATCTGCGGACCTTATGAGGTACTCCGTGACGCCGCCAGCCGGATGGCCACCCTGCAGATACGTAATACTGCAACGATCGGCGGAAATATTGCGGGTGCAAATCCGTGCGCCGACATGCCCCCTGTGCTGATCGCGCTGAATGCTGTTGCGGTAGTTATCTCGGCCGAAGGCCAACGCAATGTCCCGCTGCATGACGTGATTACCGGACCACGCGAGACAATTCTCGAGCATGATGAAGTGCTGGCTGCCGTGTTTGTGCAACGGCCGCCAGCCCGATTCGGAGCAGCATACGCACGCTTCGGCTTGCGGAACGGGAACGCGATTGCGGTAGCAAGCGTCGCGGCCGGTCTTAACCTGAACGATGATGGCACAGTGCACAACGCGCGAATCGCGCTGGGAGCCGTCGCGCCTGCGGCAAAATTCGTGCAGGAAGCGAATTTGTGGCTTGAAGGTCGTGAATTGAACGAGGACGCGCTGAAAGAAGCGGCAAGGGCCGCCATGAAAGCTGCGGAACCCATCTCCGATATCCGCGGCTCTGCGGAATATCGGCGTGAGCTGGTGGGTGTTTTGACCAAACGCGCGCTCATGGCTGCCGAACAACGGGCTAAGGGATGAAATCATGCAGAACCTGCAGACACTGACAGTAAACGGTCAACAACACACGGTAGCTATCGAAAGCGGCGAAATGCTCGTAGACGTGCTGCGCGACAAGCTTCATTTGACCGGGGCAAAAAAAGGTTGTGGCCTGGGTGATTGTGGCGCCTGCACGGTGCTCATTGACGACAAGGCGGTGAACAGTTGTCTCGTGCTCGCCTCTACGGTCAACGGTAAATCGATCACGACCGTCGAAGGGCTCGATGAGAACGGTGAGTTGACCGCCCTGCAAAAGTCCTTTGTCAACGAAGGTGGCATGCAGTGCGGTTTTTGCACGCCCGGCGTTGTGCTGTCCGCAACGGCTCTCCTTAAGAAAAATCCCGACCCCAACCTTGATGACATTAAAGAAGCTCTGGTTGGCAACCTGTGCCGCTGCACCGGCTATACGGGAATTCTGCGCGCCGTTCAGAACTATAAGCACTACGTCGGCAAGGGTGCGACACGACCCAGAACGGCCGATGAAGCCGACCGCAACAGCGTTGGCGTATCGATGCCTCGGGTTGATGCCGGCGACAAGGTTACCGGCCGCGCCATGTACACCGCCGACATTTCCCTGCCAAAAATGGTGCATGGCAAACTGCTTGGTTCTCCGATCGCGCATGGCTGGATCAAAAAGATCGATGTTTCCAAAGCCAAGGCGCTGCCCGGCGTGCTGGCGGTACTGACCGGCGCTGATGTTACCGACACGAAACACGGTGTTTCGCCCGCGCGTTACGATGAAGACGTATTGGCAAAAGACAAGGTCCGCCACGTAGGGGACCCGGTGGCTGCGGTAGCAGCTATCGACGAAAAAACTGCCGAACGGGCGGTTGCGCTGATCGAAGTCGAGTACGAGGAGCTGCCCGTATTGACCAATCCGATGGATGCCGTGGCTGAAGGCGCACCGCTAATCCACGAGAAATACAAGAACAATATCAACACGATCGTTGATCAGAGTTTCGGTGACGTCGACAAGGCCTTCGCAGAGTCTCACTACGTGCGTGAAGAGGTCTTCACGGGTAACAACGTCTATCAGTCGCCCCTGGAGCCACACGCCGCGGTCGCCACCTGGGAACACGACGGTACACTTTTGCTGTATACGTCGACGCAGGTCCTTCCTTACGTGCAGTACATGATGGCACACGTGCTGCATATTCCTTTGGGGCAGATACGCGTCATCCGGCCGACAGTCGGCGGCGGTTTCGGTGCGAAAGCGGCGACCTCTCCGTTGGATATAAATTCGGCACTACTGAGCCGGGAAACGGGCCGGCCGGTCAAGATGGTCTACACGCGCGATGAAATGTTCAAGTATGGGCGTGGCAGGCACAAGCAGCACATGAGACTCAAACTCGGACTGGACCGCGATGGAAAAATCATGGCGGTGGACAGCGAGATCTATCTGGACGGCGGCGCCTACTCTTCCTTCGGCGTGGCGACGGCCTATTACGCAGGCGCCATGATGCCTACGCTGTACCACCTTCCGAACTTTCGTTATCACGGTTACCGTGTCATGACCAACAAGCCGGCATGCGGCGCGATGCGCGGTCACGGCGTGCCGCAGCCGCGATTCGCATTCGAGTGCCTGCTCAATATGGCGGCTGATGACCTCGGCATCGATCCTGTGGAGATCCGTCGGCGCAATGCCATGACGGCCAATACGATGACGGTCAACGATCTCGACATCGGCAGCTGTGAGTTCAGCGCCACGCTGGATGCCGTCGCCGACAAGTCCTCCTGGAACGAGAAGTACGGCAAGCTTGCAAGAGGCAAGGGTATTGGCATCGGTTGCGGCGGTTTCGTATCCGGCGCCGGCTATTGCATCTACCGTGGTCAGGTGCAGCTGTCGCATGAGAAACCACGTGAACATTTCCAGAAGAAAGCGATATTTCCGCATGCGAATTCGCTCGTTAAGGTCTCGGAAGATGGAATGGCCGTCGTACTGTTGATCGGAGCCTCAGAAATCGGTCAGGGTAGTGACACGGTGCTCGTGCAGATGTGTGCGGAGGCGCTGGGGCTACCGCCGTCCCGCGTTCGCATTCGCAGCGAAGACAGCGACATCTCGCCACTGGATCTCGGATCCTATTCGTCGCGCGTGACGTTCATGGCGGGTCACGCAGTCGCGCGGGCGGGTAAAGAGGTCGTGGAGAAACTGAAACCGTATGCGGCACGAATGCTCGAATGCGAGGAATCGGATATCGAGGTCGGCGACGCAAAAATGTTCATAGCGAACAACCCCGAACGTAGCGTCCCGTGGGAGGAAGTTGCACGGAAATACTTCAACGACGAAGGTCCGCTCGTCGGCACCGGCTGGTACAAACCGCCCGAGGGCCTCGGTGGCGATTACAAGGGTGCAACGGTCGGGACGAGCCCGGCGTACTCGTTCGGCAGCTCGGTTTGCGAACTGAGTGTCGATCTGGAAACGGGTAAAGTTGATATTGAACGTTTCACCGACTACCACGATTGCGGCACACCTATCAATCCGATGGCTGCTCATGGGCAAGTGGAGGGCGCAATCGTCATGGGCGCTGGCGAAACAGTCATGGAAGGCGTGCAATTCAATGAACAGGGCCAACTGTTGAACGCGAGTCTCAAGGGATATCTGACCATGACGATCAAGGACTCACCGGAGATCTTCAGCGGTCTGGTCGATTCGTATGAGCCACGCGGACCGTTCGGCGCGAAGGAGATCGGCGAAGGCAGCACGCTTCCGGTGCTGGGTGCTGTCGCCCACGCGATTGCGAACGCAACAGGCGTCTGGGTCACGGATCTGCCGATAACGCCGGAAAAGATCGTCGATGCGATGCGGCAGAAAGACGAGGCCGGACCTGACCCCGTGACTCGCAAGAAAGACAAGAAAGAGCCTGCTGTGGCCTGATTGGAGGGGTCTATCAGGAGGGGGTCTATCAGGACACTCACAATAAACCGGGGATTCGATTAGGAGGTCTATCAGGACACTCACAATAAACCGGGGATTTGATTAGGACACTCACATCTATAGCTATAATCAGTATCCTTCATCATTGTAGCCGACCAACCGGTTTCGCCGACTGCTCCTGATCGCCATCGGGCGCGCCCTAAGTGGTGGTGCTGCTCTTTCGATAGATGCGATGTTTGTCGGACCAGACAACAAGCCCTTGCGCGCCTTCCGGCAAGCGCTCATGAACTCCAAGCACAAGGACCGCGCTTCCATGCATCCCGCTGATCATATGCCTCACTATCTGGAGCTGAAGGGCGTCGTCGAAATACGTGAACACCAGGTTCCGGCAGAGGACGAGATCAAAGGGACCCTCGGGCTGTTGTTGGCGAATATCCTGCATCAGGAAACGGATATCTCGTCTGTACTCCGGATTGAGACAATAAATATCGCCCGCTCGCGAAAAAGCTCGATTGCGCCAGTCCTCTGGCAATTCCTTTAGACTGCTGAATTCGTACCGCGCAGCCCGCGCACGCCGAATCATTCCGGGATCGGCATCGGTAGCCACGATATCGATGGTCATGTCGGGAAACCGGGTCTGAAATTCCATGGTCCAAATAAGGGCGAGCGTATAAGGCTCCTCACCGGATCCGCAGCCGGCGCTCCAGATACGCAGCACACGATCGCCGCGCTTTTGAACTCGATGCAACAGTGCTGGCAGTACGTCTTGAGCCAGCTCCGCGAAAACTCCTTTGTCGCGATAGAACCGCGAGATCGTGATTCGGCACAAGGGATCGAGGTGGCCCCATTCGTCGGCGTGAGCGCCGAGATAGGCCTGATAGTCTTCAACGCCTGCCAGGCCAAGATCCCGTATACGCTGATCGAGATGCTTGCATACCTGCCCGCGTACCTTACGAAAACCGGGCCAACGCATGCGCAGTTGCGGCAACGCCCACTGCAGAAAGCGCACACATTGCTCGTCTTTCATGCTCGAACCAGTGTCCTGTAATGCCCTTTCAGGGCCCAATCAACCAAGCCAGCATGGCCGGTTCGTTCTTATATTGGATCGTCGACGTTTCCGTGGGGCATCCGTGCTGCCCGAAGATAGTAAAATAGACTGTCGTGAACGCCGGTTATCTCAAGCTCGCCGAATCGGGTGAGCTCGCGCTACGCGTTGCCAGCGCATGGCAGCACCTCGAGGATTGTGACCTCTGTGCCCGGTATTGTCACATTAACCGGCGCGAGACAATTAAGGGCGCTGTGTGTCGTACCGGCGAGTATGCGCTCGTGCACGGTCACGGCCCACATCACGGGGAAGAAGATCCACTTCGCGGCCGGAATGGCTCCGGCACGATTTTCTTTAGCTGGTGCAATCTTCGTTGCGTGTTTTGCCAGAACTGGGACATCAGTCAAAAAGGGCTGGGTCGCGAAGTCGTGTCCGACCGCCTGGCCGAAATGATGCTGGACCTGCAGGCGATGGGTTGCCACAACATCAATTTCGTAACGCCGAGCCACGTCGTTGCGCAGATCATTGCGGCAGTCGAGATTGCGGCGAGGAAAGGGCTTCATCTGCCACTCGTTTACAACACGGGTGGTTATGACAGTCTGGAAGCCCTACAGTTACTTGACGGCGTAATCGACATCTACATGCCGGACATGAAGTACGGCGACTCCGAGGCGGCGCACCGCTACTCGCACGCCCGGGACTATGTAGTGGTTAACCGCGCCGCGGTGAAAGAAATGTACCGGCAGGTAGGTGATCTCACGATCGATGAGAACGGTATCGCGCAGCGAGGACTGTTGGTGCGACATCTCGTCCTGCCGGAGAATAGCTCCGGCACTGACCAGGTGCTTGCTTTCATTGCAAAAGAGATCTCATCCGAGACTTACGTCAACCTCATGGATCAATACCGGCCCTGCTACCGGGCGGACGAGAACCCGCCGCTCGACCGTCCAATCATGAGTCGCGAGTTCTCCCAGGCGTTCGCCCGGGCAGGCGAGTTGGGTCTGCATCGCTTTGCGTGAGTAGTGATTTGATGGAGGGACTTGATAGTGCTGGGTTAGGCCATATTTATTGAGCACTGATCAGTACGTTTAAGGGGAAGAAAATGCCAGTCCAAAAGCTTAAAAAATACCTCGACAGCCATAACGTCAAGTACGTCACGATCAGTCATTCGCCAGCCTACACCGCGCAGAGGATCGCAGAGCTTACACACATCCCTGGCAAGGAACTGGCGAAGACAGTGATTGTGAAAGTGGACGACAAATTTGTGATGGCCGTTCTGCCAGCGTCCAACCGAGTAGACCTCGATTATCTCAAAAGGGGCCTAGAAGCGAAGGAGGTCGAAATCGCGTCCGAAGCGCAGTTTAAGGATTTGTTTCCGGATTGCGAAGTCGGAGCTATGCCGCCGTTCGGCAATCTCTACGACATGCGGGTCTATGTAGCCGAGCAGCTGACAGAAGACGAGGAAATCGCCTTCAATGCAGGGTCGCACACTGAACTTGTAAGAATGTCTTACAAGGATTTCGAGAGTCTGGTGGCGCCGAAAGTCATCGCGTTGCCATAGCTGTTCACATAGAGATTAATCAGAACAGGACACTCACAATAAGTTGTCGAACACCAATCAGAACAGGACACTCACAATAAGTTGTCGAATACGGCAGAAATGACAGTGGTCTAGATCGCCAACTGGCACTAATGTAGTGGCTATGACTCTGCCACGTTCTGTGTTGATCGATCCGGATTGCACGCCGTACTACCATTGTGTGAGCCGCTGTGTCAGACGGGCCTTTCTGTGTGGCACAGATGCGGTCACTGGCTTCGACTTTGAGCATCGTAGAGCCTGGATTGAAGCCCGGTTGCTCGAGCTGGCAGAGGTATTTGCGATCGACGTCTGTGCCTATGCGGTGATGAACAATCACTACCACCTGGTGCTGCATATTAATACTGAGCAACAGCACGGCTGGAGCGACGCTGAAATCGTCGACCGCTGGGAGCGTCTGCACCGGCTGCCAGAGTGGTTGGAAATGGCTGAAGTTGAAAAGGTTACCGATACGCTTGCGTTATGGCGCGAGCGCCTAGGCAGCATCAGCTGGTTCATGAAATGCCTCAATGAACCCATTGCGCGGCTGGCGAACAAGGAAGATGGCTGCAAAGGCCGTTTCTGGGAGGGGCGATTCAAGTCACAGGCTCTGTTGGATGAGGCCGCGGTGCTCAAATGCATGGCTTACGTGGATTTGAACCCCATCCGGGCAGGCATAGCGGTAACCGCCGCGGATTCAAAGCACACCTCCATTCGGGCTCGAATCGAAGCGCGCGACGAAGTGCTGGCGCCGATGGCCAAACAGAAAGCCGATGGTTTCGCCCTGCCGATCACGAAAAATGACTACCTGACGCTGGTTGACTGGACCGGGCGACAGTTTCGGCCCGGCAAGCAAGGCCGGAAGGAGGCCGCCCGGCCGCGGATCATTGAACGGCTGGAGCGATCGAGTCGTCGCGCCTGGATCGATGAGATGAGTCATCTGACCCGGAACTATTTCCGCGCCATCGGTAACATCGTCTCACTGAGTGACTATCGCGACCATCTGGGTCAGATCAGGCTAAAAGGCCTCGCCGGCTAGTTGCAATATTTTGGCGACTCAGAGGATCTCCGCCATACGGACATTTTGACAGCCAAAACCGAGCACCGGTACAGGGTCAAGACAGCCTAACGTCTCAACTTAATCGCCGCCTCACCTCTCAGCCGCGATGCAAAGCTGTGGCTATCGTTATTATGAGTGTCCTCATTCTGTTCATGCAAAGCTATGGCTATCGTTATTATGAGTGTCCTCATTCTGGCTAACGTTATTATGAGTGTCCTCATTCTGCTGCTCTCATTCTGTACTCATTCTGTTTCCTCTGGGAGGGGCAGCCGGAGACTGACTACGGGGCTGCCTCGACGACGCAGCCGCAACCGCAGAGATTCGTGAACGCAACCTGGCCCGACGGGCACCGAAAGCGGAGTGCCGCGCAATTGTTTGGATCGGTGCTGATGTAGCTCACTCCGGCGGCGCCCGCTGCAGGACAATCATTTGCTTCTGGCCGCTCGTCGAGCGGCACGAGCGCGGCGGGTAGCACGAGTTGAACGGGACTGTCTTCAGCACCGATTGAGCCCAGCATTACCCCGGTGCTCGCTTCATCCGGACCCGAAAAGATCGTAAAGGCCGCCAGGACGGCATTCTTGATACTGACGGCGAATTTCGTAACCAGAACCACGAACACTTCGGGGGCACATTCGCAGCTTGTCGCGGCTGGCCAATAGGGGTAATCGTCTTGCTCGTCCGCGATGCCGTCATCGTCGTCGTCCTCGTCACGAACATTCGGCACACCATCGCCATCGAAATCCCACGTCTCTGCGTCGCCACAGAAGAAGTAGCATTCGGTTTCGCTACCCGGTTCCGGCAGCGGCGGCATATATTCGGCGAGCGACCAGTCCACGTCCTTGATGGGCACCAGGAACAGGCCGATCGCTTCGCGCGTCACTTTAGTAGCCCGGCCGAGTTCACCGACGTACGGCAAGCCCGCCTGGGCCCGAAGCGGATCTGCGATGAAAGCGACAGCGGCGAGCTGCTTAAGCCGGTTCAGGTCGGCGAGAAGCGCAGATGCCTCCTCGCCCAGAGGAGAAATCGGTAGCATGGCGCGCAGCTCATCACGAATCGGCGCGCTCTGAAGCACTGCGGCAAGATCGACTGGGCTTGCCCAGTACCCGTCCACAAACACTACGGGCGGATTGTGCGCCAGCTGCCGAAGCAGGTGCTGGAGACTCGCTTCACGAATCGAGGATGATTTCAACGACGCGTGATAAGCGCGAAGTATCGCGCGCTCCGCACTCGATAGCAGAGTATGGGCCTCGGCCGAGGCCATCGATTCCGCTAATTCGCTCGCATTCGTGCCGAAATCCTGCTCCTGGCTTGAGGTTATCCCCTGTGCTACCGCCAGCTCACCAGCATGCGTGAGCAGCAGGCTCGCAAGCAGCAGAATACGAAGCAACGACGATCTGCATCTCGAGCAGATATCTCTCTCCTTCTTACACCGAAGAACTGTATCGCTTTATTGCACCTCGGTTACCCGGCCAGCAATTCGTAGTTGTGCCTATCCTGTGGAAGTGGTCAGTAGCAAAGTGGAAACCTTCCAGGTGCAGACACTCGCCGGAGGGAGGTTCTTCCATAGGAATCAGGTGCAGAGTCGAACGTTCTCAACGTCGTTGGGTTACGCTGGTACCACAGAAATCCAAACGTTAGCGCGCTGAAATCGCGGTCCTGATACGCTTGAAAAATCGGGCCGTCCCTGGCCACTGATTCTTCTCGGTCCAAACTGTCGGCAATGCCGTGAGCGTCGGTCCGAGTTTTTTGTTTTCAGTTACAGCATGGCGTCAATTGTTCAGCGCGCCCTCGGTGATCCACTGCCGGATCATGTCGATTGTCGCCTGATCGAGGAATGGTCCGCCTTGCGGCATGCGGCTACCCGAGGGAGGGTTTTCTCCAAGCTTTTGTATCAGGTAGCTGTTGTCAGGATCACCGGGCTCGACGCGGTCGGTGGTCGGTACCTGGAGGCTTGCAACGTTGAACAGCGCTGCGTGACTGTTAGCGGCACTCGACAGGTTCATGCCGGACGGCAGGTTGCCGCTCGTCGGACCAGAGTGGCAGCCCGCGCAAAGTGGCGTGAATACCTGTGCCTGGATTTGCGACAGCGTAACCGGAGAGCCGTTCTGCACGGTGACGACCACGTCCCCGGAGACGCCAACGTTGCCGGCGAAGTCCTCGGCCTCGGCTGTCAATGTGACCTCGCCGTCGGCTACCATCGTCGTATCCCAGTCGACTGAGTAAGGTGCCGATGCATCGCTGTCGATCAGCACACCATTGGCGAGGAAGCGCACCTCGGCGACGCCCTGGTCGTCGGTCGCATCGGCCGCCAGCGCTACGCTGCCGCTGACGGGCGAAGCAGGCGCTGTCAGCGTGACTGTCGGCGCCTGGCTATCGAAGTCTGCTGCATCGGGCGGCACAATCTGGCCGCGGATCTCGCCACCGGTATTGGCCATCGTATGCAGATTGACATACAGCTGACCGGCCCTGTAGTCGGCGAGTTCGGTGGCATCCAGTCGTGCGTTGGTAACAGACCAATGGTCAAGATCGGCGAGATCCTGCTCCAGGGGGATCAACACCGGACCGTTCTGCCCGACAGAGCCGGTGTGGATGTGCGAGCCCGTCGGATTGACAGCGCCACTGCTGTTCAGATGCAGCGTCACGACGCCGGTGTCACGGTTGACCGTGGTCGCTGCGATGCCGCTCGCGGCGCTCATAACCGGCGGCACTTCCTCGTCGCCGCTCAATGTTGTGAAAAGCACCTCGACAGGTGGGGGCACGATCTGGCCACGGATCTCCCCGGAAGGATTGGCCGGCGTATGCAGGTTGACGTACAGCGCACCGGCCAGGTAGTCGGCGAGACTAGTGTCATCGAGCTGCGCGCCGCTGACAAACCAATGGCCGAGTTCGCCCGCGTCCCGTTGGAGCCCGATTCGTACGCCACCGGTCTGCCCGGCGTAAGCCCCATGAATATGCGAGGCCGTCGCATCGTCGGCGCCGCTCGCGTTCAGATGCAGCGTCACCGTGCCGGTCTCGCGATCGATCGTGGTCGCTGCGATGCCGCTCGCCGCGGTCGCAACCGCCGGCACTTCTTCAGTGCCGCTCAAGTTCGTGAACCGCACCTCGACAGGTGAGGGTGCGAGCTGACCGCGGATCTCGCCGCCGGGGTTTGACTGAGTGTGGACGTTGATGTAGTAGCGCCCGCTTCGAAGGGCGGCCAGCTGATTGGTATCGACAGGCGCATCGATGGCCGACCAATGTGAATCGTCGCCCGGGTCCAGTACGAGCGGGACCGCGACTCCACCATTGGTGCCAGCGTAGCCGTCATGAATATGGGCGACCGTCGGATTGACGACGCCGCTGGTATTGGCGTGAGCTACGAGCGTACCGGCGACGGGATTTGCCGTGACCGCAAATGTACCTGTGGCCGCGGTGTTAACGACTGGCACTCGTTGGCTGCCGCTAAGCTGGCCGAACGCGAAAACAATACCATCCGGAATTACCTGGCCACGGATCTCGCCGCTCGAATGCGCCGTACTGTGGACATTGACGTAGGTCGCGCCTGCCAGCAACGCGTCGAGCTGTGCGGTGCTAAGCGCCGCTTCTTCGACAAACCAGTGGTCCGGGTCACCTCCATCCTGCGTAAGCCCGACTTCGACACCTCCGTTGGCGCCGGCGAACGCGCCGTGTAGGTGCGCGTTGGTTGGGGCGGCTAGTCTGCGGGTATTGACGTGCAGGGTCATCAGCGCGCCGGCCTCGTCGAGCGTCAGCGCCGCAAGACCTTCAGCACGCGTATCGACGACGGGCACTCGCTGCTCACCGGATAGTTCGGTGAATATCACTTTGATCCCATCCGGAAGAACCTGTCCGCGGATTTCACCGCCGGGGTTGGCGGGACTGTGGACGTTGACATACAGTCGCCCAGCGGCGAACGCGTCGAGACCTGCGGTGTTCAACTCCCCGTCCTCAACGAACCACCGGGCAGAATTCGTCGCATCCTTTGCCAAAGGGACGAGCACCGGGCCGCGCGCACCTGCGTAGGCTTCGTGTACATGTGCCTGGGTGGCATCGTCGAGCCCCTCGACCTGCACCTGCACGACCAGCGTGCCGTTTGCTTGATCGAGCGTCACCGCCGCGCGCCCGCTGGCCAAGCTATGAACCTGCGGCACTGCCGCGGTACCAGCGATGTCCGTGAAGCGCAAAACGAATCCATTCGGCAGGATCTGTCCGCGGATTTCGCCGCCGGGCGCTGCATCCGAATGGGTGTTGACGTACAGGGCACCGGCGAGCAGCCGATCGAGTCCCGCCGCATCGAACGTCGCACCGGCCGGCACTGTGAA
>Ga0224497_10001939_pt1 | contig 12682 bp, 12 predicted proteins | sample SF_Jul11_sed_USG_4_FD_167970 | JGI IMG/M metagenome (GOLD analysis project Ga0224497, IMG submission 167970) | Sediment microbial communities from San Francisco Bay, California, United States - SF_Jul11_sed_USGS_13 | ecosystem: Environmental > Aquatic > Marine > Sediment | place: USA... | reverse complement strand
GATAATCGGCCTCGAAGCGTCGCTCGAGAAAGCACGGGAACTGCATCAAAAAGCGCTGCAGGCACTCTCGATATTTGGTGAGGAAGCCGACATTTTACGGTATATTTCGGCGTGGTTCGTCGAGCGTAAAAATTGAGCAGGCCGCCGTGCTGGATAACAGTCCATTGAAAAATATTAGCGAAACATATCCGATACTGGCGCAGATCGACAGTCCCGACGATTTGCGTGGGCTCGAAGAAAACCAGCTGCCGGAACTGGCACAGGAAATTCGCGACTTCCTGTTGCAAAGCCTGGCGCGCACCGGCGGCCATCTCGCTTCCGGCCTCGGATCGGTCGAAATTACGATCGCCCTGCACTACCTGTTCGACACCCCTCACGATCGCCTGGTCTGGGATGTCGGGCACCAGTGCTACCCGCACAAGATACTGACCGGGCGGCGCGATCGGATGTCCAGCCTGCGTCAGAAAGGCGGGCTATCCGGGTTTCCGAAGATTACCGAATCCGAGTACGACCATTTTGGCGCCGGGCATTCGAGCACTTCCATCAGCGCCGCCCTGGGCATGGCAATCGCCGCTAACGCGCAGGGCATAGACCGTAAAACGGTTGCCATCATCGGTGACGGTGGCATGACCGCAGGCATGGCCTACGAGGCGCTGAACCACGGCGGCGCGATCGAAAATGACCTGCTGGTAATTTTGAACGACAACGAAATGTCGATCTCGCCCAACGTCGGCGCGATGTCGAAATACCTGTCCAGCATCTGGTCGGGAAAGATTTACTCCAGCCTGCGTTCCGGCAGCAAAAAGGTGTTGCGACGCATCCCCAGCGCCTGGGAGCTGGCAAAACGCGCCGAGGAACACGTCAAGGGCATGGTCACACCGGGAACGCTGTTCGAAGAACTCGGGTTCTCGTACTTTGGTCCCATCGACGGGCATAATCTGAAAGACCTGCTATCCCTGATTCGCAACCTGCAGCACCTGTCCGGCCCCAGAATGCTGCACATCGTCACGCGCAAGGGCCAGGGCTACCCGCCCGCGGAAGAGGACGCCTGCAAGTTTCACGGCGTCGGACCCTTTAATCCCGAGACCGGGGACGTCAGGTCGTCGAGCAAGCCGGGTACACAATCCTATACCAGCGTTTTCTCCGACTGGCTGGTTGCCAAGGGCTCCAGCGATACCAGCCTGCACGCGATTACGCCGGCGATGCGCGAGGGCTCGGGGCTCGTCAGGTTTTCCGAGGAAATGCCCGACCGCTACCACGACGTCGGCATAGCCGAGCAGCATGCGGTCACGCTGGCGGCCGGCATGGCGCGCGAGGGGCTCAAACCGGTGGTGGCTATTTATTCGACTTTCCTGCAGCGCGGCTACGATCAATTCGTCCATGATGTCGCGGTGCAGGGTCTCGACGTGACCTTCGCCGTCGATCGCGCCGGAATCGTCGGCGCGGACGGCGCGACCCATACCGGGAATTTCGACGTTGCCTACTGCCGCTGTATTCCGGACATCATCATGATGGCGCCGGCGAACGCGGAAGACATGTTTACCCTGCTCAACACGGCCTACCACTACCCCGGGCCCGCCCTGGTGCGATATCCGCGGGATAGCACGGCGCAACCCGAGGCGGTAAACATCGACGATCTCGCCGAGATCGGTAAGGCGTTGCCGGTGCGCGAGGGCAACAGGACCGCGCTGCTGGTTTTTGGCAGTCTTCTCGATATCGCCCGGCCGATCGCCGAGGAACTCGACCTGAGCCTGGTCAACATGCGTTTTATCAAGCCAATCGATGAATCGCTGGTCGAAAGCCTGGCCGCGAGCCACGATTACCTGGTTACGCTCGAAGACGCGAGTATTGCCGGCGGGGCCGGTTCGGCGGTGCTCGAGTTTCTCAATCGAAAGCAACTGCAGGTGCCGTTGCTGCGCCTCGGCCTCGACGACTTTTTCCCTTCGCAGGGTAGCCGGCAGGAAATACTGCAGGATTACGGGCTCGATCCCGCCACGATACGCGACGCGATCACCGGATTTAGCGGGACCTGAAGCCTCCGGAATTTGCGCTGAAATTAGCCGATTCTTGCCGTTTTTGGCGCTGCATGGCCGTTTAAATAATGGCTTCCGCCCTGCGATTCCCCTACAATGAGGCGTGCCGGGTTGTGAAACCGGATAAATTTAACCAAGCTGCAGAGTAAAATTATGTCTGAAACAGTAACAGGCACGGTTAAGTGGTTTAACGATGCCAAAGGCTATGGCTTTATTTCACAAGAAGGTGGAAAAGACGTTTTCGTACATTACAGCGCGATACAGGCTGAAGGGCATAAGACGCTTCAGCAGGGTCAGACGGTGACGATGAAGGTTACCGACGGCGCCAAGGGCCCGCAGGCCGAAGACGTTTCCCCCGCTTAAATCACAATAACAATAACGATACCACCGACCTCCTGAGTCCGGCCCGCTAACGGCTGGTTCAGCCTCGACGGCGAAATTGACGCTTTCGCCACGACGCCGTTGTGCCGCTCGTTTTGATCTCCATATATCCTGTTATCGCTATCCGCTATCGTAATTGGGATAATAGCCATTATGACTATTTGCCTTAAACCAACTCCGCAGTATAATACCCGACTGTTTTGCTTGGTTATTAGCATGCCAAAATTATCAACCTGCTCTATCACTCATTCACGGCACTGCAATGAGCTGCACGGGGCTCGTAACTGGATCAAGCCATGAATGGTGAAACCGCCACCACGACCGTTGCGTCAATTCCCGACGTGCAGGGAACTGCCGATACCCGCGAACTTGCCATCAACAAGGTCGGTATCAAGGACATTCGGCATCCGGTGATCGTAAAAGACCGTACCGACGGCCAGCAGCACACGATCGCGACCTTTAGCATGTTCGTGTTTCTGCCCCACCAGTTCAAGGGCACCCACATGTCGCGTTTCGTGAAAATTCTGAATGATCACGAAAAGGAAATATCCTATACCTCTTTCAACGAGATGCTGCGCGAAATGGCCGAACTGCTCGAGGCGGAGTCTGGCTACATCGAGATGCATTTCCCGTATTTCGTGAACAAAAAGGCGCCGATCTCGGGCGTCGAATCCCTGCTCGATTACGAGGTATCGCTGATCGGGGAGATCAATTCGGGCGTGACCAGTACCCGTATCAAGGTGCAGATCCCGGTCACCAGCCTGTGCCCATGTTCCAAATCAATATCCGATTACGGCGCCCATAACCAGCGTTCGCACGTTACGCTCAATGCCAAGACCAGCGGGTTCATCTGGATCGAGGAACTGATCGATATCGTCGAAAAACAGGCTTCCTGCGAACTCTACGGTCTGCTGAAACGCCCCGACGAAAAATACGTCACCGAGCGCGCCTACGACAACCCGAAATTCGTCGAAGACATGGTGCGCGACATTGCCGGTGAGCTAAACAAGGACGATCGTATTCGCCAGTACGTGCTCGAATCGGAAAATTTCGAATCGATTCACAACCACTCGGCCTACGCGTTGATCGAGTACGACAAGGATGCAAATAAGGGCTAGACGTTAATCCAGCCGAAGCCTGCTTCCTGGTCCGCGAGCACCGGCTCCGGAACTTTATCCAGCTGTCGAATCAGTTTATCGACCAGGTGGCGCGCATTGTTTTTCTCGGAAATATGCGCGGCGATCAGGCACACCAGGCTGCTGGTGTCTATCTGGCGCAGCAAATCCATCGATTGATCGTTCGACAGGTGTCCGTGATCACCTCCGACGCGCTGCTTGAGCATTGCCGGGTAGGGCCCGCTTTCGAGCATATCGAGGTCGTAATTGAACTCCAGCAATAGTCCATCGAGGCGATCGAAGGCCGCGACGATATGGCTGGTGATGTGGCCGGTATCGGTTAACACGCCGAGGCGCTTGCCGTTATCCAGTTGGCGGAAAATGAACTGCAAAGGCTCGCTGGCATCATGCGGCACCGTGACCGGCAACACCTCGATGCCACCGATCTTGACGGCTTCACCCGCGACCAGCTTGTTGTATTCGAAACCGGGCTCCAGCGCCGTGCGCGCGGTGCCGACTGCGGTCCACAGAGGGATTCCATGGCTGGCGCACAGCCGTTGCACACCGCCGCTGTGATCGCCGTGTTCATGGGTCAGCAGGACCGCGTCGATGACCTGCGGTTCGATTTCGAGCCTTTGCAGGCGCTGCGTGAACTGTTTCAGCGAAAAACCGTTGTCGATCAGCAACGTGGTGTCCTGGTGCTGTACCAGCGTCGCGTTGCCCCGGCTGCCACTACCCAGCGACGCAATTCTCATATGCGCTACCTGATCTGCTGATATAACAGTTTGAGAAACTCGACCCCCTCCGGGGTGGTATCGAGATCGCCCGCTTCGTTCTCGATCTCGACACGAGTCAATTCATGGCTCTCCTCGGAAAGCACCAGCGTGATATTCTTTTGCCGCGTTTCTTGCGACGATCCGAACAATGAAAAGAAACCCCCTTTACTGGCACTTTCGATCACGTCGGTGGTTACGGTTATGATCCCTTTCTCGCCAATCCCGATCCCGGTATCGAAATTTGCATAGACGATATCGAAACCCAACCGCTCGAGCTCGTGATAAATCCTGTTCCATGCTATTTGATAGGGATCCTTCAGTATCAGATACGGCGAGTTCTCCTCGACATCAATTTGCATGAACGCCCTGGGTTTGAATAATTTGACGCCGGCCAGCTGCTGTTTTACCTGCGCCCGCTGCAAGCCCAGATAAATCATCAGCCTCGACAGCATATCGACTTCAAGCTCCGGCTCCGGCTGGCGAAAGCGCCACCGGTTATCGTCCTCCGCGAGCGGCGTAACGCTTTCGTTCTTGCCCTCGAATACGTAGACATACTCGGTACCCCGATGGGCGATGTAGATCCGGTTTCTGCCCCCCTCGCCACGCTCGATCCTGGTCCTGAACTGGTCCTGGCTTGCGCTCAGGTCATCGTTGCCAAACAGCTTTGAAAGCCAGCCTTCCGAATCCTCCTTGGTTCCCTGCTTTCTGAAGATCCATTCCGTCTGCATCACCCCGATGACGGGCTCGTCTACGCTCAGACGATAGCCCTCCGAAGCCCAGAAATCTTTCACCTTCTGGTACAGGTTGTCGATCGGCTCCTCGACGCTAAGCCAGTACAGGTCGGCACCGCCCTCGAGGCGAATCGAGTCGACGTTGGCGAGCACGGGGATCTTGTCACGGACATTGACGTCGTCACCGGAAATGCCGGCCGGCAATTCGAACCTGGATTGCGCGTCAACCTCGATCAGGTCGGGTGGCAGCTCGAGGGGTTTCTCCAGCGTCGCTTCGAGGTAGCGTTGATCGATACCGCTCTGGCAGCCGGTTATCAGGGCGGCCAGGATCAACAGCGCCGCCGCTTGCATATCTCTCATAGTGCACCGCAGGCTACCAGCGCCTGTCTGAGCAGCGGCTGATGTTCCTCCGAAAGCACCGTCATCGGCAGCCGCAGGTTCAATTCGCCGAAACCCATTTGCGAAACCGCCCATTTAACCGGGATAGGATTGGATTCGATAAACAACAGGCGATGCAGATCGGCTATTTCGGCATCCGCGGCGCGCGCCTCCTGCGCCTTACCCTCCGCGGCGAGGCGGCACATTCTGGCCATTTTGGCCGGCACGACGTTAGCCGTGACCGATATCGCGCCATGCCCACCGTTTAGAATGAATTCGCAGGTCGTCGAATCGTCGCCGGTGAGTAGCGCAAAATCGTCGCTTACCTGGCGCTTGATATCGGCAAGCCGGTCCATGCTTCCGGTGGCTTCCTTGATGCCAACGATATTGTCGACCCTGGACAGCTCGGCAACCGTGTCCGCCAGCATATCGCATGCCGTGCGCCCGGGAACATTGTAAAGAATCTGGGGTATATCGACGGCGCTGGCGATCGCCTGGTGATGCAGGATCAAACCTTTTTGCGTCGGTTTATTGTAATAAGGAGTCACCAGCAACGCGGCTTCCGCCCGACTCTCTTTGGCGCAGCGGGTAAGTTCTATGGCTTCCGCGGTCGAATTAGCACCGGTGCCCGCAATCATCGGCATGCGCTGGCCGATAATTTCGTAGCTGCGCTGTAAGAGTTCGCAGTGCTCGCGCGGACTGAGCGTAGCCGATTCGCCGGTGGTACCGGCAATAACCACGGCATCCGTGCCCTCGCGCACATGAAAATCGATCAGGGCCTCGAGTTGCGTGTAATCAACATCGCCGTTGCTCAGCATTGGAGTGACCAATGCCACGATACTGCCTTTAAACATGGATAACCTCTGTAGCCCCGTGGCTCGTCAAGGGGCGTATGTTATAAAGAAACCCCGGCATTTTGAAGCTATTCCTGCGATAAGTGTAACCCGGGGCCGGGGCCCTGGTTGCGAGGGGAGTTTATTCCGCGATCATTTCCTCGGTCGGCCAGGCCTTGAGGATTGCCTGGATTAGCGTCGCCAGCGGAATCGCGAAGAACACGCCCCATACCCCCCACAGGCTGCCGAAGAATACGACCGCCACGATTATTGCAACCGGGTGCAGGTTGACTACCTCGGAAAACAGCAACGGCACCAGCAGGTTACCGTCCAGGAACTGGATAAACCCGTAAATTGCCATCAACCAGCCGAATTCGGACGTGAATCCCCACTGGAAAAATGCGATCAGCGCCACCGGTATCGTGACTACCGTCGCGCCAACATAGGGGATGATTACCGACAGGCCCACCGCGAGACTCAGCAGCACCGCGTAATTGAGGCCCATTACCGCGAAAGCAACGTAACTGGCGGCCCAGATGATCAAAACCTCGATCACCTTGCCACGCACGTAACTGGCGATCTTGATATCGAGTTCGGCCCAGACGGCGCGCAACAGGCGGCGCTCCTCGGGTAAGAAATCGGCCAGCCAGGTTAGTATGATGTCCTTGTCTTTCAAAAAGAAAAATACCATCAGCGGTAACAGGATCATGTACACCAGGAAGGTGATAATCCCCACCACCGAAGCCAGCGATAGGCTGACCACGCGCTGGCCAAACGCGGTCAGCTCGGTGCGCGCCAGGGTCAGGATTTCCTCGATCTGGCTGGCGGAGACATAGTCGGGATACTGCTCGGGCAATTGCAGCAGCAATCGTTGCCCCTGGGCGAGCATGTTCGGCATTTCGCGAAAAAGCTCGCTAATCTGTTTTGACAGCAGCGGTAGCAGCACAAAAAACACCAGGATGATTGTAGCGATCATGAGCATGGTCACGATACTCGCCGCGACGGTTCGGCCGAGGCTGATTTTGTGCAGCAAGGCCACCAGCCCCTCGGCCAGGTAAGCGATAATGATCGCGATCAGAATCGGCATCAAGGTAGTATTGAGGACGAAAATCAGCAGCGCGCCGACAACCAGGATAAACGCAAAGATCACCGTCTGCGGATCGGTGAAGTGACGGTTGTACCACTGGAGCAGAATTTCAAACATGATCTACCAAACTACCGACCGGGACCGGGGCCTCAATCTAACCGTTTTTCTTGAAATAGGCTTGCGCAAACTCGAGCAATTCTTCCATTACCGTGACGCGGAACTTCTGTCGCTGACGCACGAACGAGAAAGGCCGGCTCAGAGGCGGATCAAGCTGTAAATGACGAAGTGTATTCAGTTTAAGCTCTTTGTCGATGATCGAACGGGAAATTATCGTAATTCCCATCCCGGCCTCGACCGCGCCCTTGATCGCCTCGGGACTGCCCAGTTCGAGGCAGAGATTCATTTCATTGGGGTTCACCTTCTGATCGACGAGGTACTGTGTGATGACATCCCGCGTACCCGAACCCTCCTCGCGGCTGACGAACGGATATTTCAGGATCTCCGCCGCCTTGACCTTACCTCCCCGCCTGACGAGTTCATGGTCCGGCGCCGCGACCACCACGAGTTGATCATCGTGACAGACCTCGACAATCAGGTTCTTGTTACTGACCGATGATTCGACCACGCCAAGATCGATTACGTTATGCTCCACCATCGAAACGATGCCCTCGGAATTGGATACCTTCAGGCGCAGGTTGATGTCGGGGTAACGGTTTTTGAACTCGCCCAGTAGCGCCGGCAGCATGTACTCTGCGATCGTGGTGCTGGCCCCGATCGTCAACGCGCCGCTGATTTCGCCGGTCAGGTCGCGCACCGAGTTCTCCATTTCTGCATAGAGGTCGAAAATGCGTTCGGCAAACTCGGACACCTTCTCCCCTGCAGCGGTCAGGTTGACCTTGTTATGGGTGCGGTCGAACAGGCGGGTATTGAAGTATTCCTCGAGCTGGCGTACCTGGAAGGTTACCGCGGGCTGGGTCATGTGCAAGGCTTCGGCGGCTTTGGTAAAGCTCAAAAGCTTGGCCACGGTATGGAAAACCTTGAGTCTGCGATCGCTCATTGCGTGCATAAGCCCAATTAACGGGCGAATATTATATATTATTTTTATTAATACCTACAGGAGAGATAAATTTGTTTGATGAGACGCGTAGAAAACGGCCGAAAATCTAACGAAGAACTTTAAAAAAAGATGGTAAATATTTGGATGACAACTATTCTTTGGATTCGTAAACTATCGAAATTAAAGGGAAAACAGGGGATGACATGCGTTATCTGATTTACCTGACTCTGCTGGTGTCGATGCCGCTTCACGCCGGGGCAATAAAAAAGTGGGTTGACGAAGAAGGCAATGTTTATTACGGCGACGCGCCACCGGTAGCAGCCAAAACCGAGAATGTCCGCGTGCAGTCTGCGCCCAGCAATCCCGGCAAGGCTTTGCCGCGCCTGTCTGCTCCCGGTGCTTCCGAGGCGCCCGCAGGTAGTTCCACGACAGCCGCGAACAACGGAGAAACCGTTCCCGAGGATCAGGCAAAGATAGCCTGCGACAATGCGCGGGAAGACCTCCAGGTGATCGGTCGTAGCAGTCGTATAAAACTCAGGGCTGCCGACGGCAGCACGCGCTACATGACCACGGAAGAGATCAACGAGCGCAAGACACAGGCCGAGGCGGATATCGAGCAATTCTGCCAATAAGCGGCGGCCCCGGTAAATTTCCTGTAAACCAGACGTGGAATCTCTATAATGCGCCGAATCTGATTCGACCGGTGCAACACCAAGGTGTTTGAATACTCATGAGAGCCTCCCGCTTCCACCTGGCAACCCTCAAAGAAACCCCGGTAGACGCCGAGATCGTCAGCCACCAATTGATGCTGCGTGCGGGGATGATCCGCAGGCACGCGGCCGGTATTTACAGCTGGCTGCCGCTGGGCCTGCGCATACTGCGCAAGGTCGAGCAAATCGTCCGCGAGGAGATGAACCGGGCCGGGGCGCTCGAACTGTTGATGCCCTCGTTTCAGCCCGCCGAACTGTGGCAGGAATCCGGGCGCTGGGACCAGTTCGGACCCGAATTGCTGCGCCTCAAGGACCGGCACCAGCGCGATGCCTGCATCGGCCCCACGCACGAGGAGATCATCACCGATATCTTCCGTCGCGAGGTGAACAGCTACCGCCAGTTGCCGCTTAATTTTTACCAGATTCAAACCAAGTTTCGCGACGAAATCAGGCCTCGATTCGGTGTCATGCGATCGCGCGAATTCATCATGAAGGATGCCTATTCCTTCGATCTCGACAGGGACGCAATGCAGCGTTCCTACGATATCATGGACCAGGCTTATGTCAGGATTTTCGATCGCTTCGGTCTCGACTATCGAGCCGTAAGCGCGGATTCCGGCGCAATCGGAGGCAGTACTTCGCAGGAATTTCACGTGCTCGCCGAATCCGGCGAAGATGCGATCGCATTTTCGGACCAGGGTGACTTCGCGGCGAACATAGAAACGATCGAGGCGCTGCCCCAGGATGGCGAGCGCGCGGCGCCCGACGCGGCGATGCAAACCGTCGACACCCCGGGCATGCACAGCATCGCGGATCTCGCCTCCGGGCTCGGCGTAAGCGCGCACCAGTGCCTGAAAACCCTGATCGCCGAAGGGGCCGATGGCGGACTGGTGGCCCTGGTGTTGCGCGGTGACCACGAACTCAACGCGCTCAAGGCCGGTCACCTCGACGGCGTGGCAAGTCCGCTGCGCCTGGCGCAGCCCGAACAGATAAAAAAGCGACTTGGCAGCGATATCGGTTCTATCGGCCCGATCGGCATCGGTATCCGCACCTATGTCGATCGCAGCGCCGCCCGGCTAAGCGACTTCGTTTGCGGCGCCAACCAGAACGACAAACATCATATCCACGCTAACTGGGGACGGGATTGCGCCGAACCGGAGGTCGCCGACATACGCAGCGTGGTAGACGGCGATCCCAGCCCGGACGGCAGGGGCCGGCTCAGGATATTGCGCGGTATCGAGGTCGGGCATATCTTTCAACTCGGCCAGAAGTACTCGGAATCCATGCAGGCGACCGTACTCGACGAACAGGGCAAGGCGGTCGTCCCGTTCATGGGTTGCTACGGGATCGGCGTCACGCGCGTGGTCGCGGCCGCCATCGAACAAAACCATGACGAGCACGGCATCATCTGGCCCGAGGCCCTGGCACCTTTCCAGCTCGCGATCTGCCCGATCAATTACCACAAGTCGGATCTGGTCAGGCAGGCCGCCGATGATTTTTACGATGGCTGCATCGCACGCGGGCTGGACGTGCTGCTCGATGACCGCCCGTTGCGTCCCGGGGTGATTTTTTCCGATATGGAGCTGATCGGGGTGCCGCGGCGCGTGGTTTTCAGCGAGCGCGGACTGAGCGCAGGACAGTTCGAGTATAAGGGCCGCCGTGACGCGGCCGCGCAGGATTTGCCGCTCGACGAATTAACTTCATTCATTGAAAAAACACTTTCCTCCCGGCAATGAATTCCCGCACAAACCTCGTTACCACCCTATTCATCCTGCCGCTGCTGATCACGGCAGCGTTTTATCCGGCTGGCGCTTCAACCGACCCGGAGCTGCGCAAGCTGCTCAAGGAGGCGATCGAATCGGATGCCGGATTCGAGGACCGCTTCGACGCCCAGGTGTGGTTGCTCGACATGTCGCGGCGGCTGGAAAACTTCGTGGCGGATCCGAAGACACGCATCGAACTGCTCAAGCAAGTGCATTACGAAGCGCGGCGTGTCGGCATCGAGCCCGAACTGGTGCTTGCCATTATCGAGGTCGAAAGCCGCTTCGACAAGTTCGCTATCTCCGTCTCCGGCGCGCGCGGACTGATGCAGATAATGCCGTTCTGGCTCAACGAAATCGGCATTTCCGATAAGAACCTGTTCAAGATTCGCACCAACCTGCGCATGGGCTGTACCATCCTGCGCTATTACATCGATATGGAGCCCGACAATCTCGGGCGTGCGCTGGCGCGCTACAACGGCAGCCTCGGTAAAAACATTTACCCGAACAAGGTGATTACCGCGTTGCGCAAGCGCTGGTTTAAGCAATAGGCGCGACTGCAGTACAATCCCCGTTTTAAACCGCCGCAGATTATGTCACTGGCAGCTAAACTCAGGCGCATCGCGCTGCATCGACAGGGTTTGCTCGGATCCAGCTCGTTTGGCCGCGGCAAGCAGGCCACGTTACGCGCTATCGAGCAGCTCGGCTATGTGCAGATAGACACCATTGCGGTGGTGGCGCGCGCGCATCATCACGTGTTGTGGTCGCGGGTCGGCAATTATCAACCGAAATTTCTCGACCAGCTCGTCAACGAGCGCAAGCTTTTCGAATACTGGTTTCATGCCGCCGCGTGGTTGCCGATGCGCGACTACCGCTTCGCGCTGCCGCGCATGGCGCAAGTGAACGGCGAGCGCGGCTGGTTCCAGGACTGCGATCGCAAGCTCAGGCAGGAAATTCTCGGACGAATCGAGGCCGATGGTCCCTTGCGCGCCCGCGACTTCAGCGACCCGGATCACCGCGGCGGCGGCTGGTGGGAGTGGAAACCGGCCAAGCAGGCGCTCGAGCAGTTGTTCATGCAGGGCGAGCTGATGGTGAGTTCGCGCGACGGCTTTCAGAAAGTCTACGACCTTCCCGAGCGGGTGCTGCCCGGCTGGGTCGATACCGGCACGCCGACCATGGACGAGTATGCAGCTTACCTGGTCGATACCGCCCTGCGCGCGCATGGCTTTGCCTCGTTCAGGTCGATGACCTACCTGCGCAAGGGGCATAAACTGCGCGACGCCGTCAGCAGGCAACTCGAATCGAGAATCGAAGCAGGGTCGCTGACCCGGGTAGACCCGGGCAACGGCATGATCCTCTACCTCGATCCTGTACTGCTGGAAAACAGGGCACCGCGCAGCACCGCCCGGTCGCGCATATTATCGCCCTTCGACAACGCCATCATCCAGCGCCAGCGCGGACGGGAAATATTTGATTTCGACTACCAGATCGAATGTTACCTGCCCGAATCCAGACGTGTGTACGGCTATTTTTGCCTGCCGATCCTGTATCGCGATCGCTTCGTCGGGCGCGTCGACTGCAAGGCGCATCGCGCAACCGGTACGCTCGAGATAAGAGCGCTGCACATCGAGCGCCGGGTCGACGAGGCGTTTTACGAAACGCTGCGCGACGAGCTATGGTCGTTCGCGAACTTTAACGGCTGCCGACAGATCGTCGATGACGGCGTCGAGCCGAAGCGTCTCCGCCGACTTATCCGGTGAGTTACCCTCGCCTCCGGATCAGGCCTGTATCGACGACCGACCGAGATGCGCGGGTTTCTAT
>Ga0224497_10001935_pt1 | contig 12699 bp, 13 predicted proteins | sample SF_Jul11_sed_USG_4_FD_167970 | JGI IMG/M metagenome (GOLD analysis project Ga0224497, IMG submission 167970) | Sediment microbial communities from San Francisco Bay, California, United States - SF_Jul11_sed_USGS_13 | ecosystem: Environmental > Aquatic > Marine > Sediment | place: USA... | reverse complement strand
TTATGAACGCAAAAACCTCGCCGCTACGGATGAGGCCTTCCTCGATACCGGACCTTCGATTTTTCTCGTTCCTATCGGCCCGGCAGCCGAGTAAGTGCCCTGTGTGGATGGTCCAGCACCCACGTAATCTTCTTTCTACCGAAACCGAGATAACGTCCAGCAGCTACCGACCGCAGACGCGCGTTTGGGTACGAATCTTATCGGCTACGGGCCAGCCTAAATGATTTGCAGCAAGTAGAGATGATAGACAATCACGCAGCCGTAGGCGATCAGCAGACCATGGAAAATCGCCGAGACGCGAATGCCGGCCAGGAAGCGCGCCTGCGCCGAGATCACGAGCGCGATGACACCGATGGCCGTGAAGAAGATCTTGATGAGCGCGAACGTGACCGGGTCTCCGTGCACGAAGGGCGCCAGCACCGGGTTGAGCTCCTGTAGACCCGCGTTGATCATGCGCACGGTAAACAGGCCGTCGATCACACTGAAAATCAACACGAGCATCGAGACGACCAGCAGATGCCGCGGATGGTGGTCGATAAACGTGTGATTCACATCCTCGTCGCGGCGGATTTTTCGCCGTCGCGGATTGAATGCGCCGTAGACGATACTACGCAGGCTCGGCTTGCGCCGATCCGTCCGCGGCCGAAACTCCTCGACCTTCGCGATTCTGGACCGATCGATGATCTCGGTGTCCGTAAAATCCGCTAGTTCCTGGTTATTGTCCAATTACTCGTCTTTACCTAAGTCAGCTGTTTGCAGATCTAGTACCGTTCGTCCGGTCACACCTACCGCCCGTCTTTTTACACGGACTGCTCCAAGACTTCTGTGATGCGTATCTACGCCCCGTTCTTTTGTTTTGTGCAGGATGCAAACATTGATCGATGCGAATGCAGATCCAGGAATCTATCGCACATCAGTCGGGGGTCTCAGTTGCTTACCTTGGCAAATAAGCAACTCTTGGCGGAGGGAAACAGGACATTGAACATTAACGCAAACCGTCAGCGAGGGTTCTCGCTGGCCGAGCTTCTCGCGACGATGGGTATCGCAGCGCTGCTGCTGTCGGTCGGCTTGCCGGGCCTGGCGAGCTTCGCCAAGAACGCCCGTCAGGTCAGCGTGGCCAACGAGATGCTCGGGGACTTTCATTACGCACGCGATCTCGCGATCACGAACAACGCCCGCGTCACCGTCTGCCCGAGCAGCGATGGCGCGACATGCGACGGCGCCGGCTGGGAAGACGGCCGAATCGTGTTCATAGATACGGACGGCAACCTCACGCTCAACGGCGCAGAGACGGTCCAGCGCGTCACGGGCAACATTGGCGACGTCGACGTCACCACGGCCGAGTTCGGCGCCTCGATCACGTATCGGCCGAACGGCCGCGCCATGGCGAACATCGTTCGCAACAACACGGGCGAGTTCAGCGTCTGCGACGACCGCGGACCTAGCCACGCTCGCGCGCTGATCGTCGACATGAGCGGCCGCCCGCGCGTCTCGCACGAAGATTCGAGCGGTTTGCCGCCGACCTGCCCGTAAGCGGCAGCGACGGCGCGATACGGCTCAGAAAGGAATCGTTACGATGAATGCCAGACATCTGCGACGCGGCCAGAGCGGTCTCTCGCTCGTCGAAATTCTCGTTACGACAGTCGTGTTCAGCATTGGTCTGCTCGGCGTGACGGGCCTCAATGCCATATCCCAGCGCGCGAGCTTCGAGGCCGTGCAGCGCTCCGTGGCTTCGGAGCTGGCTTACGCATTGCTCGAAGACTTGCGCGGTAACTCCGACGCGCTCGTGGATTACCTTGCGGCCGGCGACCTCGGCCGCGGCTCACGCGGCGCGGAGCCCGCGCCGACCTGTGATGACCCGGTCGCGCCCTGCACGGCTCAGCAGCTCGCGATCCACGGGCTCTGGGAATGGGAGCAGGCGCTCGACGGCGCGCTCGAAACGGCTGCGGGCGTCGCGACGGGCGGGCTGCTCGCGCCAACGGCGTGCATCGGCGGTCCTGTAGCCGGAGACGCTGGCGTCTACAGCGTCACAATCGTCTGGCGCGCCGGCTCCGAGCTCACCGATCTCGCATTGAACAACTGCGGCGCCGGCACGGGGCTCTACGGCGCCGGGAATACGTTCCGCCGCATGGTCGTGATCCAAAGCTATATCGATCCCGCGATCTAGGCATTATTCAGATGAACAGACACACGCAAGCCGGACTCACGCTCGTCGAGCTCATGATCGCCATGACGCTGGGCCTCATCATTGCCGGTGGCGTCATCACGCTGTTTACGTTCAACCGCCACAGCTTCAACCGCGACGAGATGATCCTGCGGATGCAGGACGATGCGCGCCAGAGTCTGCGCGAGATCATAAGCGACCTCAGCATGGCCGGCTACTGGGCCGATCTCATGCTGCCGGCCGCCGTCACGCCCGACGGAAGCCTTGCCGTCGCAACCGATTGCGGCCCGGCAGGCATCCCTAATTGGATTTACCGGATCGTGAACCCGGGCACTGGGGACAACGAATCGCTCGTCAGCGTCGACAACTCGACCGTCGCAACGGCAAATGCGAGCTTCTCGTGCCTCGGCGCCGAGGTCGTGCCCGGCACCGACATTGTCTCGATTAAGCGGCTCGCGGGCGCTCAGGCACCTGCCGTTCTCGCAAACAATACGGTATACCTTCGCACGAACGGTACCGTCGGGTTGTTGTTCCGCGAGCCCGCGAATGCGCCGCCGGCCGTCCCCGTGCCCGTGCCATTCACAGACTGGGAGTACCGGCCCTCCATCTACTACGTCAGGACCTTTGCCGTGACTCCGGGCGACGGCATCCCGACGCTGTGCCGCAAGATTCTCGAGTTCGGCGGCGTGCCGAACGTTGTCACCGAGTGTCTCGCGCAGGGCGTCGAGAATCTGCAGATCGAATACGGCCTCGACACGGACGCCGATGGCAATCCGAACCTGTTCATTCCGAATCCGACGCCAGCCCAGATGCAGATGGCCGTCGCGGCACAGATCTTCATTCTCGCGCGCAGTGCAGACACGGACATGCAGTACACGAACATGAAGACCTACACGTTGAGCAACGCGCCGGCGTTCACGCCTAACGACAATTTCTATCGGCGCGTCTACTCCGTGACGGTCGGCCTACGCAACCTCAAAACACTTCGAATCATGGGAGGCTGATGATGGGACAGATTCATCTGCCGAAACGAAACTCGCAGCGCGGCGCCGCGCTCATTACGGCGCTCGTCTTTCTCGGCGTCATCACGCTACTGAGCGTCACCTCGATGCGCGAAAGCACGATCGGCGTGCGCATGGCGCAGAACGAGGAAGCACGTCTTTCGGGCATACAGGCTGCCCAAGCGCTAACGGAAGCCGTCGTAGCGACGCCGGCCGCGACGCCCGTCATAGGCGGCGCCGGCTTCAGTATCTGCACGCCGGGCGAGCCGGGGTGTAACGCCTACGGGATTCCGTTACCCGCACAGGTTGCGAACGAGGTCGCCATGGGGCACCTGAGCGCACGCGTGCAGCGCATGACGCCGCCCGAGAAGCCGCCGCCGCGGGTACTCGAGTCGAGCATCGACAAGTTCTCGGCCGCTTCTTTCCAAGTCGCGGCGACCTTCGATCGCACGAACGAAGGCCTCGGCAGCGTGCAGCTCGTCGAAGGCATGATCGTCTTGGTGCCGAACTTCTGAGTGGGGGCTCGCAAGTTCGGCCGGCGCATCGGCGTGCCGTGGGGAAATACGGATATCAGTGGGAAATCATCATGAACGCAAAATCGATCTGGGCCAGGCTCTCACACGTCGCAGCAGGCATCGCGCTGTCCGCAGTCGCGTCCGTCTGTCTGGCCGACGATACGGACATCTACCTGAACCCCGGCGCCGGACTGCCAGCCGGCAGCGAGCCCATGGTCATGTTCAGCCTCGACTACCGGCCAAACCTGGGGTCCACGGCCTGCAACGGCAACGAGTGCGACACGCTGATCGCCGAAGGCTATATGGCACCCGCGGGCCCGTACACTTTTTTCGACGTGTTGCGCGCCGCGCTGCGTAAGGCCATGGAGCCGCTCGACGGTATCCGTGTCGGTCTCATGCTGAACCACGAAAACCAGAACAACTGCGAGGGCCCGAATAGCGGCTGCTCCAACGGCGGCTATATCGCGATGGGATTCCAGCCCTTCCTCACCGGCGACACGAACGGCGCAAAGGCGCAGTTCCATGCAATTCTCGAAGCCATGCCCACACCGCAGGGCAACCAGAGCCATGCCTATCAGGGCAAGGAACTGTTCTTCGAGTTCTTCCGCTACCTGACGGGCGGGGACATCTACAACGGCCACAACGGCTGGACCGACTACGCCACGAACGCCAACGACAACCTCGACGTCGACGGTGCAGCGTACGACTGGGATCCGACGATCGAGCAGGGCCCACGCTACCGCACGCCGATAGATGCGAACGCGCAATGCGTCAATACGTATTCCGTCAACTTCATGTTTCAGGTCTCCAACCAGGAAAGCGACTCGGACAGCGCGATCGAGGAGCCGATCGGCAACGGCGGCTTCGGATCGCAGCAGAGCGATTTCGACGACGTCCTCGCGTACCTGCATGACGCCGATCTCGCCAACGGCAGCTACGGCAGCGCGCCGAACGTTCCGGGCAGGCAGAACGTCACTTCGTACTTTCTGATCGACGACAACTTCATCAACAACACGACGATCGGCTACGCGCACGCGGGCGGCACGGGCACGCCGCTCGAGCTGACCGAGGACCCGGACGATCTCGTGCGGGTTCTGCAGGAGATCTTCAATCAGATCCTCAGTGTCAGCACGACCTTCGTCGCGGCCTCGGTGCCCGTCAACGTGTTCAACCGCGCCGAGATCGTCGACAACGTCTTCCTGGCGCTGTTCCAGGTCGATGAGAACAATAGGCCCGGCTGGACCGGCAACGTCAAGAAACTGCGTCTATACGATAACGGTGGAGCCGCTTTCCTCGTCGATTCGCTCGATCAGCCAGCTGTCGCCCCCGACGGGCGTATCCGGTTTGACGCGCTGACCCACTGGACGCTGGCCGGCTCGCTTCCGCCGGCTGACCCGAACGAAGGCGAGGTCGACGGGCGCGACGGGCGCTTTGTCGATCGCGGCGGCGCCGGTCAGCGTATTCCCGGTTATCTCGGCGGCAGCCCGGGTCTCATCAACGGTGTCGGCACGCGCCAGCTGTTCTGGGACGCCGGCGGCAATCTCGCAGCGCTGGATGCCGACGTCGCCACCGCGACGGCCCTGCAGGCCGATCTCGGTGCGGGAAATGTTGCAGAAGCAGTCGAGCTCATCTCATTCGCTCGCGGACTGGACGTCGATGACCTCGACAGCGATGGCAATACGATCGACGCGAGGCCCTGGATTTTTTCCGACCCGCTGCACTCGCGCCCGCTGCCGTTGAATTACGGCGTCCGGGGCGGCTACTCGACGACCAACCCAGCCATCTTCCTGGCCGTGGCCTCGAACGATGGCTTCATGCGTTTCATCCGCAACACGACGGCCGCTGGCGGCGAGAGCGGCGAGGAAGTCTGGGCCTTCATGCCACGCTCGACGATGGGCGCGGTCCGGACGCTGCGCGCGAACGGCGCAGGCACACCGCATCCGTATGCCGTGGACGGCTCGCCGGTTGCCTACGTCGAGGACAGCAACCAAAACGGCACGATCGAGGCCGGGGAGCGCGCATGGCTGTTCTTCGGGCTGCGCCGCGGCGGCAAGGCGATGTACGCGCTCGACGTGACCGATCCCGAGAGCCCTCAGCTCATGTGGAGTATCGAGAAGAGCGACCCGGGCTTCGGCGAGCTCGGCTATACGTTCTCGAACCCGCGAATTGCGAGACTCGACTGGGGCAACGGCATGAAGCCCGCGCTTGTATTTGCGGGCGGCTATGACATGAACAAGGACACGCGCGGTGCAGTAGGCACCGACGACTCCGAGGGCAACGCCATTTTCGTCGTCGATGCCGAAAACGGCAACCTGATCTGGAAAGCCCGCGGCGGCAGCGGCGGGTCGACGGCGACGATCTTCGAGCATTCAGCGCTCGTTGACAGCATTCCGTCGACGGTCGCGCTCGGCGACACGGACGGCGATCTGCTTACCGACCGCGTTATCGTCGGCGACACGGGCGGCAACGTCTGGCGTGCAGATCTGCATGGCAACGACACAAATTTCTGGACATTGTCCCTGGTCGCTTCCCTGGGCCGGCATGCACCAGGCTCAGTCGGTAAGGCCGACGATCGGCGCTTCTTCCATCGGCCCGACATCGTGCAGACGAGCGATGCGATCGGCCTGTTCGACGCCATCCTGATCGGCGCCGGCGACCGTCCGGATCCGCTCGACTACGGCGGAGTCGCGGATAACCACTTTTACATGATCAAAGATCGCAACGTGATTCCGGGCTCGGGCACTGATACTGGTATCGGCCATCTGGACTTCGGCGACGTGACGAACAACTGCCTGCAGGAAGGCGGCGCCTGCGGCGTCGATCTGACCCACGGCTGGCGACTCGACCTCGAGGATACCGGCGAAAAATCATTGGCGACGCCAGTCACGATCGACGGCACGGTCTTTTTCACGACCTACATTCCGACGGGCGGCGTCGCAGGTGGCGCTTGTCAGCCGTCCGAGGGCATGGGACGCCTGTACGCGGTTTCGCTGCAGAATGCGGCTGCGGTGTTGAACTACGACACATCCACCGACGACCCGGATGGGCCGGACGAAGGCACGACGCGCAGCGACCGCAGCACGGATCTGAACTCGCCCGGCATCCCGGCTGAGGTCGTATCCGTGCCGCCCAACAAGATCTTACGGCCGGATCTTCAGGTCGACGAGGTCGACATCAACACACGCTGGCGAACCTTCTGGTACATCCAGGAAGACTCGGACCTCTAAGCGCTCGATCAGATTAGACTTCAAGGAACTTTGGCATGACAACAGCAGCCCGACCCGCGTCGAGTCACGGCGCATGGCATAAACGTCAACGCGGCATGTCGTTGCTCGAGCTCATGGTGGTCGTCGCAATCGTTACGATCATCGCGAGCATTGGCTATCCGTCCTACATGAGCCAGATCACGCGGGCGAACCGCACGGCGGCGAAGAGTTTTCTGCTGCAGGTCGCAGACCGCCAGGAGCAGTTCTTCGCGAATAACAAGCGCTACGCAAACGATCTAACCAATCTCGGCTATGGCGCCAACGGCTTTATGATCGACGATCAGGGCGCAATGACGGCCGCCGGTGCGGACAACAGAATCTATCGAGTGCAGATCAATGCCGCGACGCCCGTAACCTACACGATCGCGGCAGTCCCGCAGCTTCGGCAGGCCGGCCACGATACCCAGTGCCTGACGCTGACGCTGACGCACGCCGGTCAACGCGGCCAAACGGGCCCGAGCACGGATTGCTGGTAACTCCGGTCAGCTCGGCCGAGACTCGAGCGCGGATGCCGCGACGTAGTTGACGCAGAGCCTGGCGAGATCCTCGGCGTCCAGCGGCTCATTCAGGTAGCGGCACGACGCCTGCGCACTGCCGTGCGCGCTTTGCTCGTCGTTCGTCAAGAAACGGCAGCGCCTGCACGGACCGAAGGCAGGCCGATCCAAGGCTTGGGAAAGACCGCTCGCGATCCCGGATATTTCAATAGCGAGGCTTTGTTGCGCATCCGACGGCAGAGCATCGATGAGGCCGATGAGCCGCGATAGCGGATCCGCTGCAATCGCATCCCGCCCCTTCTCTGTGAGGTCGAGCCGAACGCTGCGGCCGTCCGACTCCGACCGCCGCCGGCTCAGATAGCCGCGTTCTGTCAGCGTCTTGACCGTTTGCGAAACCGTGCCGCGCGTTGTCGCATGATAATCCGCGAAGGCGGAAACGGTTCGAGAAAACCGGTTCGCGCGCGCGAAATAACGCAGCGCCATCCATTGCGTCGGCGTCAGGCCCGCCTCACCGCTCTCGGCATAGGCCAACCTGCCGATTTGAATCAAAAGCTCGGCGATATCGGCACCATCGAACTCGTACGGTTCAGGCATCGGCGCATAGTAGCGAAGCGCTACAACCGTGCACATCCGTACAGACCGCAGTGCGCTCATCTTGGCCTCTCGGTGGCGACAGATCTAGCCCAAGATGAGCGGATTCTGCAAGAAATCGACATGTGACAACGAACGCTCGCGTCGCTCAGCGCGGCTGAATAGAGCCTGCTGGCCGCGGCGCAAGCCGGTCTGTTCGCGCGCTCGAAGCGTCTGTTTTGACACGCCCGAGGGTCGCCGGTAGCCTGCATTAGCCTGGACATCTCACCAGGTGGTCGCCACGCTGAGATATCCAGGCTAGCGGGGGAAAGCGTTGATCAGACATCTTCTTTCAGGCCTTGCAGGCGCGGCCGCGCTGGGCTTGGCCCCGAGTATCAGCTCGGGCCAGGTCTTCACCGAGTCCATCTGCCCGCAGGAAGATCACGCGCAATTCCACGCGTGCGCCCTTCGTGAGACGCCGGACCCGCCGCGCCGCGCCGATGGCCGTCCGGATTTCACAGGACTCTGGCGCCGCCGCACGTGGGCCTTCGAGAATTTCGAAGCGCATGCCGAAACCGTTGACGACTTCGGCGGCCCGAGCGTCGTCGTCGACCCGCCCGACGGTATCGTGCCGATTCTGCCCTGGGCCGAGGCAGAACGGATTCGGATCCGCGACGAGCACATGCACCACAACGCAGCCTGCACGCTGTCCGGTCCGGCAGGCACGATGTACATGACGAGCCGCTTTCAGTTCCTGCAGGACGAGCAGCATGTCGTCATGGTCGGCGAGCAGCTCACGGCGCATCCGTATCGCATCATCCCGATCGACGGGCGCCCGCATATCGGCAACATCCCGCTCTGGAACGGCGACCCACGCGGGCGCTGGGAAGGCGACACGCTCGTCATCGAATCGCCGAACCACAACGCGAAGTACATGCTCGATCAACAAGGGCGTTTCATTACGGACGAAGCCATCATCACAGAGCGGTTGACGCGGCTCGATGAAAACACGATCCATTACTCGGCGACCTATGAAGACCCAAATGTTTTCACGCAACCGATGACGATGGCGTTCGCCTTCCGGCGCGATGCGGCCCAGAACGCGGAGATCTGGGAAGAAGCCTGTCACGAGACGAACACGGAGCAGCTCGAGCTGTTCCGCAATAACGGTTACACAATTTTTCCCGGCATAACGGGCGAGCAGGCAAGGCAGCTCAAGGCCGAGTGGGAGGCGCAACGACGATGAGACAGGTTGGAGTATCGGTGCTCGCAGCATCGTTCCTTGCGGGACTGCCCGTCAACGCGCATCATTCTGTCGCGGCGGGCTTCGACCTCGACACCGAGATCTCAGTTACGGGCACGATCGTCGAGATGGAGTTCATCAACCCCCACGCGCGGCTGTTTCTCGAGGTCCAGGACGATAACGGCGCGGTGGAAACGTGGACGGCCTGGTTCACAAGCGCGAACAACCTCATGCGCCGCGGCTGGCGCCCGACCGATCTGCCCGTCGGCGAGACCGTAACCGTGACGGGCTTTCCGGCCCGCGACGGCTCGCCGCAGACCTATGGCGGTGAGACGCTTCTCGCGGACGGTCGCACGCTGTTCGGCGGCAACGCGCCGGGGCAACGCTGAAAATGCACAAAACTCTGACGCTTGCAGCGGCGGCGCTCGCCCTGGCTTTGCCGCTTTGCGGACCGGCGCAGGAGACTGACGGCGAGTTCCCGCGCATGCCTGACGGCCGGCCCGACCTGCGCGGTATCTGGCAGACAATGAACTCCGCCGTCTGGGACCTCGAGGACCATACGGCGCAGCTCGGTAGCCCGGCCGGTCAGAGCGTCGTCGAGGATGGCGACATACCGTATTTACCCACGGCACTGGCGCAGCGACAGCGCAACTACGAGAACCGGCTGACAGCTGATCCCGAGGCCAACTGCTACATGGTCGGCGTGCCGCGCATCACATACATGCCCTACCCGTTTCAGATCATGCAGACGCCGGAGCAAGTGACGTTCCTTTACGAGTACATCCATGTCTTTCGCAACGTCCGTATCGACAGTGACCACATACCGGGACCTATCCAATGGTGGATGGGTGATTCGCGCGGTCACTGGGAAGGCGACACGTTCGTCGTCGACGTCGTCCACTTCACGGACCAGACCTGGCTCGACCGCTCGGGCAACTATCACAGCAGCGAGCTGCACGTCGTCGAGCGTTACACGCCAATCGGTCCCAACCACGTCCAGTACGAGGCAACGCTCGAAGACCCGCAGGTGTTCTCGCGTCCGTGGACCATCAACATGCCACTCTATCGCCGGCTCGAGCCCGGCACACAGATCCTAGAGTACGAGTGTTACGCGTACACGGAAGAGCGCAAGGACGCGGGCAACTGAGACAGGCTAAGAGACCGGGCCGCGAACCGGATGAAATAGCCCGTATTGCCAACCGCGCATCGCGAGCACGACGGTCGTGCCGTAGCGCTCGCCGAGCGGCAGCGCGGCATCATCCGTGTTGGCAACCTCATATTCTCTGGCCAGTCGTTTCACCTTGCGCACGAACTCGCTGATACTCTCCTTCGAAAGCATGCCGTTGAGGACGATCAGGCACTCGTCGTCGCGATTGAACCGGCCCCGCAGAAACTCAGGACCGAGCCTCTCCTGGAACAAAGTCTGAATTGGGCCATTCGGTAGCCACCGAAACGTCGGCGCCACCCTGAGCTTGATGCGATTGCCGGGAAGCAGATCGATCAACTTGAGCCGGTCGAGCGCTGCGAGCTTCTGAAAGCATTCACCTTCGGTCATGTCGTAGAAGGCGACGATCTCGGCCATCGTCCACCGGTTCAACGCGCAGATCGCGACTGCAAGTAGCGTCTTGTCGTCGACGAGCTGCTGTTCCTGCTCGGCCGTGAGCTGCTGCAGCTGACTCTGCTGATCGCTCATCTGCTGCACGAGATCGGAGATCTCGATCTCGAGCATCTGACAGACCGTATCGAGGCGCTCCAGGGAAAAATCCTCGCGCGAGAAGAGCCGCTTGACGCTGGCCTCACTGAGGCCGAGCGCACCGGCAACGTCCACGTAAGTCCTGCCGCGCGCCTTCAGAGCTCGCTTCAGCGCATCGACCAGCGCACTCGTCTGAGCCATCCACCTCTCCTGACAGCCAACGGTATCGTTTTATGATACTGAAAGCTAATCAATATACAACTAATCACTTTTTCGTAGCGAAAATAGAGACTTTCCCCCAGCCTCCGAGCAACCCACAGACCGAGGTATTCGCAATGACAAACTCTATCCCAGAACGCGCTCAAGGGAGGTCAAAAGCCAGGGCGGCGACACGAGCAGTTGTCTGTTGTCTGGCGAGTCTGCTCGTCGCCTGCAAGAGTGACGGCGGCGATGCCGATCCACCACCGGCGTCCACCTCGTCCGGCATGTGCCTGCAGACGAGTCTGCAGAACTGCGGTCCGGGTCCGTGGGACCCCTTCGGCATCGCGCTGTCATTCGCCTGGATCTCCGGTCAGTGCACCAGGGAGGTTACCTGCACGGCGGCGCCGGTGCAGACGGACTTCGACGCCGGGATCGTGACCGACGACTTCATCGCGGCGAACTGGACGACGGCGAGCGCCGGGGAAACCGAGCCCAACGATGACCCATCGCAAGCAAACCCGTTCGTGCTGCAGGCCAACAGCGGCCTTCTGTTCTCGGGAAGCCTCGATGATGCAACCGATACGGTTGACTTCGTCGCATTGTCCTTCGGCCGAGACGCATCGATCAACGGATATACGGCCTACTTGTGCCGCATACCGGATGACTGTCTACAACCGTGGTATGAAGGGGACGCCGCTTATCTAGAGCTGCTGGATCAGAACGGGCTCGTGATCCAGACGACGAGCACGGCACCGACGCACTACTTCACGTTCCAGGCCAGCCCCGGCGTACTCCACTACGTCGCCGTGCGAGCAGCCGGCACAACCGGCACTGATTTCGACTACAAACTGATCATCACGGATTGAGCCGGTCGGTGTACCGGCCGCGCGGAACGCCGACAGACACGCTATCATCTTGCACAACTGATCAGCGGAGATGTCTGCAATGCGAAACTCGCTCTCGAGGGCCACCTCAGCACTGATCCTGGTCGTTGCCGCGACCACATCGATGACTGTCCTCGCGCAGCCGAATGCGGTCGATTCGATCTTCACGAACGGCAAGATCGTTACGGTCGACGAGCAGTTTCGAATCGCCGAGGCCATTGCCGTGCGCGGCGATCGCATCGTCGCCGTCGGCACGGCAGCGGACATCGGCACACTCGCAGGATCCGACACTGAAAGGCATGATCTCGACGGCGGCACCGTAATTCCGGGCCTCATTGACAACCACATGCACCTGCTGCGGGCTGGTTTGACCTGGCTCGAGGACGTGCGCCTCGACGGCATCGAGTCACGCGCCGGGGCCCTGACCCGGCTTCGCGCGAGAGCCGCGCAGATACCTGCGGGCGACTGGGTGTTCACGCTCGGCGGCTGGATGCCGGACCAGTTCGCCGACGATGCGAGCCCCTTCACGCGTGAGGAACTCGATCGCATCATCCCGGATCACCCCGTGCTGCTGCAGTCGGCCTACTACCGAACCTACGTGAATAGCCCAGCGCTCGAAGCGCTCGGCCTCGAAGCCGAGTCTCCCGACTGGGTCGTGCGTGACGCTG
>Ga0224497_10001934_pt1 | contig 12702 bp, 12 predicted proteins | sample SF_Jul11_sed_USG_4_FD_167970 | JGI IMG/M metagenome (GOLD analysis project Ga0224497, IMG submission 167970) | Sediment microbial communities from San Francisco Bay, California, United States - SF_Jul11_sed_USGS_13 | ecosystem: Environmental > Aquatic > Marine > Sediment | place: USA... | reverse complement strand
CGCCCGGGCGTTTCCTTCGGAATCGGCAAGTACGATCGCGATCGGCATGCCGCAAAAGTGCACTTCCTTTTCGGCCAGCAACGGTTCATCGGGAATAATCCCGCCGATCTGATTTTCCCCGATGATATCCTCGGCCAGTATTACCCGTTCGACCCCAGCGCTGCCCGCCGCAGTCTCGATATCGATCGACTCGATCCTTCCGTGTGCCACCGTTGAATCAAAAACACATGCGTACAAGGTTCCGCCAAGCAACGGAATATCGTCGAGATAGACGGATTCACCACGAACATGCGAATTTGAATCGAGATTTTTCACGGTTAACAATCGCTTATTCTATCGCAAAAAACCGCGGGCACTATTCAGAAATGTTTCTGGCAGGTCGGGTGAGTGCCGTAATACGTTCCAGAAGCGAACCGCTCAGGCTTCCAGCACCGATCACAAACCCGGCGAGCCTTGGCGAAAAAGCGAGGCCGCGAATGATCGAGCAGACATTTAACCGCTGCCGGATAGCCCGTCGATGATCGGCGTCGAATCGCTCCTTAATCATCCCTGCGTCTTTGATATCCTTTCTGCCGATCGCATTCGCCAGCAGCTCGCTGGATTCGAGCGCCATCAGCATCCCGCTTCCCGTAAAGGGGTCGATAAACGCACGGGCGTCGCCGATCGAAATCAAATTCTCCGGATCCACGGATGCCTGCCTACCAAACTTTTCCACGGAAACCGCAATCCAGTCAAACCTTCTTCGCGCACCCTCAAGCGCCTTTCGAACCTTTTTATTTCGAAAGATGACCTCACTCACGATCCGGTCGGCATCACCGCCATATTGCCGGGCGGTCTGTGTTTCAATGATAAAGCAATGGTTTGCAAGCCCGTCTTCGACATAGTTCAGCCCGCCGTAACCACCCCTGAAAAAATAGATCTCGCAGACGCCTCTCTCGAGTCGGACATTTTCAAAATGGGCCTTAAAAGCAATATGTTTTGTGCTTCGACCGCCTTTGTTCGACCCGGTGCCTCTTTCAACCAACTTTCCGGCAACCCGCGCACGGCCCGTCGCGTCGACAATGAGATCTGCCTCTATCCCGGTTCGTTCGCCCGATTTGTCTTTTACAACGACACCTTGGACCCGGTTTTTTGCGGTGGAAATCGAAACGACCCTTTGACCCTCGATTACCCACGCACCCTCTTCGCGTGCCTTCCGCAGCAGACGATAATCCATCTCGGCCCTGCTGATACCGAGCGCGCCCGAAGTGCCGTTCGAAAACCACTCGCTCGGCACGCGCAAAGTGCGACCGCTTTCCGAGATAAAACGGGTTTCGCGTATCACGTCGCCCCCGATTTCCCGCATCGAGTCAAGAACGCCGATCTGTTCAAAGTGTGCCAGGCACTCGGGTGAGACGAATTCGCCGCAAAGCTTGTGACGTGGAAATATGTCTTTTTCCACAACCAGCACGTCGAATCCCTGTTTGGTAAGCCTGACCGCAAGGCTCGCACCCGCAACGCCGGCACCGATTACAAGGACCTGGGTCTTTAGCGATTTGCTCTTCATGATCGATATGCATCAGCTTCAAGAACGAGACGATACGGAAAATGACGTTCCACCCTGACGGACACGAGGTTTATCTTTCTGGCCAGCGACTCCAGTTCCGACGGCTTGAATCCGCGTTTTATCGAGAGCGCTCCATCCGTCTTGACGAGTATTCCCTTTACAAACACGGAACAAAATATTTTGTAGAGGAATGAAGCCGCCGGATGCCGGTGAAGATCGATGACAAAGATCTTCCTGCGGCTGAGCCGCGCCATTCCTGACAGTATCGATTCGATATCTTTCTCCAGAAAGTGGTGTGTAAAAAGCGAGCAGATCACATAGTCAAACGAATTCTCCTCAAAAGGAAGGTCAAGCGCGTTCCCTCGAACCGGGAAGATCTCGTGATAATCGGACGACTCTTCGTTGATCGCGCGCGACGACCGCTCGCTCAATTCCAGGCCATATAGCCGCGCACGACGATTTGTTTTCCGCCCGAATTCAGCGCAGGTCCGGAGTAGTTCGCCCGATCCCGCACCAAGATCCAAAACTGAGAACTCCGGGAGGTCTGCTCTCTCGATCTCCCGAAAGAGGGTAGCGCGGAGGGTCCAATTGTCGCCCGCGAATCGGTTGACCTGGCGAATGTCGGCCAAGAACTGGTCATATTCCTCCGGCGTGTATTGCCCCGTGTCTATCCGCTCGAGTTCATAACTTCGGTGTGCAAATTCGCTAAACATCAGATCCGTTTACCTTTTCAAGCACCAGCGAAGAGTTTTTCGAACCGAATCCGATGCAGTTGCAAAGAGCGACATTGACCTCCCGCGAGCGGGCGACATTTGGCGTATAGTCAAGATCACAATCTTCGTCCGGAATGTCCAGATTTATCGTCGGGGCGATGATGTTCTCATTGAGCGCTAATAGCGCCGACGTAATTCCGGCAGCACCGGAAGCGCCTTGCGGGTGGCCGATCTGCGACTTCGTCGCCGAGCATGAGATTTCGTAGGCATGGTCACCAAAAACCCGCTTCACAGCCTTGGTTTCAATACGGTCATTAATCTCGGTGGAAGTTCCGTGCAAGTTAATATGATCGACCTTGGAACTGTCGAGACCCGCGTCTTCCAGCGACAACGATATTGCCCGCGCGGGCTCAATCCCGTCCTCTTCAAGCCGCACCCTGTGATACGCGTCGCAGGTAGAACCATAACCCGAAACCTCAGCATAGACATGTGCGCCCCGCTTTCTCGCGTTCTCAAGGGTCTCCAGCACGAAAATCCACGAGCCTTCCGCCAACACGATACCCGAACGGTCCTTCGAAAACGGGCGTGACGCGCGGTGCGGTTCCTCGTTCCACTTGCTTGTGAGTACAGTCATCAACTTGAACCCTTCGAGAATACCTCGCGCGATCGGCGCGTCGACCCCGCCGGACAGCATCGCATCGGCCTTTCCGAGTGAAATGGTCTGGGCCGCGTAAGCGATTGCGTCTGTTGAACTTGTACAGCCCGTCGAAATAATATGCGACATCCCGTGAAGACCAAAGGCCATCGATAGCTCCGACGAAAGGCCGCCGTGGGTAGAGCTGGAAATGGTGTAAACGCTGGCTTTTTTAGTACGCTTTAAATACCAGTTTTCGTATTGTTTTTCGGTAAAACTGAGGCCGCCGCCGCCGGTTCCCAGGATCACACCGAATCTGCGGCGTTGGTCCAGATTCAGTTCTTCAGGCTCAATCTTGGCGTCGCGTAAGGCCTGTCGTGCCGACGCCAGCGCGAGTGGAACGGTACGCGGTACATGCCGCCTGTCCTTTACCGAGATTTCGGCATCGGCATCAAAGTCCCGAACTTCCCCTGCGATTTGAACATTCGAATTTGATACATCGAAGCTCTCGATCCGTGAAATCCCGCTCCTTGCCTCGCGCAGTGCCTTCCAGTATCCGGCGGCACCGATCCCGATCGGTGTGACACACCCAATGCCTGAAATAACAACCCTTCGCGGTTCGATTGACTTATTGAACATAGCGACTCCCGCGTCCGTCACGAATACAAGCAAGACAGTTTTTGATTTGAACCTTTTACAACCTTCAGCCGATCCATCGGTTTTCCCGATTCGAAGATCGAAGTTTGAGATTGCCCCGGCAAACGCTGATCCTAAAATACGGCCGCTTGGCGCCCATTCTTACCTGGCCCTCGCTGTCATGCTATTTGAAACAGCTCCAGGAAGTGCGCTTTGAAAAGCTGGCGCAAGAGCAGCCGTTTGTATTCGGCCGAGCCTCTCACGTCCGAAATCGGGCTGATTTCATCATCTATTAATTCCAACGCCTCAACAATCGTTTCGGGCCGTATTTCGCTGCCATTCAAGAATGCCGAAGCAGCTCTCAGATAAAGCGGCACGGGCGCAACACCACCGGCCGAGACGTGCGCGTTTTCGAGCACACCATCTTTGAGACAAAATGAAATCGCGGTATTTACCGTCGCGATATCAAGGAATTCCCGCTTGCACACTTTTTCAAAGTTGAAATGGAAATCTCCGTCCGGCACGCCAAAACGGATCTTGGTGATCGTCTCTTCAGGCTCTTTGGCGAGCTTTTTATAATCCAGATAAAACTCTTTGAGCGGAATCGAGCGATCCGTGTTAAAGACGAGTTCCGCATCAAGCGCCAGAAACCAGATTGTCATATCGCCGATAGGTGAGGCGTTTACAAAATTGCCGCCGAGGGTCGCCATATTCCTGATCGGTGTAGAAGATACGAGTTTCAGGTGGTCATAGAGCCGCGGAAAAATATCGCTCATCAACTCCGACTCGAGTAGGTCCGTGACAGTCGCCGAAGCTCCTATTTCAATATACCCAGCGGACTCCCAAATCCCCCTAAACTCCTCGGAATAAAAGACATGGGTCGCCTTTTCAATGACCATTTGATCGGGTTTTTGAACATAGAGGTCTGTCCCGCCCGCGACGACAGGAGCACTCGGCTCCCAGCCAGGCATTTCCGCCTCCCTGTATAACTTCAGTTTATCGGCAACATCTGCAAAATACTCCGGGACTATGCCGGCCTGGATGGCGTCGATCGTTTGGTCCCCGTTGCTCGCGGACTTGTATTGGCACAAATCCGCCGCCGCCGTTTCCAGCGATTTGTAACCCGTACAGCGGCAAATATTACCGTCGATTGCTGAAACCGCGGCGTCTTTCGTTCCGGCGCTGCCGTCGATGCAAAAAGCTGTAAGAGACATCACAAAACCGACGGTACAGAATCCGCACTGCGTTCCTCCGTTTTCAACTATCGCCGACTGCACCGGTGTCAGGCCAACGCCCTTCGGATTGATGCCCTCCACAGTGACTATGTGTTTGCCTGAAGCATTTGCGAGCGGCATAAGGCACGAGGTCATGGTGCGGTACCGGACCTCTTTTCCGACGAGCTCTCCCGTGATCACCGTGCAGGCTCCGCAATCACCCTCGCGACAACCGATCTTGGTGCCCTTCAGGTTCTTCCGGTACCGGACAAAGTCAAGCACGGTCGTCCCCGCCGGGAGATCGGTTTCGATCGATTCATTATTCAGCAGAAATCGGATCATCAGAACTTTCTTATGAGAACAACGCCGGATACGATCAATGCAACACCGGCAAGCCTGTAGAGGCTTATCTCCTTGACCGGTACCCCCAGGAACCCATAGTGGTCGAGCACAAGCGTGATCACCATCTGACCGGCGACAATAAGGCTGAACGTCAACGCGACTCCCAGACGCGGAACCAGAATCACAGCCGACGCGACAAAAAAAGCACCGAGGACGCCTCCGGTCCATGAAATCAAAGTGGCCTGTCTCAAGGAAGCCAGATTTCCGAGCGGTATTCCCGCCATCAGGATGTAGACAAACAGCGCGATCGTTCCGATAACAAACGAAACAAAAGCTGCCAGGACAGGATTATCGACAAATGTCGACAGCCGATTATTTATCGCCGCCTGGGTCGGCATCATCATTCCCGCCAGCAAGGCGAGGACGATAAAAAAATATGTACCAAACGCAACTTTCATCAATCAATACGCGATCTTATCTTCTTTTTCGATCCAAAGCTGAAATACCTCGGTGGCTTCACTGCTCATGATCATCTTCGTTTTGATAGTTCTTGAGTCTATGCTCTTGCCGATTTCGTCGTAGATGAACTGGTCGTCGAAACCCGCGCGGGCAGCATCTTCCCTCCGCCCTGCAAAAACCAACATCGAAGGGCGCGCCCAATAAATCGCGCCAAGGCACATCGGACAGGGTTCGCAGGAACTGTAAACAACGCATTCTTCGAGCTGAAAAGACCCGAGTGCTTTGCAGGCGGCCCTGATCGCAATTATTTCTGCATGCGCGGTCGGATCGTTAGTCGAGGTCACCCGATTCCAGCCTTCGCCCAATACCTCCCCGTTTTTTACGACCAGGGCACCGAATGGACCGCCGTGATTTGACTCGACGCCATTTCTGGCGAGTTCGATTGCTCGGCGCATGAATTTTTCGTGATTATCGGTCATAAGGGGTTAATGACTGCTTTGGAAGGTCCGCTTTTGACCTTTCGCGGCGAGTGATTCCAAAATTCCAGCACCCTCCGCTCGCCCGCAGCTCACCGCTCTTTATTCCTTTTGAAGAGGTGTTTTCCGCGTTCGTTGTAGTCATACTTTTCGACGATCTCCTTTCGCGCTGTATTGAGGGCGATTTCCCAAGTGATGTCCATTTCAATATTCGTCGTAAATGTGGCCATCCGGGATTCACGCATCATCTGGATACAGCCGTAGAAGAGTCTGAAATACTAACAAAATCATAGGTACACCTTCTCTGAAAGCCAAAAGCCGGAAAAAGTCGGAAGCATAAGAATATCAGAACTTAAAACAAATAACCTCGATTCCATTACCGCCGAAAAACACTCAACAAAGAGCCCGCCAGGCATTTTTTCAGGAGGTGATTACTGAAAACCCTGGCCGACGGGATCTAACGGCCCGCAAAAATTACCAGAAAATCAAATTGTTCAGGCCGGAAAGTCTAGTCGAGAGGCCTATCCATCAGCAACTCGTTCAACCTCGGAATTCATCTTCCCGGTCAGCATAAAAAACATCATCTTGTAGTCCGAGGCAAACGACCAAAGAGGATACGTAAAGGAGGCCGGCCTGTTCTTTTCGACAAAGAAATGCGAGGCCCAGGAGAATCCATACCCAACTACAAAACAGAGAGGAATAAGGAAATAGGAGCCGCTCCAGAGAAACCATGCCAGCATCACAAGACCAAGCGCCGTGCCGAAGAAATGCAGGTACCGTGTCAGGGGCTTTGAGTGTTCGGTTACATAGAAATCCCAAAACTCGGAATAGTTGTCGATGCTGTTGTTTTCCATACCAATAAACCTCCTTTGTCAGGACACTAAAACTGTCTCAAGCGCTTTGCCTGCCTGAAAACAAATCGCCGAACACATCCGGCGATGCGATCCGCTTCCGAGCCAGCGCCATGTTCTCAACGACGTGTTCCCGCGAACTCATACCGACCAACGCTGTCGTAACCCCCGGCGTCGACCTGACAAATTGAAGGCTGGTCATTGCATCGGTCGTCAATGCTCCCAGTGCCTGCCTGATATTGAGCGGTACATTCATAGCCAATTGACCCTGCAAAAGCGGCGCGCTGATCATTACCGAGATCCCAAGGTCTTCAGCGGCTTGGATCGTCGGCAACGCCTTTCCCTTAACCGCTTGATTCGGTACGAGAAACGCCTCGGGCATCGCGAGGTTGTATGGCAACTGGACAAACTTGAAACCGTTGGCCTCCCCGCCAACCTGGCGGGCAATGTTCGCGAAACGTTCGAGTGAATGGTACACGGATTCATCAGGCGCGATTCTAAAACCGTTCCATGTGGCAACTCCGTAGAAGTTAATCTTCGCCTCGCTTCTCGCTGTTTCAAGCGCCTCAAAGGCCTTCGCAATACGCGCTTCGAAAGTATATCTATCCACTTCCGCGAGCTGCGACTCCGGGTTGTGTATATAAAATAGATCGAGGCCGTCTATTTTCATGTTCCGCAACGACTGTTCTATCTGGGAAGTCAGATAACCGGGGGTCATGCAATGACTGCCGCCGACCAGGTCTTCAAACTTCGCTACTCCCGTTTTAACAAAGTTTTCTTCAAAGTAGTTGGCGACATCCGACGGCGGTTCGCTGTCAAAGGGCAGATAACCCCCCTTTGAACAGACAAAGATCGAATCACGTGTCAGCTCAGCTTTGGTTTCCCTCAGCGCTTCGCCAATGCAACGTTCGCTGCGTTGAAAGCGATAGTTCGGGGCCGTATCAATCACATTTCCGCCCAACCGCAAGTATTCGACGATGGCTTCCGTATATTTTTTGTCGGTGTCTGAGTCCCAGTTTCCGAGATATGTCCCGATACCGATTGACGAAAGGCTCAGGGAATTCGATTGACGGAAGTTGTCTGGAGACAACTTCTCCCGGTTGCCGGTGACTGCGGCAAACCGATCGCGAAAGGCGGCCGTTGCCTTGGAAGTAGCAAACCTGATTTCCATGGTGATAATACTAAACCCTCGGGCTTTTAAAACGAAGCGGTTTGGGTGCGGGTCGTAACAGTATCCGAATTGGCCGGCCGGCCTGCATCCGGTTATCCGCCCGATTAAAAGGTTGACATAAAAATGCGGCGGTCTTACCCTAAGGCTGACATGGATAGACTTAGCTTACGGGCGGTTGAGGAAATGGCGTCGGGCGAGGGCTTTAAGATGACCCCGCAAAGGCGCGTTATCGTCAACTATCTCGAGAAAGCGACCAATCACCCGACGGCCGACGACGTTTTTTATGCCGTCAACAAAAAATTTCCGATGACCTCGCGGGCGACAGTATACAATACCCTGAACTGGCTAAAGACAGTTGGTATGCTGCGGGAGCGTTTCGAAGGCGAGAAGATGCGCTACGATCCCAATTGTGAGCGGCATCATCATTTTATATGTCATGCATGCGGATTGGTGGAGGATATCAACTCGGAATTGATCGAAGAGCTTGATGCATTCAAGCTGCCCGGTAAACACAAGGTTGAATCTTACGAGGTAACGGTGCGAGGCGTTTGCAGAAATTGCCGAAAGTGACTACAAGACTTTTGTCTCGATTATCGCCACGATCCGTTCCAGCCCGGTCTTGTCCTTCTCGGAAAAGTCATTCAATTGGCGGCTGTCGACGTCCAGTACGCCGAAGACCTCTCCGTCTTTTCTCCTGATAGGCAAAACTATCTCTGACCGCGATTCCGAACTGCAGGCGATGTGACCCGGAAAATCATCGACGTTCGGCACGATCACGGTCTCTTTTGTTGTATAGCTATAACCGCAAACTCCCTCATCGAATCCGATGCGCGTACATGCCACGGTCCCCTGAAACGGCCCCAGCACCAACATATCTTCTTTGCGAACGTAAAACCCGACCCAGTAAAATCCAAGCGTTTCCTTCACAACAGCAGCGATATTCGCCAGGTTGGCGATGATATCGCTTTCACCCTCGACCAAAGCCGCGATCTGAGGCGCAATTTCCTTATAAATAAGACTCCGTTCGGCGTTCTCTGTAAATGCCACTGATTCAGCCATTTTTTGAGTCTAAGATTCGCGGGTCTAAAACTCAACGGCGGCGGCCGCATTTTTATGGGCCGCGCGAAAGTGATAGATTCACTGAATGTTCGAAAACGAAATGCGAACCGCCGAGGCACTGGCGCGAAAGGCGGGAGCAACAATTCTCAGGTACTTTGATGAGGGATTCGAGGTTATTGAAAAACCGCTGAATTCCCATTACTCCGAACCGGTTACAATTGCCGATACGACATCAAGCCGGATTATCGTCGAAGGAATAGCTGCAGAGTTTCCATCCGATGCCGTGCTGTCCGAAGAGGAAGATGACGATACCGAACGGCGGCTCGCCTCCAGCCGTGTATGGATAATCGACCCGCTTGACGGAACCAAGGGATTTACCGAGAAAAAAGGAGATTTTGCCGTTCAGATCGCACTGGCCGTGGATGGCGAACCGGTCCTTGGAGTTGTCTTTCAGCCGATCGGTGACCTGCTTTACAGCGCGGTCAAGGACGAAGGATGCTACCTCCAAACGGGCGGTGCGGAAGCCGCGCCTCTTCGTGTTTCCAAAAAAACCGATTTTCAATCCATGACAATGGCGGTCAGCCGTTCCCACAGGAGCAGTAAGATGCAGCGTATTTTTGAGCATTTTGGTTTCCGCGACGAGTTTGCTCACGGATCCGTCGGCCTCAAGGTCGGATTTCTCGCTCAGCAAACAGCCGACATCTACATCCACATGTCGCCGCATACAAAATTCTGGGACACCGCTGCACCGCAGGTAATACTTTCCGAGGCGGGAGGCCGTTTAACCGATATATTCGGAGACCCGATCGACTATACGAGGGCCGACGTCAGGAATCACAACGGCATCTTTGCTTCCAACGGCATTGTTCACGACGTGGCCGTAGCCCATCTGCATACGCTACTGACCGAATTCGGAAGGCTAAAAGTAACCGCAGCAAACTAAAAAGGCCCCGTCCCTTTCAGAAACGGGGCATCCAAGAAAATTTAAAACTTAGCGGATCGAAGACCGGCCCTTTTGCGATAACATCGCCCGTCAAACCGGAGCGAGGGCCCGCATCAGGGCCTGACCTGACAATTAAAACTCCAGCCGTATCGAAAGCTGAACTTGTCGCGGGTCGCCTATACCCTGCCGCAAGAAGCCGTCGAAGTTGAACAGGCTCGGAGCGGTCACAGAATTCTGATTCCCCGCTCCAGAAAGAGAGTTAATAAGGTTATCCGAATTAAATGTGTTGAACATTTCAATTTGCGGGACAATGTTCACGGTCTCGGTCACCCTGATCGGACGCGACAATCGCCAGTCAAACGAGGAAAACTTGTTATCTTTCCGCAATGTGTTGCGATTGGTCGCAGTACGCATCGCCGGCGTGGCGGGTTGAGCCGACCGGGCCTGGAACCGGGGTGTAAACTCAAATTTCCAGGGCAGTTCGAAGAAAGCAAAAAGGTTGAACTTGTGGGTGATGTCTCGATCTGACAATGCGTAATCAAGGCTTAGATCATTGATATCAAACGAACGATCCGTAAACGGGTCGCGCTCATTCGAGTCGTCATCATAATCCTTTGAGTAAACATAGTTCCATTCGAGCTGGTACTTGTCGGAAAGGCGCTTCCTCATTCCAACCGTGAAACCTCGGTAGAGGCTCTGCCCGACAGAGCTTGTAACCATCGTTTCGTCGAGGTATGGAAAGAAGAATGCGTTACGGTTTACATTCAGAAACCGGGTCAGGAAGATCCCTTTCGCATAAGTAAAGTCAAAATAAAGCGCCCAATCAGGAGCAATCTCCTGCTCAAATGCCACGTTCGCCGAGTAAACACGAGGATTTCGATAGTCCCGGCTAAAGACCCGAACGCCGCTAAAACACGGGAACGGGGTCATTGGCAGACCTCCCGGACCATCGTCGCAGGATTGAGCGACCGGTGTCACTACACCGGGCCACGCCGGACGAACATTATTGAACGGACCCGCAGCAATGGTCTGCTGCTGAACTCCGTTAGTGGTAATCGAGCCGACCTGGGACAGCATGTTCTGCCGAGCATTGTATATTCCATAACTCCCACGCAAAACCGATTTCCCGTTGCTATTTATGTCCCACGCAAAACCGAGACGCGGTTGCCACATCGACTTGTCGCTCGGCAAAGTGCCGTCGGACGGGAACCTTGGATCGTTCAGGAATATTCCGTAGGCGGTATCTGACGGCGGAACTACCGGATCGGGAAAGATCTGCGCTTCCCATCGAAGTCCATAACTAAATAGAAAATTCGGCCGAATCTGCCATTTATCTTGCGCAAAGAGGGCAAAATCCTCATTCGTTATGTTGGATGCACCAGCGGCGTCGGTCGCCGGGCCGTTCGGCCCTGCACCCTGCAGGTACAGCAAGAGCGAAGTCGACGACGTTTCCATTCCCGGACATGTTTGATTAAATGGAGCGCCGACGGTTATCCACGTGCCACCGCTGCATAGCTCGGCAGTCGGTCCAAATCCATTTGCGGCGGGAGCCGATGCATACCTCAAAAACCCGTTGACGCTGTCAAAAATATAACGTCCCTGGAAAAACCCTCTAAACACTTGGTCGTTAAGGCTGTGAATCCATTCCCCACCGAACTTTACGGTGTGATCGCCTTTTACGACCGACAGGTGGTCGCGGATCTGTGTCCGCCAAAACAACTCGTCGATGTCAGGACCCAGGAAGAACGGGTTGCCAAAACGGAACGTCGTGGCGAATCCCATCGCAGTGTCTGCGGAGAGTAACCCATTGGCCGAGCGCGGCCTGTTTTCCCTGGAATAGGTGAAATGAGCCTCATTCAGCATCGTCGGCGACAACGTGGTGTAGAGATTGAAGTTAAAGACGTTTATCTTTGAAGGCCCCTCGGTTCCGTTTGCCGAAGTGCCGTAGGTCGGAACATCGAAGGTCTGGTTTTCATTCTTCGAGTAATCGAAGTTGTAAGACACGCCGAGTTTATTGTCCTTGTTCAGATCGGCATCCAATTTTCCGAGCAGCGCAACGTTCCTTATGCTGCGGTCAATTGGCAATCCCTCGTTGACTCCCTGGCTTGCCTGGATAAAGTTTATCAAGGCCAGACGCTGGCAATCGGGACTAGCGACGATCGCGGCTTCGTCGGTTTGAATTGTTGGTGCCTGGACAGCACACTGAGTACCGATCGGCTCGCTTAAATTGGGCCGCGTCAGATTCTCCCGAATCCCCTCGACCGCAAAGAAGTAAAACGCTTTGTCACGTTTGATGGGGCCGCCGATCGTTCCGCCGAACTGCTGGCGCAGAAAATCCTGCAGCGGCTTGCCGTCGGATGTGTTCGACGCCAGACCCTCGCTTCGGTAGTTATAAAACAGACTTCCGTGGACCTCGTTGGTCCCGGATTTTGTGATGACGTTGATGATTCCGCCCGCGGTACGCCCGTATTCAGCGGATGCACCCGTTGCAATCACCTGAAATTCTTTAACAGCGTCGAGCGAAATATCGATCGCCGCACGCTGTCCGCCGGCCTGTTCGCCAAAAAACCCGTTGTTGTAGTCCCCGCCATCGAGGCTGACATTGTTAAAAATCCCCCGCTGACCGGCAAAGTTGATCTCATCTCCGTCGGGCCCCTG
>Ga0224497_10001933_pt1 | contig 12702 bp, 17 predicted proteins | sample SF_Jul11_sed_USG_4_FD_167970 | JGI IMG/M metagenome (GOLD analysis project Ga0224497, IMG submission 167970) | Sediment microbial communities from San Francisco Bay, California, United States - SF_Jul11_sed_USGS_13 | ecosystem: Environmental > Aquatic > Marine > Sediment | place: USA... | reverse complement strand
TATTGTATTAACAAGAGATCTGGTTTCTTGAGTTGCAACTACATTTTTGGTCTCATCATACAAAGTTACAAAAACACTAACTTGGTTTAGTGGAGTCTCTAAATTATTATTAATTTCACCCACCACATGAAATGCCCCGTCATCTCCAACATAATGCTGATCATTTTGGATAGTTACTTCTGCAAAGGTGCTTGGGATACTGATAGTCATTATAAATAAAAAAACATAGTATTTTTTCACAATTTTTGAGGCTTGTGATCTTTAAAGAAGTTTTTGGTATCTGACTGTCGGTTCTTTGATTTCTTTACTCGATGAAATATTTAATTGCATAAACCAGAAGTAATAAAAAAATTGATAAAGGAAATTACTTCCTTTTCTCTAATGTCAGTAAATAAATAAAGATTGAACAAATTCTAGCATCTATTCAATTGAGGTGTTGGGATTAGAAATTAGTTACGATATTGGCTCCGATACCGATTCTAATACAAACTAGGTCAAACTTTACGATCTTTTTAACCGGAGCATGGACTATTTTACCCCCTGCACTTATCTTAGATTGCATGTTTTCACCTCGAACTTGGGTATAAATTTTCAAATTATTAAACAGAAAACTCAACTGATTTAATTTAGTATTAAATCAAGTGGATTTCTTGGTTATCAGCACAGGACATTTAGCTTTAGTTACGACTCCAGAGGCAACACTTCCAAGAACTAGTTTTTTAAAACCAGATCGACCATGAGAACCAATTACAATTAAATCTATATTATTATTATCTGCAAAGGATAGAATACCATCGACAACTGAAGAATTGTGAATAATATTTACTGAAATATTTACATTTTCCATCTGATTGGAATTTTTAATTTTATTCAAAAAATCTTTGGCTTTGTTTTCTTCCTCATCATGAGCTTCTTGGGCACGTGTTAAATTCATTCCAGATGTGTCAATATCGCTACCAATTACAGTCAATAGAGTTAATTTTGAATTAAACTTTTTTGCAATCTCTATTGCCTTTTTAAAGGCAATGTCTCCAAAATCTGTAAAATCATGCGGGACAAGAATATTTTGAGCCATGTTTAAGATAGATTATATTCAAATATTTAACACGTGTTAATATTTCAAACTTTGAGATTTTTGTTCAGAAAAGATGAAAATTATTAATGGTGCCTAAACCAATTTACTGTTAATTTTACCTAAACAAGGATTAAAATCGGGCAAGCTGTATTTCTAAATACATCTTCAAGTGTACTTTGATAGTGGATTCTCTCTTTATGTGAGGAAAATTTCGTCCTAGCCATTATGATCAAATCTATTTTATGCTTATCAGCAAAGTTAAGAATCTCACTTGATGCATGATCTCCTTCTACAATATTAGAACTACATACAACCCCCTTTTCTTGTGCAAATGTTTTCATTTCGATGTGCTGCTTTTCTATTATTTTTCTTTCTTTTTCAAATTCTTCATTACTTGCTTTAAATTTGAAAAATGAAAATATTTGGCGTTTTTCAATACAAGTTAAAATAAAAATACTTGCATTTACAGAGGTTGCTAAAGGGACTGCTTTGTTAAACGCTTTTTGACTACCTTTAGTTCCATTGAACGGAACTAAAATATTCTTAAACACACTAGTCATTTTTTCTCCACATCTATCATTAACACAGGACATGATGTATTTTCAATAATTTTGCGTGAGACACTCCCTAAAGTCAAAAGACTTTTGATTCCCTTTAGTTTTCTTCTTTTTGCCATTACAATCAAATCTATTTTTTGATTTTTTACAAGTTTTAAAATCTCTTCTGCTGCCAACCCTGTTACTATTTTTGTATATGCCTTGAGGCCATTTTTTTGACAAATATCTACTCGTTTTTGCATCTCTTTTTCCATAATCTCTTTCATTTCTTTTATTACGCTGTCTACTTCTTTTTCGATTTTAGTGACTAATGATACATGTAATGTCATTACTGGAATATGTGGGAATTCCTCAATGACATGTAGTAAAATAATTTGAGACAAAGAATTTTTTCCTATTTCTATTGCATGCTTGAGAGCTTCATCTCCTTCGGGAGTTCCTGCATGTGGGACCAAAATATTATTGTACATAATTTGTTATTCTCATAAATCTAATATATCTATTTGAAGGACAATTTTCAGAAATGAATTTTAGCATAAATAGACATGATCTTGTAATAGTAGATTTAGATGAAATTGAACCTCCAAAATACCTTCACTATCCTAAAGATATTATTTATGCTAATTTAGAAAATTATAATTGAGAAAAATAGAGATTGTGTGTAATGGAAATCAAGGTCCAAGTGCAGAGTATGTGTTTAAAAAATACAAGGTTACATTTCATGGTGAGCAAGTAACATCTGACGAACAAAAATTTTTACGATATATTGCAATTGTTCCAAATTCTGTATCAAGCTCCATTACAAACGAATTAAATGAGATAATTGATACAGGTAAAAAAGAACTTTACATTACAAGTCAAATCATTGATGCTGCATTATCCGACTACTTGACAGAACTGGAAAAAGAACTTACAAAAAAAGAAGTTAAAGTCAAAAAGAAAAAACTTCTCGAAGAGTACCGATCCATGGTAGAGCCCAGTGTTAAATTTAGCAAAATCCTTCTTTTCATGATAATTATTGGTGCTGGAGTTGCAACAGTGGGTCTTTTTGCAAACAATGCATCTTTAGTAATAGGTGCTATGTTGATTTCACCTTTATTAGGTCCTATGGCTGCCTTTTCCTTCAACACTGCTGTTGGAAAAACCGACAAGATGTTAAAGGCGCTAACATCCGTGCTTATTTTACTAATAGCCGTAATTGGAACTAGTGTTGTTTTGACTTTGATTGGACTCCAATTCTCTGATTTACCATTGACTGATGAAATTTTATCACGAACGGCAATTTCTCCAGTATTTTTGGCAGTAGCAATCGCATTAGGATTGGCAGGTGGAATTGCAATGTCCACTGATATCCCTGAGATTATTGTAGGGGTTGCAATTGCAGCAGCAATGGTCCCTCCTGCGGCCGTTGCAGGAATTGGATTAGCATTTTGGGATTTTGATATTTTCTCGAGTGCATTGACTCTTACTGTTGCAAATATTATTGGACTAGTGTTAGGTATGATGGTAGTATTTTTACTTGAAGGGATCTCCCCAAGAAAGTTTTACGAAAAAGAAAAGGCCCAACGACACATGATAGTTACTATCACGGTTTTCATTGGTTTGAGTATCGTATTGGGATTTTTATTATTTAAATCATGATTGGTTGAATTTTCAAATAATTTATTGAATATTCATATCCAAAAAATAGATTATTTTTATATTAATTGAATGCCAACCTAGGTGTCTCTTGGTGCCTCGTAGTCTTTTTTTACAATTAATTCATCAAAACCTTCTTGGATTATCGGAGTTTCTAATTCATTGATTTGTTTGTATATTACAGATAGTGGGAATGGATCACGTCTACTTCTTTGACGCTTTTCAAGCAGCCCTTTTGAGGTATTCATAAAAATTCCTCTTACCTTGGCATGATATTTTCTGGCAAGATCGATGTGCATTTTTCGGATGGATTCTGTGAGATTAGTGTCATCAATTACAACATTTTTTCCTTGAATTAGACACTCTTCAATGTATTCCATCTCTTTTTTTCTATTGTTATCAAAAAATGTTAGAGCTATACGCTCGTAATTAAAATTGGCTTTAACGTAGGTAGTCTTTCCACTTAAGGCAACTCCAATCATCAAGACATATTCTATTTGTGGCACAATTGTTTAATAATTAATAATGATTTAAAATTTGATTTTCATTACTTAATATTGAATAATTTTGTCTGATTTTTGAAAAGAGAAAAGGATTGGTTTGAATTTAATTTCTTGAGATGTCAGTCAATTGAATATTGTCAGGGTTGATATTCATTTTGGGAAATTTTATTTAACACAAATGTATTCAATCTAAATAAAATTTTGTACAAAAAAACCCTTTTCTGGAATATCTGAAATAATCTAAGATTAATTTTGTTTGCCAACATAGGCATATACGGGATAAATCTTTTTAGTTTTTTGTTGTTTGTAATTCCAAGTCCTGCTATCAACTTTTAATTTTAGGAAATATTTTTTTAGTGAATTGTGTAATCTAGTATATACATCCTTTCCAATTAAAATTTGATCCGGACTTGCTAGATTTTGAATTTTTGCACCAATATTAAGACAAGGTCCAATTAAATCGACATGTGAATTTTTTACATCATTACCATAAAGAACTACAGTAACCTCCCCGTAATCCATCCCGATTTTTATCTTTAGTTCTGGGAGTCCAGATTTTTTTAAAATAGGATTTATGCCCAATTTCATAACCTTGATCATTGATTCAGCACAACTCACGGCTCTATCCGCAGAGGGTTTAGAATCATGATCAATAAAATAACCAATCACAGCATCTCCTACGAATTTTAATACAAATCCTTCATGGCGTTTTATAACATAAGCCATCTCTTGGGCGAAAGTCATTATTACTTTAGAGAATTCTTCTTTAGGAAGTTTTAAAATCACTGAAGTTGAACCAACTAGATCAACGTACAGCACAACTAAATTTATTCCCTCCAAGATATGTTTTCTTAAAAAATCTTCTGAATCCTCAGCTACTCCTTCATACAGAACTCCGGTATTTACTGATATTGTTACTCTTTTTTTTACTTCATCAATTAGAGTATCAGTGTCAACTACCTTTTCCACATGTCTTCCAAAAAGTACGTCTACAATATTGGGTGTTTCTTGAGATAAGATATTCTCTAAACCTTGTTTTGCAATACTACTAAGATTCATAATCTGTTTCCTTTGTATTCAAATTTGTAAAAAGCTTTTGATTCATTTTTAAAATTTTCAAGTACCCATGATTTGTTATTCCTTTGTGGTCAAAAGATGACAGTGGGATTCATGGTGAATTGTATTGATAATATCATCATAATGTGTCATCTCTACCATTGATAATTTTGGGTAATCTACAATTAACAAATCAATTTTATGTTCTTTTATGTAATCTATAACCCAATGAGCAATAGAGTCTGTTAACCCAAACTCTGTTTTAATCTGAACACCTTGTTTCTGAGCAATTTTTTTCCAATTTTGCAACTCTGCTTTTAGTTTGGAAATTTGAGATTGGGTTATTTTCTTGTCTGATTTTGTTTCAAAAAAATACAGTTTTGGAGGAATCTTGTACATACACTCAATTATTGTTAAATTAGATTCAAATTTTTTTGACAGCTGCAATCCAATCTCAAATGATTGTTTTGTGTGTGTTTGAGTGATTATTGCAACTGCAATATTTTTGAATATTTTTGACATTTTTAGTGGATACGAATTTTCTTTTATTCTTATATTTATTCAGTACGGCAGGAGGTTTATCCAATATCAAAAAATCACTAAAATGGATGAATAGGGGTTTACTACTGTTAACTATGTTATTCTTCAACTATGAATAAACCAATCATGCCAGCATCTGCATGACTTACAACATGGCAATGATATAGCCACATTGCCGGCTTGTCTGGAGTAACGATGAATGACTCTAGTGTTCCTTGAACTAGAGGCACTGTCGTTCCCTGAATGTTTGTTCCACGTTGAACCGCAGAAGATGTCATCTTTAATCCATGCAGATGAAATGAGTGAATTACATCTCCAAGATTTATAACGTGAAATTCAACTGTTTCTCCAACCTTGGCTTTGAAAACCGGCATAGTGTAATTGAATTGTGCTGCCACCCCTTCAATTCCCTTCTCCTTAAATATTTCACTTAGGGCATGTTCTCCTCCTGGCATTCCCTTGCCGTTCATAATGAAGTATGGAGTTGGACCAGGAGCTGTTCTTTCAACGTCAAACCCTATCTCTCCCATTACAATTACTACATCTCTATCGACATAGGTTCGTGGAGGATCCCTTTCAACTAGAATTGCACCATATAGTCCTTGCAAAATATGATCCTTGATTCCTCGTCCTTCAGATGATGCGTGATCATGAAAGAAGCTGGTTCCCCAAGTATCCATGTTGTACTCATATGTCCATTCCCCGCCAGGAGGAATCATTGAACCTGCACCTATGCCTGTAAGCACGTTAATTGGCGAGCCATCATGTTTCATATCATAATCTGTTAAATGTGCATGAAAACTGTGAGTGAGATTGTGATTATTAATAACTCTGACACGTAATAATTCTCCCTGATTTGCTTTGAGAGTTGGTGCAGGAACAGTTCCATTGAAAGTCCATGCATGCCATATTGCATTATCTGATACTTGGATATCGGTTGCCTCAATTATTAGTGTGTATTCTCTAACTTTTTGCTCCTCAGCGTCAGCGATTTGTGTATATACTTCCTCAGATACCTGATTTGTTTGAGAAATTTGATCGGTTGAAAATTGAAAATTACTTGCCATTACTGCTGCTAATATTGCAATTAAGATTGGAACTGCCACCAGTCCATATTTTAATTCCATGTTTTTTAGTTAAGAATTGTTCAAATAAACTTGGGTTTCTTTCTTAAGTTTAGTAATGAGGGATTGATTATTATTGAATCAAAGTAAAAAAAACGGCACAATAAATTTTTGATCCTAATTCGGGAATTAACTTAAAAGTGATTTTTGTTCAGATTAATTATGAGTAAAAACATCGCTGCAACTAGATCAGAAAAAATTTCTCTTTGTGATGTTATGAAAACCAATACATCCAAAGTCATACAAAAATTAGAGTCAGAAATACCCACTCAATTTCAGCAGTATTCCGATCTTTATGCCTCCTATTTACATACTATGGATGATTGGTATGGCACTTGTTATATTTCTGAAAAAGAATTTTTTGATAACCTAGATGTCGATCAAGGTATTTTGAAATCAATTCAAGACTATTCAAAAACTGTCACTGATACATGGTTGGATCAAATTGAACTAAATGCAAAGCATAGACGAGAACTTGTCCAGATGCATATAGCCAATCTAAAAATCTATGATAATTTTTTACATAATCTAATGGGATTATATGCAAAAACTCTATCTCAATTTAATAAATCTGCAAGTTCATCTGCTCCTGAATCAAAATAATTTGGAATTAGCATATGCAAAAGGTTTTATAAATTAAAGCAAATTTAAGGTTGTATTCCTGTTTTTGCTGAATAATATTCAACAAGTCCTGTCATCTCATATTCCAAAGCTTGTTGATACTGAGAATCAGATCTGATTTTAAAGGACTTATCCCCTGTCTTCATCCATTCTATGTATTGTATGTCGCTATCTAACTGTGTTTGAGATGATAGTTTTAACAAATCTACTGCAGATTGGAACGATTCAGGAGCCTCCAGTGTATCGTATTGAGAAATAATACTTTCAAATTCTATAACATGTTTTTCATAATGTTCAAATAATTCTCTCTCAGTAATCTCCCCTTCTTCTAATTGTGTTTTTTTAGAATAAAATAGAGTTTGCAATTCTTTGACGTCTGTTTGAATTTGTTCTAATTCATTTCCAAATTGAAATCCTTTTTGTTTTGTTTGCTCTGCTGAATAATTGTAACTAACAATTCCAGTTATTATTGCGATAGCAATTACTAAAATAATGATATTTTGCTTCTTTTTCTTTTTCAAAACTATCTGATAAAAAATAAAATCTAGTGTGATATTAAATTACTTTTTGAACCTACAATAATTTTTAATCGGTATATTCTCCACCCTCATCAAGCTTGAGTTCTATTGTCATCAAAGTACCGCTGATAAAAGAATCATTTCGAATGGTTCTAACTCTTGCCACATCGAGATGATAAGGCCAAATCTCGACTACTATTGCCCCTACTTTGACATTTTCTGGGGCATCTGTTAAAATAATATCCTCTTTTTTTATACCATATCTTTCTAATGTGTGAATTGAGTGTTCAACTAATGGCTCTGGGTTGTTATGATTAATTGCCCATACTGGTTTTTCATAGTCTATTTTCTCCATTTCGAATAAGACGGAAATTTACTCCTATAACAATTATTCTGTTGGTTATTTTAGTTGACTATATTATATTCACTATCAAGTATTAATCATGGAATCCAAAACCTATCAAGTAATTTCAGAGTTTGATGAACAAAAAGACTATGGATTCTCAATAAGACCTAAACACAAAAAATACCTTTCCCTATTACAGAACAATCAAACTCTCACTCCTAAAGATTTTTTCAGCAAACACCTTGATAAAATAGGAAAAAAGGAAACTCCACTCAAGCAAAAAAAGATATCTTTTACCAAGCCATGTCTATTAGAAAAAGATAGGTGTTATTTCAGACTATTCTCAATATCCTATTCAATTCAGAGATTTTTCTAACCTTGAAACTGTTCATTATTTTACAGAACTGCTACGCCAAGACAAAAAATACAAAATGGGATGTTCATAATCTCAGCCCCACTTAAAAATCATATCTCTATGCTTTGTGGAATTTCAGCAACTGGTTGTATGGCAGAGTTTGAATCCCATGCTCTAATTCAGACTGATCTTAATGAATACAAGAAGATAAAATCAAAAACTACTCTTGAAGGACTGAAGCATTTTTTTACTTTGTATACAAATTCTCATGGTTCTGAATCCGATTTTATCAAAATGGCAAAGCGATATCTCTATGATAAAGAAAAGCATGGTCACAAAAAAGCCAATACTATACGCATAATCCGCTGTGCTATTGAAGGATGTTTTGAGAAAAATGATAATCCGATAATTTTCAAGTTCGAAGAAAAGACTTTGAGTATGCAGCCAGATAGGACAAAAGAAAAAACACGAAAAATGATGGTAACATCATAAATTCTATATGTTTTCCAATAGGCCTCGTTTTCTATTTCATTCGTTTTTTAAAAATTCTATTCCTGATTATTTCATTAAAATTTGGCATTTCTATTACCAAGATTTATGCCTAAATTTAATTTGCCAAAGATCCTTTGATGGCCTAAATCTGGAAAATCCTTTTCTAATTTGAGGAAATAAGCAAAGTATTGGAGTCTAAAAAGAAGCAATTTTGTGGCTATTGCCCTGAAGACAGGTGCTTGTGAGACAAATTTGTAATCCTAAAAGATGATGATTGCACTTGTTAGAAATATTCCTTATGCTAAAAGCACAAATTCTATAATTTGCTAACAGAGATGATGGAAAAAATATGTTGGGCAAATACCGATAATTTTGAAAAGTCTAAATTTGTAGTCATTGGTATTCCTGATGAATCCCAATCCCATGCATTAAGAAAAGGAACAGAAGAAGCTCCATCTAAAATTAGACAAATCTCTAATCTCCGTGATTCTTTTGAACATGGTGGACGAATCTCTCTTGGTCGTCCTTTTCAAGGCTCAGAAAAAAAAATCTATGATATGGGAAACATTAACCGCGATCAGATTGAAAATATCTATGATGAAATATCTGCATCTTCAAAAATCCCAATCTCGATTGGAGGTGATCATTCTATTACCAGACAAATAATTAATACAATAACAAAAAGATACGGGAAAATTTCTTTGGTCTATTTTGATGCTCATCCTGACTTTGTAAGTTCTACTACAAACTATTATGGCTCAGTAGTCAATGATATTCTTTCAAATATTGAAATTTCCTCTAGTGTTCAAATAGGAATTAGAGCCCCTGAACAAGAGGAATTGGACAATATTAAAAAATTCGATCTAAAAGTGATTACGCCTTTTGACATAAGAGAACAAGGAATCAAACAAGTGGCAAACTCTGTTACACGCAGATTAGGTGATAAAGTGTACATTTCATTTGATATGGATTGCATTGATCCTGCATTTGCTCCTGGTGTTTCTGTTCCTGTACCTATGGGTTTGAACAGTACAGATGCCGTCTATTTGTTAAAAGAAATAGTAAAGAAAGGTATTGTAGGTATGGATATGATGGAAGTTTGTCCTAGTTTTGATGTAAAAGATAGGACATCTCACTTGGCTTCTCGAATAATCTCTGAGGCTCTTTATTCATCAGGAGAAACATAACTTGTCTGAATTCCAAAATGAATACACTTGGGGTAAGGCTGTTGCAAGTAATTCTACTGAAAAATTCCAAGAAAATTTTGACAAGGCAATTGACAAAGTAAGAGATGAACTTGGCAAAAAATATCCCATAATCATTAATGGACAAGAAATCTATTATGATGACTGCTTTACAGTAAGATCTCCTTCTGATACTGGAATTATTGTGGCAGAATTTCCAAAAACATCTATTCATGACACCGAAAATGCCATATCTAGTGCAAAAAACTCATTTGAAAAGTGGAGTAACACCACATATCAAAAAAGAGTTGAAATCTTCAGGAATTGTGCTGATGTGTTTTCCAAACAAAAATTCTTTTTGTCAGCATTAATGACATTTGAGAATGGAAAAAATCGCCTTGAAGCCATGGGTGACATTGATGAGTCAATAGACTTTATGCGATTTTATGCACTACAACTAGAAAAAAACCAAGGGTTCTGCAAGCAAACCACTCATCCAAACCCTCATGAGAAAACTCAGACGATAATGAAGCCTTTTGGTGTATGGGGAATAATTGCACCATTTAACTTTCCTTCTGCAATTGCGATAGGGATGACTACTGCTGCACTAATTACAGGAAATACCGTTGTTCTAAAACCTGCAAGTGATGCCCCATTGTCTTCATTTCAATTCGCAAAAATTATTTATTCTGAAATTCCCAATGGTGCGATTAATTTTGTTACAGGTTCTGGAGGAACAGTTGGAAAAACCATCATTGAAAGCAAAGATGTTGATGGTATGGCATTTACTGGATCTTATGAGGTTGGCATGAAAGGATTTCGAGAATTTACAAAAGAGACTGCAAAACCTTTCATCTCTGAAATGGGAGGAAAAAATCCTGTCATAGTTACAAAAAATGCTGATTTGGACAAAGCCACTGATGGAGTAATGAATGCGGCATTTGGATTTGCTGGACAAAAATGCAGTGCATGCTCTAGAGTTTATATCCAAAATGAAATTGCAGACAAATTCATTGAAAAATTAGTTGAAAAGACAAAAAAAATCAAAGTTGGTATGCCTTGGGAAAAGGATGTATTTCTTGGTCCAATAATCAATTCAAATTCGAAATCAAAATTTGAAAATGCTTCTGATCTGGCAAAAAAAGATGGGCATATTTTGACTGGAGGCTCTGTAATTAAAACAGATTTACTTGAAAATGGCTATTTTGTAGAACCGACAATAGTTGAAAAATTACCTGAGGAGCACAAATTGATGAAAGAAGAATTATTTTTACCATTCTTGTGTATACAAAGATATGATAATTTTGATGATGCAGTAAAACTTGCAAATAAATCCGAATATGGATTGACTGCAGGAATTTTTTCAGAAGATAAAAAACAACTAGATGATTTTTTCTCAAAAATCCATTCAGGTGTTGTATATGCAAATCGTTCTGCTAGTGCTACTACTGCAGCTTTGGTATCTAGCCAACCTTTTGTTGGATGGAAACACTCAGGAACAACTGGAAAAGGAGCAGGTGGAGAAAACTATCTGCAACAATTCATGCATACTCAAACTCAAACTCGTTGTGACTGAATTAAAGAGCTTCCAAGTAGCAAAATATTTCTCTTTCTCTCCTTAATTCTTCTAATAGAATATGCCAACCAATTTGTTCCATATGGGATATAATCTGAAACAACAAATCCTTTTTTTATCAATTCTGGTTTGATTTCCTCTCTTATTCCCTTAAGAAACTCAAATTCAAACTTTTTTGGATATTTTTTTGATAATGTCTTTGCTTTTTTTATGATGTTGTTGTCGTGAGATGCAATTGCAAATTCATTTCCTTTTTTGAATAAAATCGTCATCAATCTAATGTAATTTTTATCAACATCTTCTTTAGTCTTAAATGATATGCTTGGTTTTTCTCTATATGCCCCCTTTACAAGACGAATTTTTGCACCAATTCCTAATAGATGATTTAGGTCATCTTCTGTTCTTTTCAGATTTGCTTGCAAAGCAATTCCCAATCTCTCATATTTTGAAAAAAACGAACTATACAGCTCGATTGTTTCATCAGTGTGTTCTGATGATTCCATGTCCAGCCAAATAAACACATGAGCGTGACGCATTTTTTGAATAATTTCTTCTAAACTTTTATGACATTGTTTTTGACTAATTGATAATCCTATTTGTGTGGGTTTCACAGAAATAGCACCTCGAATCTTCCATTTTCTAAAAGAATTTGCAATTTTTTGATAATCATCAATTGAATTACGAACCTGTTTTTTTGTAGTATGATATTCTCCTAATTTGTTGATGATTACATGCCTTCCAGTTTGATATGCATTTTTAGCTGATGATAATGCGTCATCAATTGTATCGCCTGCAATCCATTTTTTTGCGATTTTAAACAAAAATTTTTCTATTAATTGCACTTTATCTCCACTATTCTTTTTTGTCACAACAATAAAAAATAATTTTTAATTTTATGACTAGCCAACTTAGTCAATAAAAATTAGCGTGCAAACCATTAGAATAATTTTGATAGTTTTTACAAAATAATAACTGACAATCTAGCTTAGATCAATTATTCTGTGAGATATTTTGATTGGCTTTTTACAATAACTATTAAAAGAAAAATAGGAGGGAGGGCAATTTCAGGTAATTTGTTCAAGCAAAAAAATGTGAGAAAAAACCTAGAAAGATGCTG
>Ga0224497_10001932_pt1 | contig 12715 bp, 13 predicted proteins | sample SF_Jul11_sed_USG_4_FD_167970 | JGI IMG/M metagenome (GOLD analysis project Ga0224497, IMG submission 167970) | Sediment microbial communities from San Francisco Bay, California, United States - SF_Jul11_sed_USGS_13 | ecosystem: Environmental > Aquatic > Marine > Sediment | place: USA... | reverse complement strand
CCCATTCGCCAATTTCAAAGCCATTGTTGAGCTGTTCTTCGGTCGGCATTGCAGCGTATTCGGAAGGGGAATTCGGTATTGTCCGCCATATTACGCCAATGTTAGGCAAACGCCACCCGGGCACACATAAAAATCATTGTTTTTCCGTAAGTTAGGGCTCGGCGGTGGGGCATCTACGGGCACAGCGTGGATCGGCACAAAGTGTTACCATGGTAACAATCTATCCCCATCCAGGAGACACCGCATGGCCAGCAAGCTCGTCGTTCGCACCCAGACAGGCGTCCGCATCGAATCGTCGCTGCTCAAAGTGCTCAAAGCGCTCGCCGAATACACCGGACTTTCGCTCGGCGATCTGCTGGAGGGCATCGTGCTGCACAGCTTCGAGGGTAAAGCGCCGTTCTCGCCGCAGACGCGCAAGGCCATCGCGCAACTCAAATCCGTTTACGGCTGTGAATTGACGGCGACGGACAGCCACCAACTAAAGGAGAGCAGGCATTGAGAAGCGAACCACTCCCCACGATTGTGGACTTTGAACGCGGCGAAATCGAGTGCGGTTCATTCAACCACGAGGCTCACGTTTGCATCGCCTGGCTGTTTACGAAACGATTTGAGCACAGCGAAGCAATCGTGCGATTCTCTACCGCTCTCAGGGCTCTGACAAAGAAGTTCGGCGTCCCACAAAAGTATCATGCTACGCTGACTCGATTCTGGATAGACCTGATAGCCGAACGTGCTGCGGCTCTTCCGTCGAGCGACTGGGCGACGTTTCGTCGCAACAATCGCGACCTTCTCGACGACGCGAAAAACTTGTTGCATAGATACTATAGCGCGGAACTTCTGGCTACCGATGATGCGAGACATCACTATCGGCCGCCCGATAGGTGCCAACATTCTGCGTTTTCACGGACTTTGCCCGACGGCTCCTGATGCACAACGGGAAATGCCGAACGTCCCTGCTCAGCTCACGACATTGCCGGATGTCGGCGTTTCTAGAACAGTCCCTCGATGCGCCCTTCGCGGTTGACACGAATATTGTAAGCGGCAGGCGCGCGCGGCAGACCCGGCATCGTCATGATCGCGCCGCAGACGAGAACGATGAACTCGGCTCCGGCGGCGAGTCGAACTTCGCGTATTGGAACGACATGCCCTGTCGGCGCACCAAGCAGATTCGGATCGGTCGAAAAGCTGTACTGGGTCTTCGCCATGCAGATCGGATATTTGCCGTAACCCTGTTCTTCGAACTGTGCCAATTCTGCGCGCACTTTCTTGTCGGCGATGATATCGTCCGCGCCGTATATTTCCCGCGCTATTCGCCGAGCCTTTTCCCACAGTGACAGATTATCGCTGTACAAGGTCCGAAACTGGGCCGTTCCACCGTCGCAGAGTTTAACGACCTCAGTGGCGAGCTCGGTCGTCCCGGCGCCACCGTCGGCCCAGTGCGTTGCCGTTACGGCGTGTACGCCGAATTCTTCACAATAATTACGCACCGCATCGACTTCCGCGTCGGTGTCGGCGCTGAATCGGTTGATCGCGACCACGACGGGTACGCCAAAATGCCCGAGATTTCGGATGTGCCGGCCCAGATTCCGGCAGCCTTTGACGACCGCCTCGGTGTCCTGTTTACGAAGCTCGTCTTTCGGGACGCCACCGTGCATTTTGAGCGCTTTAACCGTCGCGACGAGCACGACGGCATCGGGTTTCAGGCCCGCTTTACGGCACTTGATATTGAAGAATTTCTCGGCGCCGAGATCCGCGCCGAATCCCGCCTCGGTCACGACATAATCGGCGAGCTTCAGCGCCGTGTTTGTCGCCATGACGGAGTTGCAGCCATGCGCAATATTCGCAAACGGACCGCCGTGCATGAATGCCGGGTTGTTTTCCATGGTCTGTACGAGGTTCGGCTGCAGTGCATCGATCAGGAGAGCCGTCATCGCGCCCTGAGCATTGAGTTGTCCCACCGTGACCGGCACGTTGCTGCGGGTATAGCCAAGCACGATATTGCCAAGGCGCTGCTCGAGATCCTGCAGGTCGCTGGCCAGGCAGAAGATCGCCATGATTTCCGAGGCGACGGTGATATCGAAACCTGCCTCACGAACCACACCATTGTGATAGCCACCGAGCCCGGACGTAATCGAACGCAATGCGCGATCGTTCATGTCGACGACCCGCCGCCAACTGACGCGCCGCGGATCGATGTCGAGTTCATTCTCCCAATGAATGTGATTGTCGATCAGCGCGGCGAGCAGATTGTGGGCGGCTCCTATCGCGTGAAAATCGCCCGTAAAATGCAGGTTGATATCCGTCATCGGCACGACCTGCGCGTGGCCGCCGCCCGCGGCACCGCCCTTCATGCCGAAACAGGGTCCGAGGCTCGGTTCGCGCAGGCAGATAGCGGCCTGCTTGCCGATCCTGTTCAGGCCGTCGCCGAGACCCACCGTCGTCGTGGTCTTGCCCTCGCCAGCCGGCGTCGGCGAGACGGCGGTCACGAGAATCAGTTTGCCGTCAGCCTCGTTGCCGATAGACCGAATAAAATCGGCCGCAATCTTGGCCTTGTCGCGGCCATAAGGGATCATCGCTTCAGGCGGAATTCCAAGTCCGCGACCAATCTCACTGATCGGTTTCAGGGTCGCCGCCTGGGCGATCTCGATGTCTGTCTTGAGGGTCACGGCGGTGATACTCCCGGGCCGAGCGCTCGACGTGCGCGGATCTTATCGCAAGGTACTCGCCGTTCCCGCTCGGCGGCAATAGCGGAAAGACGCAGGTCAAGTTGCGACAAGGCCAACTGGGTCACACCCATGGCGGCCCAATCGACCTATACTGCGAATATGTCGAAGGAAAGCGGAAATATCGACATTTCGGTGGCGGCTGTCGATGCCTTCGACACGTCGTTAAAATATGTCGATAGAATGACTTTTTGTCGACATATTATGCCCAATTTGCCCAGGAGTCGACGCCTGGCTATGCGCGCAAGGTAATCTAAGTGGCTGATTTTAATCCGAAAAAACCGTACAACTCATTGCCCGAGCTACCCCCGCCGCTGGACGAGATCGAAACCAGGGAAATCCTCAAGAAGTGCATCAGTGCGCGCGTCGCGCTCGCCGAACTCAAGCAGGCCGCCGAGCTGATCCCCAATTCGACCGTGCTCGTCAACGCACTACCGCTGCTCGAGGCCCGCGCGAGTTCGGAAATCGAGAATATCGTGACAACGACCGACAAGCTGTTCGAGTACGCGGACATCGGCGACGAACGCGCTGATGCCGCCACCAAGGAGGCGCTGCGCTACCGAACAGCGCTTTTCGAGGGTGCCAAGATGGTCCAGCGACGCATGCTGACGACCGACATGGCGATACAGATCTGCAGCACGATCAAGGGCACGGAACTCGACATCCGCTCGGAATCCGGCACGACGCTCAAGAACCGCCTGTCGGGAGAGGTCATCTACACGCCGCCGGAAGGACAACAGCGGCTGCAGGACAAACTCGACAACTGGGCCGATTTCATGCACCGCCATACCGACATCGACCCGTTGGTTCGGCTTGCCGTGCAGCACTACCAGTTCGAGGCCATTCATCCGTTCGCCGACGGCAACGGCCGCACTGGCCGCATCCTCAATATTCTGTTTCTCGTCGAGCATGGTTTGCTCGACTCGCCGATCCTGTATCTGTCCCGCTATATTATTCGTAACAAGGCGGCCTATTACCGGTTGCTGCAAAACGTCACGAGCGAGCAGGCATGGGGGCCCTGGATAATGTTCATGCTCGAGGGCGTCGAGGAAACCTGCACCTGGACCACTGACAAGATAAAGGCCATTCGTGAATTAATGGAACACACGGCACAATTCGTACAGCACAACCTGCCAAAAATCTACACCTGGGAACTCGTCGCAGTGCTGTTCAAGCAACCGTACTGCCGAATCAGCAATCTGGTTGACGCGGGCATCGCCAAACGCCAGACAGCCTCGGTATACCTGAAGAGCCTCGTCGACCTCGGCGTGCTCAAGGAAATCAAATCGGGCCGCGAGACTCTGTTTGTGCATCCAAAATATATCGAGCTGCTGACAGGCGAAGAAAACGTCTGGGTCTACTACGCGGACATCGAGATCGAGTCCACCGCTTAGCGCGATTATTGGGGCACGCTGCAGGCGGCGCTACGTCTGTTCTTGCTCCGCGGCAGTCTGTGCGACCGCTTTTTTGTGTAATTCCATGCGCTGGTAAAAAAGTCCGAACGCATTTTGTAACATCGAGTCGACAATGATGCCGTCGACGTCACAGCCTTCGGCGAACTTCAGAAGGCGCTCGAACGTGCGCCGGTAATTGCGGGAGTGTCTGCGCCGGATCTCGGTGCCGTACAATAGTTCCGGTAGCCCACCCTCCTCGAGAAAATCCATGGTCAGAAACCGCCGCGCGAAGATCTCGTGATCGCCCTGGGCTGATTTTCGAAACATGTCGTCCATTTCATCGCGGCTGTATCTGCCGCTGCCGACGGGACCGAGTCCGGACATGAACAACATCCCCGAGATGCCGGCGAGCTGGTGTTTGACGTTTTCGGCGATCTTGAAAAAGGTTTCCTGGCGCGCATTCATCTCGGTCGCGGCGATCGCCTGAGTTTGTTTTTCGGACTGTTCGGACGTGTGTCGCAGCGCGTCGGCATGGCGTGACAGCTCACGTTGCTGAATAAACAGTCCGATGACAAGCCATAGGAACGCTAGCGGCGCGAAGCCCCCTTCGAGAAAACTGCCCACCGTTTCGAGATCCAGTGTATGGTCCGGGTCGTTGCCGACAGCGGTCACAACGAACCAGACGCCGCCAGAAATCCAGACGACTGTGATGATCAGTCCCAGCCAGATTCGCCAGTCCCGTTCACGCGCGGCCGCTATAAGACGAGATTCTTTGGTCATAATGACTGCGGTATAGAAGCGGTCTCGATAATATCCATGATTCGCGATTCTGCGTCCACTCAAGCCGGATGCGCGCGTCGAATCAGGATGCCTATTCGCAGAGCGGGCAACCAGGCCCCGGGCGAGTAGCATGAAACGCGGCCGAGAAGCGTCGTTTACAACCACGAATAATTTCGAGGTCGATTACGCTCGCTTCATTGCCAGAAAACAGCCGGCAAGCATAGAATCGGCCGCACACAGGCCGGAGTAAGCGATTGACCCTCAGCCGTGCGACGATTTTCCAGCTGTTCAAGTACACGGTCTACGTGCTGCTGACGATGAACGTCTTTTGGTTCTTTATCGAAGAGCATGCAGCGGCCGCGTTGCAGTTCGCCAACGGCCTCGACCTGTCACGAATCATCGAAGCATATGCCGCAACGATTGACACGGCCGCCTGGGTCGTTCTGCTGCTCATGTTCGAGCTCGAAACCTATGTGCTGGATGCTCAGCAGCAAAACAGAATCGTCACCTGGAGCCTGCACGGCTTGCGCGTGTTCTGCTATGCGTTCATCGTTTACGCATTCTACGGCTATATCGTCAACCTGACTTACCTGAATTCGACGACTCCGCTGCCGGGTGTCAGCGACCTGTGCGCGCTGGCCGGCGCAGATTGGTCATTCGCGGTCAATCTCGACGAATACGTTATGATAAACGCGCAGAACTGCTCCACGTTCTCCGACGCACTACGGTTTTTTCAGTTCGACAATATGCGTGCGGTCGTCGACGCCGAGAGTCTGCAAGCAATTCGCAATCTTGCCTGGGTCGACGTCATCAATGCGGGCGTATGGCTGATCGTGGTACTTGTGCTTGAAATCGATGTTCGGCTTCAGGAGCACGGCCGTTTCGAGGGCTGGGCACTCCGCATCAGTAATGTGTCGAAGTTCGTGCTGTATTCCCTGCTGCTGATTGCGGCCGTCTACTGGGGTGTTAACGGCGACTTCGTCGATTTCTGGGATGCGTTCCTCTGGCTCGTTGCTTTCGTGTTCATCGAACTCAACGTATTCGAGTGGCACCAGGAAGCGCGGGAAGAAGCCGCGCTCGATATTCCGTCGGCCCCGATCTGAACGGCCCGACCGGACATCGGTAGCGGCAATCGTACCCGGTCACTTGACAATCTCGAACGTGGGATCGGCGGCCGCGCGTTCGGCCAGGCCCGCATCGCCATCCTGAACCTTGAGACTCTTGCGCGTCATCGCCGGGCCGAGCGACAGCAGGTACGGATGCCAGCGATCCTGCTCACCGCGCCGGTAGAATCCCGATACCTGCCAGCCCTCGTCAGTCCGGTAGATATACGATTTGCCGACTTTGCGGTTGGGCGCCAGTGGATCGACAATCTCGAGCGGCCCGATCGCCAGCGCCTGCTCGAGCTTCGCGCGGGCCGCAATAACGACCGATTCCTGTAGTCGACGCTCCATACGCGGTGCAGGATCCGTGATCCATCGGTAGGCAAGAACAGCGACGATCAAGCCGACGGCAAAGCCAAAAAGCAGTTGCGTTGAGCGCTTTGAGCCTATATCGAATTTCCCCATGCGTTACATTCCAGACATTCCCGCAATGCGCAATGCCAGTCAGTCGATACCAATTATTTTGTGTAACTGCAAACTGAGTTTCCAACGCGGATGCTCGAGACAAAACTCGATTGCGGCGCGCGTATTCATCGCCAGGTCGGCATTATCGAGCGGCTGCAGATAAAAATGCCGGAACGCGAGATGAGTAAACCGATCGGGCTGGGCCTCGGGTTCCGGCTGCGGAAACACGAGTTTGAGTTCGTCGCCCCCCAGCTGCCGAACCGGAGCGTCGCCTTTGGGGCTGATGCAGAGCCAGTCGATTCCCGCCGGCGCAACGATTGTGCCGTTGCTTTCCACACCGATCTCGAATCCTCCGGCATGCAATGCGTCGATGGCCGCGCCGTCGAGCTGCAGCAGCGGCTCTCCGCCCGTGCAAACCACATAGGGTACATCGGCCCCTGCATCGACCGGCCATTTGCCGGCCACAGCTGCCGCAAGCTCCCTGGCCGTGTCGAACTTTCCGCCTCCGGGTCCATCGGCACCAACGAAATCCGTATCGCAAAAACGGCAGGCGGCCGCGGCACGATGCTGCTCGCGTCCCGACCACAGATTGCAGCCCGCAAAGCGCAGCAGCACGGCGGGCCGGCCCGCACGTGCGCCCTCGCCCTGCAGCGTGTAATAGATTGTTTTCACTGTGTAGCTCATTCGCGTGCGAGCAACGGATCGTCGACTCCGGCCTCTGCAAAACCTTTGGCCCGCAGTCTGCAGGCCGAACATGCGCCGCACGGCGGGCGCCTGCCCAGATAGCAGGTGTGGGTCAACGCCATCGCCGGCAGTGCGCCGAGTTCGCGGGCCAGCATTACCGTGTCTTTCTTCGAACGGTGCATCAATGGCGCGTGAATCACGATATCCGTCTCCATGCCGAGACGAATGGTCGTCTGCAGGGACTTGAGGGTCGCCTCGCGGCAATCGGGATAGCCGCTGTAATCCGTTTGCGCAACGCCCGTCACGAGATGTCGAATTTGGCGCGGATAGGCATACGCGGCCGCAAACGTCAGGAAAATCAGATTGCGACCCGGCACAAAGGTATTCGGCAATCCGGTCGCCGGGTCCGGATTGCCGTCCACGTCGATCATGGCGTCCGTCAAAGCGTCACCGCCGAGTGCCACGAACGTATTCATCGGCAGGCACGCATGCTCGACGCCCGCGGCGGCAGCAACAGCGGCAGCGCACTCGACTTCGATGCGATGCCGCTGGCCGTAATCGAATGTGACGGTCGATACCTCGCCTTCACCAAACTTATCCAGCGCCCAGTACAGACAGGTTGTCGAGTCCTGCCCGCCCGAGAGGATTACCAGCGCTTTAGCCCCGACCGACTTCATGGCGACTAGCCGCTCTTGGAATTGCGCAGCCCCTTCTCGAAATCATCCCGGTTCGGCTGCTTATGCTCAATCAGGAAATCTTTGCAAAGTTCCGTCGACACCTGCCAGAGCCGCTCGGCCATCGCCTCATCCTGCATATGGCTGTTACCGAGCACGGTAACGGCATTGCAGTCCTCGAAGTACTTGCCGCTGGTGGATCCAAGTAGTGGACTCGTGGCGACGTAACAGCTAGTGGCCGCGCCCTGCTGTACCGTTTTGCCGCCACCGAGCGAGGTCATCACGGCGAAGCCGAGCTGCATGAAACGATTCAGGTTGCGATCGATTTCGGTGTTGATGACGCCCGGATGCAGGGAATTTGCGGTGATACGGGTGCCACGCAGCAGTTTACCGAGCTGGAGTCCGAACAGGACGTTGGAGAGCTTGGACTGACCGTAGGCGCTTCGGCCCTTGTACGCATATCGACCGTCGAGGTTATCGAAATCGATTCCGGCATCCGGAGCGCTCGTATACGCCGCGCGGCTCGCGACAACCACGATCCTGCCCTGCCAGGCGAAAAACAGACGATCCAACAGCCGATTGACGAACACGAAATGACCGAGATGATTCACGATGAAGTGCTTCTCGATGCCGTTAATGACTTCCGTACCATCGCCTGCACCGAGATAGCCTGCATTGCAGATCAGAATATCGATCGGCGCGTTCATCGATCGGATGGCTTCGGCGCAGGCGACCACCGAATCGAAGTCGGAGAGCTCGAGAGCGACCGGCGTCGTCTTGCCGATGACGCTCGAGCACGCCGCTCTTGCCTTGTCGAGCGAACGCCCGGTGCCAACAACGTATGCGCCCCGCTTGGCGAGTACACGCATCGTCTCGTAGCCGATCCCGGATGTGCAGCCCGTCACGACCGCGATCTTGCCGCCAAGCTCGATCCCGGCAGTCACTTCCTCTGCAGTCGACTCATCGTCAAAGCGACTTCTTGGCACGCCTTCCGTCGGCACTTTATTGGTGCCCGCGCAGGCTGCAATGCCGGGTGCGGTAATCGCCGCGCCCGAGAGTTTCAGAAAAGTGCGTCGATCCACTCTTTTTCTTGTCATACGTATCAACGCCTGATCACTCGAAAAGCTTGTCCGCCTCGCTTGGCGCATCACAGTATCCCGACTCTGTACCCGCCTCACCACCGAACAAGGCGTCGAGCGCGCCCCTGGCGGCCTCCTCTTCGACCTTGCGGTTCGGATCGAAGGCGCGTTCGCTCGGCTCGTAATAATCGCAGAAATTGGGGCGCTCCTTTTCAAGCACTTCCTCGGCATCGTCTTCGCGACATTTTTTCGGCACAGACGGCTCGAAGTGAACGCACATGCGACAGACATGCAGGTAATGTCCGCAGCCGGGACACTCGTCGCGACGCGACAGCGGCAGCGACAGAGACGCGAGTGAAAAACCGCAGCGATAACACGCGATGGAGTGGGACATGAGACCTTCGGCGCCGGGCGTAGTGCCGAAGTATAGCGTTTGTGATTGCCGGCGTGCGCACGATGACCGACCTGCGAATCGCTGCGCAGCGCCGGTGCCGTTGCCAGAAATTACATAAACTAAACTACATAATTATCTATTTTTATTATATATTTTTAGCACTTTTGCGCCGCGAATATGGCCGGCGCGCAGCTCCCGCAGGGCTCGATTCGCCGCGTCGAGCGGCAGCGTCTCGATGGCCACCTTGAGCGGCACGCTTGCCGCGATGGGCAGGAAGTCGGCGATGTCCTGACGCGTAATATTCGCCACGGTCTTGAGTTCTTTTTCGAGCCAAAGATGATCCTCATAGCGCAATCTAGCAAGCAGATCGCGATCGGCGTCTTCCTTGCGGATCGCGTTGATCACGAGGCGTCCGCCCGGCCGCAGACTTTCGAGCGCCGCGAGCACCGGTCGCCACGCCGGCGTGGTATCGATAATCGCGTGTGCCGGCTCCGGCGGCACGGCCCCGGTGTCGCCGCTCCAGTCGGCACCCAGCCGGTCCGCAAAATCGCGTTCCACGGCACTGCGCGCGAAAACGAACACCGGACTGTCCGGGTACAGATGTTTGGCGAGCTGCAGCACGAGATGGCCCGAACCGCCGAACCCGGTCAGCCCAAGCACCTCGCCGTTCGCGAGGCCGGTCAGTTTCAGTGCCCGATAGCCCACACCGCCCGCGCACAGCAGCGGCGCCGCTTCAGCGTCCTCGTACACCGTCGGAATCGGGTACGCGTACGCTTCGGGCACGGTCATGAATTCGGCGTAGCCGCCGTTCGCATCCCGCCCCGTCGCGCGAAACGCCGGACTCACGTTTTCGTTTTTCGAGCCATCCGACGAATGTATCCAGCCGACGCCGACACGATCTCCGATCGAGTGAAGACGACAGCTCTTGCCGCGTGCCGAAACGCGACCGATGACTTCATGGCCCGGCACGACCGGAAACGCCGGCGGCGGCGCCCTGCCCTCGATCTCGTCGAGTTCGGTATGACAAACGCCGCACGCCGAGACGGCGATCAGCAGCTCGTTACTTTTTGGCTCGGGTTTCGGTAAGTCGGTGAGCACCAGCGGGTCGGGGTCGTCATCGAAGCTTGTTGTCGAGCGCAGCACCATCGCGCGCATCAGAAGACTCCTTTACGCCCGGAAACCGACAGTATAGGGTGCCCGAGCGGCAGCCTGGCAATACGTAATTTGCGCCGAAACCGCTCGTCCAAACCATGTCCGTTACTGTGCTCTGCGCCTGTGCTGGCAACGCCGAGTTTCTCAACGGCGAAAGCATCGAGCGGCGCCGCCGAAGCCGCGTTGCGTAATCTTCACCAGGTCGATACCGATCACGATTCGAGCCCGGAAATCATTACCGCTTTCGGTGAGCTGATTCTTGATCCGGACTGAATCTAACGGGCCGCAATTGTCGTCCCTGGCATATCCGACTACACTGCCGAAAACCGTTACCGAGACCGAGATCCCGACAATGACAACCATCCACAAGTTTGCACTCACGCTGATCGGCATCGCCCTCCTCGCTTTGGGGCCCGCCCGCGCGCAGGAGTCCGGCAGTGACCAGGCGGACGTCTGGGCAGCTGTCGAAGCGCAATGGGCCGCTGAAGAGAAAGGCGACAACAAATGGATCGATAGCCGGCTCACCGACGACTTTCAGGGTTGGGAGCGGCAGTACCCGGCACCGCGATCGAAAACATCAATAAAATTGTGGGACCGGCTCGGCGACGATCTCGGCAAGACTGTTGCGCATGAATTGTTTCCGTTGGCCATCGTCGTCCACGACGACGTCGCCGTCGCCCACTATTTGTACAGGAATGCCTTCGAGGACAAGGACGGCGAAATCGAGTTAACCAACGGCCGCTACACGGATGTACTCGTGCGAACCGATGACGGCTGGAAGTTTATCGCCTGGCACGGCGGCGACGACGACTAAACGACGGTGCCGGTGCCGGTCCTGGCGACTGTGCCTTCGACCAGCAAGGGATCTTCGCACCCGGATTCCCGTACGGCTTGTAGCCCGCATTACCGGGTCGGACGCCGGCGTGGTCTGCCGCATCGTGCTCCGACGCCAATGCGGCGTTCTTGCGGCCTTGTTGTTCGAGTTCCGCCAGCAGGCTCGCTGTCTGTCCCATCCGTGCTCTGGTAAGAGCCTCACGCGACATAAGCCGAGACGAATCGTCGGCCGAAAAGGTTCCAGGAGGCGTATAGTTGATCCAGCAGCGGATTAAGCGCCGGTTCAGCTATACGGCGCTAAGCTGACAGCCGAATGGAGCAATCCGTCAGATGACGGGCCCGGAGGCACTATGAGCACTCAAACGAAGACAGTCCGTACAAGCTGGCGCCTGCTGCTGCTGCTTGCGGCATGCCCCGCTCTCGCCCTTGCCCAGGTGCCGTTAGACGAAAAGGACCAGCCGATCGGCGACTTCGAATCACAGTCGGTGACGGGCAATGAAGACATTCCGCTCTTGAGCGCGGCGGAACTCGAGGAAATCGTCGGGCCGATTGCACTGTACCCTGACGATCTGCTCGCGATCGTATTGCCCGCGTCGACCTATCCGCTGCAAATCGTCCAGGCTGCGCGGTTCCTCGATGAGCTCGAGCGAGACCCGTCCCTCGAACCCGATGAGTCCTGGGACGACTCGGTCGTTGCACTGATCAATTATCCCGAAGTCGTCGAGTTGCTCAACGAAGACCTCGATTGGACCTGGCGATTGGGTGAGGCTGTTGTCGCGCAGCAAACCGACGTCATCGCGGCGATAGAAGGTTTTCGTGATCGCGCTTATGCTGCGGGCAATCTGAAAAGCGATGCGCACCAATCCGTCACCCGCGACGAGGGGGTCATCGAGATTACGCCCGTCAGCGACGACATAATTTACGTGCCCTACTACGAGCCTGAACACGTCGTCGTGCATCAGCCGAGACCTGTTTACTACTACTACCCGCGGGCATACCCGGTTTACTACTACCCGTACCCGTCGAGCTATGCCTTTGATCGCGGCTATTTCTGGGGCGTGACCACCGCGTTCTCGATCGGCTGGTTTACCGATAGCCTGCACGTTTTTCACCACAGTTATCTTGGGCATCCGTATTTCGGTCACTCGTACTGGGATCGCTGGTGGTACCGCCGACCAACCCTCACGGTCCACAATCATTACTACGCGGGCAACAGCGTCAACATCTCGATCAACCGCTATCGCTCGGGCGATTACTGGCGGCCGCGTGCACGCCAAACCGTGCGCATATCCGATCAGCGCGTTACGCGGACCCGCTACTTTCCGAACACCGATCGTCGCCACTCGTCAGATGCAAGGCTCCGCACCGGGAGCACGATCGCGCCGGCAACGCGAGACCTGCAGCGACGCGTTCGGTCCGACCGAAACGACGAA
>Ga0224497_10001930_pt1 | contig 12727 bp, 14 predicted proteins | sample SF_Jul11_sed_USG_4_FD_167970 | JGI IMG/M metagenome (GOLD analysis project Ga0224497, IMG submission 167970) | Sediment microbial communities from San Francisco Bay, California, United States - SF_Jul11_sed_USGS_13 | ecosystem: Environmental > Aquatic > Marine > Sediment | place: USA... | reverse complement strand
TCTGGGGTCTCATAGGCTCGCAGGTACACATCTTCGTACTTCACACTGCGCCACAACCGTTCGACGAACACATTGTCCACCCAGCGCCCCTTCCCATCCATACTGATCGTCACCTCATGGGTATGGAGGACGTTCGTAAAGGCCTCACTCGTGTATTGAGCCCCTTGGTCGGTATTAAAGATCGCTGGGGCACCGTAGCGTCCCAGGGCTTCTTCCAGCGCGTCGACGCAGGCCTCGGTGTCGAGCGTGTTCGAGACACGCCAGGCCAACACCCGTCGTGAATACCAATCCATGATCACGGTCAAATACATGAACCCTTTGGCCATCGGGATATAGCAAATGTCACTGGCCCAGACCTGGTTGGGCCGCGTAATCGCCAGCCCGCGCAGACGATACGGATAGATCTTGTGGCCCTTGCCCGCTTGACTGGTCCGTGGCTTCGGATAGATCGCTCGCAACCCCATCTGCCGCATCAAGCGGCGAACTCGCTTGCGATTCACCCGATAGCCGCGCTGCTGCAGCTCGACGCCCAAGCGTCGACTGCCGTAGAAAGGCCAGCGCAGATAGAGGGCGTCGAGCTCGCGCATGAGTTCGAGGTCGGCCGCAGAGACTGCCTGCGGGCGAGTGTATGCACTTGAACGCGGGACCCCCAGCAACTGACACTGCCGCGTGATGGAGAGGGCGTGTTGTGCCGTGATCGACCCTTTGCGCTCGTTCATCGGCCGTGCCCGAGCGCGTGTGCTAAAAAATCCTTCTCCATCGTCAACTGCCCAATCTTCGCATGGAGTTTCTGTTGGACCTGCTCGTGGGTCGCGGTTTCTCCCAGCCCCGCTCCAAACACGTGCTCGGCCTTGGCGACCAACTGCTTCTTCCAATCCTGGATCTGATTGGGATGGACATCAAAGTGCTCCGCTAGTTCAGCTAAAGTGCGCTCCCCCTTGACGGCGGCTAACGCAACTTTCGCCTTAAATGCCGGGGAATGATTGCGTCGAGATCGTCGGGCCATCTTCTGCTCCTTTCGTTAAAAACAAATATAGCGCAGAAGACTTCACTTAGCATCTCAGAATTTCTGTCCAATGAATGGGGTCCACCTCTCGGCTAGCCTGTCTCCGTGAACGATAGTAAGATATATACCTAGCGGAGATTATGACATGGGAACCGTTGACAGAAAAATGATTTCAATTTCTCCTGACCTATACAAGGAGCTGGAAGAGCTCGCTCAGGAAGAGGGCAAGAGTGTCAATGCGGTCGTCCAAGAGGCCTTACGGATGGCCCAACGAGAACGTCAGAAATCAAGGTTTCTCGATATACAGCAATATTGGACCCGTAAGACCAAAGAGAAGGGCAATCTCACTGAACGGAATCTTCACAAATATTTGGCCAAATAGTGAGAGCCGTTTTTGGCGCTAACATTTATCTTTCCGCGCTGGTTTCCCTAAGCGAGTATCTCTCCTCAGAATCTTAACGACTTCACCTATCTACTGATCATTGCTTCGAATCTGATCCAGGAGGGTTTCCACAGGCGTATTTAATTGTTTGTTCTTATTGCAGACTGGGCAGGCGGGGACGATATTCCCCCGGGTGCTTTTGCCTCCTCGGGCGAGAGGCACGAGATGGTCCATGGTGAGATGGTCTGCTCCTACTGATTGTTGGCAGAAGTGGCAGAGGCCTTTCTGTATTTGATTTTTCCACCAGGGTGATTTGCGGAGCTTTTTGGTCCGTTCGCGCTCAATCTTGATGTGCCGCTGAACGGCATCAGGATCGCCGAGATCGTAGAAGTTTTCTTTGCTCATAGTTAATGTGATGAGGCTGATGAATATTTTGGAAAGTAAAGATTCTACCTCCCCGCACCATGGCTTGTCGTGTCCCGCAGGGCGCAACCTTTGCTAAAAAAAGGAGGGGGGTTCTGGCATGCCTGATGGAAATTTATTAAAACGTTAATCAAGGGCAAGTGTGAGGCATTTGGCGGAGCCCCCGGCCTTGAGAAATTCGTCCAGTTCAACCGGATGGGGAATGTAGCCCTGTTGAGTCAACCATGCCATCGTTTCCGGACATCCGGTCGGCAGCACCACATGGCGATCGACACACACGGCATTACAGGCGAATCGTTCGCTTTCCGAAGATGGGACGGCAAACAATTTGCCCTGCTCAACATGAGCCGCAATTACCTTTTGGGCGTAGGCATCAAATGCGTGAGGAAAGTATAGAAGCCCTCCACCGCTTAAGGGACACAAGCAGGTATCTAGGTGATAAAATCGCTGATCCACTAATTCCACAGGAAGAATTCTTTTGGAAAAAATCGTCGACAACTGGTCATAGGCTCGGATGTCGCTGCGTTGCCGATAGCCGCCAAACCAGAATTCCGGAAATCCCAATAAGTCCCCTGCGCCTTCAAAGTCCCATTCGGCATCAAGGCTGATGACTTCGTAGCCCTTTTCCGCGAACCAATCAATGAAATGGCGTTCCTCGCGCTGACGTTCAGGATGTCGGAATCGGCTGGGAACGGCCCTGCCCTCGTGGAGAACACCCGCATTGGCCGTAAACACCAGATCGGGTAAGCCCGGTGCCGGTTCCATGAATTCCAATTTTACTCCGATCTCTTTTTCTAAGACCTGGGTCAGTGCCTGCCATTGGGTTCGAGCTCGATTGCCATTGGATTGATTGGACACCCTCATCCATGGGTTAATTTCATATTCGATTCCATAATAATCGGGAGGGCACATCAATAAACGGCTCATGATCGGCACATCCTGTTATCCCTTCCAGCCAAGTTCCCGAGCCAATTCGCGCAGAAACGACGATGAATCCATAACCAGTCCAACGGCCTGAAAGCTTCCACGGTCACTCAGTTTGGTAGGGACGGCGGGATTGATATCGACACAGACAGTTGGGACCGACGCCGGCAACAAATTTCCCGTTGCTACAGCGTGGAGAGTGGAAGCTACGAGCAACGCGAGTTTGACGCCTGGGAGGGCCGCACGCATGCCCTCTTGCGCTTGAATGGAATCGGTGATGACCTCGGGCAATGGGCCGTCGTCGCGAATCGTTCCTGCTAAGACCATGTGTACCTGTTGATCCACGCAGGCTGCCATGATGCCTTCGGTAATGATACCCTGCTCAACCGCCTGTTGAATGCTCCCGATAGCGCGGATTCGATTAATGGTTCTCAAGTGATGTTCATGGCCGTGGGGAACAGATCGTCCGGCTCCCAAATTGTAGCCAAGGGAGGTTCCGTAGAGGTTGGCTTCCATGTCATGAGCTGCCAGGGCGTTTCCACAGAACAGCACGTGAATGTAGCCTTCCTGGATGATCCAGGACAAAGCCTCCCGACCACCGGCATGCACAATGGCTGGCCCTCCTGCAAATAAAACTTTTGGGGTTAACGGGTTGTTCGTCCGACGTTCTTTGATCGCTTGCATTCGCTTCGCTACATCCCCAATCACATGACGATAGGGGCGCTCGGAGGAAACTTGTGCTTCCATGAAGCCGAAGACATCTCGTTCGGCTGGGCGTTCCAGCGGAAAGACGCGAATGCCTTCTCTTCCCACGACCACGAGGTCTCCCTTTTTGACTGATCCCATTGGGATCATAGACGCAGAGGGTGGTGAGGACGTCACGATAATGGCGAGGTCCATTTCGGTTTGAAGAACATCAAGCCAGGTACCCTGATAGCGGATTTGGGTGGGAAGGTGAGAGGTGGCATGAAAATCTTCTGGCAAAATCCCATCGGCTGGCGCGGGGGTCACCGTGCAATCCTGCTCGGTTTCCACCACCGCCCCATGGGGTTGGATGGCGGTTAGGATGTCCTGTAATAACCCAGGGGTGGGTGCTTCGATACGAATCGTGGCATGGGAAAGGTCTTCCCGTTTTGTTCCTATGGCCACTTCCGAGAGGGTAAAGGTTCCTCCCAACATGACGATGGTATCCAAGACTTTTGCCAGGATCAGCGAATCGATGATATGACCTTGGAGGGTGACGGTTTGGGAGACCATAATGATATTCTACCACTTCCTTATCGTATTGCCTTGCGATGGAGAAGGTTTGATTCGAAAGCGATTGTGTCCGATGATATACTAGGAAACATTTTTGGGGATGGTGGTAAAATGAACGGTAAAAATCGGATTGTACGTTGGACAATAATGTGTGGCGTGATGGCCACACTTTTGCTAGGCCAAGGAACCTTGCCGGCTCAGGCTTCACCCGGCACGGAAGTTTTTCAGAGCTTTACCCAACATATTAGTGAACAAATTCGTATGGATAAGCAGGCGTTTGCCCAGGCTGATAAGTGTACGGCTTGGTTTTATAAGCAGATGGGGAAGAAGCCTCCGTCAGCAGCCCAGGCAGAAAAGATCCATTTTGTGCCCATTTCACAATCAGATACTGACATTGATTGTGCGCAACAATACCCCAACGGTTTGGAGGAGGCCCGGGAAGCCTTTGGCCGGACACAGCAACGATTGTCGTTTAGCCTGACTTTTTTCCAAATGGCTCTTATCAGTGATAGGGACGATGACTACGCCTACAGCACCCAAGAAATGCAAGATGTGTTGGAGGCCTTTAGCCGGACGTACCACAGCGGGCAATCGGTCGATCAATATGTGAGCCAACTGGTTGGATTGTTTGAACGCCATCGGCCGGAGGTGCAGTTCCCCGTGTTGATGGCCAGCATGCAGACCCTTATGGACAGAGGGTATCGATTGACGAAGGCAGATCAAACTGCCTTGAATCGTGAACTGGAATAATTCTTAAAAGTGAAAATAACATGAAAAATCGTAAAGCGTGAGGGGTAAGGCGTAAACCGATTCAGAATTTGTTCGCTTAACCCCTCACGCCTAACTCCTTACTGAATACGTTCAAGCGCTTCACGAGAGCGACTGCGAACGGTCTGATCCCAATCTTCTTTCATTTTTTCTTCCAGCTTGGCTTTTGCTTCTTGGGCTCGCATACGACCTAAGGCTAATGCCGCACAGGCCCGAACATGCGCATGATCATCTTCTAGGAATCGAATGAGTAACGGAATCGATTCAGTATGTTTAAGAATGCCTAGGTAACTGACTGCCATTCCTCGAATGCGGTGTTGCTTGTCGCCCAAAGCTGTGTTCATGGTCCAAATAAAAAGTTTCGCCATGGGCTCGGCGATTACTTCCAACCCTTCTGGTTCGAATTGATTGACTTCAACTAGGGTAAACGCGAGGTCTCGTTGTTTTTGGGGAGATGGTTCTTTTTGAAATCGATGGATGAGGCGGTCGCGGAGTTGAATGCGATCTTTACGGGATCGCCATTTTCGCCAGAGGCCCCAGACGCCTATGCTTAAGACGACAATGATACCGAGGATGGGAATAATTTCGTCAACGATGTAATCTTGTGTATCAAAGTTGAGATGATTCCAAACCCAAATGCCTGCTACGATCAGACCCAACCCCAATAATCCGACAAACGGATTAATGGCACGGCTGGTTTCCTCCGGTTTTGTTTGGGTCGGGCTCGGCATCGAATCAATTCGTTAAGGGGTTAACACAATAAGGTAATGAAGAAAGGGAGTCGAACATTTTCATGAAGGTAACCATCTTAGGGTCAGGGACCAATCTTCATCCCACTCGAGCAGCCGCTGGCTATCTTATCCAGACGGACCGGCCTATTCTACTGGATTTTGGACCTCGAACGCTCTCTAATTTACTGAATACTGGCGTGGACCGCCATACGATTCAATACCTACTTTTTACCCATTATCATGCGGATCATTTCTCAGATTTTCTGACGTTTTTCTTCGATGCCATTTGCCATTCTATGTTTTCGGACGTTCGACCAGCCCTCAACATATATGGCCCTCCCGGAACCAAACGACTCTTTCGGACCATGTTTCGGACCCTCCCAAATTTTCAAGATGCGCCGTTTCGGGTGACACTCAAGGAGGTTCATGATCGACCTTTTTCGATTGGCCAGACCCAGATCACGCCATTGCCAATGACACATTCTGACCAACAAATCTGTCTCGGCTATCGTGTTGACTACCAGGGCCAATCGGCAGCCTTTTCGGGAGATGCAATGGCCTCTACGAATCTGGTGAGTCTCTGCCAGAATGTGGATTTAGCTATATTGGATTGCTCCTTTTCGTCCCATAAACCTGGTGGCTCGCATATGCACGCCGAAGAATGCGGAAAAGTGGCGAAAAAAGCCAAGATCAAAAAGCTCGTGCTTTCACACTTTTATGAGACGGCGGATCGTTCCAATGTTGTGGCCCAAGCCCGCCGATATTTCTCAGGAACAATTGTGAAAGGTAAAGATCTTCTGACCTTGAAAGTTGGGAAAGTAATGCCAACAAACGGGGGAAAATGAAGTCATAATGGCTCCAGGATGGAGAATTCCCATGCTACAACCTCAAAGCTTGAGGAGAGGATGGTATGCATAAGCCTGAGTTTAGTTGGATCACCCCTGTCTTATGGGTTAATGACCTGGTCAAAAGCTTGGCCCATTATGAAGAGGTTTTAGGTTTTCATGTTGCTTGGAAATGGTCTGAAACTGAAACATTCGAAGATCCGGACCATCCGACTTTTGCCTGTGTATCGAGGGGAGAATGTAGCTTATTTTTATGTGAGAAAGGGCAGGGAAACCCTGGTTCATGGATATGCTTGAATGTGAATTCGCGAGAGGAGCTAAATCAGCTTTTTAAAGAATACACAAAGAGCGGGGCAGATATTGTTGAAAAACCTTTGGATCGGTCATGGGGTATGTGCGAGATGATCGTCAGAGACCTTGATGCCAATGTTTTTAGAATGGGATGTCAGACAGGGTCGGATTATTCCTTTTCTAATAACTCAAGCAGGGCCCGGACGCGGCGTGCCATCGGTTCTTCCGACTCCTGTTCATAAATACTCAACAGATTTCTCAACATGCGAGCCAAGATGGTCGGTGTTGAACTCTTTTCTAACAATGAGGGGTCATAGGCCATGCCCGAAGAGGTGATAAACTTTTCGCAATCTTGCTCTCGCAGAATGGTGCCACCATTAAAGCAATCGACGAATTGTGCGGGTGTCTCCCCTTCAAGCTTCACCAGAAAATGTCCAGGCATCCCAACCCCTGCTAAAGGCAGACCCAGTCGTTTTCCGACAAACACATAGAGCGCTGATAAGCTAATAGGAATGCCTTGGCGGCTGTCTATGACGCGGTTGAGATAGCTGTTGTCTGGATCGTAATACTCCTCACGGTTTCCCGAAAAACCTTTATCTTTAAACAGGAAGTTGCTGAGCAGGCGTGCGGCTTTTCCCGACGGAGATTCTGTGGCCAGCCACTTGGTGCGAAATTCCTCGGCCAGATTGTCCAGACATTCCACGTAGTGCGGAATGTCGAGATTAGGGTAGGCTAACTTGGAAATCAGGAAGGTTCCGTGCTCCCAATCTTCTTGCCGCGCACTTTGGGAGACGAATTTTTTAAATTCATTAAGTAATTGGCCAAATCGAATTTCCTCTTTGATGTAGGCCAACCGTGGTTGCAACAGCGCATCGTCAGTTCCAGCTTGGTCAAGAAATGGAAGGACATCTGAACCAAAACGTGTCAGTTGGTTTTGAATGGTACGAGCAACCTGTTCGTTTGGATCAGAGAGTAAACGAAGTAGTGCGTGGATAGTGGTATCTGGAGGAAGACTCACACTGGTGGTATCGGATGGCATAGCCTCGTCTTTAGCAATGGCGCACGAACCTTGTCTTGAACTTTTTCGATGGGATATGAGGTTTAACCGACAGATCGTTTAAAGGCTTTGGCCCCTCCATAGAGGCATAGGGCATCAAAGGCGACGAGGACCATGAGTGCCATGCCCACTTGCGGGAGTGCTTGGCTCCAACCTGAGATAATGAGTGGACGGACGGCATCAATGACCCAGGTCATAGGATTAAAGAAGGCCAAGGCTTGCATCCAACCGGGCATGGCTGATAACGGCACTAATGCGGAGCTGAGAAAAATCATAGGCAACGAAAGAAAGCCCAACACGGAGAAGAAATCGCCATGGCTTTTGACGGAAAAAGCCATGGCCATGGAAATGGCGGTTAATCCAACGCCAAATAACATGCCGATGAGGAGGATGACGGTAATACCCAACATGCCGGTTTCTGGAATGACCCCAAAGAGAAACGCCACGGCTAAAATGACAAGAATTTGCATTCCAGTAATGGCCATGACAAAGAGAAATCGGCTAAGAATAACTGAAGAGCGGCGAATGGGTGTGGACATGAGACGTTCGAGAAATCCGTTTTCTTTATCGAAGAGCAGGTCGATTCCTCCGGCCAATCCATTGTTAAGCACGGTCATCACCACGACCCCAGCCGCAAGAAAGCTCATGTAGTTTGGGGCTTGCAGGACTTGGATATCAGCTGCTCGTTGGAATAAGTTGCCAAAGAAAATGAGCCAAAAAATCATCGGCTGCGCTAGGGTAAAGAGCATACTAAATTTTTCTCGACTGAGCCGCTTAACCCAGCGATTGGTCAGGGCGAGCACTTCTTGAATTTGTTCATTCATAACTAAATTTTTCCAAAGAAAAAATAGCTAGAGGATTAGGCTTCGGGGCCAGCAGGTTCGTTTGTGAGCGAGCGCCCGGTATGGGCGACAAAGACATCATCTAACCGGGGTCGATGATATTCAATGCCATCTAACCGACAACCAGCGACGGTATTGGTCGTTTCCATGATGACGGGCAATGCTTTTTCGGGACCGTCCACGCGAATGTCCAGACCATTTTCCCTAGGTCGGATCGCTCGAACGAAAGGCAAGCCCTGAAGGGCCGTGGTCAGTTGATCCAGGGCTTCGGGAGTGGCGTCGCTCAGGGTCAGCCACACCCCATCTCCCCCCAGGCTGGCTTTGAGGTCTTTGGGGGAACCGATTGCACGAACTTCTCCACGATCAATGATCGCAATTCGATCGCAGAGTTGGTCAGCTTCATCTAAATAATTTGTGGTGAGGACAATAGTGATTCCTTGCTGCCTTAATTGTCGAATATGCTCCCAAATATTCAGTCGGCTTTGGACATCTAATCCCAGAGTTGGTTCATCAAGAAAGAGTATTTTGGGATGCGGGAGCAATCCGCAGGCTATATCCAGTTTCCGCTTCATACCCCCCGAGTAACCTTTTGCGACTCGGTCGGCATCATTCTCCAGGTTCACAAGTTTCAAGAGAGAGTCGATGCGGCTCAGCGCTTCTTGTTTTGGTAAATGATAGAGTTCGGCAAAGAGCAGCAGGTGTTCTCGTCCTGTCAGAAATCGATCAATCGCGCGTTCTTGTGCGACATAGCCGATGAGTCGCCGAACGGTATCCGCTTCTTTGACGACATCGTGTCCGAGAATGGTTGCCGTTCCAGATGTGGGACTGAGTGTGGTAATCAGGATTCGAAGGGTGGTACTTTTCCCCGCTCCGTTTGGCCCTAATAGCCCAAAGATCTCCCCGTGCTGCACGTTCAACGAAAGATTTTTAACCGCCTCGACTGCATCATACACTTTGCCGAGGTTGGAGACTTCAATAGCAGCAGAGGACATAGGAATTTAGCCTTGGGTTTGGAGATCGGCAAGTTTGAAACGGATAAAATCGATCAGTCGACGCGCTTGCTGTGGGAGGTTGTCTGACTCGAGCAAGAACTGTTTTTCGATCGGTGACAAATCAAGCCCAGCTGACAGATTGTGCACGAGAATTGGATCTGTGAGGGTGGCGGAACCAATGACTTCGCACAGCTCATTCGCTTTCTTGGATGTCAGATATTCCTGTGCGGTCTTTTCGAGATGACGTCGGACTTCTGAAGTCAGCGACAGAGAAGCGTCAGATCGATGCGGTATAATCCTGGCTTGTCGATAATTTGTCATGACGGTCTGTTCTTCATATGTGCACCGATGTAACCCTTGTAAAACAATGTTATACCGGCCATCCGACAGTTTGTGTGAGCTAATTATCCGCCCTACGCACCCTGTGGGATAAATAGGCGGTGCCTCTTCATAGTGGTCTTTCCACCCGTCTTTCAAGAGTGCCATACCAATGCATTGCCCATTCGTAGTGGCTTCTTGAATCATTTCCCGGTAACGAGGTTCAAAAATGTGTAGGGGTAAATAGGTTTGAGGAAAAAATACAACCGTCGGTAACGGAAAGATGGGAACGATTTCCGGTATGGGAAATGCTTCGGGTTCGGCTGAAGAAAAATGCAAAGACATGCGATACGATAGCCGAGGATTTTCTTGAAAGTCAACGTGCCTAACTCGCAAAGGCCTGATTGACAAAATGAGAAAATGCTTGTGGGAGAAGGGATTTGTGCGCTTTATGGCATCGTGGTATAAACGACCGCAATGATAAGAGTCCTCCTTGCCGCGGTGATGTGTTTCATGAGTCCCGACATCCTTGCGGCAGAGTCCCCTCCGGCCACATCTCGTTTTTCCCCTGCGAAGCTAGGTTATGAGTATGTCTTTCCCCGGGATCATGGGAATCATGAGCAGTTTCAGACCGAATGGTGGTATTTTACTGGTCATTTACAGGGATCAAAGGGACGTCGGTTCGGGTATGAACTGACCTTTTTTCGGCGTGGGATTGACTCCCCGAAAGTCTGGGCCAATCCGTCTGCCTGGGCCCTCAAGCATCTGTATCTCGCTCATTTTGCTTTGACGGATGAACAAGCTGATCAATTTCGGTTTGATGAGAAAATCAGCCGTGCGGGTATCGATAAGGCTGGAGCACGGGCAGAGACCTTAGATGTCTGGATTGACCAGTGGCATGTAAGGGCCCTCACTCCGGATCATCGGCAATTTCATCTCCAGGCTGCGTCTACAGATTTTTCCATTAATTTAACGGTGGCATCTCAGAAGTCTCCAGTGGTGCATGGAATTGACGGGGTCAGTTACAAGGGGCAGCAATTTGGGCAGGCGTCGCATTATTATTCTCTCACGCGTCTTCAGACCACTGGGTCAGTTCGAGTAGATGATGTGATGATGAATGTGGAAGGTGTCAGCTGGATGGACCATGAATTTGGCTCAGGAGAGTTGGCCGATCATTTGGTCGGGTGGGATTGGTTTAGTCTCCAACTCGACAATGATCATGAAATCATGGCCTATGGCTTACGTCGGGCGGATGGCACGTTTGATTCTGCATCAAGCGGGACGATGGTGTTGCCAGACGGATCTACAAAGGCATTAGCTTTGCAGGATCTGGACATTTCCGTCGACCGCTATTGGACGAGTCCTCTTAGTGGGGCTCGCTATCCCCATCATTGGACTTTTGCCATTCCAGATGAAGGAATTGGGTTAGCCATTTCCCCGCGTATGGCCAACCAAGAACTTGTGACCACACGTAGTACCAGAGTGACGTATTGGGAAGGGGCTGTCGAGGTCACGGGACAATGGAAGGGGCATGATATTCATGGAAAAGGGTATGTGGAATTAACTGGCTATGCTGAACCGGAACCGTATGACGTGAAGCGTTAGGCGGAAGGCGTGAGGAGAAAAAAAGTGAGAAGCCAACTTAAAACCGTAAAATGTCAGGCGTTAGCTGTTAGGAGGTTCAAGGGTATGACCCCTTCACGCTTCACGTTTTACGATTCTTCATCCTACTTTTCACTTCCTACCTTTCTCTTTTTGGCTGCTGGCCTGTTGTTTGGGCTTGTCGCTTGCGGGCAGCGGAGTGACACGATTGTGTCAATTGCCCTCCATCCGACCAAGTCCAACATCATCTATGTGGCCACGGATGAGGCGGTGTATAAATCGAGCGATACCGGTGAGACATGGACGCGGTTTGCTGGGGAATTGACGCGGACTCGGGTGATCAGTCTCGCCATCGACCCTGCTTTGTCTGCGACGGTGTTTGCCGGAACGATGGGCGATGGAACCTACAAAAGCCCTGATGGAGGGAGGACCTGGCATCAATTTAGTGCCGGGATTCAGAAGGGGACAATATCAGCCATTGTGAATCAAATCGTCTTTAATCCGAGAGGGACAGAGATGGTGTATGCCGCAACGACGGTTGGGGTGTTTCGTAGTCTTAATGGTGGTCGTAATTGGGTGGAACGAATGAATGGCATGAATGAAGTGAATTTTGTGGTGTCTTTGGCGATCGACCCTCAGCGTCCGAATGTGATGTATGCTGGAACGACGGGCGGGGTGTATCGCACAATCAATGGAACAGAAAGTTGGGAAAAGAAATCTAGTGGGATGGTCGCGGCAGATGCCAAGATGGCATCTATGGCCTTGGGTGTGAATGGATTGGCGGTTGATCCGACCAACAGTGATGTGGTGTATGCCGGAACCACGAAGGGTTTATATAAATCGACGGACCAAGGGGAACGGTGGGCCAAACTTGAGGGCAGTATTCAAGATGCCTATGTCAGTGCTATTCAATTAGACCCCTCGCAGCCTTCTACCTTGTATTTGGCCACCAGTGATCGTGTGCAAAAAAGCGAAGATTCCGGAGCCACCTGGGAACCCAAAGTTACGGGATTGGATGCCACCAGCATTCGCAGCTTGCAGATCAGCCCCAGTGATCCTCATGTCCTCTATGTTGGCACGAATGGGGGCGGTCTGTATCGAAGTACGGATGCGGGTGAATCTTGGAAGCGGTTGCCTCTGACGGCTACAAATGCGTCTTAGTGGAATTGTTGAACCCGGATTCAGCAGTAGAAAATTATTACGGTGGGGGCTGCGCGATAGACGGGACAAGGCTGCCGGGCGAATTGGCTCCGGCTTGTGGGGGATAAGAGGGTTCTGGGGGGCGTTCT
>Ga0224497_10001929_pt1 | contig 12740 bp, 13 predicted proteins | sample SF_Jul11_sed_USG_4_FD_167970 | JGI IMG/M metagenome (GOLD analysis project Ga0224497, IMG submission 167970) | Sediment microbial communities from San Francisco Bay, California, United States - SF_Jul11_sed_USGS_13 | ecosystem: Environmental > Aquatic > Marine > Sediment | place: USA... | reverse complement strand
TTCCAGTGAGGAAGACTTCATCGGCAACATACATGGCATCCCTGGTAAACCGTTCCTCAACGACGGGGATTTTTTTTGCACGAGCCAATTGAAGAATTGAGTTACGGGTAATCCCATCAAGAATAGAGGTCAAGGGTGTCGTTTTCAAAACGCCTTTGCTCACAATAAAGACATTTTCACCAGTGCCTTCTGCCACGTAGCCATCAGGGTCTAACAGAATGCATTCTTCATAGCCCGACTTTTTGGCTTCCCATTTCGCCAGAATGGAATTCACGTAATAACCTGAGACCTTGGCCCGTGTCATCGACACATTGACATGGTGCCGGGTGAACGAAGAAATTTTGGCTCGTATTCCTTTAGCCAGTGCGTTCTCTCCCAAATACGAACCCCACGGCCAGGCCGCAATGGACAAACGGATTGGATTATCACCAGGGTAGACACCCATCGCGCCATACCCGACGTAGGCAATGGGTCGAATATAACAAGAAGCCAAACCATTCACTCGAACTGTTTCAATAATGGCCTCCGTAACCTCTTTTTTAGGAAACGGCATCGGCATCAGGGTAATATGGGCGGAATCAAACAAGCGGTCCACATGCTCCTGCAATCGAAAAATGGCGGACCCTCGTGGCCCTTCGTAGCATCGAATGCCCTCAAAGGCTGCCAAACCATAATGCAGCGAATGGGTCAAGACATGAATGGAGGCATCAGCCCAATCAACAAACCCCCCATCCATCCATATTTTCTTTGATTCGGTTACCATCGGATAATTTCACCCCCCACCCTTTCTCGAAAATACCAGGAAGCCCGTCAGTCTGGTCATCGCACCCTTGTTTGCTTCCCCCCTGCTTCGACAAAGAAAATGATATACTAAAATCTTGACTTAAATGTAAACATGCTGGCAAAATGAATGTTTTGCAAGGAGCCACTATACCATGTATGCAATTATCGAAACAGGTGGGAAGCAATACCGGGCCGAACCTCAGGGTCTTCTGCAAATCGAAACTATAGAAGGTGATGTAGGATCGATTGTTGAATTTAATTCTGTACGATTTGTCCAGACCGATCAGGACCCTATTGTTGGGACGCCAACGATTGCTCAGGCTGTGGTCAAAGGAGAGATTGTACGGCATGCGCGAACACGATCCATTACGGTTTTCAAAAAGAAACGCCGCAAAGGGTATCGTCGAACCAGGGGACACCGACAGGGCTTTACCCACGTTCGCATTACAGAAATTGTGACCCCATAAACCATATTTTTACGCTCTGGAGACGTGATTCATGGCACATAAAAAAGGCGGCGGCTCATCCCGAAACGGACGCGATAGCAACCCACAATATCTGGGCGTCAAAGCCTATGCCGGAGAATCGGTATCAGGTGGTAGCATTTTAGTCCGGCAACGCGGAACCAAATTCTTTCCAGGCACCAATGTGGGCTTAGGGAAAGACTATACCCTGTTTGCCAAAGTCTCGGGAATCGTGAAGTTTGAAGGCGGCACTGTCCGACGCAAAGTCAGCGTGTACCCCTCCGCATAACCCTTCGCCCCATTCTTCCTTTCTTTTCGTAGAACTCATTTCAGTCTGTTTCTCTAAGCCGGGTAAGAGAGGACGATTATGTTCATCGATCACGCACGCATTTTTGTCAAAGCTGGGGATGGCGGCTCCGGCCATTGTAGTTTTCGTCGGGAGAAATTTGTTCCCCGTGGAGGCCCAAGTGGCGGCGACGGCGGCCATGGAGGGCATATCATCTTCACGGCCTCAAACCGCGTGTCGACCCTTCTCGATTTTCGCTACCAGCGCCATTACGCCGCACAATCTGGGGAACGTGGGCAAAAAGCCAACTGCCACGGGTCCAATGGCCAGAATGTCGTGATCCATGTTCCTGTCGGCACATTGGTCAAGGTCGAAGAGACGGGCGACACCCTCGTCGACCTCATTGCCGATGGCCAAACCTTTGTCGTCGCCGAAGGGGGAAAAGGCGGGAAAGGCAATGCACGTTTTGCCACATCCACCAATCGTGGCCCTCGCGAATTCGAACCAGGGACCCCTGGAGAGGAACATTGGCTTACGTTAGAATTAAAGCTTCTCGCTGATGTAGGACTCGTCGGATTTCCCAACGCAGGAAAGTCTACATTAATTTCCGCGATCTCTTCCGCCCACCCGGAAATTGGTAGTTATCCATTTACGACGTTACGCCCGCACCTTGGAGTCGTGGAATGGGCAGAAGAATCATCATTTGTCGTGGCCGATATTCCTGGATTAATTGAAGGGGCCCATGAAGGCAAAGGCCTTGGCATTCAATTTCTCAAACATATTCAGCGAACCGCCTTACTTTTATTTCTGATTGATATTACCGAAGGACTGGAACAAGACCCCATCGGCATCTTTGAAACGTTGAGAAACGAATTGAAGGCGTTTGATCCCACGCTGCTAGAACGCCCCTTTGCCATTGCCGCGACCAAGATCGATTCACAGGGCGAAGGCCAGTACCTCCAGGCCCTTCAAGCCTATTGCGTCGAACATGAGTATCCCTGCTTTCCTCTTTCGGCCATCACCAGAGAAGGGCTCCCCTCATTGGTGACCTACCTTGGAAAGGCCGTCCTGGAGAATAAAGCGTCATGCACCAGCAACTGTTAACGGCATGCAAGCGCGTGGTCGTGAAAATTGGCAGCAGCCTCGTGGCCTCCTCCAGTGGAGGTCTTCATCGAGATCGAATCGCAAGGTTGGCCAAGGAATTTAGCGACTTACAATCCCAAAATCGACAACTTGTGCTCGTTTCGTCTGGCGCCATCGTCGCCGGCATTTCCCATTTAGCGTTAAAAAACTATCCTCAGGAAGTGCCTCTTCAACAGGCTGCCGCTGCCGTCGGACAAAGCCGATTAGTGCGTGCCTACGAAATGGCGTTTGAGGAATCCGGGCACAAAATTGCCCAAATTCTCTTAACCCATCAAGACTTAGCCGACCGTCGCCGCTTTCTCAATGCCCGGCACACCCTCTCCACCTTGCTCCAACTTGGAGTCATTCCCATTATCAACGAAAATGACACCGTCGCCATTGAAGAAATTCGATTTGGCGACAATGATACGCTGGCCGGACAAATTGCCCATTTAATAGATGCTGACCTGTTGGTAATCTTGTCGGATGTCAATGGACTGTATGAAGAAGACCCCCACCTCAATCCTTCCGCGAAACTCATTCCCCTGGTGACAACCATTACGAAACAGATTGAAAACCTGGCAGGTACCTCAAGGAGTCAAGCCAGCCGTGGGGGAATGGTAACGAAAATTCAAGCCGCCAAACAGGCCGGACGATTTGGGGTGCCGATGCTTTTGTTAAATGGAGAAACACCCAACGCACTTAGCCAGGCATTGGAAGGAAATTACAGTGGAACCCTGTTTACCTCAAACCAATCTTCCCTCACCAACCGCAAACAGTGGATCGCGTTTACGTTGAGACCCAAGGGGGAAATTATCTTAGATGAAGGGGCCGTGGCTGCCCTGGTCCTTCGAGGGAAAAGCTTATTAGCGTCTGGAATTCTAACCGTCAAAGGCACGTTCTTACCCGGTGATCCAGTCAGCTGTACCACCGGGGAGGGCGCTGTCTTCGCGCAAGGCCTCAGCAACTATTCTGCTGAAACCCTCCAACGCATCAAAGGTAAACAGACATCAGAAATTCGGCAAATCTTGGGCGCTCTGGAATATGAAGAAGTCATTCATCGAGACAACCTGGCCCTGACCTCGTAAATCTTCTGAAAAGAAAAGTAACGGGTTAGGCGTAAATCGCGGGAAGCTAAATAAGAAGAAAACCGAGATTCTCTACTGACCCATTTAAATTTTTTGACTCCTTACCCCCTGACTTTTTCCTCCTTACTTTCACTGATCGTATTACTAGCCAAAAAGATGCTGCTTGCGGATTTATTCCCACACACTCCATAAGAAGTCCCAAAACCCATGTTCATTGGTATCCTAGGCGGCAGTTTCAATCCCATCCACAACGGGCATCTGCATATCGCCAACTATGTGTACACCACGCTCGCACTTGACCGCGTGATCTTTATTCCCACGGGGGATCCCCCCCACAAACCCGCGACTTCCCTGGCACCCGCCCACCATCGCTTGGAAATGGTGAAGCTAGCAACAAAGTCATATGAACATTTTGTGGTCGATGACCGCGAAACACGGTCTCCGACGGTTTCCTATAGTGTCGATACCGTCACATGCCTCAAAAGTGAATTCCCGAATGGAACGGAGCTGGGCTTCATCATTGGACTGGATGCCTTTTTAGAGTTTCCAAGCTGGAAGCAAGCCGCCCATTTGCTTGAGATTTGCCATGTTATTGTCTGCTCCAGGCCTGGAGTCGCCTTCACTCAACTCCAGTCAATGCGGCTGCTTCCTCCTACCCCGCGAAACAGCCTCCACAACCTGGACCAACAACACACTCACCGTCTAGATATAGCACTGCCTTCAGGAAATGTGATGACGCTCTTGTCGGTTCCACCGTGTGAGGTGTCGGCATCACAGATTCGTGAGCAGGTTGCCCTTCATCGCCCAATCGGGCATTGGTTGCCGCTCTCGGTGGAGTCCTATATAATTCAACACGAAGTATATCAATGACTCGCACGACCCCACCCAAACCATCGCGTTCTCACGAATCAGCCATCTTCATCGCGCAGGCGGCCCAAGATAAAAAGGCCGAAGACGTGTTGGTGCTTGAAGTCGGAGACCTGACCTCCATAGCCGACTATTTCATTTTCGCCTCGGGGGAATCGGAACGGCAAGTTCGCGGACTGGCCTCGGTTATTGAAAAAGCCATGGCCACCCGCTATCACACCAGTCCGGTCATTGAGGGCAAAGAAACCGCCAATTGGATTTTGCTAGATTATGGGGACATCATCGTCCATATTTTCCGTTCTGATATCCGACAATACTACGCCTTAGAAAAAATGTGGGCCGATGCCCCTCAGATACCAATACCTGAATCTGACCATCCGCTTGCCCCAGCCCGTCAATTGGCAAGCGGATAATCAAGCCCCCTCAAAGAGGAGACCCCCCATGACTGGCTATCAAGAGTTAGCAGCCCGAGTGCTCGATGGCACCTCTCCCACCCGAGAGGAAGCCTTAGAAATATTGGCGACACCTCAAAACCAACTCTTGGATTTAGTCAATGCAGCTTATACCATTCGATCACGATATTTTGGCAACACCGTCCGCCTGCAGATGCTCTTAAATGCCAAAAGTGGGGCCTGCCAAGAAGACTGTCATTACTGCTCACAATCAACCATCTCTGACGCACCCATTGATCGGTATGCGTTGCTATCACCAGAAAAAATGATGGAAGGCGCACGCCGAGCCGCAGAGGCGAAAGCCCAACGGTACTGCATCGTCATCAGCGGCCGCTCACCCTTGCAATCGGAAATTACCCAAATATCCAGTGCGGTCAGAAAAATCAAAAATGAAATCCCCATTCAAATCTGTTGTTCACTGGGACTCTTAAATGGCGAGCAAGCCAGTCAATTAAAAGACGCCGGGGTAGATCGCATCAATCACAACCTCAACACCAGTGAAGCCTTTCATCCGTCCATTTGCTCTACGCACACCTATCAGGATCGGCTGAACACGCTGAAGCATGCGCGAGCCGCAGGCTTAGAACTCTGCAGTGGGGGAATTGTGGGGATGGGCGAACGCGATGAAGACTTGGTGGATTTAGCGTTGGCTCTCAAAGAGGTTCAACCCGATTCGATCCCGCTCAATATGCTCTATCCGGTAGACGGCACGCCCTTTGGCGAAAAAAATGATTTAACACCAGCCCGATGCCTCACCATCTTATGTCTCTTCCGCTTCCTCCATCCACAAACAGAAATTCGAGCCGCAGGCGGGCGCGAAAAAAATCTCCGTTCACTCCAACCCCTAGCTCTCTATGTGGCCGATTCCCTCTTTGTCGATGGCTATCTCACCACACCAGGCCTTGCCCACCAAGAAGTCTGGAACATGATCGAAGACATGGGCTTCACAGTAGAAGTCGATTACCAAGGCACAGAAAACCCCCAAGCCGAAGCCTACTCGGCCTAATTACCTTTCTTGTATTGTTCATTCGTAGCGTAAATCTTCGGCGATGGTCTGCCGGCTGGCCCACCGGGCTGGGGCCCAGGCACCAATCAATGCCGCTGCAAATGCCACGAGTAGCGCCATGCCGATCGTTTCCCAGGCCAGGGTGTATTGAATCGTCCAGCCAAAAGATTGTTTATTAATCACGTTGATTAATACGACGGACAAGGCCATCCCCACAACGATACCAACTACTGCACCCAACCCGGCTACGTAACATGACTCCCAGAAAATCAATCCTTGAATTTGTCCGCCACTGGCTCCAATGGCCCGGAGCGTCGCCAGTTCCCGTCGGCGCTCCAGAATGGATGTGAGCAACGTATTCATAATGCCCAGCACCGCCACACTTAGGGCGATTAATTCCAACACATAGGTCACGCGGAAGGTCCGATCAAAAATATCGAGAATTTCTTCTTTTAGTTCACCATTGCTGATCGTGACGATAGGCCTCTCATTCTTTAACCTGTCTTCGATCTCACGTCGAACAACCGAGAGGTCATGCCCCTCTTTCAGATAGACGGCAAACACCGTGGCATCTCGCTTCCCCCATTTCTCTGCAAAGAGTCCCTGGTCCATGACCACTTTCCCACCATCGGTGGCGTAATCATAAAACACGCCTTTGACCGGAAACTGTTCGATGCCACTTGGTGTGGTTAATGGCAATTGGTCACCCACATTCACCCCTAATCGTTTCGCCAACACTTCAGAAATAATCACACCATAATCATCAACGACGTGGGCTAACACCTCGGAGGATTTCCCCTGCAAAAATAAATATTGACTGCGCTCAGCATGGAGATGTACATCTCGTGACACCAGCGCCACCGTTTGTCCGGCTAACTTAACACTTGTTTCCACATATGGATCAACAGCCTCAATTCCAGGAATGTTTAAGACCTGCTTTACCAGATTCCGTGGAAGCCCTTGTCCCTTCCCAGAGGCCTCTTGTTCTCCCAACCACGATGTGGGTGCAATGATGATATCCGCCATCAATGTTTGCTCAATCCACAGTTCCACCGTCTGTCGAAAACTCTGGATCATGATGCCCACGCCCACCAATATGGCCAGCCCCACCACGATGGCTGCCATCGTCACGCTGGTTCGGCGTGGATTGCGCCCCATTTGCTCAGCAGCCAGAGCTGGCAACAGCCCTGCTCGGTTTCCAAGCCTACGTTGGCTCCATCGGCTAAACCATTGCGACAACAACGGCCCAGCCGCCGCACCACCCATCAATAAACAAAAAGCTGCCGCATAGCCTCCTACAGGAATACCCTGAACCGGTGGCATTTGGCTCAACAGCCCAGCTCCGAGTAACGACACCACGACCACCCATTTGGATCCTTGGGCAGCATGGTCGTCTTCCGTTTGGGATTGTCCAACAGCAAGAGCTTGAACCGGAGCCATGGTGCTTGCCTCCCAAGCTGGCCGAAGAGCCCCTATCAGCGAGACCCCAAGCCCCAAACATATGGCTTCCACCAGCATGTGAAAGGGAACCGGCATGGCCAACAATGAGGTCATGCCATAGAGCTCTCCGACATTCTGCCCAATTAGGACGGTTAACCATCGCGCCAGCACCACGCCCAACCAGCACCCCAATAGACCACCGGCAGCGCCCAACACGCCAGCTTCGAGTAAAAACAGCGTGGTGATGGATTGTCGCTCCATCCCGAGCGACCGGAGAATCCCAATCTCCTGACGATGATGGACGACCGAAAACGCCGTCGTGTTATAGACGAGAAAGATCCCGACCAACAGACTAATGCCACTCAGCATGGTCAAATTCATCTGAAAGGCACGCAGCATGGATTCCACCTGCCGATTGCGTCGAGAAGACTCACGCACTTGAATATTCTCCGGCAAAGCTGATTGCAGTTCTTGGATCAACGTAGAAAGCGCCACGCCCGATTCAGGGACAATCGCCACATGATGAAGCCGCCCCAACCATCCAAACATCCATTGAGCGGCAGCGATATCCATCACCACCTGTTGCTGCACACCCCCGTGAAGACCGAAAGATCCCACTACCCTTCCCACAACCAGTTCATGCACGTTCCCCTTGACCTTCACCAAGAAAATGTCTCCCTGACCCAAGCCAAGTTTATCCGCCAATTCTTCTTCCAGAAAAACCGTTGTGGAGGCGAAAAGCTGTTCCCAGTCCTCTTGTGGCAAGACGCCGAGCCAACCCTGTGTCTCCCAGTCTTTCCCTTCCTCCAGGAGATCCATCCCCCAAATAAGAAGGGGACGCCCAGACAACGCACCAGTCTGAATCTCACCTTCAATCTTGAGAACGGGACTGGCTGATCGAACCCCTGGATGTCCTTGAATCGGCTTCAGATTTTGCTCATCCATGCCCTCCGATCCACCGAATACTGTGACCGAGGCTTCCCCAACCACCGATTCCACGGATTGCTCAAAAGATTGATAGACTTCCCCATTCACGACCCGAATCGCGAGCCAGGCAGACACGCCAATGGCCACCCCAACCACTGTCAATAGGGCTCGAATAGGCCGATGACGCAGATGTTCGATGACTAAGAGAAGGAGAGTGCTGAGCATGGATGCGGTTGTCCCAGAAGTGGGGCCTATGTTAAAACGACTAAACAAAAATGCGTGGGGTACACAATCGCGATGCCCAAAGACAACGTTGAAGAACAGGACTCAACCGAAGCCGCTTCAGAAGCCGGCTTATCGGAGCAAACCTTAACCACCCGGCAAAAAGAAATTCTCCGCTTGGTGGCTCAAGGATGTACGAATCGAGAAATAGGACAACGATTATCGATTAGTGTGCGGACTGTGGAAGTCCACCGGTTTAACCTCATGCGACGGTTACGTGTCCGGAATGTCGCGCAACTCCTACGCCAGGCCATCGCGCTAAAGATTATTCCGAGGGGTCCCTCACTCACCAAAGTCTAACGCAGGAATGTTGAAAAAAGTCACCAGCGGCGTTCTCGACGCTTTGCCGTCCTCACGTACGATCTCGTACGCTCCGGTCGTCAAACCGTCTGCGGCCTTGCTGGATGATCTTTTTTGAACCTTCCTTCCTAATTCTTGCTCTATTCACAAGATCTAAATCTCTCTCCACGATATTTCGAAGAATCGATCAGTCCATCTCCTGCAATTTTCCTCGACAGGCCATCAACGACGAATAGCCTTTTCGCTCCAGACACTCGGAGACTTCCCGTTCGAGCCGAGAAAACACTCCAACACCTTCCTCCACTAAGATGGTGCCAATCTGAACCGCTGAGGCTCCACAGAGCACGTGTTCAAAAATATCGGTGCCGTTTTCCACGCCACCAGTGCCAATAATCGGAATGCGATCTCCCCAGATCTTCCAAAACGCCCGCACGTTGGCCAACGCCACGGGCTTAATGATTCGTCCACCAAGCCCCCCAAATCCCCCCTTGGGCTTGATCACCACCCGTTCCTGCTCTGCATCCACTACTAGGGTATTTCCCACGGAATTAATCACCGTGACAAATGCCACTCCAATTCGTTGAAGAACCTCTGCGATTTTTTGATGGTGAATGGGATCGAAATACGGCGGCAGTTTGACGCCAAAGGGAATCGTAAAAATATGTCGAATCGCGCTAAGTAACCGCTCAGTCTCGTCGAAATCATAGCCAATCTGTGGTTTCCCGGGAATATTAGGACAGGATAAATTGACTTCGACTAAATCCGGCCCCGCGACATTCAAGGCCTTCGCACCCTCTAAGAAATCATCGGGATGCAGACCTGCTAAGCTGGCGACCACCGGCTTCTTAAAGCGCTTCAAACCAGGAATAAGCTTCGCATACGCCGGATACCCGAGATTCGGTAGGCCCATGGAATTGATCGACCCCCCGTCAAAGGCCACATACCGTGGGAGAGGGTTTCCCTCCCGAGGGAGTGGCGTCATCGACTTCGTGACAATCGCGCCGGCATCCGACTCGCCTAAGGCTTCCAATTCCGCCTGCGTTACACACAAGGCCCCCGAAGCATTCATGAGCCCCACACGAAATGATACGCCTGCAATTACCGTTTTAAGATCCATCAGGTGTTACTCCAACTGTCCGTCTCGAATAGTGAGTACACGATCGGCCACCTGCGCTGCACTCAACGAGTGCGTGGCCAAGAGCACCGTTTGTCCAAACTCTCGTGCACATTGCCGAAGCAACGACACAATGGTCTCGCCCGTCGGCCCATCCAAATTCCCTGTCGGTTCATCCGCCACAATCAATCGCGGACGATGCACAAAGGCCCGGGCAATCGCCACGCGTTGTTGCTCACCACCAGACAACTCATGGGAACGATGCCCAAGCCGATGACACATACCGACTTTCTCTAACATTTCCATAGCCTGCGTGCGTACTGAGGTGGAAGTTTCCCCTCGCAAACGCAAGGGCAGCGCCACATTTTCTTCGATAGTCAATCCCGGAATGAGATGAAACGCCTGAAACACCATCCCGACTTTTTCCCGACGCCAATGTGTCCATTCACGATCACCAAACGCGACACATGAGCGCCCATCTAAGAACAAATCGCCAGAGGTCACCCAATCTAGCCCTGCGACCAAATGCAACAGCGTACTTTTTCCACTGCCGCTAGGCCCCATCAGCGCACAGAACTCTCCTTGGGGAATGTTCAGGCACAAGTCACGCAAGGCGACCACGGGCATCGCGCTACGCCTATATTCTTTAAACACATGTTGGCATTGAATCATGCAAAAGATCTCCCCAAAACAGCCCTGGAAGCCATTCAGGAATCAGGACAGCTGAGGCAGTCTTCGTATATCATATTTTAGGAGCCGGTCCAAGATAAGACTGATCTACTACAAATGTGCTGGATTTGGCCAGATCTTCCGATCCTTTTCGTTCAATAGTCCCACTATTCGCCTCAAACGATCGAAACATCTGACTCAAACCTGCCCACTCTCCCAACGATCGCTTATCTCGGACAGGGTCCTAGCCTACGTGACCATGGAGGGGATTGCTGGGCTCTAGGGTTTTCATTCAGTTGAGATGATGCCAATGACAGAATTCTCCTCCCCTCCATCCTTTCTTCGAAAATTTCTCCACGTCATTTTTCCGGCAACCTGTGCCGCTTGCAAAATGCCCTTATGGGATGACCCGGTTCCGTTTGTGTGTCGAGCATGTTGGGAAACTGTTGTCCCCATTTCTGGACCATGCTGCCCACATTGTGGCGGCCCCTTTGCCTCTCCGGTGGCCTTACAACACAGTCCCACGCATGAATGCGGGGCCTGTCGCACCAAACCACCAGCCTTTACCCAAACATGGAGTTTGTTTCCCTACCAATCTCCACTCAAAGAAGCCATTATTTTATTTAAATATCGTGGGAAACGTTCATTGACCAAGCCTTTCCTTCAAACCATGATCCCCGCTTTGCCGACCTTGCCCACGATTGATGTCCTCATGCCGGTTCCCCTCCACCCCCAACGGTTACGAGAACGTGAATATAACCAATCGCTTCTGTTAGCGCATGGCTTGAGTCAGCATCTTCAGATCCCATTACTCTTGTCGTGTCTGCTCCGGGTCAGGCCGACGGTGCCACAAACGTCGCTCTCGAAAAAAGAACGTCTCACGAATTTGCACCGGGCATTTGCCGTAAACGATGCCTCGCGTATCAAAGGCCAACGCATCCTCTTGATTGACGATGTGTTCACGACAGGCACGACTCTTCACGAATGTGCCAAAACTCTTCGAAAAGCAGGTTCAGGTCCCGTCTATGGTTTAACACTCGCTCGAATGATCTAATGCACGATCACCCTCTTCCCAAATCACCGGCTTTGCGGTATATAGGCTTGACAACTTGAGTTGAAGGAGGCCCTACCCCATGCCCATCTATGAATATCGTTGTGAAGACTGCGGGAAACGCAGCACCTATTTAATTCTCCAAGGTCACGCGTCGACGCTGTCTTGCAAACATTGCGAAAGCAACCAATTAGAACGGATCATGTCCCGCTTTGCGTCCCCTAAATCCGAAGAAGCCCGCATGGAAGCTCTCGCCGATCCCAGCAACTTTGGCGACGTCGACGAAAATGATCCTAAGAGCATAGCCCGCTTTATGAAAAAAATGGGTAAGGAAATGGGGGAAGATATGGGAGAGGATTTCGACGAAGTCATGGAGTCAATGGGAGAGGGCGGCGCTGAAGAGGACAGCATGAGTCTTCCGGACATGGACTAAGGATTCGTCACAGACATCGTGACGATGTTCGATACAAAGTGGGCGGCCAGACATGCATCTCAACAAAAATTTCCCGAAACATCTCCACACCTACTACAGACAGTGTTGGCTGAAAAAGGAACACCCAAGCCAGACCACACGACTTGACTTTTCTTCATCTTTGGGTAAGCTACACACTACTTCCAAACACAGCACATCAGGGAAATTCGCGACCCAACCATGAGCATGTTTGCCGGACAGTACTATTGCAAGATTGACGAAAAAGGTCGCTTCGTCGTGCCTACCCATATCAGGGAAGACATCGAAGCCAACGGCAATAGTCTCATGTTTTTGAAAAGCCAAGATATGCCTGTTTTGGCCTATACCAAACCGGAATGGGACAACCGCCTTCAAGAAGCCAAAGATACGTTAGACGAAGACCAACGCCGGCTCTTCATGTATCACATGGTCTCAGAA
>Ga0224497_10001925_pt1 | contig 12747 bp, 10 predicted proteins | sample SF_Jul11_sed_USG_4_FD_167970 | JGI IMG/M metagenome (GOLD analysis project Ga0224497, IMG submission 167970) | Sediment microbial communities from San Francisco Bay, California, United States - SF_Jul11_sed_USGS_13 | ecosystem: Environmental > Aquatic > Marine > Sediment | place: USA... | reverse complement strand
ACCCATCATCTTCATCGCAAATTCGGTCGAGAAAATGCAGGTATTCTGCGCCTGATCCTCCTTCAGTATGTCGGCCTGCACGGTGCCGCGCACGGACGCCAGCGTCTGCTTCTTGATGCGCGCATAGGTCCTCTTATCGACGAGCTGGTCTCCCGATATGCCAAGCAGTCCGAGCCCCAGCCCATCGTTGCCGGGCGGCAGGTCGCCGACATAACGCGGCCGCTGTTTGCCCGAAAAATATTTGTCGATCTTTTGCTGCGCTTTTTCCCAGGTACCCGTCTCACGCAGGTGTTTCTCCACCTGCTGGTCGATCGCCGTATTCATAAAGAATGCGAGGATTATCGGCGCCGGGCCGTTGATCGTCATCGATACCGAGGTCGTCGGCGAGCACAGGTCGAAACCGGAGTACAGTTTTTTCATGTCGTCGACGGATGCGATCGAGACGCCCGAATTACCGACTTTGCCGTAGATATCGGGCCGCTCGTGCGGATCCTCGCCATAGAGCGTCACCGAGTCGAACGCAGTCGACAACCGCGCGGCGTCCTGTCCCTGCGACAGGTAATGGAAGCGTCGGTTGGTTCTTTCCGGCGTGCCCTCGCCAGCGAACATTCGCGTCGGATCCTCGCCGAGGCGGCGATAGGGATACACGCCGGCCGTGTACGGATACCCCCCCGGCAGATTTTCCTTCGACAGGAATTTCAGCAGTTCACCCCAGTCGCGGAAATCCGGCGCGGCAATCTTGGGAATTTTCTGGTGCGCCAGGCTTTCGCGATAGTTGTCGTTGCTAATCTCCTTGCCGCGCACCGTGTAGCGGTGTTTTTCGGACCTCACTCCCTGTTTTCGCTCGGGCCAGGTCTTCAGCAGGGCGATCGATTCGGTCGATAGTTCCTGCAGAGATTCCTGGTAGCGTTGGCGCAAGACCATCCGGGTCTTGTCAGTGCCGTCGGTCAGCGCTTCGCCTGAGTAAAGTTCGAACTCGTCCGTCAGTCCGGCATCCCCGATCGTCTTGAGTGCCTCGTAAATCTGCTGCACGCGGCTTGCCGTTTCGGCCTGCATTTCGATATGCCGATTGATGTCACGGCCCTGTTCGGCAATTTCCGCGAGGTAGCGAACTCGCGCTCCCGGAATGATTGCCATTGCACGTGGTTCTTTGATTGACGTGTCAATCTCGGGCGTCCAACGGTCGGCATCGACACCGACTTTCTCGACCATACGCCTGCAAAGCTCAACGAACATCCACGTGACGCCTGGGTCGTTGAACTGGCTCGCAATTGTCGGATACACGGGCACGTCTTCATCACGCGACTTGAATGCCGTGTGATTGCGCTTCCATTGTTTGCGGATGTCACGGAGTGCGTCTTCGGCGCCACGCCTGTCATACTTGTTGAGCACGATCAGATCAGCGAAGTCCAGCATATCGATCTTCTCGAGCTGACTCGCAGCACCATAGTCGCTCGTCATTACGTACACGGCGAAATCGACAAGATCCACGATCTCGCTGTCGCTCTGACCGATACCCGCGGTTTCGACGATCACAAGATCGAAACCGAGCGACTTGAGATAGAGAATGTGATCACCGAGCATCTCGCTCGTGGCGAGATGCTGCCGACGCGTCGCGATCGAGCGCATGAAAACGCGGTCGGACCGCAGCGAATTCATACGGATGCGGTCGCCGAGCAACGCTCCACCCGTGCGCCGCCGGGTCGGATCGACGGCGAGCACCGCGATCCGCATGTCCGAAAAACAGCTCAGGAATCGGTTCAGGATCTCATCGGTCACGCTGCTTTTGCCCGCGCCGCCCGTGCCCGTGATGCCGATAACGGGCACCTTGCCGGCCTGCATACGCCACTGCTTGCGGAACGTGGCGAGCTGGCTGTCGTCGAATGCACACTCTTCGATGGCCGAGATCATTGCAGCGATGCCCGCTGCTGCATCGATGGTCGAGGACCGCGGTGGCACGGTTTCGCGGCGCGCCGCTGCCGTGCGCTCGACCAGGTCGTGAATCATCGACTCGAGGCCCATCTCCATGCCGTCATGCGGATGGTAGATGCGTTCGACACCATAGCCCATCAGATCCCTGATCTCGTCCGGAGTAATCGTCCCGCCGCCGCCACCGAAGACTTTGATATGCGGAGCGCCGAGTTCTTTGAGGCGATCGATCATGTACTTGAAAAACTCGATATGACCACCCTGGTAGGAACTCACGGCAATGCCGTCCGCGTCCTCCTGGATCGCGGCGCGCACGATGTCATCCACGCTGCGGTTGTGGCCGAGATGGATTACCTCGGCACCGTGCGCCTGGATCAGCCGGCGCATGATGTTGATCGCGGCATCGTGGCCATCGAACAGTGAGGCCGCTGTCACGAACCGGAGCGGCGATCTGCGTCGCTTGCCGGATGCGCCTGGCAAATCGCTGGCTGCAGTACTCATCGGGCCCAAACCTCCGAACCAGACACGGCAGAACTGCCCGCCCTGATGGACGGAAATAACTGAGAATCAACCAGTTCCGCACTTGAAAAAATTTTAATCTTCATTAAAATAATCCAGTCAGCACAGAATCTCAAGTAACGGCTGCCGCTTTTCGAGGACTGCCGATGGCCGAAAACGCCGATGACACGCGCTTCGAGGCGCAGCACGACCGATTGCTGAAGGCGGCGGCCTATTGCTTCAATCAGAAGGGCTACTCGGGCACATCGCTAAAAGACGTCGCCAAGCTGCTCGGGCTGACGGATCCCGCGCTTTACTACTACGTGCGCAGCAAGGAAGAACTCGTCTATCTGTGCTATGTGCGCGCGGCCGACGTCGGTCGCGAGGCAATGGAGCTCGGCATTGCCGAGGGCCGCACGGGTTTCGAGCAAGTCCGTCGTTACCTGCACTACCATGTCGAGTTCATGGTCGGCGAGCGCGGCCCGATCGCGATCATGAGCGAAATCCCGTCGCTCAAGCCCAAACACCGGGAGGACGTGCTGCGATTATCTCGGACGCATAGCAAGCGATTCGAGTCCTTGCTGGAAACCGGTATTGCCGATGGCAGCATCGCACCCTGCAACGTGCGCATGACGGGCAACGCCATCATGGGTTCGATCAACTGGATCCCCAAGTGGTATCACGGCGACGCCGCGATGGCCGAGAAAATTGTCGCGGAGTTCCCGGCAATATTGAGCAGGGGACTGGAGAAACGACAGTAGGCTATCGCCCGCCGGGGCGAACTCCTACTCGTCAATCGTCTCGAGACGCTTCTCGACCAGTGCCTCGATCGTCGACAGATCGACGGTCTCCGCGTGGGTATCGACAATCTCGATTTTTGCGCGCTCTTTGAGAAACTGCAGTCTGATCTGCATGCGCTTCTTGATCCGTCTGTAGTATTCGTCGCCTGACTGCGCGGAGCCTGGGTGGCTTGGATCCACGATCATGAGCGGGCCGGATCCGGCCGCCAGCCGCGACCCGGTGCGCGACCTCAGTGTTTCCTGATCTTTACGGAGAAGCCTGACCAGAATCGCAAGGTCGCTCAGGTTATGGCGCAAATCCCGATACATGAGATCCGATTGCGCGCGCTCTCCTTCGCCGAAACCGGCTATCAGCTCATTTCGTGCGGCTATGAATTGCGGCGTGCCGCGTTCCGCGGCCAGGCGGTACCAGGCCGATGCCCTGATCCTGTCCGGATCGACACCTCTGCCCGTCAGGTACATGTAGCCCACCATGTACTGAGCGAATTTGTCGCCAATTGGCGCGAGTTCGTTGCGGTAAATAAATAATGCGCGCTGGTAGTCGCCCCGCTGGAAAATCTCATCGACTTTTTGCTGCACTCGCAGAGTTTGCGCATCGTCCTGCATGCCGGGGAACATCACCGAGTGCTGTCCAAGCGCCACATTCAGCTGCAGCCCCGCAAGCAGCATCACGATCATGGCGGGCTGGTAGCACACCTGGCTCACTTGCAAACAATTATCGACATGCTTTTTAGAACCGTGGGGCACCGCGTTAGTTCCGACGAGTCAGTCCTCGAAGACCGGCCTGCGCTTCTCGAAATTGGCTTTGACGGCCTCAGCCTGATTCCGGCCGGTCACTACCTGCATCTGCAGTGCGGCCTCGAGCGCCAGCGAATCTGCCTCGGACAGGTGCCAGCTGTCGTTGAACAGTCTTTTCATTGCGCGAATTGCGTCGGGCGACCGGTCCGCAATCTGCCGCGCCGTCGCCCGCGCCGCATCGACCGGGTCGTCATGCACGGCAGTCACGAGGCCGAGTCGAAGTGCCTCGGCACCGTCCACGACCCGACCCGTCCACGCGAGCTCCTTGATCCTGTCGATCGGCATGACGTGTCGTAATGTCGTCGTGATTCCGAGGTCCGGGATCAATCCCCATTTGATCTCCATGATCGACCAGCGGGATTCCGGGTGCGCGTAGCGCAGATCGGCACCGAGCGCGATCTGCGTGCCGCCGCCGTACGCGACTCCCGTTACTGCGCAGATGACGGGCACCGGAATCTCACGCCAGACGTACGCCGCCCGTTGATAGACGTTTGCGGGCGTCGCTGGCAGTGGCCGCATCATTGCTGCGGTCACCAGTGGCTCATCGCTCGTCAGCATGTTGACATCGAGGCCGGCACAGAAGCTCTCGCCGGCGCCCCGCAAGACGACGGCCCTTACCGACGCATCGTTTGCGAGGTTGGCCCCTGCCTCACCGAGTGCCTCGAACATTGCGCGGTCGATGCAGTTGTGCCTGTCGGGCCGATTGAGCACCACTTCGGCTACGTGCTCATCGATTTCGATTGTGACGCGTTCAGTCATGATGCGATCAACGTGCACCTGCCGTTACGGACGACGACGACATTCCTGGCTTTTACGGAACATTGAAACGACACGATATTTCCATCCTGCCACATGTCGGTCGATATGATGTCACCGGGCACAACCGGCACGGAAAACCGCGCATCGAATCCGTCGATCAGCGTGTGATCGTAGTCGCAGATCGTCTTGAGAATAGCGTGACAGGCAATCCCGTACGAGCATAATCCATGCAGAATCGGCGCGGCAAATCCGGCTTCGGCGGCATGGCTCGGGTCTGCATGCAGCGGGTTGCGGTCGCCGTTCAGTCGAAACAGCAACGACTGATCTCGTCGTGTTGTCAGATCACAGCTCAGATCGGGTTCGCGGCGAGGAACGCGATGCGGCTTTGGTCCGGTCCCGGCAGGCGCACCGAAACCACTGTCACCGCGTGCGATGATCGTGCTGCCCGTCGTAAACAGCAACGTATCATCCTTCGCGAGGCGGCCTTCGGCCTCGAGCAGAATCATCGCGCCGTGCTTCGGGCCCAGGTCGAACGCGTCGGCGACACGCTTGCTGACCAGGATGTCGGCCGCTGCCGGTAATGGTCGATACAGCTGCAGGCGCTGTTCGGCGTGCAGCACCCGGGAGTAATCCCAGCCCAGGCCCGGTGGGAACAGATCGGGCACGAGCACCGAGGCCAGCGTCGGCACGGTACGTTGCACCGGACCCTGCTCGTAGACGTAGGCGAGCTCCTTGCGGTCGAGCGGCTCACGTCCGAAACCGATGCTCAGCGCGTACAGCGTCGTTTGCGTGTCGTCGTAGCTAAACGCTATATCGGCGAACGACGTCGCCATTAGTTCCTTGTAATTTAGTGCCATCGTCCGCCCGTTGCCCGCTACCCGCGGTTTGCATATTGCCAGCCAAGCCTGGCCAGCGGTACAACAGAATTCACGGCGTTGGCGGCATGCGCGCTGGCCGCCGTGCCGTCGCGAACGCGACCGGCTATTCCCTGCAGGATTGCTGCTAGCCGGAAGAAATTGAACGCGGAATAAAAATTTCTGTTGTCGATGCCGCCCGCGCGTCCGCTGCGCTCGCAATACCGTCTTGCATAGCTGTCTTCATCGGGGATGCCGAGCGACTCGAGATCCTTGCCGAGCAGGCCCGTGGACCCGGTGCCAAACTCCGGCATCTGCCAGGCCATCAAGTGATACGTAAAATCAGCGAGCGGATGTCCGATCGTCGACAGTTCCCAGTCGAGCACGGCAATGACTCGTGGTTCCGTCGGGTGAATTACCAGGTTGTCGAGCCGAAAGTCGCCGTGCACGATGCTTGCGGATTCGTCGTCGGGGATGTTGTCCGGCAACCATTCGATGAGTGCATCCATGTCACGGATTGTCGATGTCTGCGACGCGCGATACTGTCTGCTCCATCGTGAAATCTGCCGTGCGAAATAGTTGCCCGGTTTGCCGAAGTCCGTCAGTCCCATTGCAGCAAAATCGAGACAGTGCAGACTCGCAATCGTTTCGTTCAAGCTATCGTAAATTGCGGAGCGTTCCTCCGGTGTCGATTCGGGGATGCCAAGATTCCAGAAAATCCGGCCTCGAACGAATTCCATGATATAGAACATCGTGCCGATGACAGCGTCGTCTTTGCACAAGACATAGGGCCGGGGCACCGGAAATCCGGCAGCGTACAAGGCGCTGATGATGCGGTATTCACGATCGACTGCGTGCGCCGACTTCAGAAGCTTGCCGGGCGGCTTGCGCCTGAGCACGTATTCATCCGACTCACCCTCGAGCAGGTAGGTCGGATTCGATTGCCCGCCCTTAAATTCACGAATCTTGAGCGGCGCACGGAAGCTCTCGACATGTGAGCTCATGTAGTCTTCGAGCAGTCTCACATCGAAGCGATGAGCCTCGCGAACCTCGATCGTACCGGTGTTCTGCTCCTGTCTCGAGGTCACGCTCGTGTCCTCAGCGCCTCGGTTCGACAAAGAAATCCGGCGTAAGCTCGGCGCCCGGATCGACTGCGTAGCCCGATAAATCCGTGATGCCCGCGGCTTCGAGAACGTCGTCATCGATACAGAAATTGCCCGTAAACTCCCGGCTCCGCCGGGTCAGGATCGCGTACGCCGCATCGGCCATGATCGCAGGCTTCCTCGAGCGGCGCATCATATCGTCCCCTCCCAGCATGTGGACGGCGGCCGTCGCGATCGTGGTTCTCGGCCAGAGCGCATTCACGGCGATACCGCGGTCACGGAACTCGCCCGCCATACCGAGGACACACATACTCATGCCGTATTTCGCGATCGAATACGCGACGTGTGGCGCAAACCACTTCTCGAGCATGTCGAGTGGCGGCGAGATCATCAGAATATGGGGATTGTCGGACTCGAGCAAAAACGGGACGCAGGTTTTCGAAACGAGAAACGTGCCGCGCGCGTTAACCTGGTGCATCAGGTCGAACCGCTGCATCGACGTTTCCTGCGTGTCGTGCAACGCGATCGCACTGGCGTTATTTACAACGATATCGATGCCACCAAAACGTTTGGCACCCTGTTCGACAGCCGCGACAACCGCCAGCTCGTCACGAATATCGCAGACGACCGGCAACGCCTGTCCTCCCGCGGCCTCGATTTCCTCGGCCGCGGTGTATATCGTGCCTGGCAATTTGGGATGCGGCTCGGCGGTCTTTGCCGCGATGATGATATTCGCGCCGTCGCTCGCCGCGCGCTTTGCGATCGCGAGGCCGATGCCACGGCTACCGCCTGTAACGAAAAGGGTCTTGCCCCGAAGTGTTGTCATCAGCTCCCCCACGCGTGACGCCTGATCGGCCCCGGTATTCCAGAAATTCGCTCGCGAATCATCCGGACCACATCATGATACCGCATAGCGGCACGTGAACCGGTGCCAATGACGGCAGCACCGGATTTACATGCGGAAGATCCCCAACGGCGTTTCGTCGTCGTGAGGGCGGTTCATGGCTGCCGACAGGGCCAGTGATAACACGGGGCGCGTCTCGGCCGGATCGATCACGCCGTCATCCCAGAGTCGGGCGCTTGCGTAATACGGATGACCCTGGGTGTCGTATCGCTCGCGAATCTCGTTTTCGAAACTCGCCTGATCGTCAGCGGACCAGTGTTCACCGGATGCTTCGACGGCATCCCGTTTGACGGTTCCCAATACCAGCGCCGCCTGCTCGCCGCCCATCACCGAAATCCGTGCATTCGGCCACATCCACAACATGCGCGGACCGTATGCTCGGCCGCACATCGCGTAGTTGCCAGCCCCGAATGAACCGCCGATTATGATCGTGAACTTGGGCACGCTGGCGGTGGCCACAGCGTTGACCATTTTGGCCCCTTCCTTCGCTATTCCGGCATGCTCAACGCGCTTGCCGACCATGAATCCGGTAATGTTCTGCAGAAACACGATCGGAATGCGGCGGCGATTGCACAGCTGAACGAAATGCGCACCCTTTTGCGCCGACTCCATGAACAGGATGCCGTTGTTCGCGACGATGCCGATCGGATAGCCGTCCAGATGCGCGAATCCGCACACCAGCGTCGAGCCATACAGCTTCTTGAATTCGTGGAATTCGGATCCGTCGACAAGACGCGCTATGACCTCGCGGATGTCGTACGGGAACCGGTATTCCCGCGAGACGATCCCGTAGATATCCGCGGCGGGATAGGCGGGTTCTACGGGCTCGCGCAGCACCAAAGCAATCTGCTTTTGGATATTCAGGTTGGCAACGATTTCGCGCGCGATCGCGAGCGCATGCCCGTCATTGTCAGCGAGGTGGTCGGTGACTCCCGAGATGCGGGAGTGCACGCTGCCGCCACCGAGAGTCTCGGCATCGACGATTTCGCCGGTCGCGGCCTTGACGAGCGGTGGGCCGCCGAGAAAGATCGTTCCCTGATTGCGGACGATGATCGCCTCGTCGCACATCGCGGGCACGTATGCTCCGCCTGCCGTGCACGAACCCATCACCGCGGCAATCTGTGGGATACCTCTTGCGGACATCTGCGCCTGGTTGTAGAAAATCCGCCCGAAATGATCGCGGTCAGGAAACACGTTGTCCTGAAGCGGCAAAAACGCACCGCCCGAATCCACGAGGTAGATGCACGGCAGGTGATTCTCGAGCGCAATTTCCTGCGCCCGAAGATGTTTCTTGACCGTCAGCGGCAAATAGCTGCCGCCTTTCACGGTCGCATCGTTGGCGATGATCATGCACTCGGTGTCGTGAATCCGGCCGATGCCGGTGATAACGCCCGCCGCCGGTACGTTATCTTCATAAACGCCGAAGGCGGCGAGCAGACCAATTTCGAGAAACGGGCTCTCGTCGTCGATCAACGTCCGAATCCGGTCACGCGGCAGGAGTTTGCCGCGCGCGACGTGGCGTTCACGCGAACGTTCGGAACCGCCCAGACGGATCTGATCGCTAACGGCGGTAAGGTCTTCGACGAGCGCGAGGTTGGCCGCCATATTTTTGTCAAAATCGACCGAGCCGCGATCGATCTTGGTCTTGATAACTGGCATATGAATCCCGCTTTACCCGCATGGGCGCCGCAGGCAGCGCCTGCGACGTACATCCGATCGAGTTTACCCGGTTGCGTTGAACAGTTCGCGGCCGATCAGCATGCGTCGGATTTCGCTCGTGCCTGCGCCGATCTCATAAAGCTTTGCGTCACGCATCAGCCGCCCCGCCGGGTATTCATTGACGTAGCCGTTGCCACCCAGGGCCTGGATTGCCTGCGAAGCCATCCATGTCGCCTTTTCGGCGGCAATGAGAATACAGCCTGCCGCATCGAAGCGGGTCGTCTGACCCCGATCACAGGCGTTAGCGACGGCATAGACATACGCACGGCAACTGTTCATCGTGGTGTACATGTCGGCAATCTTGCCCTGCATCAGCTGGAATTCACCGATCGATTGACCGAACTGCTTGCGATCGTGCACGTACGGCATCACCAGCTCGATCGCGGCGCGCATGATGCCGAGCGGCCCACCCGCGAGCACGAGCCGTTCGTAATCGAGTCCGCTCATGAGAATCGCCGCACCCTTGCCTTCCTCGGCCAGGCGGTTCGCTGCCGGCACGCGGCAGTCTTCGAACAGTACTTCGCTCGTATCCGAGCCGCGCATGCCCAGCTTGTCGAGTTTCTGCGGTGTCGACAGCCCCGCCATGCTGCGCTCGACGATGAAACCGCTCAGTCCGCGGCTGCCTGCCGCCGGATCGGTTACCGCATACACGACCATGACATCGGCCTGCGGCGCATTCGTGATCCACATCTTCGATCCGTTCAACACGTAATTGTCGCCGTCGCGCACGGCCGTCGTGCGCATGGCCATGACGTCGGAGCCCGCGCCGGCTTCGCTCATCGCCAGCGCGCCGATGTGCTCGCCGGAGACCAGCTTCGGCAGATAGCGTTCGTTTTGGGCGTCGCTGCCCCAGCGATGCAGCTGATTGATGCACAGATTGGAATGAGCGCCGTAAGACAGACCAACCGAGGCCGATGCCCGGCTGATCTCCTCCATCGCGACCACGTGCGCAAGGTAGCCGAGGCCCGAGCCGCCGTATTTTTCTTTTACCGTAACGCCCAATAGCCCGAGATCCCCGAGCTGCGGCCACAGATCCCGCGGAAACTCATTGCTCGCGTCGATGTCCGCCGCACGCGGCGCGATGTTGTCATCGGCAAACGCGCGCACGGATTCGCGCAGCAGATCGATGTCCTCGCCAAGCCCAAAATCGAAATCGAACATGTCACAACCTGCCGTTGTCAGGAACCGTCATTATCCGAATCCCGGACGCTGACAGGAATACCATATGCGCGGTATGGGCGCCCTGCCTTCGTCAGGCTCGTGACAGGTCCGCGATGAAGCGTGAAAATAACTCGTATTGCGAGCTGATGCCGAGCTTCGAGAACAGATTTCGCTTATGCACCATCACGGTGCCCGGGGCGATATCGAGTTCACGCGCGATCGACTTTGCGGAATGCCCGCGAAGCAGCAGCTGGGTAATCTGCCGCTCCCGCTGGGTCAGCAGAGATTCGCCGAAGTTATCGAAACATTTCGTGAGTCGCCGATGCAAGCTGTCGTTGCGTCCGCCTTGTCCGGCGGAGACCACCCAGCGATCCCAGATGTTCTGCATGGCCGCACCCACGATAGTGCCGATCAGGCGCAGGCGTTCGAGCTCGGCTTTCGTGAACATCTTGTCGCGACGGCCGACGACGAGCGCGAGCACGCTGTTGCCGGAGACATCGAGCAGGAAATCCATCTCGTCCAGCAGATGCGTCCTTTCGCAGTACTGCCGATAGTATTCACTCGAGCGGAATCGGTCGGGTGTTTGATCACGGAACCGGCATGTGAACGGTTTGTCATCGCGCAACGCGAGCTGATAGAGGGGATCGAGCAGATAGGGCCCAGCGAGATAACGATCGAGGTAATGCTGCCTGCCCTTGGGCTCCAGCGTGTGATGTATCACCTCGGGTGGCGCATCCCTGTGAAAGACCAGCAGGCACGTGCCCTCATGATTGACGACCTGGCCGATTGCGTGGATCAGCGCGTTCGCCGTGCTGGCGGCATCGCCGCTGCGGATCAGCCGCGCGACGGCCGCGTGCCAGTCGTGGGAATCGAAGCGGGTTTTCACGGCATGTAACGGATCATTGCGCCTCGGGCTGGTAGAGCGCCGCAATCGCGCCGCTCGGATCCTCGATCACGCAAAACAGCCCGCCGGCAAGGCCGCGTGGCGTCACAACAACTTTGCCACCGTTCTCCGCGCACCTGGCCGCGCTCACGGCAACATCCGCAACGACGATATAGATGATCCAGCCTGGCGGCAGATCCGCATTGCTGCCGCGCGCGTGACAAATCCCGGACACGGCGTCTCCCGTGGCAGGCACCGTCATCATGTAATCGTCGTAGCCCTCCATGTCGACGTCGACAGAGCCCCAGCCAACCACGGCCTTACAAAAATCCCTGATTGCGGGCGCGTCGTCGGTCGTCAGGTCGATCCAGCCGATCCTGCCGACCGCGTTTTCGCCGCTCATCGTGTTGTCTCAGCGCCCACAGATGGCCTCCGATCAGAATGACATCAGGAACGATGCCGCATTGCCGCCGATCGGACCGATGCCCGCGCGTGCGGCACGCAGGTAGTCGGCTCCGCGCGGATAATCGTCGGGCTGTGGGTTGCAGACGCGCAAGACCCGATTGCGATGGTACAGGCGAAGCTGCGACGCAAGCGGAATAACCCGCTCCGGATCATCTCCGGTGAGTTCACGATGCAGCGTCGGGAGCCGATACCAGGGTACGTTCATGTCGGCGTGGTGCGCGTTGTGATAGCCGAAGTTCAGCGTGAGCCAGTTGACCTTGTCGAAGCGTATCGACATCGGATTGCTGAAAGTGTGCTCCTGTTCCCAGACTTTATCGCCCTTGTGCGGCGGGTCTTTGTATTCGAACAAGGTCGGGTTGTAGGGATAGTCGTGTTGCGTCGAATCCATGAACCGCAGGACGTGAATCATGAGCATGTAGGCAAGCGCGTACAGCAACGCGACTTTCGGAAAAACGACCAGTAGGCCGGCATAGATCGCCCCACGAATCAGAATGACGATAACATTTCGCCTTCGCTGCGTGCGCCGCTGAGGAATGATGAACGAGGTGAACACCATGATGAAGTGCATCATCAAATCGTGAGCCGGGATGTAGAACCACTCCAATAACCGCGTAATCCTGAGCACGAATGGATGGCGTTCAAAAAACCGCTCATATTCGAACCAGACAACATCATCATTGTCGACATGATGCCGAAAATGCTTGTAGCGCATGTCTTCATAGGTGCCGTAAGCCGCTCCACAGACCCAGCTCATCACCCGGCCGAGTGCGGCATTGTGGCGGGCATTTCTGAAGACGAGGTTATGGCCGCACTCGTGTATCAGATAGGCGGCAATCGTCATTGCATGTGCGAGCAGCAGCGTCGCGAGCGCGTT
>Ga0224497_10001923_pt1 | contig 12752 bp, 7 predicted proteins | sample SF_Jul11_sed_USG_4_FD_167970 | JGI IMG/M metagenome (GOLD analysis project Ga0224497, IMG submission 167970) | Sediment microbial communities from San Francisco Bay, California, United States - SF_Jul11_sed_USGS_13 | ecosystem: Environmental > Aquatic > Marine > Sediment | place: USA: California... | reverse complement strand
GCTTTCGCACCTGCGAAGGGTCAAGAAACTTCTGCACCATCCGATCCTACTTGGCTACCTTGGCCAAACAAGGGCACAACCTCCTCCATGCAATCGTCCTGACCGCTCAGGGAAAACCTCCCGATCCAGTACCCTCCTGAATAGTTACCCAGGCCACGACAATAGAATGACCCATGCACATACACATTCTCGGTATTTGCGGCACGTTCATGGGTGGCATCGCGGCGCTGGCGCGCGAGTGTGGACATAAGGTGACAGGCTGCGATGCCAACGTTTACCCCCCCATGAGCGAGCAGTTGCGCGGGCTCGATGTCGACGTCGTCGAAGGCTATACCGCCAATCAGTTGGCACGCAAGCCCGACCTGTTCGTGATCGGCAACGTTGTTTCGCGTGGGAATCCGCTGGTAGAAGCTATCCTGGATGACGGCGCGCGCTACACGAGCGGCCCGCAATGGCTGGCCGACAACTTGCTGCACGACCGCCATGTACTCGCCGTTGCGGGCACGCACGGCAAGACGACCACAGCGGCCATGCTGGCGTGGACGTTGGAGCACGCTGGACTGCAACCGGGGTTTTTGGTGGGCGGGGTACCGATGAACTTCGATGTTTCGGCACGTCTGGGCCAACCGAAGTCTGGGGGGATCCCGGGCGCGCGAGCGCCCTTTGTGATCGAGGCCGACGAGTACGACACTGCCTTTTTCGACAAGCGCAGCAAATTCGTGCACTATCGTCCGCGCACTGTTATTCTGAACAATCTGGAGTTCGACCACGCCGACATCTTCGACAACGTGCAGGCGATAGAGCGGCAGTTTCATCACCTGGTACGTACGGTGCCCGCTAGCGGCCGGCTGGTGGTCAATGCGCAAGATGAACGCTTGCAACGCGTGCTGGAGCAAGGTTGCTGGAGCGAAGTGGTGCGCTTTGGCGCGCGCAAGGAAGAGCCCGGCGTACTGCGAGCCCGCGGTGAGCCGCACACTTTCGACGTGCTGCGCGGCGGTTTAAGGGTAGCGCAGGTCGAGTGGCCTTTGCTCGGTGAGCACAACCAACTCAACGCGCTGGCCACTATCGCCGCGGCCGAGCATGTGGGCGTCGCAGCCGACGTGGCGGGAAACGCGCTGCGCGACTTTCACAATGTCAAACGCCGGCTGGAGCTGATCGGCACCGTGGCCGGCGTCAGCGTGTATGACGATTTCGCCCACCACCCGACAGCAATGCACACCACGGTCAACGGTTTGCGGCGCAGGGTCGGGCGCTCGCGCATCATCGCGGTGTTCGAGCCGCGCTCGAACACGATGAAACTGGGCACGATGAAAGAGCAACTGCCTTGGTCGCTCGAAGAGGCCGACCTGGCCTACTGTCACAGTGGCGGACTAACTTGGGACGCAGCGCAAGCACTCGCGCCTATGGGCGAGCAGGCGCGGGTGTGCGGCAGCATCGACGAGTTGGTGACCCAAGTGGTCGACGCGGCGCAAGCGGGTGACCACATTTTGTGCATGAGCAATGGCGGGTTCGGCGGCGTGCACAACAAATTGCTGGCCGCGCTCGCGACCAAACTGTGATGCGCCCACCCAACCATCTGCTGTACTTGCACGGTTTTCTGTCGTCGCCGCAATCGTCCAAAGCGGTGCGTATGGCTTCATGGCTGGCGCAGTACCAGCCGCAGCTCACTTGGTACTGTCCGAAGTTGCCTGTTTCTCCGGGCGATGCGATGCGCCAAGTGTTCGATCACATTGCCGGCTGGCCACACGACGGGCTGGCTGTGGTGGGTAGTTCGCTTGGCGGCTTTTATGCGAGTGTGGTCGCCGAGCGCATGGGTTGCCCGGCTGTGGTGCTCAACCCCGCCGTCAATCCTGCACGCGACTTGGCTGGACACGTCGGCAAAGTCAATGCCTGGCACGGCGATGAATCCTTCGAGTTCAGGGCAGAGTTCATCGACGAGCTGCGCGCACTGACACCCGCCGTCTTGACGCGCCCTGAGCGTTATTTTGCCGTTATCGCCAAAGGTGACAGCGTGCTGGACTGGCGCGAGATGACGGCTCGCTACACCGGTTGCGAAACCAAGTTGCTGGAGGGCGGCGACCACCAGTTGAGCGACTTCGACGTGCATTTGCCGGATGTGCTGCGATTTTTGCACTTGGCCTGAACCGTCCAACTGACGTTGCCGTGTAGGAAGGCGACAATCCCATCCATGTTTGGGCTCTATGAAGAAGGCGGCAAGGTTTTTGCCGGCCGCGTAATGTCTGAAACCGCGTCGTCGGCACAGATCGAACTCGACTCGGGCAAGCGCGTCAAGGTCAAGGCCACCAACGTTCTGCTCAAGTTCGACAGCCCGCCGGCGGCCGGTTTGATAGCGAGTGCACAGCAACTCGCTACCGATGTGGACATCGATTTGGCCTGGGAGTTTGCTCCTGCCGAGGACTTTGCCTTCAGCGATTTGGCTCGCGAGTACTACAGCGCTAAGGCCACACCCGAGCAACAAGCCGCGATGTTGCTTGCTTTGTTCAACGCGCCGCATTACTTTCGCCGTTTGGGCCGTGGCCAGTTCAAGAAAGCGCCGATCGAGACAGTCAAAGCCGCTTTGCTGGGTATCGAGCGCAAGCAACAGCAAGCGGCTCAAGTCAGCGCGTGGGCCACGGAGTTGGCAAGCGGCGTCTGCCCAGCGCCTGTGCGCGAACAGATGTACAAGATTTTGTTCAGGCCTGACAAGAACGCGCCCGAATACAAAGCCGTCGTGGAGGCCGCCAAGCGCGCGCATAAGGGGCCGCTGGACCTGCTCACTGCCGCAGGCGCCATCGACAACCCGTACCAATTTCACTGGCGGCGATTCCTGTTCGAGCATTTTCCCAAGGGCACAGACTTTCCGGCTTTGCCGGTACCGACCATCACGGAGCCCCTGCCGCTGGCTTGCGCGCAAGCCTTTTCGATCGACAACTCGGCAACGACCGAGATTGACGACGCGCTGTCGGTGCAGGGCCAGGGTACTGGCGCGGTCGTATTCGGTATTCACATCGCGGCCCCCGGGCTGGCGTTTGCCCCCGACTGTGCACTCGATGCCGTTGCGCGCGATCGACTTTCAACCGTCTACATGCCGGGCCACAAGCTGACCATGCTGCCGGACGCCGTTGTGCAGGCTTATACCTTGATCGAGGGCCGCGAGTGCCCGGTGGTTTCGTTGTATTTCACGCTCGACGAAGCCAGCCTGGATGTCATTGCCACCGAGACCCGGTTAGAGCGTGTGTCAGTTGCCGCCAACCTGCGCCATGACCAGCTCGACAACGTGGTTACTGAAGACTCGCTGCTGGGCGTATCGCCGGCCAACTACCGCTTCGCTGCCGAGCTTGCATTTGCGTTCCGACTGGCGCGGCACTTGAAGGCGCAGCGCGAGTCGGTGCGTGGAAAACCGGAAACATTTAACCGGCCCGACTTCACTTTTCGCCTCAACGGCGGCAACGGCAAAGAGCCAAGCGGCGACGAAGCGGTGCAGATCAGCATACGCAAGCGCGGCGCGGCACTCGATTTGATCGTCGCCGAGGCTATGATTCTGGCCAACAGCACTTGGGGCGCGTGGTTGAACACGTGCGGCGTTCCCGGCATCTACCGCAGCCAGGCCAGCCTGGCCCCGGGTATCAAGGTCCGCATGAGTACCAAGGCGCAGCCCCACGCGGGCATGGGCGTGGCGCAGTATGCATGGTCCACGTCGCCACTACGCCGCTACGTGGACTTGGTCAACCAGTGGCAAATCATTGCTTGCGCGCGCCATGGACGCACTGCCGCTTTGGCCGCGCCCTTCAAACCCAACGACGCGCTGTTGTTTTCGATCATCTCTAGCTTTGACGCTGCATACACCGACTATGCCAGCTTCCAGTCAGGTATCGAGCGTTATTGGGCGTTGCGCTATCTGATGCAAAACGAAATTCAGGAGCTCGACGCCAGCGTGGTCAAAGACGGCCTGGTGCGCGCCGACGCTTTACCGCTGGTGTTTCGCGCCGGTGGAGCCGACAACTTGCCCCGTGGCGCACGGGTACGCGTGCGAGTCAGAAGCACCGACTTGCTGACGCTCGATGTGGATGCGATCTTGGTCGCGCGCTTGGATGAACCCGTCGCGCCGGAGCAGAGCGACGATGTCGAGGGCGCCGACGACATTGAGGCTGCCGGCCCGCTGACGCTGGTACTCGACACAAAAAACGACGCCACCGAAGGCGCGGCTTTTGACCCGCAGCAATCGACCGTGTGACGACGTATGCCCAGAAAACTCTCCGGCGTTCATTCGGCGCTGCTGATTTCAGTGGCGGCGCACGCCGCGCTGCTGTTAGTGCGCTTTGTGGGCCCAGAAGACTTCAGCCACGCGTTCAAAGACACACCGTTGGAAGTGATTCTGGTGAACGCGCGCTCCGCCGAGCCACCGCCCAAGGCGCAGGCCATCGCGCAGGCCAACTTGACGGGAGGGGGCGATGCCGCCCAAGGCCGCTCGACGTCGTTTCTGCCCCCATCGCCCGTGATCGAAGCCGGTGAATCGAGCGAGGACACCTACCAACAAATCGAACAGTTACATGAGACGCAAACGCAGTTATTGACACAACTGCGGCACGAGCTGGCCGCCTTGCCTCAACCAGACGCCAACCGCGATACGGGTAAGCCCGACGCACGTCAGCAAGAGGAGCGACGGCGCTTATTGAGTCAGCAGCTCGCGGAGATAGAAAAACGCGTCAACGATGAGAATGCTCGCCCAAGGAAGCGCTACATCAGTCCCGCTACACGCGAGGAGGTTTACGCCCTTTATTACAATCGCTTGCGACGCAAAGTGGAAGGCCGCGGCACGCGTAACTTCCCGGAGCGACACGGCAAGAAACTGTATGGCGAGCTGACCATGGCCATTACCATCGACGATCAGGGGCGCGTTGTCGAGACCGAGATACTGCGCCCTTCGAAGTCGCGCGTGCTAGACCGGCGCGCACGGGCCATTGTCATGGCAGCGGCACCGTTCGGACCTTTCAGCAAAGCGATGCGCGAGAAAGCCGATTTGCTGGTGATCAGCTCGCGCTTTCGCTTCACGCGCGACACGGAGTTGGAAACCAGCCTGAGCGCGTCTCATTGAGCTTTTGCTGTTTCGCTTATGGATCACTACGCCGTCATTGGCAACCCGGTTGAGCACAGCCGCTCGCCCTTCATTCACCGACAGTTCGCGTTAGCGACGGGCCAATCGTTAAGCTACACCCGGATTTTGTGTCCGTTGGATGGTTTTGAATCGACTGCTCGCAGTTTTGCCGACAAAGGCGCTCACGGCTGCAACGTTACTGTGCCGTTCAAGTTCGAAGCACGCCGCCTTGCCGCAAACTGCAGCGTGCGAGCGGCACTGGCAGGGGCAGTAAACACCTTGCGCTTCGACTCAGACGCTTGGATGGGCGATAACACCGATGGCGTAGGCTTGGTGCGAGATATCGAGGTCAACGCGGGGGTTGTGATCGCCGGGCTGCGTGTCTTGCTGATTGGCGCAGGCGGTGCAGCCGCGGGTGCGCTCGGCCCTTTGCTGAACGCTCGACCTAGCGTGCTGGTGTTAGCCAACCGAACACTCAGCAGAGCCCAGGATCTTGCCCGTAGCCACGAGCACGTTGCGCGAGACTGCGGAGTGACTTTTGCCGTGGCGCCGCTTGAGACGTGCGGTGAGCGCTTTGACATCATTGTCAATGCCAGCTCGAGCAGTTTGCATCACGCGGCAGTACCGGTGCCGGCCAGCGTGCTGCGCCCCGGCGCGCTTGCGCTGGACATGATGTACGGGCCTGCTGCAAAGTCCTTTCTTGACTGGGCGCGCACGCACCGAGCCGTGCCGCGTGACGGCTTGGGCTTGCTGGTCGAGCAAGCGGCCGAGTCATTCTTGCTCTGGCGAGGTGTTCGGCCCGATACATTGCTTGTGTTGGCGGCGCTACGACGCGACTTAGGGCCTATCGATGCGTGAGCCGCGTTCTCTGTGCGCTGCCCCCACGACCGAACCTATTGGTGAGTTTCTTGCAGCGCATATTGAAAGAAAGGCCCCCGGATATTTCACCGGGGGCCTTTTGATATTAGCCTGACAATGTCCTACTTTCACACGGGAACCCGCACTATCATCGGCGCTGAGGCGTTTCACTGTCCTGTTCGGGATGGGAAGGAGTGGGGCCACCTCGCTATGGTCATCAGGCTTAACCGGCTGCCCCTCTGCGCAGCGCGCAGAGAAGCCAATTCGCAGAGTCTCTCGCAGCGTCTACACGCCGCGGTTAATCAGATTTCTTGATTACGCTTACAAAGGCATAACGGTCTTTGACAGTATGTCAAAGTTATAGGGTCAAGCCTCACGAGCAATTAGTACTGGTTAGCTTAACGCATTACTACGCTTCCACACCCAGCCTATCAACGTCCTAGTCTCGAACGACTCTTCAGGGGGCTCAAGGCCCCGGCAAGACTCATCTTGAGAAGAGTTTCCCACTTAGATGCTTTCAGCGGTTATCTCTTCCGCACTTAGCTACTCGGCAATGCCACGGGCGTGACAACCGATACACCAGAGGTGCGTCCACTCCGGTCCTCTCGTACTAGGAGCAGGTTCTCTCAATCTTGCAGCGCCCACGGAAGATAGGGACCAAACTGTCTCACGACGTTTTAAACCCAGCTCACGTACCTCTTTAAATGGCGAACAGCCATACCCTTGGGACCGGCTACAGCCCCAGGATGAGATGAGCCGACATCGAGGTGCCAAACACCGCCGTCGATATGAACTCTTGGGCGGTATCAGCCTGTTATCCCCAGAGTACCTTTTATCCGTTGAGCGATGGCCCTTCCATACAGAACCACCGGATCACTTAGTCCTACTTTCGTACCTGCTCGACTTGTCAGTCTCGCAGTCAAGCACGCTTATGCCTATGCACTATCAGCACGATTTCCGACCGTGCCTAGCGTACCTTCGAACTCCTCCGTTACGCTTTAGGAGGAGACCGCCCCAGTCAAACTGCCTACCATACACTGTTCCCAACCCGGATAACGGGCCAAGGTTAGAACCTCAAACACACCAGGGTGGTATTTCAACGTTGGCTCCACGACACCTAGCGGCACCGCTTCAAAGCCTCCCACCTATCCTACACAGATCTGTTCAAAGTCCAATGTAAAGCTACAGTAAAGGTTCATGGGGTCTTTCCGTCTTTCCGCGGGGAGATTGCATCATCACAAACATTTCAACTTCGCTGAGTCTCTGGAGGAGACAGTGTGGCCATCGTTACGCCATTCGTGCAGGTCGGAACTTACCCGACAAGGAATTTCGCTACCTTAGGACCGTTATAGTTACGGCCGCCGTTTACTGGGACTTCAATCAAGAGCTTGCACCCCATCATTTAATCTTCCAGCACCGGGCAGGCGTCACACCCTATACGTCGACTTTCGTCTTTGCAGAGTGCTGTGTTTTTAGTAAACAGTCGCAGCCACCGATTCTCTGCGACCTCATTGGGCTCCATCTGTACGACTTCACCTACTAGAGGCACACCTTCTTCCGAAGTTACGGTGTCAATTTGCCGAGTTCCTTCTCCAGAGTTCTCTCAAGCGCCTTAGAATTCTCATCTCGCGCACCAGTGTCGGTTTGCGGTACGGTCGTGTGTAGCTGGAGCTTAGTGGCTTTTCCTGGAAGCAGGGTATCACTCACTTCAGCGGCAAGCCGCCTCGTTATCACGCCTCATCTAAGCCACCCGGATTTGCCTAGGCGGCACGACTACACGCTTGAACCGGGACATCCAACACCCGGCTGAGCTAACCTTCTCCGTCCCCACATCGCACTACACATCGGTACAGGAATATTGACCTGTTTCCCATCAGCTACGCATCTCTGCCTCGCCTTAGGGGCCGACTCACCCTACGCCGATGAACGTAGCGTAGGAAACCTTGCGCTTTCGGCGAGGGGGCTTTTCACCCCCTTTAACGCTACTCATGTCAGCATTCGCACTTCTGATACCTCCAGCAGGCTTCACAACCCACCTTCACAGGCTTACAGAACGCTCTCCTACCATTTGCACTTGCGTGCAAATCCGCAGCTTCGGTAACTGGCTTAGCCCCGTTACATCTTCCGCGCAGGACGACTAGATCAGTGAGCTATTACGCTTTCTTTAAATGATGGCTGCTTCTAAGCCAACATCCTGACTGTTTTAGCCTTCCCACTTCGTTTCCCACTTAGCCAATTTTGGGGACCTTAGCTGGCGGTCTGGGTTGTTTCCCTCTTGTGTCCGGACGTTAGCACCCGGTGCACTGTCTCCCGTGCTGTACTCATCGGTATTCGGAGTTTGCAATGGTTTGGTAAGTCGCCATGACCCCCTAGCCATAACAGTGCTCTACCCCCGATGGTAATACACGAGGCACTACCTAAATAGTTTTCGGAGAGAACCAGCTATTTCCAAGTTTGTTTAGCCTTTCACCCCTATCCACAGCTCATCCGCTAGTTTTGCAACACTAGTCGGTTCGGACCTCCAGTAAGTGTTACCTCACCTTCATCCTGGCCATGAATAGATCACTTGGTTTCGGGTCTACACCCAGCGACTGAATCGCCCTATTCGGACTCGATTTCTCTGCGGCTTCCCTATTCGGTTAACCTTGCCACTGAATGTAAGTCGCTGACCCATTATACAAAAGGTACGCCGTCACCCTTGCGGGCTCCGACTGTTTGTATGCATGCGGTTTCAGGATCTATTTCACTCCCCTCCCGGGGTTCTTTTCGCCTTTCCCTCACGGTACTAGTTCACTATCGGTCGATTACGAGTATTTAGCCTTGGAGGATGGTCCCCCCATCTTCAGACAGGATTCCACGTGTCCCGCCCTACTTGTCGCACGCCTAGTTCCACCACCAACTTTTCTCATACGGGGCTATCACCCGCTATGGCCAGCCTTTCCAGACTGTTCTGATAAATCGATGGCTAAAACGTGCAGGGCTGTTCCGATTTCGCTCGCCACTACTTTCGGAATCTCGGTTGATGTCTATTCCTCGAGCTACTGAGATGTTTCAGTTCACCCGGTTCGCCTCGCACACCTATGTATTCAGTGTGCGATACCCCAAAGGGTGGGTTTCCCCATTCGGAAATCTCCGGATCAAAGCTAATTTGCCAGCTCCCCGAAGCTTATCGCAGGCTATCACGTCCTTCGTCGCCTGTAATCGCCAAGGCATCCACCACATGCACTTATTCACTTGACCCTATAACTTTGACGCCACGTTACGAGGCATCGTCAAGGAACTTCATTGAGTATTACGCGTTATGCCAAACTTCAAATCTTGCGAATTGAAATCTATTGACGCAATCAAAAATGTCGTCGACGGTACGCCGCGCCATGCAGCGCAACACCGCCAACAACTCTGATTTGACTCTACGAATTGTTAAAGAACTACAGCCGATCTTTCGATCAAACAGCCAAGCAATCAAACGATTGCTTGGCTGTTTGATGAGAGTCCATGGTGGTGGAGGATGACGGGATCGAACCGACGACCCCCTGCTTGCAAAGCAGGTGCTCTCCCAGCTGAGCTAATCCCCCAATGAGATGGTGGGTCTGGTTGGTCTCGAACCAACGACCCCCGCCTTATCAAGACGGTGCTCTAACCAACTGAGCTACAGACCCTTGACTCTCTACTGTGAATCGCGAGGGGCCTGCATGCCTTCGTCTTGGGCTGGGCTCGCATAACGCAAACCGCCAGTCTCAAGATAACCCAGGCCACGTTTCACACGCTGCGTTCAACGACAGCCGATAAGAGTGGACGCAAGAATTTGAGTGCTATATCCAGAAAGGAGGTGATCCAGCCGCACCTTCCGATACGGCTACCTTGTTACGACTTCACCCCAGTCACGAACCCTGCCGTGGTAATCGCCCTCCTTGCGGTTAGGCTAACCACTTCTGGCAGAACCCGCTCCCATGGTGTGACGGGCGGTGTGTACAAGACCCGGGAACGTATTCACCGCGGCAAGCTGATCCGCGATTACTAGCGATTCCGACTTCACGCAGTCGAGTTGCAGACTGCGATCCGGACTACGACCGGTTTTCTGAGATTAGCTCCCCCTCGCGGGTTGGCAGCCCTCTGTACCGGCCATTGTATGACGTGTGTAGCCCTACCCATAAGGGCCATGATGACCTGACGTCATCCCCACCTTCCTCCGGTTTGTCACCGGCAGTCTCATTAGAGTGCCCTTTGCAGTAGCAACTAATGATAAGGGTTGCGCTCGTTGCGGGACTTAACCCAACATCTCACGACACGAGCTGACGACGGCCATGCAGCACCTGTGTCCAGGTTCTCTTTCGAGCACCGAGCCATCTCTGGCAAGTTCCTGGCATGTCAAGGGTAGGTAAGGTTTTTCGCGTTGCATCGAATTAAACCACATCATCCACCGCTTGTGCGGGTCCCCGTCAATTCCTTTGAGTTTCAACCTTGCGGCCGTACTCCCCAGGCGGTCAACTTCACGCGTTAGCTTCGTTACTGAACAGCAAGCCGTCCAACAACCAGTTGACATCGTTTAGGGCGTGGACTACCAGGGTATCTAATCCTGTTTGCTCCCCACGCTTTCGTACTTGAGCGTCAGTACAGGTCCAGGGGACTGCCTTCGCCATTGGTGTTCCTCCGCATATCTACGCATTTCACTGCTACACGCGGAATTCCATCCCCCTCTACCGTACTCTAGCCATACAGTCACAAATGCAGTTCCCAGGTTGAGCCCGGGGATTTCACATCTGTCTTGCATAACCGCCTGCGCACGCTTTACGCCCAGTAATTCCGATTAACGCTTGCACCCTACGTATTACCGCGGCTGCTGGCACGTAGTTAGCCGGTGCTTATTCTTCAGGTACCGTCATTACTCCGGGGTATTGGCCCGAAGCGTTTCTTCCCTGACAAAAGCGGTTTACAACCCGAAGGCCTTCTTCCCGCACGCGGCATGGCTGGATCAGGCTTGCGCCCATTGTCCAAAATTCCCCACTGCTGCCTCCCGTAGGAGTCTGGGCCGTGTCTCAGTCCCAGTGTGGCTGGTCGTCCTCTCAGACCAGCTACAGATCGTCGCCTTGGTAAGCCGTTACCTCACCAACAAGCTAATCTGATATCGGCCGCTCCAATAGCGCGAGGTCTTGCGATCCCCCGCTTTCACCCATAGGTCGTATGCGGTATTAATCCGGCTTTCGCCGGGCTATCCCACACTACTGGGCACGTTCCGATACATTACTCACCCGTTCGCCACTCGCCACCAGGATTGCTCCCGTGCTGCCGTTCGACTTGCATGTGTAAGGCATGCCGCCAGCGTTCAATCTGAGCCAGGATCAAACTCTTCGGTTTGATCTTGAAATTTAGCTCGACGGAATTGAAGTGACTTAACACTTCACTACCGTGAGCGTCTGCAGGTTCGAAAACCTGCGAGTCTTGCGACTCGTTGGCACTCGCCTTCAAACGCCCACACTTATCGGCTGCAATTTGTTAAAGAACGCTACCTTGCGGCATCGCTGGCTCAAGACACTCCTTGAACCCAGCGCAGTCGAGCATTCTAGCATGCTTTCACAAAGCCCCCACGGCCGGCCTACGCTACACCTACCGTCTCGCTTTCGCCACCGTTACATCATAGTGTGTGTGCGCCCCAACCTCACATCAGCGAGCAACGCTTGAACCCAATGCAAGCGTTGCCGCCAATTCTTTTGCGCAGATCAGACCAGGCTCTTCGCTACGCAGCACGGTATCGAGCCCTTGAACCAAGCGCCTGGTGTCTGTGCGCAAGATGCGCTGTTTGATGGCAGCAAGTTGCGACGGGTGCATGGAAAAACTGCGCAACCCCATCGCCAACAGCAGCTCGGTGAATTCGCCGTCTCCCGCCATCTCACCACAGACGCTGACGCCTTTGCCCATCGCTCTGGCCTGCGCAATGGTGCGCGCAATCAGCTGCAACACAGCCGGGTGCCAAGGGTCGTATAGATGTGAGACCGTTTCGTCCGCGCGATCAACGGCTAGCGTGTATTGAATCAAGTCGTTGGTTCCCAGCGAAACAAAGTCAAAATGCTTGAGAAACGTGGGCAAGATCAGCGCCGCCGCCGGTATTTCGATCATCGCCCCCAACTCGACGTCTTTAAAGGGCCTACGCGCATCCGCCAGTTGTTGCTTCGCGCGAGCAAGTGCTTCCAAGGTCAGCTGGATCTCACTCAGGTGCGCGACCATTGGAATCAACAAACGCACTTTTCCGTAGGCGCTGGCCCGCAAAATAGCGCGCAGTTGCTGGCGAAACATTGCCGGCTCTGACAGGCTCCATCGAATTGCGCGCAATCCCAACGCTGGGTTCAGTCCTTGCTCATGTCGAAGCTCGCTAGCTGCAATGCGGTGGTCGCGTGGTTTGTCGGCACCGATATCTACCGTTCGAATCGTGACCGGCAATCCCTTCATCGCCTCGACAACCGCGCGGTAGCAGTTGAACTGTTCCTCCTCACCGGGTAACGCCGCTACCCGGTTCATGAACATAAACTCGCTGCGGAACAACCCCACACCGACGGCCCCCTCTTCCAGCGCTGCCGCTGCGTCTGCGAGCTGTTCAATGTTGGCCAGCAACTCAACACGCTCACCATCGAGGGTAACGGCAGGTGTGTGCCGCAACCTCGATAAACGGGCGCGCTCTAACTCGCTATGCCGCTGCCGGAAACGGTACTCCTCCAACACAATGGGCGAGGGGTTCACGATCACACTGCCGACATCGCCGTCGATGACGACCCAATCGTCTTGCCGGATCAGACGGCTGGCTTCG
>Ga0224497_10001919_pt1 | contig 12778 bp, 11 predicted proteins | sample SF_Jul11_sed_USG_4_FD_167970 | JGI IMG/M metagenome (GOLD analysis project Ga0224497, IMG submission 167970) | Sediment microbial communities from San Francisco Bay, California, United States - SF_Jul11_sed_USGS_13 | ecosystem: Environmental > Aquatic > Marine > Sediment | place: USA... | reverse complement strand
CGCGCTGGATGGTGGTACCGGCCGGGCCGCCCAGCCAGGTGCCGTGCTCGTCCTCACCGAGATACACCATGTCGTGGCGCCAGTGAAGGTCGCCCGAATACTTGAAGTACTGGACAACGATCGGCCCCCCAGGTTCGGGTCTCTTGTCGGAATCGAGCAGCACCCCGCCACTGTAGGGTTCAGTCGAGAACTCGAGACGGAGGACTTCTCATGCCCATCGCCACGCCCGACAGGTACAAAGCCATGCTCGCCGCCGCCCAGGAAGGCAAGTACGCCTTCCCGGCCATCAACGTGACGTCCTCGGAAACCATGAACGCCGCCATGCGGGGCCTGGCGGAATCCGAGTCGGACGGCATCATTCAGATCAGCACCGGGGGCGGGAGCTTTGCCAGCGGCACCCACATCCAGGACATGGCGTTGGGCGCGGCTGCTCTCGCCGAGTTCGCATCGACGCTCGCCGATCGCTATCCGGTCAACTTTGCGCTCCACACCGATCACTGCCAGGCCGACAAGGTCGACTCGTTCATCCGTCCGCTGCTCGACATCGCCAAGCAGCGACGCAACGAAGGCAAGCCGCCGCTGTTCCAGAGCCACATGTTCGACGGGTCGGCCATCCCCCTCGACGAGAACCTGAAGATCTCCGCCAGGCTCTATGAGGAAATGACCCCCCTCGACGTTCTCCTCGAGGTGGAGGCGGGAGTAGTCGGCGGCGAAGAGGACGGCGTCCAAGCAGCCGAGAACGCCAACCTCTACACCAGTCCCGAGGATGTCATGAAGGTGGTCGAGGCCCTCGGCGTACCGGGCGAACACACGTATCTGCTGGCGGCAACCTTCGGCAACGTACACGGCTCCTACAAGCCCGGAAACGTCAAGCTCCGGCCCGAGATCCTCAAGGAGTGCCAGGACACGCTGAACGGGAACCATCCCGGCGCCCGGTTCCTCTACGTCTTCCACGGTGGCAGCGGCTCGCTCATGTCGGAAATCCACGATGCCGTCGATTACGGGGTCGTCAAGATGAACGTGGACACGGACAACCAGTACGCGTTCACACGGCCTATCGCCGGCCACATGATGGCCAACTACGACGGGGTGCTGAAGATCGACGGGGAAGTCGGCAACAAGAAGTTCTACGATCCTCGCTCGTATCTCAAGGTCGCGGAGGCGGCTATGGCCACCCGGGTCATGCAAACCTGCGAGGAGCTCCGCTCGGTCGGCAAGACGATCGGTGTCTAGCGACCCTGAATCCAGCCGATCAGGGCCTCGGACCAGATGGCGATGGCGCCGAATGGCTCGGAGCCTTCGCGGACCTCGCGATCACTCGAGACGACGGCAACCGGTCCCTCGGCCTCGGCGGCGAGCCGGCGGATCTCGTCGTCGGCGGTGAGACCGAGCTTTGTGAACCGGAGCCAGATGCCGCCGGGTCCGGCGCCGGTCTCTACCTCGGGATTGATAGCCGAGTCGTAGACCACCACCACATTGACGGGGGTCCTGGCTCGAAGCTTGAAGCGGGAGAGCTCTTCGTCGAGGCGTTCCCGGGCGGTCGCATCCGGGCCGCCGCTCAACCGGAACGTCACGTTGTAACCGTCGACGATGAGCGTGAAGGGCCGGGGCTGACGGGCGAGCCAGTCGACGGCGTTGCGATCGTCCGGCCGCGCTCCCGGAGGCAGCTTCCATTCCCGTTGCCGGGACGGTTTCGTGTATTCGAGGAGGGCCGGGTCGGCCTCGACGGTACGAACGAGCGTGTCGAGGTGGCGGGCAAGCGCGATCGGGTCGCCACTCCCCCAGGCGGTGCTGCCCGACTGTGCCCGCTTCTCGACGTCGGCACGAAGCGTCTCGGCCTTGCGGAGCCGGGCCTTGAGCGCCTCGCCCGCCGCCACCGCCTGCTGGTGGGCGGCTTCGGCCTCGGCCCGGGCGGCCTCGAGTGCCGAAACTCGGCGGGCGTGCGCTTCGTCCTCGACCCGATCGGCCTCTCGGAGCTCCCGCAGCTGAGCCCGGACCGCGTCAACCTCTTGGCGGCGCAGCCGCTCCACCTCCCTGATCTGGCGTTTCGCCTCCTGCCAACGCTTCTTGGCTTCGCTCTCACGAGCCCGGGCTTCGGCTACGAGGGCGTCGAGTTCACTCACCCGACCGGCGGCCGTCCGTTGGGCGAGCCGTTCGACCCTCCGGCCAAGCTCGAACTCCCACCCCTCGGGTCGAAGCAGGAACAGGGCGGAGGTACCGACGGGCCCTTCTGCCGACGGGTCGGCCTCCGCCAGCTCCGCGATGGTCTTCTCCCGCAGCCAGTCGTCTTCGTCGAGCGCTCCGAGGAGCGCCTTGGCGAGCGGAACGGGAAGCCGGCCACCCTGATGGGCGGCAACCTTGCGCAGCTTGGCCGGCACGTCGTCGTCTTCGAGTCGCCGGAGCGCGGTCCGCCCGGCATCGATCGCGGGCTTCAACAGCTGCGGTGGGATAAGCCCGCTGACCGCGCTATACATTGACAAGCTCGAGCTCAATCGACATACTGCGAACCAGCAAAATCATGTCCCCAATCACCTGCATCCTCGTACTCAGATAGCGCACCGCCACATACAGGCGAGTGCGCTCCCTCCGCTGCCGAAGGCCGGAGGGTTTTTTCGTACCAGCACCAGAAAGACATCATGAAGATCACCGTGGCGGAAGCGCTCATCAAGGCTCTCGAATTCGAGGGCGTTGAGGTCATGTTCGGGCATCCGGGGGGCGCCATCCTCCCAGCCTACGACCCGCTGTACGACAGCCCGATCCGCCATATTCTCGCCCGCCACGAGCAGGGCGCCGGCCACATGGCCGAGGGGTATGCGCAGGCAACCGGCAAAGTCGGTGTCGCCATCGCCACCTCTGGGCCGGGAGCAACCAATCTCATCACGTCGCTGGCCAACGCCTACATGGATTCGACGCCGATGGTGGCGATCACCGGTCAGGTCCCTACCTATGCGATCGGCAACGATGCGTTCCAGGAAGCGCACACCTGGGGCATCAGCATGCCCGCGACCAAGCACAACTACCTCGTCACCGATGCCGCCGACATCCCCGATGTGATCCACGAGGCCTTCCAGCTGGCCGCCACCGGCCGACCCGGCCCCATCCTCATCGACCTCCCCAAGAACATCCTCAACACCGAGATCGAGTGGCACGAGCCCACCGGCAAGGTCGACCTCCCCGGCTACAAGCCGAACACCAAGGGCCATCCGCTCCAGATCCGGGCGGCCGCCGACCTGATCCTCGCTGCCGAACGACCGGTGCTGTATGCCGGAGGAGGGATTATTGCCGCCGGTGCCCATGCCGAATTGCTCGAGCTCGCCGAGAAAGCCAACCTGCCGGTGACCACCACCCTGATGGCCCGGGGCGCCTTCCCCGACTCCCATCCCCTCAGCCTGGGAATGCCGGGAATGCATGGGACGTACGCTGCCATCACGGCCATGCAGAAATCCGACCTGCTCATCGCCGTCGGCGCCCGCTTCGACGACCGTGTCACCGGCGATCCCGACGCGTTCGCCCCGAACGCCAAGGTCATCCACGTCGATATCGACTCCTCGGAGATCGGCAAAGTCCGGATCGCCGAGGTGCCCATCGTCGGCGACGCTCGCACCGTGCTCGGGCAACTCAACGACAAGCTCGATCGCACACTGGATGGTTCCGCCGCGCCCGACCATGCCGATTGGCTGGAGACGATTCGTGGCTGGCAGCGGGACAAGGCAGTTCACTATCAGCAGGACCCGGCGGGACCAATCAAGCCCCAGTTCGTCGTCGAGGAGCTGTACCGGATAACCGGCGGCAATGCCATCGTCGTAGCCGGCGTAGGCCAGCATCAGATGTGGGCCTCCCAGCTGTGGAAATTCACCCGGCCCCGCACCTGGATCAACTCGGGCGGCCTCGGCACCATGGGATACGCCATCCCGGCCGCCATCGGGGCCAAGGTCGGGATGCCTGATCAACTCGTGTATGCCATCGACGGAGACGGCTCCTTTCAGATGACCCAGCAGGAGCTGACCACGGCTGCCACCCACGGCGTGCCGGTCAAGATCGCCGTTCTCAACAACAACAACCTCGGCATGGTGCGCCAGTGGCAAACGCTGTTCTACCGAGAGCGATACTCCGGGAGTGAGCTGTCGCCGACCACTCCCGACTTCGTGAAGCTGGCCGAAGCCATGGGGTGCGCGGGGCTACGGGCCGAGCATCCGTCGGAGGTTGGCCCGGTAATCGAGAAGTCCCTCACCATCAACGACCGGCCGGTGGTCGCCGAGTTCAAAGTCGACCCAGACGAAATGGTGTTCCCCATGGTCCCTGCCGGCGGCTCAAACGACAACGTCGCACTGAGCCTGGAGGATCTGCAATGAAGCTCCACGTTCTCTCCGTCCTGGTGGAAGACAAGCCCGGGGTGCTGGCCCGCGTGTCTTCGATGTTTGCCCGGCGCGGATTCAACATCCACTCGCTGGCGGTCGGTCCGGCCGCCGAACCGGGGAATTCGGTCATGACGGTTGTCGTCAACGCAGCCGAAATCGAACAAGTGGTGAAACAGCTCCGCAAACTCATCAACACCATCAAGATCACCGAGCTCGACCCGGCGGAGAGCGTGGAGCGCGAGGTCATGCTGGTGCGGGTGTCGGCGGATGCTGCCAAGCGAGGCGAGGTGCTCGACGCGGCAGGCGTATTCAAGGCCAAGGCGGTTGACGTCGGCGCCATGTCCATCACGTTCGAGATGACCGGCACACCATCGAAGGTCAACGACTTCCTCGAGCTGATGCGTCCCTACGGGTTGATCGACGTGGTGAAGTCGGGTTGGATCGCCCTGTCCCGGGACTCCAAGACCCGTAACTTGCGAGCGATCTCGTGAGCTCGCTCGCGCTTCCAGGGTCGGGCAGCCAGCGCTGACCCGGCCACATCCGGAACCCGGTAATCTCTCACGCGCCCAGGAGCACATCATGCCTGACCGAGTAATCATCTTCGACACCACATTGCGAGACGGCGAGCAGTCCCCCGGAATCGCCCTCGATTCCGACGACAAAGTCGCCATCGCCAACCAGCTGGCGGCCCTCGGCGTCGACGTCATCGAGGCCGGATTCCCCATTGCCTCTGACGGCGACTTCGCTGCGGTGCAGCGCATCGCCCGGGAAGTCGACGGCCCGATCATCGCCGGACTGGCCCGGTGCGGTATCGCCGAGGACATCGACCGGGCATGGGAAGCGGTCAAAGATTCGGCCCGGCCCCGCATCCATGTGTTCCTCGCGACCTCGGCGATCCACATGGAGCACAAGTTGCGGATGACCGAGGATGAGGTCCTGGAGGCAGTGCGGGCCGGAGTGTCACAAGCCCGGGCGCTTTGTGATGACGTCGAGTTCTCCCCCGAGGACGGATCCCGATCTGACATCGACTTCATGGTTCGCGTCTGCCAGGCGGCCGTGGCGGCGGGCGCAACCACCATCAACATCCCCGATACGGTCGGCTACGGAACTCCCACCGACTACGGCGCCCGCATCAAACGCGTCGTCGAGGACGTCAAGGGCGATCGCGATGACGTCGTGATCTCCACCCATTGTCACAACGATCTCGGCCTGGCCGTCGCCAACGCATTGGCGGCCGTCGAGAACGGGGCCCGCCAGGTTGAGGTCGCGGTCAACGGCATCGGCGAGCGGGCCGGCAACACGGCCCTGGAAGAGGTCGTCATGGCCATCAACACCCGCTCCGACCACTACCAGGTGGAGACCGGCATCGATACCACCCAGCTGTTCCCGGCCAGTCGACTGGTGTCCCGCCTGACCGGATACCCGGTGCAGTACAACAAGGCGGTAGTGGGGCGCAATGCCTTCGCCCACGAGTCCGGTATTCACCAGCATGGCGTGCTGCGGGAACGGACAACCTACGAGATCATGGATCCCACCGCCGTCGGTCAGGACAAGTCCAAACTCGTGCTCGGCAAGCACTCCGGCCGCGCCGCGTTCGGTGACGCCCTCAAAGAGCTCGGCATCAACCTGGAAGACGAAGACTTCGAAGCAGCCTTCGCTCGTTTCAAGGAGCTGGCCGACCGCAAGGGTGAGATCGTCGAAGAGGGCCTCCTGGCCATCGTTCACGATCAGGTCGACCTGTCCGACGCGGTCCACTTCCTCGGCTGGCACGCCACCGGCCGGGACAATCAGGCCGAAGCCACCATCACCGTGGAACGTGAGGGCGTCAAAGAGTCCTTTACCTCCTCGGGAGACGGAATGGTCCATTCCATCTTCGCCGCCCTGGGCACCGCCTTCGGGATTGAGGCCCGTTTGCTCGACTACCGCGTCGAGCCGGTCAGCCTCGGTGCCGATGCCATGGCCGAGGTGAGGGTTCTGGTGCAGGTCCGGGAACGCACGTTCACCGGCACCGGCTCCTCGACCGATATCGTCGAAGCTTCGGCTCGGTCATTCACGAGTGCGTTGAACAAGGCAGCACGCGCCAGCGCCTACTAGCCGCTACCCGCTCAGAGCCGCGATTACTGCGGCGGACATTTCTTTGGTGCCGACCGAATCCCCGCCGGCGGCGATGTCGGGGGTGCGGAGGCCGGAAGCGATAACGGACGCCACGGCAGACTCCACCGCCTTCGCTTCCTCCTCGAGGTGCAGGGAGTGACGCAATGCCATGGCGGCGGCGAGAATCATGGCGAGCGGGTTGGCCACGCCGGTGCCGGCGATATCGGGGGCCGAACCATGCACCGGCTCGAACAACCCCGGGCCGCCCGAGCCGAGCGATGCCGACGGCAGCATGCCGAGGGAGCCGGTGATCATCGAAGCCTCATCGGTCAGGATGTCGCCGAACAGGTTGGACGTCACCACCACATCGAAGTCACCGGGCCGCGAGAGCAAATACATGGCCATCGCATCGACCAGAACCACGTCGTAGTCCAGGTCGGAATACTCGGCCGCGACCAGGTCGCCGGAGACGCGGCGCCATAGCCGCGACGGCTCGAGCACGTTGGCCTTGTCGACCATCGTCAGCTTGCCACGGCGGGCTCGAGCGGCGTCGGCCGCTACCCGAACAATGCGCTCGACCTCATCGGGCCGGTACTCCATCACCTGGAAGGCGACACCATCCGCCCGGGTGCCGGCCTCACCGAAGTAGATCCCACCGGTGAGCTCGCGGACGAAGAGAATGTCCACTCCGGCCAGGATCTCGCGCCGGAGGGGCGAGGCCCCGGCCAGCTCCGGGAACACCCGGATGGGCCGCAAGTTGGCAAATAGGCCGAGCTGGCGGCGGATTCCCAGAAGGCCCTGCTCGGGACGGACCGCAGCATCCGGACGGTCCCAGCGCGGGCCGCCGACGGCTCCCAGCAGGAGGGCGTCCGCTTGCCGACAGGCCGCAACGGTCTCCGGTGCAAGGGGATGTCCGCCGGCGTCAATGGCGGCCCCGCCGATGAGCCGCTCCTCAAAGGTGAAGGTGTGCCCGAACCGGGCGGCGACCACCGACAAGACTGCAGTGGCTTCGGCCACGACTTCGGGACCGATGCCATCCCCGGGCAAGGTGACGAAATGTGCGTTCATGCGGCGGAAGGCTAGTGGCAGGAGGCCGGCCGCTTGCCCGCCCTACCCGATAGGCTCACGGTGGTGGGACCCCTCTTTCTCCTCTTCGTCGGCATTCCGATCGCCGAAATCGCCCTCTTCATCTACGTCGGTGAGCGCATCGGACTGCTTGCAACGCTCGTCCTGATCGTGATCACCGCCGTCATCGGATCTGCCCTCGTCGCCCGCCAGGGAGCCGGTGCTATCGCCCAGGTGCAAGCAGCCTTCTTCGAGGCGCGTTTTCCCGGCAAGGAGCTGGCGCACGGAGCGATGATCGTCGTCGCCGGCGTCTTTCTCGTCACCCCCGGGTTCCTCACCGATGTTCTCGGGTTCCTGCTGCTGGTTCCTCCGGTCCGTGAAGCCGCTCGCCGGGTGGTCACCAGACGGTTCGCCGGCCGCTGGGAGGTCCGGTCGGGACCGAGGCCGGTCGACGCCGAATGGCGTGATGTCGACGCATCGGATCCCGACCCACCCGCCTCGTTCCCTTAGCCCGAACCCGAAGACATCGGCCGTCGGGCAGCCGATGGCCTACCCTGGTGTCGCCCCAACCCCACGAGACGGAGTAGTTGACTGATGTCCGACAACCTCATCGCCCCCCACGGCGGAACCCTCATCGATCTGCTGGTTTCTGCCGAGCGATCCGCCGAGCTGCGGGCTCCCGGTCGGGGTATCCCCGAGTGGAGCCTGACCCCACGTCAACTCAACGACATCGAACTGCTCATCAACGGCGGGTTTTCTCCACTGACCGGGTTCATGACCAGTGCCGACTACGAGGCCGTCAAAGCCGACATGCGCCTGGCCGACGGCACCCTGTGGCCGATGCCCGTCATGCTGGACGTCACCGAACAGGTAGCGCAGCAGGTCGCGGTCGGCGGGGAGCTCGAGCTGCGCGATCCCGAAGGCGTGCTGATCGCCGTGCTCCACGTCGAGGACATCTGGCAGCCCGATCTGGCGGCTGAGGCCGCGGCGGTGTTCGGGACCACCGATCCGAGCCATCCGGGAGTGGCCCATCTCCTGCGGGCCACCAACCCGTACTACGTCGGTGGGCGCCTGGAAGGGCTCCAGCTGCCCGTGCACTACGACTTCCGGGCCCTGCGGCACACTCCCGCCCAGCTGCGCGATGACTTCACCCGCGCCGGCTGGCGACGCATCGTCGGCTTCCAAACGCGCAACCCGATGCATCGGGCGCACCAGGAAATCACACTGCGAGCGGCCAAGGATGTCGAAGCCAACCTGCTCATCCACCCGGTGGTCGGCCTCACCAAGCCGGGTGATATCGACCACTACACCCGGGTGCGCTGCTACCAGGCCATCCTCCACCACTACCCCAAGTCAACGGCCAAGATGGCGCTGCTGCCGCTGGCGATGCGCATGGGCGGACCACGGGAGGCGGTCTGGCATGCCATCATCCGCAAGAACTTCGGGGTGACCCACCTCATCGTCGGGCGCGACCATGCCGGTCCCGGCTCGGACCCGGACGGCAATCCCTACTACGGGCCGTACGACGCCCAGGAGTTGCTGAAAGCCCACGAAGACGAAATCGGGGTCGAGATGGTCCCCTTCCGCATGATGGTGTATGTCCCCGATGACGACGCGTACTTCCCCGTCGACGAGGTTCCGGAGGGCAAGAAGTCGCTCTCGATCTCGGGAACCGAGCTACGCGATCGATTGGCCGACGGGCGGGAGATACCGGAATGGTTCTCGTTCCCCGACGTGGTGTCCGAGCTTCGCAAAACCCACCGGCCCCGGGACAAACAGGGGTTCACCGTTTTCTTCACCGGTCTCTCCGGATCTGGCAAGTCGACGATCGCCAATGCGTTGATGGTCAAGCTGCTCGAGATGGGAGGCCGTCCCGTGACCCTGCTCGACGGCGACCTCGTTCGTCAGCATCTGTCCTCGGAGCTCGGATTCTCCAAGGAGCACCGGGACCTCAACATTCAGCGCATCGGCTGGGTGGCGTCGGAAATCACCAAAAACGGTGGCATTGCCCTGTGTGCCCCGATCGCCCCATACGATCACACCCGCCAGGTCGTCCGGGCCATGATCGAGCCGGTCGGCGGGTTCGACCTCGTACACGTCGCAACACCACTGGATGTCTGCGAGCAGCGCGACCGCAAGGGCCTGTACGCCAAGGCACGAGCCGGCGAGATCAAGGAGTTCACCGGGATTTCCGACCCCTATGAGGAGCCGGTCGACGCCGAGATCGTGATCGACACGAGCAATCTGCGACCCTCGGAAGCCGCCCAGCAGATCATCCTCCATCTCGAAGCTCAAGGCTACATCGGCCCCGAGGCCGACTGAGGCGAGGACCCGACATGGCCTGGGAAGCCTGGCTGACGCTGGCCACCATCGGGGTGGCAGTGATAGTGCTCGTCTGGGACCTCCTGGCACCGGCGGCCACATTGCTGGCCGCGGTGGTGGCGCTCCTCGTCTTCGGGGTCATCGACACCGAACAGGCTCTGTCCGGGTTCTCCAATCCGGCTCCCATCACGGTGGCGGCTCTCTTCGTCGTCGCCCGGGCGGTCGAGAAGACCGGAGCCCTCCAACCGCTGGTGGCATCGATGTTGCAGGACACCGGCCGGAAACGCAGGGCACTGGCGCGGCTCTTGATACCGGTGGCCGGGTCGTCGGCCGTGCTCAACAACACGCCCATCGTGGCCATGCTGGTCCCGCAGGTGAGCTCCTGGGCCGCCCGGCGGAACCGCTCACCCGCCGAATTCCTCATGCCGCTCTCCTTTGCCGCCATCCTCGGCGGGCTCATCACCGTGCTCGGAACCTCAACCAATCTGGTGGTCTCCGGGCTGCTCGAGGCCGGCGACATGGACCCGATTGGGGTGTTCGAGATCACCAAGCTCGGTTTGCCGGTCGCCGCCATCGGCGTGGCTGCTCTGGTCATCCTGGCACCGCGACTACTGGGGGCCCGGACTCCAGCCCGCGGCGACCTGGACGAGAACGTCCGGGAGTTCGTCGTCGACATGGAAGTCGTAGCCGACGGCCCCGTCGACGGCGTAACCGTCGAAGCCGGCGGATTGAGGCACCTTGCCGGGGTCTTCCTCGTCCAGGTGCGCCGGGGTGAAGATCTCATCGGCCCGGCCGGACCGACGCTGGTACTGCGCGGGGGCGACCGGCTTCGATTCGTCGGCCGGGCCGACAATGTGATCGATCTGCAATCAACCCGGGGCCTGAAGTCGGCCGAGCAAGAGCATCTGACGTTCGAAACCGATCGAACCGCCTTCTTCGAGGTTGTGGTCGGTGCCTCGTCACCCCTCGTCGGCAAGACATTGCGGGAAGCCGAATTCCGGGGCCGCTATCAGGCAGCCGTCCTGGCGATTCATCGAGCCGGAATGCGGGTCGAGGGCAAGCTCGGCGAGGTACGCGTGCGCGTGGGCGACACCCTGCTGCTGCTCGCCGACCCGGAGTTTCGCTCCCGGTGGTATGACCGCAACGACTTCCTGCTGGTGTCCCCCCTCGACGCCAAGCCTCCGGTGGGGACTCGCAAGGCCCTCGGCGTCGCCGCCGTCCTGGCATTCATCATCCTCAGCGCCTCGACGGACCTGCTCAGCTTGCTGGAAGCCTCCCTGCTCGGGGCCTTCGCCCTGGTGGTCGGCCGGGTCTTGACCCCGGGAGAGGCCCGTCGGGCCATCGACCTCGATGTCGTGCTGCTCATCGCCGCCGCCTTCGGGCTGGGGGCGGCCGCCTCGGAATCGGGCCTGGCCGACGACATCGCCGGTGGGCTGGTGGACGCCATGGGGGGATGGGGGATCTACGGAACTCTGGCCGGTCTGATGGTTGCCACCGTCGTCCTCACCGAGCTGGTTTCCAATGCGGCCGCTGCCGCCATCATGTTCCCGATTGCGATGGTGGCCGCCGGCAGCATCGGCCACGACCCCCGCGGCTTTGCCATCGCGATTGCGGTAGCAGCTTCGGCCAGCTTTCTCTCCCCGATCGGCTATCAAACCAACACCATGGTGTACGGCCCGGGTGGGTACCGCTTCTTCGACTACGCCCGGCTGGGAGCGCCGCTGACGGCAATCGTGATCGGGGCGACGGTCATTCTCGAGCCGTTGTTCTGGTAGCCGGAGCGCGTTCTGCTGCAAGCGGGCTTTGACGATTGGGATCTCGTCGTTCAAGTCGACCGCGTCCCGCGGGATCGGCTCGTCCCTCGCCACCGGCTTGACGTCAGCCATGCTCGTTCAGGCCGGCGCACGGAACCCGTCGGCGTTCTCGACCGTGCCGATCTCGCCGTACGCGGTCCAGTCACCGATGCCATCGAGCAGGCCCCCCGGCTTGAGATCCTTCTCGGCGATGGCGAGCACATCGGTAGCAGGGGGACCGGCGGAGGACAATGCGGGGCTCCCGGTCCAGGTAGGCCTCGGCGATCGAAACCGGCGCTTCGAGGTGCGCCAAGTGGTCGGGCCGGTAGAGCGTATAGAAGGACCGGTCGCCCATCTTGAGGAACCGCAACCCCGGTTGGACGGTCGGGATCATCCGTGTGGACCACCACGAACAGCGCAGCGGCGAAGTCGCCTCCGATGGTATACAGGACGGTCTGTCGTTCGTCGAGCGCCTCCACCACGTCTTCGGCGGCCGATGCCAGGGTGGACGTGATGCCGTGCATGCCGCGTATGAGGGCGGCTCGCATGCCGGGCGTGACGTTGAATCTGCTACGCGAGATTGTGACCAACGTAGCCGGCGCCGATGTGCGCCACGCGCAATTCATCATCTCCCCGCAGGCGTGCGAGTCTGCGCATTACGCCCGTGAATCAGGCCCTTTCGTTCTGTGAGTGGCCCTTCAAACGGTGTACGTGAGGTTTCGGTTGCCACTGCTGGGCCTGGAATCCGTCTGATCGGGGTCGAGAGCCAATGGCCTCACAAGAGGTCAAAAGTGACTGTCACCGTCTTCGCCGACGTCATAGACACAGTGCACACGTTCGCGACAACAGAATCGCACCCCACCCATACGGCGGAGGAGTCGACTGCAGGCAGAGCCGTTATGTCCTCCGACGTCCCCGACAAGTAATCCTCCGTGCAGTCACCGGGACACGTGATACCGGACCCCGTGGCCGTTCCCGTACCAGTTCCAGCGCCGTCAACCGCAACCGTCAACGTAAAGAACACCGGATCCAACGTGAACGTCGCCGTCACCGACTTCGCCCCATCCATCAACACCACACACGCACCCGAACCCGTGCACGCACCACTCCAACTATCAAACGACCAACCCCCCGCCGCAGCCGGAG
>Ga0224497_10001917_pt1 | contig 12779 bp, 11 predicted proteins | sample SF_Jul11_sed_USG_4_FD_167970 | JGI IMG/M metagenome (GOLD analysis project Ga0224497, IMG submission 167970) | Sediment microbial communities from San Francisco Bay, California, United States - SF_Jul11_sed_USGS_13 | ecosystem: Environmental > Aquatic > Marine > Sediment | place: USA... | reverse complement strand
CTGGCGAAACAGCTCGAAGCGGTTTTCCTCCAGTGCGTTGTTAATGCGCGCCGCCCACTGCATCTCCTTGCGGCGACGCATGAGGTCGATGTCGGTCTCTTCGTACGTGTAGACGCGATTGCGCCCTGCCTCTTTCGCAGCCGCGCACGCGCTGTCGGCCGCGCTGATCAGTGAAGCCACATTGTCGGTGTCGACGAGGATGGGCACGACCCCGATGCTGACACCAAGTCGAAACGTGCGGTCGTCCCAGACAAAGCGAAACTCGTTGACGACCTCGCGTAGTGTCTCAGCCGTGCGCATAGCTTCATCGACAGTGCAGCTTTCGAGCAGCACGCCGAATTCATCCCCGCCGAGTCTAGCGAGCGTGTCTCGCCAGCGGATCTTCGATTTCAGCAGCGCGCTGAGCTGGCGCAGCATCTCATCGCCCGCCGAATGCCCGCAAGCATCATTGACGATCTTGAACTGGTCCAAATCCAAATGCAGTAGCGCGTACGACGCCTCTTGTGCCTTCGCGCTACGTAGCGCGCGCTCGAGACGTTTTTCGAACTCGGCTCGATTAACGAGGTGCGTGAGGTTGTCGTGACTCGCGTGGAAGCTCAGCTTGTTATTGAGCTCACGCGCCTCACTGACATCGTGGAACACGAGCACACCGCCGAGAACGTTGCCGTTAGCATCGCGGATCGGCGCAGCTGTACTCTCTATGTAGAGTTCGTTTCCATCACGCCGGATAAGCAAAGTCGGGCGCACGGATTTCGTCGAGCGGTTGCGACGCATCGACACGGTCACGGGATTTTCGACCGGCTCGCACGTTTCCTCATGGAACCCGCGGAAGATCTCATCAATCGACGCCCCAACGGCGTCGTCGAGCTTCCAGCCCGTCAAGTCCTCGGCGACGGGGTTGAGGTATTGCACTCTGGCCTTTGCATCGGTCGTTACAACGCCGTCGCCAATGGACTGCAAAGTGATCTGGGCACTCTCCTTCTCGCGAAACAGCGCCTCCTCGTAGAGTTGGCGCTCGGTGACGTCGGTTTCGACACCGACGAGCCGACGCAATCTGCCGTTATCGTCGAGCTTGCCCTGGACGCGGCTGTGCACCCAACGCCAGTCACCGTCGGCATGCCGCATGCGGTGCATACTCTCGAACAGGCCCTTGTCGCCTTCGAGGTGTTCGCGCAGCTGCATCTGCACTTTCGCCATGTCGTCCGGGTGAACGAGGAAACGCCACTCCGGGACATCGTCGTCGTCAGCATAGCCGAGCATCGCTCGCCAGCGCGGCGAGAAGTATAGGTGGTTGTTGCGGACGTCGTAATCCCAAAGACCATCATTAGCCGTCGTCGTGACGAGCTCATCGCGCTCCTGCACGATGAGCAGCGCATCGCTGAGCCTGATGCGCTCGAGGCCGCTCGCGCAGCTCGCACCGATGAGCTTCAGGGCGAGCGGCAGATTCGCGCCCCATTCCGGACGCGGCTGCGAGCTGCAGATGCCGAGAATGCCGCCGAGCTCACCGCGGATTTCGAAGCCGACCGCGAGCAACGCCGCGATCTTGAGCTCGGCAAGACTCGCTGCGTCCCCTGCTTGAGCCTCGGTCGGTTGCGCCGAATCCTTGATCTCGACGAGCTTCAGGTGACCGAGCTGCTTGCCGATCCATGGAAACTCCTCGAGGCTGCGCTGCTGGAGCACTTCCGGGTTGCAGACTGAGAATCTCGAGCGGCCGGCGAAGACGGCTTCGAATGTCCCGGCGGTATCGAGCAAGGCCACGAACATGGCATCGATGCCGCTCGCGTCGGTGAGCCGCTGCAGTCCAGAACGCAATTGCTCGCCGAACGCCTCTGCGTCGAGGGATTGAAACTCCACCGCGACCTGCGTGCAGATGAGGTCGAGCCCGACCCCGTCGAGTCCCTTCTTGGCCGGCAATCGCCCACGCATACTCGCGGAGAGATCCGCAGCAACGTCGCCGCCTTTGAGCTCATTCGCCATTATCCCAACGCGAACGCGTTCGCCGTCTGGCGCTCCAATCTAAGACGCAGTCGATTCTGACAGTAAAACGCCAGAATACAAGGAAACGAAGGGTCTAATAGCGGCGAGCGCAGGACTGTCAGCCTAGCTCGCGACTTCGCGCCGCCGCGGCGCGCACGGCCTTTCTAACCAGTGTCTCGAGTCCGCCTTCGCCCATGAGAACCTCCAGCGCAGCCTGTGTCGTGCCGCCTGGGCTCGTGACCTGCTCACGCAGACGGCCCGGCTCGATCGGCGACTGCGCCGCATACGCCCCAGCACCGGCCACGGTTGCCAGCGCAAGCTTGCTGGCGAGATCGGCAGTAAGACCTTCCCTCTGCGCCGCAGCGGCGAGCGTCTCGATGAGCAGGAACACATAGGCTGGCCCGCTGCCAGAGATTGCGGTCACGGCATCCATCAACGACTCATCATCAAGCCACACGACGTCACCGACAGCGCTCAACAGGCGTTCGCACAGTACCTTCTGCTCCGAACCAACGGCGCTGTTCGCAACCAGTGCCGTGATCCCTCGACGGATCGCCGCCGGTGTATTCGGCATGGCTCGCACGATCATCGGTGCACCGCCAAGCAGACGTTCATAGGCTGCGATCGGCTTGCCGGCAGCAACCGATAAAACGACGGCCCCGCGTGCAGCAAGATCCGCGAACTGCGGCACGAGCGTGTCGAGTTGTTGTGGCTTGACCGCAAACACGATGACATCCGGCTGAGCAATATCGGCCGCGAGCGACGAGGACGCTTCGACGCCTAAGGACCGGGTCTGCTCGATCACGCCGTCCTGCCCATCGATGACGTGCAGCTGCCGCGCTCCAATGCCCTGGGCGAGCCACCCTCGGAGCAGGGCCGATCCCATGTTGCCGCAGCCGACGAGCAAGATATTCCGATCCGGATCCATGACGGTGACGGAGTTTACTCCGCCTCGTGAGGCGATGCGCGCCTCTCAGCAGGATCGAGCACTCCCTTCGGATCGTTAAAGACCTGCTCGTCCAAGGCACCTTCAGACTGCGCGACGATGCAAGTGACTGCACCATCGCCCGCAACGTTTACGGCCGTGCGCAGCATATCGAGCAACCGGTCGATACCGATAATCAGCGCGATCCCTTCGACCGGCAAGCCGACTTGGCCGAGCACCATCGCAAGCATGATCAATCCGGCGCTCGGCACGGCTGCCGTGCCGATCGATGCGAGCGTCGCCGTAAGAATAACCGTCAGATAGTCACTCAACGTCAGATCGATGCCATAGACGTTCGCGATGAAAACGGTAGCGACACCCTGCATGATCGCCGTGCCGTCCATATTGATTGTCGCACCGAGCGGAACCGTAAATGAAGCAACGGAGTTGCGCACGCCGAGGCGCGTCTCGAGCGTGTTGAGCGTCACCGGTATCGTCGCGCTCGAAGACGACATGCTGAACGCAAACGACATCGGTGTGCGCATCTGCATGAGGAACTTGGCCGGGCTCAATCCTGCCGTGCGCAACAGAATCGTGTAGGTCACGAACAGCTGCAGCATCAACCCGATGACGACCGCGAAAAAATATCCCGCGAGCGGTCTGATCAATGCGAGCCCCTCCGACGCGAACGTGCGGGCAAGTAATGCAAACACGCCAAGCGGTGCGAGCTTAATGATCAAGAAGATCATCTGCATGATGACCTCGTTGAGGTCTGTGAAGAAATTGATTACATGCTTACCGCGCTCGCCCGCTAACGTGATCGAAAATCCGAACAGCAATGCGAACACGATGATCTGCAGCATCTGACCCTCAGCCATTGCTCGCACCGGGTTCTGCGGGAACATATTGATGAGGACATCGCTGAGCGGCGGCGCCTCACTGCCCTCGTAAATCACGTCCTGCTCCGAAAGCACGAAACCTTCGCCGGGCGACAGCGCCGTAGCCATACTCAACGCGAGCACGATAGCGATGGCGGTCGTCAGCATGTAAAGCCCGAGCGTCTTACCGCCGACGCGTCCGAGTGCGCGCAGATCGCCGAGTGCCGTCACACCGCAAACGAGTGACACGAGCACGAGCGGTACAACCATGAGCTGCAGCAGCGAAATGAAGATACTTCCGACGACGCGGAATAATCCATCAACGATAAATATCTGCACGGGCCCAACGACAAGCCCGAAGCTGTTCAATAGTGTGCCCGTAACGACGCCGGCCAGCATGCCAATCAGAATTCTGTGCGTGAAGCTCATGCGCGTCCTTCGCGATTCCCGCGGTCGAGCTCGATGGTCCCACGCGCTGCGACGTTGTTGCAAATTGCGCGCTAAAGGCGGGGCAAAAAAAAGATCGCCGAAGCGATCTCGAAGTCTGGAGATAGATCAGGTATCGAATTAGCGGATAGCGATCTTGACCGCCTGAGATTGCTTCGCCTCGGTCTTGGGCAAGTGCAGGCGCAATACGCCGTCCTTGCTCTCGGCCTTGATTGCCGACGCATCGACGTCGTCGGGAACGCGGAAGCTGCGCGAGAAGCGGCCGTAGAACCGCTCGACACGATGCGTCTTGTCGGTATCTTTCGTCTCCTCGAGCTTACGCTCGCCCGTGATTGTCAGTACATCGTTCTCTAGGTGAATGTCGATTGCGTCGCGCTCGACGCCGGGCAGCTCGGCCTTAATGAGATATTCATCGTCGCGCTCGACGATGTCGGCGGCCGGTTTCCACTCGATGTCCTTACCGAGCAGCTCGAGCCGCTCGCGCATCGGCAGATGCGTGCCGAACAGCCGCCCGTAGCGATCGGCGATTTCCTCTAGCTCGCCGAAGGGATTCCATTTAGTCACGTTCATCAGTGTCTCCCCGAATCGGTGAAATCCGAAAGATGCATTGTCGCCCCTTCCTGGGCCCGCGGAAATAAGTAGTTCTTGCGAGGCCAATAGCGACATCTACGTAGGGCCCGGCGAGCGACGGTGCCCGACCTCGGTATCCATGGCGGCTGTCCAATCTGCGAACCGCCGCTGCGCCGCGGCACTCGGCGCCGGCTCGAACCGGCTAGCGTCATCCGTAACACGGCAGCGCCCTTCACTGACAAGGTATGCGAGCCCGAGCAACGTCGCCTCGGACTCGGTCGGACGCACGACGGGGAGCCCCGACACGTCTGCGAGGCGCTGCGCAAGCCAGTCCAAACGCGACACGCCGCCCGTGACCGTCAGCGTCCCGAGCTGCAATTGCCGGCGCATCCGGAGCAGGTTACGTGCAATAAGAAATACGATGCTCTCGTAAACTGCTGCGATTTGCTGCGCCGGGTCGCCGGGCCCCGTGAAGCGGCTTGCGAAATCGGCCACCCAGTCGGGCGAGCCGAGTCCCGATACACCATTCAGGAACAGCGGTGCAGCCGAAATCTGCTCGAGCGCGACGCGCAGCTCCGATCCGGCGGGATCGAAACGCCGACCCATCTCGGCCGACACCGTGTCGACGGCAGCAGCCGCACCGTTGACGGTTCCCTCGAGCACGTAGCGGGTCGTGTGCGCATCCTGCCAGACGATGCTGCTGAGCAGACCGTCGTCGAGCAGCGGCGTCTCACCCGTAAAGGCCTGAATAAACGCACCCGTGCCAATGTTCACGAACGCCGTAGCCGGCGCCGGCTCGCCCGCACAATAGACGGCCGCTGCCTGATCGCCTGTCGCGACCGTCAGTGGCACGGCGTGGCCGCCGAGCTCGAGCGTACCGAATGGCGAGCGACACGGCTGAATCGCCGGCAACAACTCTGCGGGCAGCTCGAAAAGCGCCAACAGCTCCTCAGACCAGGACGCTGTGCGCATGTCCATGAGCAGCGTGCGCGAGGCGTTGACCGGATCGACACGCCAGCCGCCGTCAGCCGCGATGTGATGCAATAGGTAGCTCACGAGCGGTGCGCCGATGACGTCGTGCTCGCCGAGATGCCGGCGCACGGACTCGAGGTTCTGCAGACACCAACGTAGCTTGCCGACACCGTAGTGCGGCGAGAGCCGCAAGCCTGTCAGGGTCTTGATGCGATCGGCCTGCGACTCGAAGCGGCACAGATCGTCCTGGCCGCGCCGATCTTGCCAACTGATCAGCGGCGAGAGCGCCTCGCCGTCGTGCCGCGCTGCACAGACGAGCGTCGAGCGCTGCGTCGCGAGCCCAGCCGCACGCACGCGCGCACAGTCCCGACCGAGCTGCAGCGCGACACTGCGCACAGAGGCGGTAACGGACTCGAGCAGCTCGCGCGGGTCGTGCTCGACGAAGTGCGGGCCACGCACGATTGTCTCGAGCGGAGTCTTCTCATCGACGAGGATCCGCCCTGCCTCATCGAGGACGGCAGCGCGTGTCGAATGCCCGCCCTGATCGATGCAAAGCCACATCAGAGGGTTTTATCTGGACGGAAGCGCGAGCCGTCGCCGCCAACCGAAGAATTGGCTGATGAAAGTGCTGAATACGGCATGGCTCAAGCGCATGGATCGACCAATGTAGCGGCGGGTTTGCTCGAGTACGACTTCCGCTTCCACGGCGCCGGCGAGCGCCTCAATTTCCTGGCGCATGGCCGGTGTCGAAAGCCAGCGACGCACCAACGCCTCGTCGACTTCCAGGTGGAACTGCAGCCCGTAAACGTTGCCGCCGTAACGAAAGGCCTGGTTTCTGCAGGCGTCTGTTTTTGCGAGTAGCTCAGACCCCTCTGGCAAATGAAACGTATCACCATGCCACTGGAAGATTTGCTCGGATCTCCCGAGGTGTTTGAACAGCGGGTCGAGCGAGCCGGCGGACGTCGGCTTGACGGTCGACCAGCCGATCTCCTTGACTGGATTGCGAACGACGGCTGCCCCGAGTGCAGCGGCGATAAGCTGTGCACCGAGGCAGATGCCGAGCACGGGCAAGCCCGCATCGATGGCCACACGCAACGCATCCATTTCCTGGCGTAGATGCGGATGGCGATCGGTATCGTTGACGCTCATCGGCCCCCCGAGCACGACGAGACCGTGGTAGCGCCGAACGTCGAGCATAACGCGCTCGAAACGGGCGAAATTGACGTAGCGAATCCTGAAACCCGCATCCCGGAACTGGGCATCCAGCGTGCCCAACGGCTCGTAGGGCACGTGTTGAAAGACGAGCAGTTTGCGCATCCGAAAAGCTTAGCAGATAGGCAATAGGGGTCGAACCGCGCCGTTCACGGGGGTTCACGGGGACAGTGACCTTAATTCGCCATCGCGAGTGCGGCGGCTCCTCCGAGCTTCTCGCCGGGCATTAAGGTCACGGCCCCCGTGACCGCGAATAATTGCGGTTCGACCCCTATTTCCCAACAATGTTAGCCTATGGGCCCTCCAGCCAGCCCCACTGGCACCGAACGAAGGATTGACACGACGATGGCAGACGAAGCCTTGGACCATGAAATCTCGATGGATACCGCCAACCTCTACCGCGAGGAAAGTTTCACGGACCGGCGGATCGGTTCCATTCAGCGACTCGTACCGGTGAGAACCGACGGCACAGCCGACGACTCTCGCAGCGACCTCTATGTCGGCCAAACGCAGGTGCTGACGCCCGCGGGCGCGCTGCCGCTGAGCTTCGAGATCGAGGCGCAGACACTCGACGAGGCCATCGGTAAATTTGGCGACGGTGCAAAGGAAGCGCTTGCAGGCACGATGCAAAAGCTCGAGGAGCTTCGCCGCGAGCAAGCGTCGTCGATCATCGTGCCAGGCGCAGGCGGCCCCCCAGGCATGCCTGGGGGTGGTGCAATGCCGGGCGGCGGCCTCAAGATCCCCTGATGCGTCGGACCTACGCCTAACGGCGCACGGCCATGACAATGCCGACGAAGACGAGCACAGCACCGGCGACGTGAAAGACGTACAGGCGCTCGCCGAGAAACTGCATCGCAAAAATCGCACCGAACACGGGCAGGAGATTCACGAAGACACTCGCACGGCTCGCGCCGACCGAGCGTATTGCGACGTTCCAGAAGTACACGGCCGCCAACGTCGAAGCGACGCTCAGGTAGACGATTCCTCCCAGCGCTTCTGCCGACGGCACGAAACCGCGCCAAAAAGCCGTTTCCAGGACATAGAACGGCAGGAGCATGAACGTGCCCGTCACTGAGATCACGAACAATAGGACGTCGCCGCTTGGCAGATGCCGTTCTCGATGCAAGCCAACGGCGTAAAACGCCCATGAGACGATCGCGCCGAGCATCAGCAAATCGCCCCAGTTGAACTCGATACTGCGCAGCAGCGCTATATCGCCGCGAAAAACCATGACGAGAATCCCGGTGAACGCGAGCGCGATACCGAAAATCTGCCTTGCGACGAGCCGCTCCTGAAGCACGACAAAGGCGACGAGCGCCGTCATGGCTGCTTGCGCAGCGTTGATGATCGTTGCATTGATCGCGGTCGTGAAATTGACGGCAGTCACGGATAACGTGGTGCCGAGGACCATCGCGCAAGAAAGCGGCAGCAGAGCGGACAGCGAGCGGTTCGAATCGGCCCAGAACGACGGCAGCTTTCGCCAAACGAACGGCAGCAGAAGGACCATCGCCAATAGCCAACGCCAGAATGTCAGCGCCACCGGCGGGGCGATGTCGTAAACGCCCCTGGCCGTAACGATCGCCCCACCCCAGAGCGCCATCGTCAGGACCAATAAGGCGTAAGCCGTCCTGTGAGAAACCATGCGCGCGTTTACCTGTCTCGCCGCGCAGCCTCGGCGGCGAATCGACAGATCAATGTCAGCGGCGGCATGGCGGCGCAGTATAGCGGAGAACCCGCGACTCCCCTTGCGACAGACGCAGTCGTGACCGGATCGCTTATCATTCGCCATGCTCGGTGCTCAGGCCCAAGCCAATTGCACAAGCCGGGACGGGTTATTAACCGATAATTCATATAGTTATCTTATTTTATTAATCTTATATCTCGATATGTGTAGGTACCCGAGCGCGCTGAGCGACCGTTCCCGATGAGTGCCGGCGAGGGCTTTTGGGCGTTCTCCATACGCATCTACGGCAAAGCCGACGTTCCGTCCGCGTGCCTCGCGCTGCAGAATGAGTCCGGCCTTGACGTCAACGTGCTGCTCTACTGCTGCTGGCTCGGCACACACGGCGCGCAGCTGGACTCCGCAGCGCTCGCCCGGGCGCTCGAGCTCACGGGCCCTTGGGCAGAGCACGTCGTTCAGCCGCTGCGACACGCGCGAACGTGGATGAAACATGACAGCAATGCCCGCGGACAGCTACCGCCTGACGTCTATGCCGAACTGCGCGAGTCCATCAAGACGATCGAGCTCGAAGCCGAGCGGCTGGAGCAACTGACGCTCGAAGCCATAACAACGCATTCGATTCTCCGGGCCGTCAGCAAAGACGAGGCGGCACGCTGCACGAGCGCGAATCTGCTGCTCTACGTGAGCGAGGCGGGCATCACGCTCGATGCCGAGACACGCGTACATCTGGCAACGATCTTGAGCGCTGTAACTGCCACCGAGCACGCACAGTTCGCTGAATACCCAGGCGCGCACGGCAATGAAAGCCCAATGTCCAACGATGGCTGAGCGCGTCGATACGGTCGTGATCGGCGCCGGTGTGATCGGACTCGCCATCGCTCGCGCGCTCGCCCTTGCCGGCCGCGAAATCATCGTCCTCGAGCGCAATGCGCGCATCGGCGAAGAGATCTCAGCTCGCAATTCCGAAGTCATTCACGCGGGAATCTACTATTCCGTGGCGAGTCTGAAGGCGCAGCTCTGCGTGCGCGGCCGCGACCTGCTCTACGAATACTGTGTCGACAAAGGCGTTGCACATGCACGCTGCGGCAAGCTCATCGTCGCAGTCGGCGCAGACCAACTCGATGAGCTCGAGGCACTGCGACAACAGGCGCTGACGAACGGCGTCGAGGACATCGAACAGCTGACGGCACGCGAGATCAGGCAGCGCGAGCCCGCTATTACCTGTAACGAAGCTCTTCGCTCGCCATCGACCGGCATCATCGACAGTCATGGGCTCATGGTCGCACTACGTGGCGACATCGAGGCCTCCGGAGGCGCGATCGCGGTGCTTTCGACATTCAGGCGTGGCGAGGTCACGCCTGCCGGATTTCGCCTCGAGGTCGAGACCGACGGCGAGCGGACCGAGATCGAGGCCGACACCGTCGTCAACAGCGCGGGCCTCGCAGCGAGTGACGTCGCGCATGCGCTCGACGGCCTCGACGCCCGAACTATTCCGTCGACATGTTTTGCTAAGGGCAATTACTTCGTGCTGCAAGGGAAGAACCCCTTCAATGGGCTCATCTACCCGTTGCCCGAGCCCGGTGGACTCGGTGTCCACGTGACACTCGACCTCGCAGGCTCAGTGCGCTTCGGTCCCGACGTCGAGTGGATCGAGCGCATCGACTACGAGGTCGATCCGGGACGCGCCGAGACCTTCTATGCGGCAATCCGCAGCTACTGGCCCGATCTGCCCGACGACAGCCTCGTGCCTGGCTATGCCGGCGTGCGACCGAAGCTCGTGGGCCCTGGCGAGCCCGCGGCGGATTTCATGATCAAAGGACCGGCCGACCACGGCGTGCCAGGGCTCGTGAATCTATTTGGCATGGAATCGCCCGGCCTGACATCGGCACTCGCGATCGCTGAGCACGTAACCACCTTACTCTGACGCGAGCATTCCTCATGTCGGGGCTAATTCCGTCGCGCGAGCGCCCGCTTCATACGGCCGATGATTCGCTCGACAAAGATTCGCCCGACATCGATGTTCTCGACAGCCGCGTCGATGGCCGCAAGATTGTGCGGCTCGGCATCGCCGACGACTATCGCGCCGACCATGCCGAGGCTCATATGAATATCGCACGTGTAGATATAGGCGCCCTCCTCGTTCAGCGTGACGCTGAAGCCGTCCGCGTCGAGCTCCGAGCGCCACACCGTTGCGTCGGCCGGCCCCATTCCCTCGATAAGCGCCGTCTCGTGGGTCCGCATGCCTCGCCAGACAACGGTATCGCCTGGTTGTATGAAGAGCACCGGGGGCGCCCACTCGGCTCGGCGCGTACGCACGACATGTTCCTCGGCGCTCGCTGTTTGAGCGCCGAAGATCAGGAGTGCGGCCACAAGCCCGTTCTCACGCAGGGCTGCACGTCTCAGGCGCCCGCCTAGGGGGCGCTGCAACGTTACCGCATCGTTGATCTCAGTATCACGCCACATTACGTTCAACGGCCAACTGTGAACTGCTTCGCAGCTACCAGGTCTGCGCTTCGCTACAGTACCCACTCCTACTGGAGTTGCGTTCACTCCACTGCGGTGCCCACGACAATTAAAGACTCTTCGCGAGCTAGGCGTGGGCCCCTTCTCACCGACCCTGACACCGCGTGAGCCGATCTTATCGGCCTGGCACCGACGCCGTGTCTAAATAGACGGCAGAACCGCGTAACTGCTACGCCTAGGGTAGCAGCGTAGCCAGATTCGCGACGATGTTCAGCATAGTTCTCGTCATTAGGGCGAAATGTAACATGAGTGTCGCACCGGCTTAACGCCCGTCGGCGCCTAGAGCCTGATCACAATCTTGCCCATGTGGGCGCCACTGTCCATGTACGCGTAGGCAGCCGCGGCCTCCTCGAACGGAAACACGCGATCGATGACCGGGTGTAGCTGATGCTCGACCAAGAACGCGTTCATTGCCGCAAAGTCTTCCCGCGACCCTACGAAAACGTTTGTCACCGTAGCGCCTTGGGGAAGACTCCCCAACGGCAGTGCCTCCGCGCGTCCCGACAGACCGCCGATAACCGCGATGTGTCCGTCATAGGCGAGCGCCTGAATGGCGCGCAGCATGGTCTCCTGACCCACAACCTCGAGGATGTGATCGACGCCGACGCCGTCCGTAAGCGCCAGCACATCTTCCTGCCATTCCGGGTTCGACCGGTAGTTCACCGTGCCGGCTGCGCCCAACGCTCGAGCTTGTTCGAGCTTGGCGTCGCTGGAGCTCGTGATGATCGGCCGTGCGCCTGCGGCAGCGGCTAACTGCAGACCGAAGATCGAGACACCGCCGGTGCCCTCCAGCAGCACCGTTTCGCCGGGCTCGAGCGCGCCATCGGTAAACAAGGCCCGCCAAGCCGTCACCGCGGCGCAAGGCAACGTTGCGGCTTCTTCAAAGGTCAGATAATCGGGAACGGGGATGAGGCCATCCTCGTGACTGACGATAACTTCAGCGAGTACGCCATCTACGCCACCACCGCGCGCGCTCGCCATGGCTTGTGCAGTACGCGGCCCGCCGGACCAGTCCGCGAAAAATGTCCCAGCGACACGATCACCCACGGCGAACTGCGTGACACCTGGGCCGACCGCGATGACCTCACCTGCGCCGTCGGACAGAGGTACGAGCCCACTCGAAGATGCCCGGCCGGCGACCGATAGATCTCGGTGATTCAGTGAAACGGCACGGATCCGGACCAACACCTCACCCGCTTGCGGTTGCGGTCGGGCAATGTCACGCATCTTGAGCTCGAGGCCGCTGGCACCCGGCTCGAGCCGATACTCACGAACGGTTTGCGCATCAGCCTCGAATGCCGCGGTCACAATGAACATAACGATTGCAACCGCTATCGGGCTTCGCAAGCAACTGTGGGATTTGTTCATAGCCCGCGATTGTACGATCTGCCCACCCACGCTTGCACGCCGAATTGCGAGCCACCGGGAAACGTAAGGCTGGCACGGGCTCAGCGGGGCCGGCGCCGGTAGCTTCGTGCGTACTCAGTGATCGCCGCGACGACATGGAATTCCGTTTTCGTTAACGTCATAATTGGCGCCAAGTCGTGCCCCGGACGCCGGAGCAGGCGCTGCTCACAACTCGGCGTTAGACAAG
>Ga0224497_10001914_pt1 | contig 12789 bp, 10 predicted proteins | sample SF_Jul11_sed_USG_4_FD_167970 | JGI IMG/M metagenome (GOLD analysis project Ga0224497, IMG submission 167970) | Sediment microbial communities from San Francisco Bay, California, United States - SF_Jul11_sed_USGS_13 | ecosystem: Environmental > Aquatic > Marine > Sediment | place: USA... | reverse complement strand
ACCGGTTAAACCGCAAATGAAGAAGACGCCAGATCCCTCACAGCCTATCGGCGATGACGCAATGAGCTCAACGATGGTCATTCCGACGGACGAACCGATAAAACCCGACTCAGCGGATAGCCGGGTACAGGTAGGTTCGGTACTGCGGGACCGTTTCATGTTGCAGGAACGGCTTGCTGGCGGCGGCATGGGCGTCGTCTATAAAGCACTGGATCGCCGCCTCGCTGAGGCGGGTTCGGAAGAGCCATGGGTGGCGGTCAAAATTCTGTCACCTGAATTTTCGCGCAACGGTGATGCGTTGCGTGCGTTGCAGCAAGAGGCAACCAAGGGCCGTTGTCTTACGCACCCGAATATCGTTCGATTTGTGGACCTTGATAGAGACGATGATCTCCATTTTATTGTGATGGAGTGGCTTGAGGGACGGACCCTGGCCGATATCCTCGATTCCAAAGATTCCAGGAGCATCGACCAGCAGCGTGCTTTTCGTATTGTCCGGCAAATCGGTAAAGCGCTGGACTATGCGCACCGTTGTGGAATTGTTCATGCGGACGTAAAACCAGCTAACGTCATGATTGTGCCCAATGGTGACGCAAAACTCTTCGATTTTGGTGTCGCTCGGGTACGGCAAAAGCAATTGCAGACCGAGCCGAATTTCGACCCAGGGGTTCTTGGTCTGTTCACGCCGGCCTACTCGAGTATGCAGGTGCTTACTGGTGAAACACCCGTGCCCGCGGACGACGTGTTTTCGTTGGCTTGCCTGGCGTATCGCCTCATCGCAGGTTACCGCGTATTTGGGCCGCGAAATGCGGCGGAGGCCGCTGAGGAAGGAATGAAGCCGCAGCAATTGGACAGCATTAATGCTGAACAATGGCGGGTACTGAAAAAAGCATTGTCGTACTCGCGTGTCACCCGATTTGACTCGATGGCTGAATTTATTGACGCGCTCGAAGTTGACGTTACCGAGCCTATTACGATCGATGTTCCCGCGCCCGCCCGGTTTAGTGATAGCAACGAAACCAGCGGTGTGGGTCGTTGGTTACTTGGTATCGTAATTCTGTTGGCCGTCTCGGGTATGGCCGCGAACCAGATGGGCTATCTGGACGATTTCAAAGCGCGTTACTTGCCTGTTGATGATCCGGCCGAGTTCGTCGAAACAGAGGCCATTGAGTCCAGCCTTCCAGCCGTACTGGAAGAAGCCGGGCCACTGGTTGAGGAGGCGCCTCTTGATGAGGAGGTGGTCGAGGAGTTTGTCGATGATCCGGTGGTTGCTGAAATCGTCGAGCCTATTGCGATTCCCAAACCGGACGAGTTTGTCGAGCCTCTTGTCGATTTTTCATTGCTGCCGGCGCCTACAGCAGAGGTTCCAATTGCATTGCGGGGCAATTCTGTCGTTACGTCGACGGTTACCTTACGCGAGGACGCCGGTTCCGCGACGGTTGACCTCGTGCGCGAGAATGTCGACTTTCCGCTAACACTGCGGATCGAAGAAGTGCGGTTTAGTGGTAACCGATCACCCTGGGCGTCCAAACAGTACGAGTTTTCGGATAATGGCTTCGTGGAATTCCCGGTTGGCCAAAGCCGTGCGCGGGTAACGCTCACTATGACGCCGGATCAACGGCGAGAAGCGGATCAGCAGTCGACTCTACGAGTACGTGAGTCCGAAAGTGCGACGTCTGAACTCGCGCTGATTAATGTGATACTCGAGGATGATGACCAGCGTGTATTCGAGGCGAGTTTGCCTGCGAATACAGTCGCGTTTGCGACAAGCCAGGTCTCGGTCAGGGAGCAGGATCCGGCAGTCCAGATCGATATTCTTCGTTTTAACCCGGACGACACATCGCTGGCAGTGGGATTTGCTCTACGTGACATTACTGCCACGAAAGGTGAGGACTACTTTGCGCCAAGTGGCTATACGATCACATTCGGGCCAGGCCAGCGGTCGGCCAGATTGCTCATCCCGTTGGTACAGGATTCCGACTATGAAGATAACGAAGCGTTTAGCGTTGAGTTATCGAATGCTGATTCCAACGCTGATACCGAGATCTACAGTCGCATAGCTGTGATGATCCGCGACGACGATATCTAGGCCTTCGGTCGCCATGCCGTTTCGTATTTCGTTGTAACTGAAATCGTTGCTAGACTCCCGTGACACGCCTGATGTCGTATCGGGCGATTGAGTTTGCAGGGCATACAATGGACGAAAAGGAATTGCGGCGTTATTCACGCGTCGTTGTCGATGGTGATGAACAGGCACCAAGTCGCGCGATGTTACGCGCCGTGGGATTTACAGATGACGATTTCAAGCGGCCGCAAATAGGAATTGCGTCCACATGGGCTATGACCACGCCCTGCAATATGCACGTCAACGATCTGGCTGAGGAAGCTGCGCAAGGTGCAGACGAAGCGGGCGGTAAGGCCGTCATCTTTAACACCATCACCATCTCCGACGGCATCTCGATGGGCACTCCCGGAATGCGCTATTCCCTGGTCTCACGTGAAATTATTGCGGATTCGATAGAGGCGGTCACGAGTGGTGAGGGTTTTGACGGGCTCGTTGCTATAGGTGGTTGCGACAAAAACATGCCCGGCTGTGTAATGGCCATGGCGCGTCTGAATCGCCCTGCAGTATTTGTGTACGGCGGCACCATCAAACCAGGTGCCAAGCGGCGCGATATCGTGTCTGTTTTTGAAGCAGTCGGAGCCAGGTCCAGCGGCAAAATCAGCGAAGAAGAGCTGTTGGAAGTCGAACGCACATCGATTCCAGGACCTGGCGCCTGCGGTGGTATGTACACCGCGAATACGATGGCTTCCGCTATCGAAGCATTGGGCATGAGCCTGGCAAACAGCTCAGCCCAGGAAGCGGTGTCTGCAGAAAAGGTAAACGACTGTCACCGCGCAGGTGCGGCAGTGTTGAACCTCATCGAAAAAGACATAAAGCCTCTCGATATCATGACTCGCGACGCTTTTGAAAACGCTATCTCGGTTGTCATTGCATTGGGTGGCTCCACAAACGCTGTGTTACACCTTATCGCAATGGCTCGCGAGGCGAACGTTGAGCTGGCGCTCGACGACTTCACACGTATCGGGGCGAATGTGCCATTGCTCGCGGATCTCAAACCGAGCGGCAAGTACCTGATGTCGGAGCTTATTGAAATTGGCGGCATCCAGCCTCTTATGAAACGCATGTTGGATCATGGTCTCTTACACGGCGAGTGCCTGACAGTCACCGGTAAAACGCTTGCCGACAACCTCGCGGATGTCGACGACTATCCAGCCGGTCAGGATATTGTTCGTGGCTTTGACGATCCGATCAAAGCGGATAGTCATCTTGCTATTCTCTACGGCAATCTCGCTCCTGAAGGAGCGGTTGCGAAAATTACAGGCAAGGAAGGGCTGCGCTTCGAGGGTATCGCAAGGACTTATCATTCAGAAGAGACAGCATTACAGGCCATATTGGACGGCGAAATCGTAGCGGGACATGTCGTTGTAATTCGCTACGAGGGACCAAAAGGTGGTCCGGGGATGAGGGAAATGCTCAGCCCGACCGGTGCGATCATGGGAAAAGGATTGGGCGCGGATGTAGCCCTCATTACGGACGGTCGGTTTTCAGGCGGAAGTCACGGGTTCGTGGTTGGACACGTATCACCAGAGGCCGCTGTCGGTGGGCCGCTAGCCCTTGTCGAGGACGGCGACAAAATCGTAATTGATGCGCAAAACAAGCAGATGAATGTCGATCTTAGTGAAGCTGAAATGAGTCGCAGACGCGGCAACTGGAAGCGGCCGTTGTCTCCCGTCAAGACCGGTGCACTGGCCAAATATCGTGCAATTGTGTCCTCCGCGTCAGAAGGGGCGGTTACGAACCCTCCGGTCTGGGATGAGTGAATACTTGACCTTTCTGACAAGGTTCGTTTTACTTCGTCAATGTCCTTTTCTGTCACCCATGCAATGTGCCAACGCATCGAGTCACTCGATGTGAAAAAACACATACAATATATGGCGCGCCAGAGGTGCGTGGGTGCGAATGGCGATCGTACCGACTAGTAATAAAGTCCGGACATTGTCAACAAACCCGCGAGGATCATCCTGGCGGGTTTTTTTTTGCCCCATAATGGGCGCATAAGAACATTCGAATATCGTGGAGGATCCTGAAATGTCCAATTTGAGTTGGCACGTAAAACTAATCGGATTGGCTCTCAGCGCAGGTCTCATGGCGGCCTGTGCAAGCACGCAACCGACGCGTAGCGAGGCAACCACCGATTCGGGGCGCCCCTTATCTGAGGGACTCAAAGCCTACGATGTCGAGCACTACACACTGCGCAATGAAATACTCGTAGATACGAAGTCGATCGCCGGGTCAGCGAGTATCCGCTTTCATACCGTGGAGCCACTTTTGACGCTGGAATTGGATTTTGACGGTTTATTTTCGATCGACCGAATAGACGACGTTAGCGGTGAACTCTCGTATACGCGTGATGAAGCCAAGCTGTACATAGTGCTGGCAGAAGAGTTGGCAGCAAATACCTCGCATGAGGTCACCGTGCACTATCACGGCGTGCCGATCGAGGCGAAACGTGCACCCTGGGATGGCGGTTTCGTCTGGGATACGACGCCGTCTGGAAAACCGTGGATAGCGACGGCCATGCAAGGCGAAGGTTGTGACATCTGGTTTCCGTGCAAAGATCACCCGAGTGGTGAGCCGCAAAGCCTGGACCTCTTCTTCACGGTGCCGGCTGGGCTTACTGCTGCTTCGAACGGGGTGTTGGTCAACGTTGCAGAGGAAGCCGACGGCCGCAGGACATTTCACTGGCACACAGACCTGCAAACCAATACATATGGCATCGCGCTAAATGTCGCGCCATATGTCCTGATAGAAAGCAGTTTCACGTCATCAAATGGAACCGAAGTGCCATTGCAGTTCTGGGCGATCGAGGACCACGAGGAAAAAGCCCGGGAGTTGTTTGACAGAGAATTCAAACCGGTCATTGAATTTTTCGAACGCAAAGTAGGGCCGTACCCGTGGGGTCAGGAAAAACTGGGCATCGCTGAAACACCGCACCTCGGTATGGAGCACCAGACGATCAATGCGTACGGCAATGAATTTGCGCGCGGTCCTTATGGCTTCGACTGGTTGTTTCACCACGAGCTCGCGCACGAATGGTTCGGCAATGTAATGACGCATAAGATTGTCTCCGACATGTGGCTTCACGAGGGCTTCGGCGCATTCATGCAGCCTGAGTACACGCGTGAAGTGCTGGGCGAGGCGGCATTCTATGCCAGCATGTATGGCACGTACCGGGGCATCAGTTCGTGCAATGCCATAGCACCTCGAGAGGAGTTCTCCGAGGATGAACTGTATTTTGACGACAAAGAAGGTAAAGGTCCTGCAGGTGATATCTATTCCAAAGGCACCTGGTTGTTACATAGCTTGCGCAATTTGATCGGTGAAGAGCCGTTTTGGCGCGCTGTAAGACGTCTTGTGTACGACACGGCGAGCCCTGAGCTGTTAAAGCCTCCTATCGAAGCACGATTCCGAACAACCGATGACTTTATGCGATTCGCAAGCGAAGAAGCCGACCAAGACCTCGCGTGGTTCTTCGAGGTTTATGCGCGGAGTGGGCCACTGCCCGTGTTGGAGATGACGGACACTGAAGACGGCTTGCAACTCGAATGGAATACACCAAACGACTTGCCATTTCCTATGCCCATTCCGGTGCAAGTGAATGACGAAATGCGTACCGTCACTTTCGTCGATAACAAGGCGACTTTAACCGACGTTGCAAAAAGCGACGTACTTGTCGATCCGTACATGCAGGTCTTGCGAAAACTTTCGGTAGTGCCGACCTGCGAAGAACGTCGGACGGAAGAGGCTGAAAACCCTCACTAGCGGCTTCAGGATGCGTGTCTTGCCTCGAGCCTGGCCACGACCTTGCTCAGCTCTATACTGTGGCTGCGCAGAAGAACCAGCGTGTGATAGAGCAGGTCGGCGGCCTCGTTGATGACTTCGTCGCGATCGCCTGCGACTGCGGCAAGTGCCAGCTCGACGCCTTCTTCGCCGACTTTTTGCGCGACACGTTTCGGACCTTGCGCGACCAGAGTGGAGGTATAGCTATTCTGCGACGGGTTCTCCAGTCGGTTCGCTATTATGGATTCGAGTTTTCGGAGAAATCCGAGATCTTCACTGCTCATTACGCGGTCCTCATAGCCTGACGTGTACATCGCTTTCGTCAAGAAAACGTTTGAGATCACCAATATCTATTTCGGCGCTGTGGAAGACGCTTGCCGCCAGCGCACCATCGACATTTGCGCTTTGGAAAACGTCCAGAAAATGTCCCATTTTTCCAGCCCCACCAGACGCGATCAACGGCACATGACAATTGCCCCGAATCATATCCAGCTGTGTGCAGTCGTAGCCGCTCCGCACTCCGTCCTGGTTCATGCAGTTCAGCACCACCTCGCCGGCGCCGCGTTCCTGCGCTTCGCGCACCCAGTCTACGGTCGAGCGATCTGCCGCCGAGGTCTTGTCAGGGTCCCCGGTGTTTTGGTAGACACGATAATCACCGTGATGGTCGCGACTATCGATGCCCAGTACAACGCATTGAGATCCGAATCGCCTTGCGAGCTCGGTGATCAGTTCCGGATCAGCGAGTGCGGGTGAGTTAATTGAAATCTTGTCAGCGCCTTTGTTAAGCACTTGTTCGGCATCGCCGATACTGCGGATCCCTCCCGCAACGCAAAAAGGAATATCGATGACGGCGGCAACGCGGTCGACCCAGGCTCTGTCGACACTGCGTCCATCCGGGCTGGCCGTGATGTCGTAGAATACGAGTTCGTCCGCACCCTCGACGCAATAGCGTCGTGCCAGTTCAATGATGTCGCCCACGATTCTGTGATTGCGAAACTGGACGCCCTTGACGACTTGCCCATCACGCACATCGAGGCAGGGGATTATCCGTTTTGCTGGAATGACCGCATCTCCACGCTGCTAATTGTTCCATCCAGCAGCGCACGACCGGTTATCGCCGCCGGGATACCGAGTCTGCGAAGTTCCTCAAGGTCTCCGATATGCCGGACCCCGCCAGATGCCTGCAATTGCAAATTGGGGAAGCGTGCGGCCATGCTTGAGTACAATTCGAAATTCGGGCCGGACATTGCCCCATCACGGCTAACATCGGTGCACAGCACGTGCCGGAGTCCGACGCTGCGGAAATCTGCTATGGACTCGTAGAGCGACGTGTCGGTAGTACGGGTCCATCCGTGCGTCGTTACCATCGGTACGCCGTTTTCCTCAATTTTGACATCCAGCGCCAATACGATGCTGTCAGCGCCGAAAGCGACCAGCCATGATTTGACGGCGTCGGGCTCTGTAATTGCGAGACTGCCAATAACGCAGCGGGAAACACCGGCAGTCAGCCAGTCTTCGACGGTTTGCCTATCGCGTATACCGCCCCCAACTTGAATCACAAGGTTTGAATCTGCAGCTATTGTGCTAATGATCGAACGATTGTCCTGAGTACCGGAACGCGCCCCGTCAAGGTCGACAATATGCAGGTCAGTGCTGCCAAGCGCGGAAAACTGCCGTGCTACAGCTGCAGGGTCGTCACTGTATTCGGTTGTCCGGGCGAAATCGCCCTGAAAAAGCCGCACGCACTTGCCGCCCTGCAGATCGATCGCCGGAATAACCTTCATGACGGCAATCCTACAAAGTTCTTGAGCAACCGGGATCCGGCTGCCGATGACCGTTCGGGATGAAATTGGGCCGCCACGAAATTCGAGTGACTGACGATCGCAGAAAACGGCTCTGCATGATGAGCAGTAGCAACCGTGTAATCAGACACGGGCAGAGCATAACTGTGCAAGAAGTAAAAATAGGTTCCATCGTCCAATGAGTTCAATACTGCGTGCGAGGCCGTTTCGACAACAGGACACCATCCCATATTCGGGACAGGGCAGGTCGTGTCTGCGGGCAGCTTTTTGACGGTACCAGGAATGATGCCCAGGCAATCGACATCTTCCTCTTCTGAAGCGTCCGCCAGTAACTGCATGCCCAGGCATATGCCAAGCACCGGTTGAGTCAGTCGCCGAATGACATCAATCAAGCCCTTTTCGCGCAACCGGCTCATAGCGTCCCGTGCGGCGCCGACCCCTGGCAAAATGACGCGTGCTGCTGACGTGATGACGGCTGGATCGGTTGTGACGCTCGCCGAAACATCCAGGCGCTGAAACGCGTATAACAATGACGCTATGTTTGCGCCACCACTATCGACAATTGCGATGTTGATACCAGCCATTTCAGCCCAGAGTTCCCTTCGTCGATGGCATTTCAGCGCCTTCTCGATGAATAGCCTGGCGCAAGGCGCGTCCCACCGACTTGAAGCAGGCCTCAACCATGTGGTGGGCGTTTTCGCCTTGCACTTCGATATGCAACGCTGCCCCGAGCGCGTCCGCCAATGTGCGGAAAAAGTGTTCGACCATCTCGGTTGCCATCTCTCCAACAAGCTCTCGTGGAAACTCGCCCTTGAAGGCGAAGCTACCGCGTCCGGAGAGATCGATAGATACCCTGGCTTCACTCTCATCCATCGGCAATACAAAGCCGTAGCGTCCGACGCCGCGCTTATTGCCCAGCGCCTCTCGTAGTGCGCCGCCGAGGCAGATCGCCGTGTCTTCGACAGTGTGGTGATCGTCGATATCGAGATCGCCGTCGCAATCCAGGTTCAGACTAAAACCGCCATGCTTCGCGATCTGCTCCAGCATATGGTCATAAAAACCGATGCCAGTACTGATCGATACGGGGTTTGTAACGTCCAGGTTCACCGCTGCACGGACATTGGTTTCGTTGGTAATGCGCTCGACTGCCGCTTGCCTTTCTCCGTGGCAAAGCAAATTAACGATCCCTGGCCAGGTTAACCCGCCCCGATCATCGGGGCCCAGCAGGAGTCCCGTGACACCGATTCTTTGTGCCAATTGCATATCCGTTTCCCGATCGCCTATGACAGCCGATTTCTGCAGATCAATATCGGTTTCAGCAAGGAATCGCGTCAGGAGTCCGGCGCGGGGCTTGCGGCACTCACAGCCATCTTCGGGAAGGTGTGGGCAGATGAAAGTTGCGTCGAAGGCTATGCCCTGCGAGGCGAATAGAGCCATCATGTGATCCTGGCAAATTTGGTAGTCGGCTTGCGGGAACGAATCTGTTCCGAGACCGTCCTGATTGCTGACGATAACCAGGCGGTAGCCATTTTGAGAAAGTTCGGCCAGCGCCGGGATGACGTCTCTGACGAGGCGAACTTTGCTTAGTTCGTCCACCTGGAAATCGGCCGGTTCTTCGATCAGGGTGCCGTCACGGTCAATAAACAAGACACTATCGGCCATTTCAGTCTCCGGCCAGCTTGGTGAAGGTCTGTAGCAGTCGATCATTTTCAGCATGTGTTCCAACAGTGACGCGCACGCAATCCGACAGATCACCTCCGAAGTAACGCAACAAAACCTTGTCCGCACCACTTTGGGCCATCAACGAACTCGCATCGTCGACCTGCATTAAGAAGAAGTTTGCTGCGCTGGGCCAGATTTGTTGCACGAAAGGAAACTCCCGAAGCGCGAGTGTCAAACGTTCACGTTCGGACACAACTTGTTCCAGCCAACGTTCCGCCTCGCTCAGGCTTTCGGTCCGCATGGCGTTTTCAACACACTCGACTACGGGTGTCGCGAGAGCGTAGGGCGCTTGTACTGCGTTAACCATGTCGATAACGGACGCGGGGCCAATGACGGAACCACAGCGAGCACCAGCAAAAGCCAGTGCTTTCGATAAAGTGCGAAGGATGATCAGATTCTCATAGCGCTCCAGCAACTCGATTGCCGATGCTCTGCCTGCGAACTCGATGTAGGCCTCATCAACAACAACTGCTGACCGGCTGCCGCGTTTCTCAAGCAGGTCGAGCAGTGACTCACGTGGGAAAAGATTGCCTGTTGGATTGTTTGGGGAGCAAATAAATATGAGCCGCGTCGAATCGTTACAGCATTCAAGTAAAGCATCTACATCAATTGAAAAGTCGTTGTCGCGAGACGTCACATATTCGCGCACTTCTGCACCTTGTACATCCGCGTAGTGCTTGTACATCGAGAATGTCGGTGAGCTTATGAGCAGGTTGTCGAGCCCGGCGCGACAAAAGACACGAATCAACAGATCGATCGCTTCGCTCGTTCCACGCGTCACCGAAAGATTGGCTTCGGCGCATCCATAGCGAGCAGCCAAAGCGATGCGAAGTTGGGTCGGGCGGATTTCCGGATAACGATTGAGAGGGCGGCGGAAATGGTCGCCGCTACTCGTCCATGGCGCCTCGTTAGCGTTCAGTCGAATTGTGTCGTCTACCTGGACGGCAGCTTCATAGGGTTTGAGTGCTTGTATCTCGGGTCTTGCCAATTTATCGATGCTCATACGGATGCTCCGAGTCGGCGTGTCACCGCGGCGGCGTGTGCATCAAGTCCTTCGAGCTCAGACAACGTTACAACCGCATCGCCCAGTTCTGCCAGGCCCTCCCTGGTCAGCTCCTGTACTGTCATCTGCCGCATGAACTGATCGACCCCGAGACCGCTATAGGCGTTTGCGGCACCGTAGGTCGGCAACACGTGATTCGTGCCACTGCAGTAGTCCCCGACGGACTCCGGCGACCAGGGTCCGACGAAAACCGAGCCGGCATTTCGAATACTCGACAGCGCCTGTTTGGCATCGGCGAACTGCAAGATAAGATGTTCCGGCGCATACCTATTGCTTATCTCGATCGCCGTCTCGATGTTACGAACGAGTATGGTCAGTGAATTCTGCAACGCCTGGCGGGCAATATCGGCGCGAGATAACAGCGCCAGTTGCACACCGATTTCTGTCTGAACCTCTTGAGCAAGCTCCTCACTTGGCGTCAACAGGACAACCTGAGAGTCAATGCCATGTTCAGCCTGTGACAGCAGGTCCGCAGCGACGAATTCCGCAGAGGCATTTCTGTCGGCAATCACCAGCACTTCAGATGGCCCGGCGGGCATGTCGATGGCCGCAGCACCCGGATCTGAACTGACCTGTGTTTTTGCGCTTGTTACCCAGGCATTACCCGGGCCGAACAACTTGCAGACTTTCGGTACCGTTTCAGTACCGTAGGCCATGGCCGCGATTGCCTGCGCGCCCCCCACCTTGTAGATGTCGGTAACCCCTGAGCGCGATGCTGCAACGAGTACAGCAGGATTCGCCGTTCCGTCGGGTCGAGGTGGAGTGCACATGATCCGCGTTGGGCAGCCGGCGATGGCTGCCGGTACGGCGAGCATTATCGCAGCTGACGGCAATGGCGCCGTCCCGGCAGGCACATAGAGCCCGACGGAATCGATGGCATGGCTGAGCCGTTTGCAGCTTACGCCCGGCATCGTTTCGACCTCGATCGCAATCGGCATCTGGGCCTCATGGAATCGACCAACGTTCTCAATGGCCAGATCAATTGCGGCGACCGCGCGTGGCTTCAGCTCCCTGGCAGCTGCACTTAATTCGCTCTCGCTCACCTTAAAATGGTCCAATTCAGTGCCGTCAAACTTGCTCGTCACGGCTCGAATTGCCGCATCGCCGCCGCTGCGCACCGACCGTATGATCTCGGCTGCGGTAACGCGGACCGATTCATCGTCACGGATAGCAGGCCGCGATAGCGCGGCAGATCGTGCTGCATCGTCCAGGTCATCCCACGTTTCAATTCGCATAGCGATGCCTCAGGCCAGCATCTTCTCGACCGGCAGGACGAGCAGGGAACTCGCGCCGGCGGCTTTGAGGTTCTCGAGCGTTTCCCAAAAGACGTTTTCCCGGCAAACCGCGTGGATCGCGACCTTGTCATCGGAGCCATCAAGCGGCATGACCGTCGGAGATTCTGAACCGGGAAGGAGAGCTCGAATTTCCGCAAGTGCAGCTCGAGGTGCATGCAGCATGATGTACTTGCTCTCATGCACCTGCAGAACACCATCGAGGCGCTGCAATATGCGATCGACGAGGGCCTGCTTGTCCGGCGTGAGTTCAGCAAGTGTCTGGATAATGACAGCCTCGCTTTCAAGCACCACTTCGATTTCCTCGAGCCCGTTCGCTGTCAGGGTAGAGCCTGTAGACACCAGGTCACAAATGTAATCAGCGTGTCCCAGTTTCGGCGCGATTTCGACGGCGCCTGACATATAGACGATGTCTGCCGAGATGTTATTATTCTTAAGGTAATTTCTGAGAAGTCCAACATAACTTGTTGCAATTCGGCGATTATTTAGAGATTTCAAATTTGTATAGTCGCCGCCTTCAGGACCTGCGATCGATAGCCTGCAGTGTCCAAAGTCCAATTCAAAGACCTGTTTGAAAAAACCGTCGCGGCCATCGTTCTGTAACGCCTGTCGCTTATCCTCAACGATATTCAGGCCAACAATGCCAAGATCACACACGTCATCGCTAACCAGGCCGGGAATATCGTCGTCACGGACGAGAAGCAGGTCGACCGGCATATTTTCGCCATAACAAAACAGCTGATCCTTGCTCTGCCTGAATTTCAGGCCGCAGCGCTCGAGCAGATCGAGAGAGTGATCGGTCAATCGACCGGTCTTTTGCACCGCAATCTTAATGCGCTGCTCCGGGTTATCCATCGGGTATTCCTTAGTGAGACGTAGGGTTATCGCGGGCGCTCGTACGGTCTATCGCAGTTCGATAGCCACCGAATCCGTCGGCCAAAAATCGGGCGACTCGGCCTATGGTCGTAACGGAGACGCCGGTGATATCGTGAATTCGGCGATACGTTA